>Ga0209061_1003491_pt1 | contig 16979 bp, 12 predicted proteins | sample Coa_R1_10_FD_187157 | JGI IMG/M metagenome (GOLD analysis project Ga0209061, IMG submission 187157) | Surface soil microbial communities from Centralia Pennsylvania, which are recovering from an underground coalmine fire - Coalmine... | ecosystem: Environmental > Terrestrial > Soil >...
CAGGGTAGTAGGATATGTCAAGTCGTTTTATGGGTGTGGGGAAAAAATTTTTTTAGGAGATTTTGTTGGTGTAGGAAGGGCTAAGAGGGCAATTGTAGATGAAGGTAAGGGGCGAATAGAGATGCAAGAGAGGGAGTGTTGAAGTGAAGGGTCGTAGGGGTAACCCTTGAGGGGGGGGGCGTCAGCCTTGACGAGCCGGCGATACAACTGTCATTTCTCGTGAGATAAACACCTGTCATTTCGAGCCGATACCACAACTGTCATTTCGAGCCGATACCACAACTGTCATTTCGAGCCGAAGGCGAGAAATCTTGAGTTTCCATTCCCATCCGTTCTGGGGGCGAGGGGTGAGGCTGCAGAGACTGCCGGCTTCACGGTTCTAGAGGCAACTCGTGGAGCCAGTCTATCTTGTTCGCCCCCTATCCCTTCCTTTCCCCCTATTAGGGAGAAAGGGGGCGGTTGTGTTGAGTTTCCGAAGGAAAGGTTATCATAGAAAACTGCCAATGAACTTATTGGTCTCCCCTCTCCCAAATTGGGGGAGGGGAGCGGGGGTGGGGGCTTGAAGAGCCGGTGATACGACTGTCATTTCGAGCCAAAGGCGAGATAAACAACTGTCATTTCGAGCCGAAGGCGAGAAATCTTAAGTTTCCATTCCCATCCGTTCTGGGGGCGAGGGGTGAGGCTGCAGAGACTGCCGGCTTCACGGTTCTAGAGGCAATTAGCACAGCAAGTCTATCTTGTTCGCCCCCTATCCCTTCCTTTCCCCCGATTCGGGAGGTGCTAGCGCACGGCGATGCAGCGGCCAGGGAGATAGGCGATGAAGGGAGCGATTCAGGCCGCTGAGGGGAAGGGCGTCGGCCTTGAGTTGCCCACCGCGAGGTGCCCCTCTCCCCAATGGGGGGAGGGGCGGGGGGTGGGGGCCTTGAGGGCGGGGGGGAGGCTGCCGAGACTACCGATCTCGCGTTTCTAGAAGCAGTTAACAAAGCAAGCCTGTCTGGCTCGCCTTCTATTTGGGCAAGAAGCTTTTCCTGCAGACCATGCAGAATAGACAAAGAGAAGGTAAAATAAAAAAGATAAAGCGATGGGGGATGGTGGCTTACGTCGCAGATTGTGATAAACATCACAAATTCAGAAAAACGGCAATCTCTCATCCAAGCCCAGCGTAAACAGAGAGGGAGGAGGCTTAGGAAACAGTGGATAACTACATCCCTGTTTTCGTGATGATCGTTATCGGCGCATTGATCGCGTTCGTCATGGTTTTTGGCTCCGCTTTGCTCGGCCCCAAAAAGCCCGGCGCGGTAAAGGCCTCGCCGTACGAGTGTGGAATGACGCCGGTAGGCAGCGCCCGTGAACGTTTCCCTATTAAGTTTTATCTCGTGGCCATGATCTTCATCGTTTTCGATGTGGAGACCATTTTCCTCTATCCTTGGGCGGTCAACTATCGTCATCTGCCCTACGCGCTCAAAGCCTTTAACTACATTGAGATGATCCTCTTTGTGGCTATCCTGTTCGCCGGCTACTTCTACATTCTCGGCAAGGGCGCCTTGGATTGGGGTGAGGAGGAGGTCGTGGCGGAGACCCTGAAGCGAGAGCCGATTGTGCTGGCTCCACGCCCTCCCATTCGGTTTGGGAACGAGAACTCAGGGCCTGTAGACCTTGACAAAATACCGGTCGGGCCGCGGGTGCCCGTCTATGGCGCGAGCGCACAAGAGCTTTGCCAACCCCTCGAACAGACCACCGTGCGACTTCAACCTACGGGAGAGGAGCGATGACCGAGGCGGCCGAGGCAACCACTCAAGAGCTTCTGGAGGTTCAGAAAATCCGCGAGCATTTCCCCGACGCGATTCTTCAGGTGCAAACCTTTCGTGGTGACACGCGCATCCTGCTGCGCAGAGAGTATATCGTGGAGGTTTGCCGCCTTTTGCGCGACGATCCCGACCTGCAGTACAACTTCTTCTCCGAATGCCTCGGTGTAGACTACCTCGACAAGTACCCCGACCACCGCTTTGAGGTGGTCTATAATCTCTACTCGGTGCGCTACGAACAGGGTGGGGTGCAAAAAGGAACGGGCCGCCGCATCTTTCTTAAAGTTCCGGTACCAGAAGACGACCCCGTGGTGCCGAGCGTAACCGAGGTCTACCCCGGAGCGAACTTTCCGGAACGAGAGATTTTCGACATGTTCGGCGTTCGCTTTAGCGGCCACCCCGACCTGCGCCGCATCCTGATGCCGGAAGACTGGGTGGGGCATCCGCAGCGGAAAGACTACCCGCTCGGCGGAGAGCGCGTGCAGTTCCCGGAGCGACGCTTCGGCCCCTCGGTGGGCGAGCCGCTGGTAGCGCACCCAGGCGAGTCGTATCATGGCAAGACCGGCGACGTGCTCGGCGAAGAACCGACACCCACGCGTCCTCTGCCCGAATCCGAACAGATCCAAGCGCGTTCGCCGCTGGAGATTCAGCAGTTACCGCCTGAGAAACCCTAGAATGCGGAAGAGATGGGAAATCGCTTTGCTATGCGCCAGATTGTGATAAATTGCACAAACTGGCTCACGCTTCGCTCTCGTTACAGGGACGTAACGTGAGAATAAAAGGATAATAACGATGCGAACCGAAACAGAACAGATGCAGCAGACGCTTCAGCACAGCGCAGCCCTCGCCGCTCAGGGGGTGCAGTTAGACGTGCTCGACGACCAGACTATGGTCATGAACATGGGGCCGCAACACCCAAGCACTCACGGCGTGTTGCGCGTGGTGCTAGAACTCGACGGCGAGATCATCGTGCGGGCAACCCCCCATGTGGGGTATGTGCATACGGGCATCGAGAAAACCATCGAATACAATAGCTATCTCAAAGCGGTTCCTCTTACGGATCGCATAGACTACGTCTCCGCTCTCATCAACAACGCGGCCTATTCGCTCTCGGTGGAGAAACTCCTGGGCATCACTATCCCACCGCGCGGGCAGGCCCTGCGCGTGATGTTGATGGAGCTGCAGCGCATTGCTAGCCACCTCGTATGGCTCGGCACCCACGCGCTCGACATCGGGGCCATGACCGTCTATTTCTACGCCTTTCAACAACGTGAATACATTCTTGACCTCGTGGAGATGATCTCCGGCGTGCGCATGATGCCCTCTTGGATAGTTCCCGGTGGGCTGCGCGGCGATGCCCCCGACGGATGGTTGGAACGCGCTGCCGACTTCATTAACCAGTTCCCAAGCGCATTAAAAGAGATGGAAGACCTCCTTAGTGCCAACCCCATCTATCGGGAACGCACCCAGGGCATCGGCGTGATCTCTGCCGAAGACTGCCTTGCACTGGGGGTAAGCGGCCCCACGCTGCGCGCCTGCGGCATCGCCCACGATGTACGCAAAGCAGAGCCTTACTGTGGCTACGAGCACTACACCTTCTACATCCCTACAGGAGAGTTCGGCGACGTGTACGACCGCTATCGGGTACGCATTGCCGAGATGTATCAAAGCCGCGAGATCGTGAAACAGTGCATCGAAAACATGCCCCCCGGCCCCATCAATAGCGATGACCGCAAAGTGGTGCCACCTCCGCGTCAGGAGCTGGACAACAGCATGGAGGGCGTTATCCATCACTTCAAGCTGTGGACGGAAGGGTTCCATCCGCCGGCTGGAGAGGCCTACGTGCCTCTCGAATCGCCAAAAGGCGAGATAGGGTTCTACATCGTGAGCGATGGCTCTAACCGTCCCTATCGCGCCCATCTTCGCCCGCCCTGCTTCATGAACCTCCAGGCGCTTTCCAAAATGTGCGAGGGACGCCTCATCGCCGATGTGGTTGCCATCATCGGCAGCATTGACATCATTCTCGGAGAGATAGATAGGTAGCGAGCCTATGTCTGCAGATAACGACCGATTGGGCGGTGGCGGATACGCCCCAAGAGAAGAGGAACCCGCTTTTGAAAAGCGTTTCTCGCCCGAAGCGCTGGCCGAGCTAGAGGAGATCGCCGGCCACTACCCGGAGCGCAAAGCGGCTTGCCTGCCCGCCCTTTGGATCGCACAAAGGGAGTATGGCGGCCATCTGACCCCGGCAGCCATCAAAGAGGTGGCCGAGCTGCTGGACATGCCTTGTGTAGAAGTGGAGGGGATTGCCACCTTCTACACCATGTACAACCTGCGCCCACGCGGCAAACATCATATCGAGGTCTGCACCTGTCTTACCTGTGCGGTGTGCGGCGCCTACGATGTGGTACACGCTATTGAGCATGAACTGGGCATTCGGGTGGGCGAAACAACGGCGGATGGGGGGTTTACCCTGTCGGAGGTGGAGTGTTTGAACTACTGTGCGGGCGCTGTGGTGGCGCAAATTGGCGACCGCTACTTCACCCATCTCACCCCCCAACAGGTGCCCGATCTCCTCGCCATGTTGCGAGATACGCCGAACTATACACCGGAAAAACTGGCCGACTCCATCGTCAAGCTTCACCTCCCCGGCAGCAGCCAGAAGCGCGGCGGCAGTTGGCGAGTAGAAGAGGTTCCACCATCTCAACCCTCGGAGGCGGAGTGAACGATGGGCATACGCAATCTGTTGTTTGCCAACCGCGATGTTGAAGGCATAGACAGCATCGAGGTTTATGAGGCGCACGGCGGCTATACCGGTCTAAAGCGGGCGGTCGAGATAGGGCCGGAAGCCACCGTGAACGAGATTAAAGTCTCCGGCCTTCGCGGGCGTGGAGGCGCCGGCTTCCCCACCTGGATTAAATGGAGCGGCGTGCTTTCAGACAAGTCGGGAAAGCCGCATTATGTGATCTGCAACGCCGATGAGGGAGAGCCGGGCACCTTTAAAGACCGTGAACTGATGCTCAAACTCCCTCATCTTGTGGTGGAAGGCATTGCCATTGCCGGTTTTGCCACAAAGAGCCACAAGGGCTACATCTACATTCGTGGCGAGTATGTGGAACCGGCCTGGCAGATACGCAAGGCCATAGACCAAGCCTACGCGAAAGGCTACCTCGGCAAGAACATCCTCGGCAGCGGTCACGATTTCGACCTCTACATTCACATGGGCGCGGGAAGCTATGAGTGCGGCGAGGAATCGGCGCTTATGTCGAGCCTTATGGGCGAGCGAGGACAGCCGCGTCTCAAATTTCCTCATGCCCCGCTTCCCACCGTGGAGGGCGTGTGGAAAGCACCCACTCTTATCAATAACGTGGAAAGTTATTGTGCCGCCTCCTGGATATTGCAACACAGCGGTGCGGAGTATGCCTCTTACGGCACAGAGAAGAGCAAAGGCACCAAGATCATGTCGGTTAGCGGCCATATCGCGCGACCCGCCAACTATGAGGTGGAGATGGGCACGCCGCTTATGGAGCTGATAGAGGCCGCAGGGGGCGTGGTAAACGGACGTCTTAAAGCGGTTATCCCCGGTGGTTCCTCCGTGCAGATCATGACGGCCGCTCAGTGCGAGAAAGTCACTTTAGACTATGAAGGCTGCATGGCTGCAGGCACCCTGCTTGGCTCTGGAGGCTGCATGGTGTTTAACGACACCACCGACATCGTGTTGCTGATGCGACGCACCGCCGAGTTCTATATGCACGAGTCGTGCGGCAAGTGTACCCCCTGCCGTGAAGGTACCCGCTGGATATTCAAAACGCTCGACCGCATCGTCTCCGGCGGGGGGCGCCCTGGCGACGTGGAGCTGCTACTCGACATCTGCAAACAGATAGATGGCCGCTCCTACTGCGGTTTGGGAGACGCGGCCGCTTGGCCTATTGTTGGGGCGATTAAGGCCTTTCGTGAGGAGTTCGACTACTGGATCGAGCACAAGCGTTCGCCTGTTGGGGTGCACTGCGTGCCGAAACTGCCGGAGTTCTCTCAGCAGATTCTCTCTCTGCTGCCGGCACGATAACGTATCTTGCAAACCCGGTTTGCCAAAGTCGGTGCGATAAAAAAGGAGAGACATTCGAGGTTGAAGCATATCTGGCTCTATCTGACACAAGAGGATATTGCAACGGAGCGCCTGCAGTGCGAGCAGGAGGGAAGAGACCTTAGCGCGCTAGAGGACGAGTTTGCCCACGTTCAGTCGCTCGATCTCGAAGACCTTGCCAACCAGCCGGCAGCACAGGCCTTGCTCGATAAAACCGTGCAGGCCCCCCTCCGCCCCGATTTTCCGTTTGAGGAGCCGTCAGACCTTCAGGCTATTCGGACAGCACGGCCTCAAACGGCTCCCGCTCTGCCCAAGCTACAGCTCGGCGATGCGGCTTTAGAGGATAAACTTTACGGGGCGTGGACGGGGCGCGCTGTGGGGTGCTTGCTGGGCAAGCCGGTGGAGGGCTGGCGCCGTCCGCGCATGTGGGGCTATTTGAAAGACCTCGGGCGCTGGCCCCTGTCCGATTTTTTCCGTTACCATGTGCCGCAGGAGGTGCAGAAGAAGTATCAGCTTTCGGAAAAGGCGCCGTTTGCCGACCTCGTAAATGCCATGCCGGAGGATGACGATCTAAACTACACCACGACGGCGCTGGCCATTATGAAGCGCTTTGGGCCGGATTTTACGCCCGAGCAGGTCGCCCAGTTTTGGATGAGCGATATCCCCATCCTGCATACCTGCACGGCAGAACGGGTAGCCTACCGCAACTTCTGCAACCTTATTGCCCCACCTGCCTCCGCCTCCTTCCGCAATCCCTACAGGGAGTGGATAGGCGCGCAGATTCGCGCCGACTTTTGGGGGTATGCCGCCCCCGGCAACCCAGAGCGTGCGGCGGAATGGGCTTGGCGCGACGCCTGCATCTCGCATGTGAAAAACGGTATCTACGGAGCCATGTGGGTGGCCGCCATGACCGCCGCTGCCTTCGTTACGGAGGACATCCCCACCATCATTCGCGCGGGGCTGGCCCAAATCCCGGCCAACTGCCGCCTGGCCGATGCCATCGAAAGCCTTTTCGAGTGGCAAGAGGTAGGCGTAGACTACGATACGGCGGTCTATCGGGTGCATGAGTTGTGGGATGAAAATCGTGCGCACGATTGGTGCCACACCATCTCCAACGCCCTCATCGTGGCCGTCGCCCTGCTGTGGGGTGAGGGCGACTTCGCAAAAACCATCTGTCGCGCGGTGCAACCCTGCTTCGATACAGACTGCAACGGCGCCACTACCGGCTCCATTTTGGGCATTCTGCACGGCAGAAAGAACCTACCTGCCTCCTGGACGGAGGGAATAAACGATACCCTCCATACCGGAGTGGCGGGCTACCACACGGTAAAATTGCGCGATATGGCACGCGAAACGATGCGACTTATCGAAACCATGCGGTAAACTTTACGGCGGCGCGTGAACCGCCGCCCAAAGCCAGAGGACACTATGGCTGAGTACAGACTAACACAAACAGAACCCTCGCTGAACCCTCCTTCTCAGGAGCTGGTAAATGTCACCATTAATGGCATCGAACTAAAGGTGCCGAAAGGGGAAAACATTATCGAATCGGCCCGACGAGCCGGCATAGATATCCCCTACTTCTGCTACCACCCACGGCTCTCAAAAGGACAGGCAGCCAACTGCCGTATGTGCCTCGTGGAGGTCGCCACGAAAGCACCGGACGGCTCCATACGCAAAATGCCCAAGCCGCAGACCAGTTGTACCCTGCCCGCTTCAGAAGGCCTGATCGTCGAGACCGAAACCGAGCAGGTGGCCAAAGATCGGCGCGGCATTCTCGAATTTCTGCTGATCAACCACCCGCTGGACTGCCCGATCTGCGATAGGGGAGGCGAGTGCCCGCTCCAGAACAACACGCTCTTCTACGGGCCGGCCACCACACGCTATATCGAGGAGAAGCGCCACTATCCGAAGGCCTATCCCCTCTCCGACTATGTGGTGTTTGACCGCGAGCGCTGCATTCACTGTGCGCGCTGCACCCGCTTCACCGAAGACATCAGCGGCGATGCCCAGCTCAACTTCTTGAAACGGGGTGCCGACATGGAGGTGGCCACCTTCGCCCAAACTAAATTCCATAGCCGCTTCAGCGGAAACGTTATCGAGCTGTGCCCTGTGGGCGCTCTCCTCTCGCGCACCTATCGTTTCAAGGCGCGACCGTGGGACCTTTTTACCACCCCCTCGATCTGCACAAAATGCGCCAACGGCTGCAATATTAAGCTTGACTACCGTATGAGCACGTTGCTCCGGGTGAATGCCCGCCTCAACGAGGAGGTGAATGAGGAGTGGACGTGCGATAAAGGCAAATTCGGACATGACTATGTGTCTGCCGAATCACGCCTTAAAACCCCCTTAGTACGTCGTGGGAACGAGTGGCAGCCTATCTCTTGGGCCGATGCCTATCAACTGCTGACCACGCATATCAAGATGGCCGGCAAAAGTATCGGCGGTATTGGAGGGGCACGCTGCACGAACGAAGATAACTTTGTGTTTCAAAAGCTTTTCCGCGAGGTGTTGGGTGTTAACAATATCGACTCGCGCACGGGGCGCTGGCAGGGGCCTACCAACGCTCCTCTCTACGACCGCTACGGCTTTCACGGCATGGGCAACGCCATCGCCGAGCTTGAGCAGATGAAAACGATCTTCGTGTTCGGCTCGGAACTGGTGGATGAGCAGCCCATCATCTACCTGCGCGTTCGCAAAGCCTGGCGCTATAAAGAGGCCACCGTGTTAAATGCCAACTCAGTGCCGCCTACAGGCGAACCACCCCATGTGCGCGACTTTGCCGAACTAGACCTCCTCTACAAACCGGGAACCGAGATCGCCCTGCTCAACGGCCTGCTTCACGTGCTGTTTGAGGAAAACCTTCTGCCGAATCAGGAGGGGAAGGGCGTCGGCCTTGAGGGGAAGTCTTTTACCGCTCTTCAAAAGAGTGTGGCCCGTTGGACGCCTGAGCGAACGGCCAAAGAGACCGGAGTCCCCGAAGAGGCGATCCGTAAGGCGGCTCGTCTCTTAACCGGCAATCCGGTGGCCATCATCGCCGGGCGCACGGTTACGGAGCATCCTTTCTACCCCGATATAGTGGCTGCACTCGGCAACCTGCTGCTCGCCACAGGCAACCCGACAACCAACCTGAACGTGCCTGTTCTCGAATGCAATGCGCAGGGCGCTATGGATATGGGTGTGCTGCCGGATGTAGGCCCCGGCTATCGGCCGCTGGAAAACCCCGGGCTCAACACGCACCAGATGCTTGAATCGGCGGCGAGCGGCCAACTGCATATGCTTTGGATCGTTGGGGCCGACCTCATGGCCAAATATCACGATGCCGACCTGGTGCGAAAGGCGCTTGCCAACTGTCCCTTCGTGGTGGTGAACGAATTAACGCTCACACAGACGGCCCTTCAGGCGCATCTCGTGCTGCCGGCCGCCAGTTTCGCCGAAAAAGACGGCACATTCACCAACTGCGAGCGGCGCGTGCAGCGCGTTCACCGCGCCTTCGAGCTGGCGCCCACCATCAAGCCCGATTGGCTTATCTTTGCCGAAACCGCCGATATCCTCGGACACCCCATGCCCTACGTCTCTGCAAGAGACATCCTTCGCGCCATCGCCAGAGAGGTGCCACTCTACTGCGACATCACCCCGCAGACACTGGGAGAGGGAGGCCGTCGTTGGGAATATCCCACCGGGCAAAGAACCGCCCCTACACCCCATCCGGTGGATTATCATGCGGGTTGAGTGCGGTGAAATCGAAGCCAGCGCGACTTTTCGGTTAAAGGGAGGCGTCGCATCCTCCGAAATTCGGAAGGCGATGTGCGCCGCTTAGGAAGTTGACAATGACGACACAAGCCGGTCTTTTGCAACAATGGTACAATCTGTTCATCTTCCCAGAGTATTGGCACGGCGTTCACCTGCCCAGCCTTGTGCCTTATCTGGGGCTGGTGGGCATTCTCGCCTTCGCCCTCGGCATGTTGCCCTTTCTCATCTGGATTGAGCGCGTGGTGGTGGCGCTGATGCAAGACCGCATCGGGCCAAACCGTGTTGGCCCGCGGGGCCTTATGCAGCCGGCCGCCGACGTGCTTAAGCTTTTCTTTAAAGAGGACATTCGTCCGCGCGACGTAGATAGATTTCTCTACTTTTTGGCGCCCTTTCTCAGCATGACCATTGCGATCTCTGCAGGCGCCGTGCTGCCGTGGGGCTCCATCGCCTTTCGCAACACTGCAGGGCAGGTTTTTCTTGTGCCCATAACGGCAGGCAACATCAATGTGGCGCTGCTGTATGCGCTCGCCATGTCCTCGCTAAGCGTCTATGGGTTGGTGCTGGCCGGGTGGTCCTCTAACAACAAGTACTCCTTGTTGGGAGGGCTTCGCGCCTCGGCGCAGGTGATCAGCTATGAGTTGGCGATGGGAGTGGCTCTGTTATGTGTGGTGCTGTTGGCAGGCTCGCTGAATTTGGGGCAGATCGTGGAGGCGCAAAATCAATTGCCTTTTGGGTGGCACCTGCCGGCCCTCTTTAAGGGAAGCCTCTTTTCCTGGTTCTGGCTCCAGTCGCTCATCGTGCCTGTGATTATCTACACGATCGCCATGGTGGCAGAGACCAATCGCCCTCCCTTCGACCTTCCCGAAGCCGAATCGGAGCTTGTGGCCGGCTACCATACCGAATACTCTGCCATGAAGTTCGCCACCTTCTTCGCCGCCGAATACATCAACATGCTGCTCATCAGCGGGCTTAATGCCACCCTCTTTTGGGGTGGCTGGCTTCCCCCGTTCAATTGCGTGCCGTTTACCCTTATTCCCGGCTTCGTGTGGTTCGGCATCAAGATCATGATGGGCATCTATCTCTATGTATGGCTGCGGGCTTCGTTGCCCCGCCTACGTTACGACGCCCTCATGCAACTCGGTTGGAAGCGCATGCTACCCCTAGGGCTTGTCTGGCTGTTCCTGCTGGGCGGCTACAGCCTCCTCCGCACACCTAAAACCGGAATGGCTCTGCCCACCCCGCCATCCTCTGCCGTAACAGTGCCGCCAACCCCCCTGCACTCCATCAAATTTATGCCCACCTCTATGCGACAAGGAGGAGGAAAATAGGCATGACCCCTGCGCTGGTGGTCTTCTTTATTTTGGCCGTCATCGCCGTAGGCGCCTCCCTCTACATGATCGCCACGCCGAACCCCGTTCGTAGCGCCCTGGCGCTGGTGGTCACCTTTTTGTGCGTGGCCGTCTACTACATCACGCTTTCGGCGCAGTATCTCGCTTTTGTGCAGATCATCGTATATGCCGGCGCCATCATGGTGCTTTTCCTGTTTGTCATCATGCTTTTAAATCTAGGGGCGCCGCAGGCGCTGCAAGAGAAGCGCTCGCTGCAGCCCTTAGTGGCTCTTGTGCTCTGCGTGGTGCTACTTGGGGTGTTGCTGCAGGCCGGCGTGTTCTTTAATCTGCCGCGCTCGACCACAACGCCCGCAATCGCCCACAATTTGGGCACCGTGGAGAGCGTTGGGCGCCACCTCTATGCGCCTTATGAGCCGTGGCTGTTTCCTTTCGAGTTGACTTCGGTTCTGTTGCTGGCGGCCATGATGGGCGCCATCGTCATGGCGAAGCGCAAGGTATAGCCTATGGAGAAAGTTTTGAGGAGATGGCAATGGTACCAACTTCTTACTATCTAGTGCTTTCAGCACTCCTGTTTATTATCGGGACGGCGGGTGTGCTTATACGTCGTAATCCCATCCAAATCTTCATGTGCGTAGAGCTTATGCTCAATGCGGCAAACGTTGCATTTGTGGCTTTAGGCCGCCACTTCGGGCAGATCAACGGGCAGATGTATGCCATCTTTTCGCTGGCCGTTGCTGCCGCCGAGGTCTCGGTGGGGCTTGGCATTATCGTGGCCATCTTCCGTCTGCGCGAGACCATCAATATAGACGAAGTGAATCTCCTGAAACAGTAAGGACGGGCACAACATGATGAGCGCATCTTTGGCAACTTGGGTGGTTCTTCTTCCTCTCATCGGGTTTGGCTTCAATGCGGCTTCTGGTCTGCTGCTCAAAGATCGGCAGTTGCAGCGAAAGGCGGTGGCCTACGTGGCTCCCGGTGTGGTGCTGCTGGCTTTTGTGCTGGCTTTAGCACTGCTCGGCGCCCTGGCGAACGCTCCCGATCATCGCCTTTTTGCGCCTCTTGTTCCGGGCACCTCTTTGCAGCATCCGTGGCTATCTATCGCCGGCTTTAAAGCCGATTTCACGCTCGTTATAGACCCGCTCTCGGTTCTCATGGCGCTCATCATCACGGGCGTGGGTGGGCTCATTCACGTCTACGCCACGGGCTACATGGCCGAAGATCGCGATCAGCCTCGGTTCTTTACCCATTTTAACCTCTTCATCTTTATGATGCTACTGTTGGTTATGGCCAACAACTTTCTGCTGATGTATGTAGGATGGGAGGGGGTTGGCCTCTGTTCTTATCTGCTTATCGGGTTTTGGTACGTGAATTCGGATAACGCGCGGGCGGGAAACAAGGCGTTTATTGTGAACCGCGTTGGCGATCTCGGCTTCACGTTGGGGGTTCTGGCAGCCTGGTCGGTGTTTGGAACCATCTCGTTCTTTAACGCGGCAGGGGGCGGAGTGATGCAGTTGGCGGCTCATCCGGGTGGGGCGGTAGACGCGCTGGGGCATCCCGTTCCCCAAACCATGCTCACGATCATCTGCCTGCTGCTGTTTGTGGGGGTGGTTGGGAAATCGGCTCAAATACCGTTGTTTGTGTGGTTGCCCGACGCGATGGCCGGCCCCACGCCCATCTCGGCGCTCATCCACGCGGCCACCATGGTGACGGCGGGGGTGGTGCTGTTAGTTCGCTGCTCCTGGCTGTATGTTCAGTCGCCTTTGGCGCTCCACGTTGTTGCGTGGGTGGGGGTGCTCACGGCCTTTATAGGGGCCACCATCGCCCTGGTGCAAACCGACATCAAGCGCGTGTTGGCCTACTCCACCGTTTCGCAGCTCGGCTACATGGTGCTGGCCTGTGGCGTGGGCGCTTTTAGCGCCGGCATGTTCCATGTGCTGACCCACGCCTTCTTTAAGGCGCTGCTCTTTTTGGGCGCCGGCGCCGTTATTCATGCCATGCTCGGCGAGCAGGATATGCGCCGTATGGGCGGACTCCGCAAGTACCTGCCGGCCGTTTGGGGGGTTATGTTGGTGGCCACCTACGCCATTGCCGGCGTGCCCCCCTTCTCCGGCTTCTTCAGCAAAGACCCCATTCTAGATGCGGCCTCGCGTGCTTTCTCCGGCGATGGCGCTGCCCTTTATGCCATAGGACTCTTTACCGCTCTGCTGACCGCCTACTACATGAACCGACTCATGTGGAAAACGTTCTATACCGAGCCGCGTTTTGTGGATGGGCAACTGCCCGACAAACACCCCACCAACTACCCGGAAGAAAAGCACGAAGGCGAGGCGCACGGGCATCTCCATCTGGTTCCCTCTTCGATGATGATCCCGCTCTACATCCTCGCCGTACTTTCGGCGATAGGCGGGCTGGTTCTGGGGCCGACCGGCATTTTTGAACGTTTTCTTGCTCCCTCGGTCGCCCCTCTGAGCTTAGGCGGATTGCAGGAGGGGCAGCCCCTCTTCTCTACAACCGTAGGCTACATCGTCTCGGCCATTGTGGCTATTATCGGGCTTTCGATAGCAGCCTATCTCTATCGGCAACACATGCAAACCGGGGAGCTGTTGCCGGAGGAGGCGAAACGCACCAATCTGCTCTATCGCTTTTTGGACGCGCGATGGGAGTTCGACGCGGTGTACGAATGGCTCTTCATACGAGGTGGGGCGCAGGTGGCTCGCTTCTTATGGAAGAGCTTGGATGAGGAGATCATTGACGGCATCGTGGAGGGAATCGGCGCCGCTGTCGCCTGGGTGGGGCGTACGGGGAGACGCCTGCAAACCGGTTATGTGCGCAACTACGCGCTGATCATGTTTCTCGGAGGCGTTATCTTGGTGATAGGACTACTTGCCGGATTGATGAGGTACTGAGATGCAACCGATTTCGGGTCTACTGAGTGCGCTCATTTTTCTGCCGGTTCTTGAGAGCATCATCATCATGCTCTTACCGCGCCCCGCTGTGGAGCAAAAAGAGGGGCAATCGGCCTCGGGTGGCTTCGACTTTGCGCGCGATCTGTTGGTGAATGCCACCCTCTTGTTTACGGTCAGCAACCTTCTGCTGGCCATCGTTCTCTTTGGAACGTACCATCCGAGCCTGCCGGGCCTTCCGGTGAGAGGGCTGGGGCCGGTGATGCAGTTTAGAGAGCGCTTGAACTGGATTCCTTTAGGTGGTGGACACTGGGTAGAGTATCACCTTGGCGTAGACGGCATTAGCGTTCTGTTGATCCTGCTGACCAATTTGGTGATACTGGTGAGCGCGATTTACGCCGCACAGGCCAAACGGGGCGCACGCGAGATGGTGGCCCTGCTGCTTTTGCTGGAAGGTGGGCTTGTCGGCGCCTACAGCGCACTAGATCTGGTGCTATTCTATCTTTTCTACGAGGCCACGCTGATCCCCACCTATCTCATTGTGGGGCAGTACGGGGGGCCGGAGCGCGGTAAGGCAGCGATTAAGTTTTTCCTCTATACTTTCTTGGGAAGTGTGCTGATGTTGGTGGCCATTGCTGCCATCTATCACTACACCGGCACGTTCGATCTCCTGGCGCTATCCAATCCGAACTCGGCGGCCTTCACCGCCTTGCACAAGCTAAGCCCCCATCTGCTTATGCTGCTTTTCGGCGCCTTCGCCTTGGCGTTTGCCATAAAGACGCCTATGTTCCCATTCCACACCTGGTTGCCCGACGCTTACGTGGAGGCTCCGGCGGTTGGGAGCGTAGCGCTCGTGCTGCTGAAGACGGGTGTCTATGGTTTCGTACGTATCTGCCTCCCCATCTTCGCAGCGCAGGTGAACCAGGTGGCTCCCTTCTTCATTGTGCTCGGCATCATCGGCATCGTTTATGGTGCCATTGTGGCGGCCATTCAGAGCGACGCGAAGCGTCTGGTGGCCTACTCTAGCGTTTCTCACATGGGGTTTGTGGTGTTGGGCATCTTCAGCCTCACGCGCATTGGGCTGATGGGCGCGCTGTTGGCCAACCTGAGCCACGGACTTACCACGCCTCTCCTCTTTTTAGGTTTGGGCATGTTGGAGGAACGGTGCGGCACGCGCCTTTTCCGCGATTTGGGTGGTTTGCGTAAAGTGATGCCCACCTTAGCGACTCTGCTGCTTATAGGCACCTTCTCCAGCATGGCGGTACCCTTCTTCAGCGGATTCGTCGGTGAGTTTCCGGTTCTCCTCGGCAGTTGGATATCCTCACAGACGGCTACAATAGGGAACTATTGGCCTACCGCAGTCGCGGGCACCGGCATGATCCTCTCAACGGTCTACATCTTATGGTGGTATCAGCGGCTTATGCTCGGCCCGCTCCCCGAAACCTATCGGAAGCTGCCCGATTTAGGGCGTTACGAATGGCCGGTGCTTGTGCCTTTGGCCGCGCTCATCTTTTGGTTGGGCGTTGGAACGCACTATTGGGTTCGCCCTATGAGCGTGCCTGTCGGTCAGACGATCCCGGCCTCTTCTGAGGCGATCCGTGATGACTTGCCCGTCGCTACCCTGCTGAACCAACGGTGGATCGAGGAGACCTATCAGGCGCACCGAGAGCACGGCACGATCCGCCTCGCGCCCACAGGGGTCCCCACCCATTTCCCACCTGGGGCGCGTCCTCCCTTCTCCATGATGCCGCGTGGTGGACGCATTCCGGCAGGTTTGTCGCCCAACCCACAGCGCCGATCGGCGCCTCGAGGGGTTCCGTTCAACAACTCTCCTTTCTCTAGGCCTATGCCATCGCCGCCACAAACGCCCAGAGCGGCGACGCCGGCTTTGCCTTCAGGAGGTAACACGAAGTGATGACGAATTCGCAAAGTCTGCACGCTCTTCTGACCGTTCTCATCGTAGCGATAACCGGCATTCTTGTGATGGTGGCCGATTCCTGCGTGGCCTGGTGGCGCCGTTCTCGCTGGCTTAGCAGCAGCCTCGGTCTTTTTGGGGTCGGCCTTGCGGCTTGCTATGCCATCGCCCAGATCAACACCTATTCGAGAAACCTCTACGCTTTCAACGGGGCCTTGGTCATCGATCATTTTTCTCTTGCGATAAGCCTCGTGCTGCTGACATCGGCCGCTTTGGCCATCCTTCTAGCCATGAACTATCTAGAAGAGCACAAGCTGAACTTGGGAGAGTACTACGCCCTCATCCTCTTCTCAACGGTGGGGGGGATGTTGATGGCGATGGCCAACGATCTCATCGTGCTGTTTGTGGCCTTAGAAACCCTGTCGTTGGCGCTCTATGTGATGGCCGGTTTCTTGCGGACAAACGCACGGAGCGAGGAGGCCGCCTTGAAATATTTCTTGCTCGGCGCCTTTGCGGCAGGCTTCTTCCTTTACGGAACGGCGCTTATCTACGGTGGCTCGGCGCAGTCGGCAGGGATAGGCGGCACCACATCGCTTTCTGAGATTGCCTTCCGAATGCAGCACGGCGAACCGACCTTCATGTTGATGGCCGGCATGGCGTTGGTGCTTATCGGCTTAGGTTTTAAGGCGGCTCTTGTGCCTTTTCATATGTGGACTCCCGATGTCTACGAGGGGGCTCCTACGTCGGCTTCAGCCTACATGGCCTGCACCGCTAAGGTGGCGGCTTTTGCGGCCCTGCTTCGTTTTCTGTGGGCTATGGCGCCCGCGCATGCCTTTTGGCTCGGTGCCGTAGAGGTCATCGCCGTGCTGAGTATGTTTGTGGGGAATCTGTTGGCCATCACCCAAGAGAACGTTAAGCGGATGTTGGCCTACTCTTCCATTGCTCACGCCGGCTACTTAGCTACCGCCCTTGCGGCCATCACCTCCACCACGGCGCAAGGCGCTGCCTTCAGCGCGGCGCTGTTTTACCTTTTGGCCTATACTCTCATGACCATGGGCGCCTTTGGCGTGTTGGTCTATCTCTCTCGGCGCGGCCACGACTGCCAAACGCTCACCGATCTACGTGGCATTGTGCAGCGTGAGCCTATCGCGGCCTACCTGCTGGCCATCTTCA
>Ga0209061_1003493_pt1 | contig 16963 bp, 14 predicted proteins | sample Coa_R1_10_FD_187157 | JGI IMG/M metagenome (GOLD analysis project Ga0209061, IMG submission 187157) | Surface soil microbial communities from Centralia Pennsylvania, which are recovering from an underground coalmine fire - Coalmine... | ecosystem: Environmental > Terrestrial > Soil >...
GCGAACAGGTAATACGACAGCAGGTTCAGCCGGGGGAACGCCACGTCCGGCGCGCCGATCTGCAACGGCACGAGCTCGTTGGCGAACCCGACGAACAGCGGGGTCGCGAACAGCAGCAGCATGATCGCGCCGTGCATGGTGAACAGCTCGTTGTACTGCTGGTCGGACACCACATGCTCATCCGGCCCGAGCAGCTGGACCCGCATCACCAGCGCCATGATGCCGGCGCAGCAGAAGAAGAAGAACGAGGTGATCAGGTACATGTGCCCGATCACCTTGTGATCGGTGGACGACAGCCAGCCCGCGAGGACCGAGCCCTTGCGCTGCGGGCGCGGCATTGCCTCCACGGTGCGCGTTCGCTCTTGCGTTGTCATGTTCCCCTGATGCCTTCGCTGGTGTAGACGTGGTGTTCTGAGCGCCGGAAGCAGCGGCCTCACCACGGGTCCGTGCCGGCGCTGCCGTCGCGGATGACCGCGGATCTCGCCGTCTAGCCTGCTTCGCGGAGGTTGCAGATTGCCTGCGCCGCACTCCCGGACGGGGAGAAAGCCGCACTCCCGGACGGGGAGGAAAAGGGGCAATTATCCCGAACGCATGGGGGTGACTCCAAGGGTCAGGTCACGGCCGGGGGTGCCCCCGGCCCGGGGCCGGGGGCACCGTCTTGCCGGCCAGGGCACGCTCCCGCGGGATGGTCACCGCCTCGCCGGAGGACTTGCGGACCGTGAACGAAACGGCATCGGCGCCCTCCAGGACCCCCAGGACGTCGGCGATTTCATCGCCGTCCCCCGACGGGCGGCGCCAGCGGATCACGACCCGGCTTCCCACGTCCCCGGCCCCCAGGCTGACCTCCAGGCGGTATCGCACCGATCCTCACCCTTGCCCTTGCGTATCGCGGGACGCGCGGCTCATGGCTTTGAGTACTCCCCGTCGTCCGCGTACTCCCCGTCGTCCGCGCGGGCCAGCCAGGTGGCCAGCCGGTCGACCGGGACGTCGAACTCCGGATGCAGGTCGACGAACGTCTGGAGGCGGGCGGCCAGCCAGCCCAGCGTCACCTGGTCCTCGCCCCGCCGTTCACCAAGCTCTTCGATTCCCCGGTCAGTGAAGTACACAGCCACCTCCGCAGATTTTTATACCAATGACATAGTATAAACATGGGGAGGCCGGGCGGCCTGTGCCGCCGGAGGCCGTGGCAGCCGGCCGCGTCTGCGGGACGAAAGCCCCTGATCTCCGCTTCCCGGGACCGGCATCCTCAAGGGGTCGCGTCGCCGGGGCCAGGCGGCCGACGACCATGAGGAACCGCGCGGAAGGGAGCGGAAGGGAAGTGCCAGACGTGACTGCGGTACGGGAATCCGGCGGGGCTCCAGGACGGGGCGCTCCGGGACGGAACACCGCCTTGCCCGGCGCGCCCAGCCCCCTGGCGGCCCGGATACGCGCCTGGCGGCACGACGTCCGCCAGCGGCCGTTCATCGTCATCTGGGAGATGACCCAGGCGTGCCCGCTGGCCTGCGTGCACTGCCGGGCCGAGGCCCGGCCGGACCGGCATCCCGGTGAGCTGACCACCGATGAGGCGCGCGATCTCATGGCGCAGGCGGCGGAGTTCGGCAGCCCGCCGCCGATCTTCGTGCTGACCGGCGGCGACCCGTTCCAGCGGCCGGACCTGCTCGACCTGGTCCGGCACGGCACCCGGCTCGGGCTTGCGGTCGCGGTCTCGCCCTCGGGCACGCCCACGCTGTCCGCCGGCCGCCTCGCCGAGCTGCGGGACGCGGGGGCCCGGGCGATCTCGCTGAGCCTGGACGGCTCGGCCGCGGAGGTGCACGACCGGTTCCGCGGCGTTCCTGGGGTGTTCGGCTGGACGCTGGCCGCCTGGCATGCGGCGACGGAGCTGGGCCTGAAGGTGCAGATCAACACCACCGTCACCGGGCACAACCTCACCGACCTGGCGGACATCGCCGCGCTTGTCAGCCGCCTGGGGGCGGTGTCGTGGAGCGCGTTCCTGCTCGTCCCGACCGGGCGCGGCGCGCTGCTGCCCGCGCTGACCGCCCGTCAGGCCGAGGACGTGCTCAACTTCGTCTACGACGCCGGCGAGTTCGTCCCGGCGCGGACCACCGAGGCGCATCACTTCCGCCGCGTCGTCATCCAGCGCGAGATCCTGCGCCAGCGCGGAGCCGACCACGTGGCCGCGCTCGGCCTGGGCGAGCTCTATCTCCGGCTGCGGGACCGGCTCGGCGCCCTGGAGCTGGCGCGGCGGAGAGCCCGGCGGCCGCCGGCGAACGTGAACGCCGCGCAGGGGTTCGTGTTCATCTCCCACCTCGGCACCGTGCACCCGAGCGGATTCCTCCCGCTTGCCGCCGGCAGCGTGCGCACCGGCCGGCTCGCCGACATCTACCGCACATCACCGCTGTTCACCGGGCTGCGCGAGCACGGCAAGCTGACCGGCCGGTGCGGCGCCTGCGAGTTCGCCCCGGTTTGCGGCGGGTCGCGTTCCCGCGCGTTCGCCCTGTCGGGTGACCCGTACGCCGAGGATCCCTGGTGCTCCTACCAGCCCGGGACCTTCCCGTACCCGGCGGACCTGGCCGCGATGGGCCTGCGGCCGGCCGCCTGACCGCGATCACGAAAGGCCGACATGAGGATGCCGACATGGGGATAGAGTCACTGGCGACGGCTCTCCAGCGAGAGCACCACGAGATCGACGCGGGGATCGCGGCGTTCACCGCCTCACCGGGGGACCCGCAGCCGCTGACGCGCGCGATCCGGGCGCTGCGCCGCCACATCTACCTGGAGGAGGAGTTCCTGTTCCCGCTGCTGCGCGAGGCGGACCCGGCACTGATGGCCCCCATCTTCGTGATGCTGCGCGAGCACGCCCAGATATGGGCCGTGCTCGACTCGCTGGAAGGCGAGCTCGGCACGGGCGCCGGCACCGCGCCGGGCCGCTGCCGGGAGCTGACCGTGCGGCTGCTGCACCACAACCTGAAAGAGGAGAAAGTGCTGTACCCGCGGGCCGACGACGCGCTGCCCCCGGCAGCCGCCGGACGACTGCGCACGTTCCTCGGCTCCGGCGAGCTGCCCGAGGGGTGGGTGTGCGTGAGGGCGCGGCCCGTGACGCGCGATGCTGGCCGTTAGCTGGGACACGGTCCGGCTGTTCCTGCACGTGCTGGCCGCGACCATCTGGGTGGGCGGGCAGCTCACGCTGGCCGCGCTGGTCCCGGCGCTGCGCCGCCTCGGCGCCGAGATCCCCCGGACCGCCGCCCGCCGGTTCAACCAGCTCGCCTGGCCCGCCTTCGCCGTGCTGATCCTCACCGGCATCTGGAACATCATCGCGGTGCGCTCGCAGATCAGCGGAAGCTACCAGACCACGCTCGTGGTCAAGCTCATCGTCGTCGCCGTCTCCGGGGTCACGGCGGCGCTGCACGCCCGGGCCCGGAGCGCCGCCGGGCTGGCGGTGTTCGGCGCGCTGACCGGCATCAGCGCCCTGGCCGCGCTGTTCCTCGGCATCCTGCTGGCCGGATGAGGTCGGGCAGGCCCGCCGCCGGCGGCATCAGCCCGCCGCGGCACCTGCGCCAGCCGACGGTGGTCGCGCCCCCGACATCACGGCGGCGGCCGCGGCGGCGACGTCCTCCCCCGGCCTCGGGCCGCGCACCCGGGTGGACAGGTACAGCCGGAGCACGAAGACCCACAGCGCGACCGACATGGCGACGTGCAGCCACACCAGCCCGGCGGGCAGGTGGCTGAAGTACTGCGCGTAGCCGATCGTCCCCTGAACCACCAGCCCGGCGAGCACGATGCGGCTGGCCCGGGCCGCGCCGGCGGGCGCGCCGGTGAACCGCAGTCCGATCGCGAGGGCGATCGCGAGCGCGCCGATGAACCAGCCGATGTCGGCGTGCAGCTGGGTGACGTCCTGCAGCGGGAGGTGGAACCGTGGCACGGTGGTGCGGTGTCCGTCGCTGTCGATGATGGTGCCGGCCAGCGGCCCGGTGCCGGTCACCACCGTGCCGGCCGCCAGCATCAGCGTGGCCGCGCCGGTGAGCAGGGCGGCGAGGATCCGCAGGTCGGCACGGACGGCCGGCCGCGCCGGGCCGGCCTGTTCCCCCGCTCGCGCGTGCAGGACCACCGCCGCGGCCAGGATCGCCGATGACAGCAGGAAGTGCACCGCCACCATTACCGGGTTCAGCCTGGTGAGCACCACGATGCCGCCGGCCACCGCCTGGCCGGCCACGCCGGCCGGCAGCGCCGCGGACAGCCACACCAGGTCGCCGCGGCGCCGCCTACCGGGCTTGTAGCACAGGCACACGATGAACGTCAGCGCGGCGATCGTGGCCAGCGGGAACGTGAGCAGCCGGTTGCCGAACTCGATCGCGGTGTTCAGCGGGGTCTGCCCCGGCGAGCGGGCGGCCACGACGCTGGTCTGGGTGCACCGCGGCCAGTCGGGGCAGCCGAGCCCGGACGAGCTCAGCCGCACCGCCGCCCCCGTGCAGATGAGGACCGCGTTCGCGATCACCGATGCCAGCGCGAACCCGCGCACCGAGCCCCGGGTCGGCCGCAGCACAGGGGCGGTGAGCCGGGCAGTGACCCGGCGGACGCCGGAAGCCGCCACGTGCGCCTCCTTCCAGTCGAATCTCATGCGACGCACCCGCGCCGGCTCCCGGCCCGCGCCCTCACGGCACCCGGGCGGTCCACTCGCTGCTGCTGAACTTCGTCCGGGCGAGTTCGCGTGCCGCGCGCAGCTCGCCGCCGGTGACGGCGTCCGGGGTGAGACCGTAGCGGCGGCGGAAATGCGCGGCCAGCGTGTCGATGATCTCGGCCCGCGGCAGCCGGGTCTGCCGCCGCAGCGGGTCGACGCGCTTGGCCGCGCTCCCGACCCCCTTGCCCGACAGCTTCTCCCGCCCGATCCGCAGCACCCGCGTCATCGCGTCCGCGTCGATGTCGTAGGCCATCGTCACGTGGTGCAGCACGGCGCCGCCCGCCAGCCGCTTCTGCGCGGCGCCGCCGATCTTGCCCTGTGCCGAGGCGATGTCGTTGAGCGGCTGGTACCACGCGGACAGCCCGAGGTCCTCGGTCAGGGCGCCGATCACCCAGTCGTCCAGGTAACCGTAGGACTCGGCATACGACATGCCCGCCACAAGCGATTCCGGCGCGTACAGCGAGTAGGTGATGGTGTTCCCCGGCTCGATGAACATCGCGCCGCCGCCGCTGATCCGCCGCACCACCGCGAAGCCGAGCCGGGCCGCCTCGGCCATGTCGACCTCGTTGCGCAGCGACTGGAAGCTGCCGATGACGACCGCGGGCGCCGACCACTCCCAGATCCGCAGCGTCGGCGGGCGGCGGCCTGCCGCGACCTCCCGGGCGAGCACCTCATCCAGCGCCATGTGCAGCGCGGGATCCTGGGGCTCTTCGTGGATGAACCGCCAGTCGTGGTCGCGCCAGCCGCTGGCCCGGGTGAGGGCGCGCCGGACCGCGGTCGCCACCGCCCCCGCGGTGACCCCGGCCATCACGACGTCGCCGCTAAGCGCGGCCGTGATCCGCGCGGTGATCACGGAACTGTCCGCGGCGGCGGGGATCCCGGTCACGGCGGCATTGATGCGGTCCAGGGCATCGTCCGGCTCGAGGAAGAAGTCCCCGCTGACCCGGACCCGGGCCAGCCGCCCGCCGGCCACCTCGACGTCGGCCGCGACGAGCTTGCCGCCAGGGGGCTTGTACTCACCGTGCATGCCGCTGCCCTTCCCGTCCCGCCAGCCTGCGTGGGGTTCCCCGGCTAGGCGCTGGCGCGGCCGATCCGCACCCGCCATACATCCGGCCCGGCCTCCAGGTAGTCCCAGGTGTACTCGCCCGCGTACTGGGCCTCGAACTGGTAGCGCAGCGGCCTGGGGTCGTGGTCGTTGACGAGCACGAACCCCGCGCCCGGTGCCAGTGCCCGGTAGGCGGTGAAGATCAGCCCGTGGCGCTGCGCGTGGCTGACCTGCCGCACATCCAGGTCCGGCTCCTCCCCGTCGCCGTCCGGGGTGCCGCCGCCCGCCGTCCGGTCCGGGCTCTCGCCGGCGCGGCGGGCCAGGCCGTGCAGCGCGGCGGTCACCTTGGCCGCCAGGTCCGGCCGGGCGTCGCGCAGCGCGGCCCACGCCGAAGCGGCGATCTTGCAGGCGCGGTCCGCGTCCCCGGCGCGGGCCAGGGCCGCCGCCGCCTGCAGCAGCAGGGACACCACCGTGGCCTGGAGGTCTTCGGCCTGGCCCGCGGCGGACGGGGCGGGGGCGTGGTCATGTGCCGGCCCGGGCCCGGCGGCGGCGTGCATCCGCTCCAGCAGGGCGGGCAGGTCCGCGGGCACGTCGGCGAGCAGCGCCGGGAGCAGCACGCCGTTCTCCTTGGCCGCGTGCGCGGTGAACAGCGCGGCGATCTGCTGGGACTGTCCGGCAGCCGCCGTGCCGTCGCTGACCACGGCGAGCCGCGCCGCCGCTGCCGCCAGCGTGACGTGCTCGGCGGCCATCTCCCCCACGGTGCCGGCCAGCCCCGCCCGCGCGGCGGCCGGGTAGATGGTCTTTTCCTCCGCCGCCGCGTGGGGCAGCACCTCCTCGGCCAGGTAGGCCACGAGGTCTGCCACCGCGGTCCCGTACGGCTGCCCGGCCGCGACCGCGCCGGACACGGCGCCGGCCCGCTCGGCGAGCTCCTCGCAGAGCCTCTTGTGATGCTCCAGCATCGCTTCGTACGCCTGGTCTGCGGCGATCGTCGTCATGCTCGTGTCTCCTTCCGCCGGCCGCCGACGGCAAGCACAAATCCTCGGGTTTAATTGTTTTTATCAAATCTTCCGTGTAAACAGCAAGGCGGCGGATGTCCGGGAGAACATCACCGGCCAGGCGCACTCGCCACGACGTACCCCGCCGCGCCGGCGGAAGCGCGGTCGAGGTGGTGGTCGAGCATCTCGTACTGCCCGGCTGCGGGGACCGTGAATTCCGCGAAGCCGCCTTCGCCGGGCATCAGGTTGAGTGTCTGGGCCGCTCCGGCGGCTGGGCTGCCGGGCTGGAGCAGATACGCGCCGTTGTTGAAGACCGTGTCGAACTGGGCGCCGACGACATGGAACGAGCTGTCGTCGGAAGGGCCGGCGTCGAGCACCCAGACGCGGACCCGCTGCCCGGCGCGGACGTGCAGCGGCGCGTACAGGTACTGGTCGTAGTAGCCGTTGAACACCACGGCGTCTGGCTGCCCGCGCAGCATCTTCGCGTAGTCGCCGGGCTGCCGCTGCGGTCCGAGGTACAGCTCGGACTGGACGATCAGGAACTCCTTCGATACCCGGGGAAGGCGGGGCGGGTCGATGACGACCGCGCCGAACATGCCGTTGGCGAGGTGCTCCAGGACGGGCGGGGTGCCGCAGTGGTACAGGTAGATGCCCGCGTACCTGGCCTTGAACTCATAGGTGACCGAACGGCCGGGGGCGACTTCCCGCATCGCCTGCATCGGCTGGCTGGCGGCGTGGAAGTCCAGCGAGTGGTCCATATCCGTGCGGTTGACCAGGGTCACGATGAACGTGTCGCCGACGTGCCCGCGCAGCGTGGGCCCGGGCACCTGCCCGTTGAACGTCCACATGTCCTGGGTGACCCCGGGCGCCACCGGTATCTGCTTGTCCTCGGCGACCAGCGTGATGCGGTGGACCGTGCCGGGCGGCGCCGGGGCGAGCGCGGCGCTGGCCGCGTGCCACCCGGGCGGCGGCGCGGCGGCGGGGTCGATGACCGCGTCCCGGGCCGCCGGCGAGGAGGACACCGCCGCGCCCGCCGCGTTCGGCGCCGCGCCGGTCACGTCGATGGTGAGGATCATGCCGGCCGCCTTGTGCCCGGGGACAGTGCACCAGGCCTGCTCGGTACGGCCGAAGACCCCGTAGCTGACCGTCCGGGCCTGCCCGGGGGCGAGCATGCCGGTACCGGTGCTTCCGCCTTCGAGCTGTAGGTCATGGCTCAGCGCGCCGTGGTTGACCACATGCAAGACCACCGTGGTCCCGTACGGCACCGACACCGACGACGGCCGCACGAACATGTCGCCCAGCTCGACGTTGAACAGACGGGTCTGTCCGTTCGGCGTGACCGGGGCGGCGGCGGCCGGCGCCGGTGCCGGGCCCTGCCCCAGCGCGGCAGCGGCCATGACGGCGGCCACCGCGGCGATGGCGATGGCGGTCAGCGACAGCGTGACGCTGGCGCCGCCGCGCTGACCGGGGGAAGCCGGGCCAGCGGCTTGCGCAGCCATCGGCGGCTCCGCCGACTGGGCGGAAGGCCTCGCGTGGTCCTCCGCGGCGGGGGCGGTGGTCCGCGGGCTCCCGCGGCCCAGCAGGGCCGGCGTGACCGACAGGTTCGCCGCCATGGCGAGCCCCGCCGCGGCGAGCAGCCCGCCGCCGGCCGCGATCGCGGCGGACTGCGTGGCGGCGAACCCGGCGCACACGGCGGCAATGCCCGCGGTGACCAGGGCGTAGCTGCCCGCGGCGACGCGGTGATCATAAAGGTCGCCGAAGCCCAGCGGCCGGCCCGAGGGGCCGACGGCGATGCCGCGGCCGCGCAGCACCGACCACAGGACGAACGGCACGACCTTGTGCGCGTGCCCGGCAAGGGCCTCAAGCAGCCAGCCGGCGGACGCGGTCACGGCCGCGGCGGCCAGCGCCATGCCCGCGTGGTGGTGGCGGGGCATGACCAGGACCGCGGCGAGCGCCAGCCCCGCCCCGGCGATCAGGAAGCTCGCGGCGGTGGTGACGAATATCAGGTGCAGCCCGCCCTGGCGGCGCCGGTGCCGGACGTGGGCGGCCAGCGACGTCAGGTGCGCGGCCAGGCCGGCGGCGAGGATGGCAGCCCCGGTCCAGGCCAGCGGGGCGAGGCCGGTCAGCAGCCCGGGAGAGAGCAGCGTGACGCCGCCGGGGATCAGCCACACCGCTAGGCGGCCGGCCGTGTGCCGGCCGGGCACGTGGGCCAGGAAGAACATCGGCCACAGCTTTTCCGCCACCGCGACGTAGGTGAGCCCGAGCCAGGCGAACAGTCCGATGACCGCGTGCGCGAGCACGACATGGCCGGACAGGTCGAACCAGTTCCCGCTCCGGTCGGCCACGTAGGTGACGCCGAAGCATGCCGTCGCCACGAAGCCGGCCAGCGCGAACCGCAGCCCGGTGACTATATGGCCCTTGCCCCGCGCGGCCAGCGGGGCGGACAGGTTCACCGCCAGCAGGGTGACCGCGATGGCGGCCAGGGCACCCCCGGCCTCTACGGCCCCTTCCTGCTGCGCGGCGATCCCGGACGGGAGCAGCCAGGCGGCGCCCAGCCAGGCGGAGAACGTGGCCCAGGCGAGGGGGACCGAGCGCAGCGGGCGCTGCGTCACCACGGGCGTGAACTGGTGCAGCGCGCCCGCCACCCCCATGGACAGGGTGGCCAGCATCCCGTAGTGGGCCGCCGCGACCACCGGGTCGGCGGTGGGATCGGCCATCGCGCTCCCGCGCGCCCAGATCAGGGCCACGCCGCAGGCCACCAGTCCGGCGGCGGCGGCGGCCAGGAAGCTCAGCGGCACCGATGGCGGCGGGACGACCGCCGGAACGCCCGGCGGCCGTCCCGGCCAGGCCCCGGCTCCCGGCCGCGGCGGCGCCGGCGGCCTCGCGGGTGCGTGCGGCGGTGCTGTCATCGTCCCTCCCATCTTTGGCGGCAGGCGTGTCACCGCGGGCGCCAGCGCGCCACGATCTGGCAGATAAATCTAGCATGAGCTAGAAATACTTTCTGGGCCGGCCCGGCCGGCCGGCCGCGCCGGGCGCGGTACGGTGCGCACGCCACCGCAAAGGTCTGGCCGCATGCCGCCGCGGCCCCGCGCCTGCCCCGCCGCGGCGGTCCTACCGTATAGTGTTTTTCTAGTCAGATCTGTAAATATTTCCCCGGCCGGTGGCGGCCGGAGAGGAGGCACGCATGGCTACCGTGGACGCGCGGCCGATCATCGCGGCCGGCGACGAGCCGTTCGACACGATCATGGCCGCCGCGGCGGCCCTGGCCGACGGCGAGGACCTGGTGGTGCTGGCCCCGTTCGAGCCGGTGCCGCTCGAGGGCGTGCTCGGCTCCCAGGGGTTCAGCTACGAGGCCGCCGACCTCGGCAACGGCGACTGGCGGGTCACCTTCCGGCGGCAGCCGTGACCACCCCCGGCGACCCGGTCGGCGCGGCCTGGAACGCCCTCGCCGGCGTCTACGACCCCGAGCTGTACCTGGACGTGGTCTCCCTCGGCCTGATCTATGACGTGCGCGTGGACGACGGCACCCTCGTCGTCGAGATGACGATGACCACCCCCGGCTGCCCCGTCTCCGAGAGCCTGCCCGAAGAGGCCAGGAGCGCCATCCGCCAGGCCACCGCGGACGCCATCCCCGTCGATGTCCGCGTCGTCTGGGACCCTCCGTGGGACCCCTCGATGATGGACGAGACCGCGGCCTCCGCCCTCGGCTTCCGGGTCATGTGACATCTGTGCCGGGACGTGCGACGCGCCGGCTCTGCCGGTGACGCGGCGGCGGTCACGCCGTGGTTCCGGTCCTGTCGTGCCGCGCCGTGGTCGAGTGTGCGCCGCAGCCCCAGGACATCCCGGCCAGCCCGGCTGTCTCCCGTTACCCTGGCTGCGTCTGCGCTATCCCGGCTGCGTCTCCCGCGACCGCCGCACGGTCAGGCGGCAGCCGGCCCGGCGCGGATCCTTGGGCGCGAGCCGTTCCACCTGGAGCTGCCCAAGGCCCTCGGTGAGCCCTTCGGCCAGGCCAAGGTGCAACTGGCAGATCGTGGCCGGGTCGGCGGAGGCCACCTCGGCGAAGGGGCAGCGCCTGAGCACGAACTCCACCCGGCTACCCCGCCCGGTGCGCGCCGGACGGAAACCGCGCCGTGATATTTCCTGTTCCAGCAGGTCAACGGGGTCACCAGCGGGATCGCCTGAGCCGGAGATCTCGGCGGCCCGCCGGTGCCCGTCCTGGCGCCCGGCCTGCCGGGGACTCTGCTTGCGCCGGACCGCAGCGGACAGCAGCCCCGCGAGCCAGGCGTAGGAACCGGGGACGTCCCACCGTTCTGCCACCTCGGGATGCTGACGGTACAACAGCCGGGGACGGCCGGGCCGGTCACGCGGCTCGGTCTCCTCGATCACCAGCCCGGCGTCTTTCAGCACGGCCAGGTGCTGGCGCACCGCATTGTGGTTGAGGCGGACGTGCCTGGTCAGCTCGCTGACACCGACCGGCCGGGGCGCGTCCACGATGTAGCGGAACAGGCGGTAGCGCGTCGCGTCCCCCAGCGCCCTGGCCTCAAGCTGGAGGTCATCCGGCATTGCCACCTCTATCCCCGCGCGTTCCCCGATTTCACCCTGGAACCATGGCGGCGGGCCCGGGGGTCCCGCCGCAGCTATATTTCTGCTCTATGCTCGATTTATATCACACGGCCTGAGCCGGCGACTGTCTGGGAGTTTGCCCCTGGACGGCCTTGGCGGACATGGCGGTCGTCACATCGCTCCCGCCGGCCGCTGCCCGGCTGCCGCCCCTGGCATTATATACTATCGAATCTATTAAAAACAGATCGTGGGGCGGCCTGCCCCGCCATGGCACTGGATTACGGCATAGCCCGGTCGTTCGCCGGCCCACGGCCCGCGCCCGCCGCCATCCGCGCCCCGCCCGCCGCCGGCACACGCCCGGCACACGCCCGCGCCCGGCACACGCCCGCGCCCGGCCCGCGCCCGCCGCCGCCGCTCCGGCACGCGACCACCGCTCCCGAACCGCCTGCATGGCCGTTGACAGCACGCACGGCAAATTTTTACAATATATTTTGTGAAAACAATGATTGCCGCGACCGGGGAAGCCTCTATGCCCGGGGTGAGTCCGGCGCTGGCGATGCCGCAGCCGGCCAAGGCCCTGCTCGCCATCGTGCTGGTTCTCGCGACGGCCGTTTGGATCGGCGGCATGGTCGCGATCTTCGTGGTGGCCAGGGTGGCTCATGCCACCCTGGGGCCAGGCGAGCGGGTGGCTTTCTTCCGCGGGCTGGGCCGCGCGTACGGCCTGGTCGGCGGGGCGGCGCTGACGATGGCACTGGCCAGCGGCGCCGTCCTGGCCTCAACGCACTCCTGGGACGGGCAGCTAACCGCCAGCACGGTAGTCGCGGCGGGCCTGGTCGCCGTGACCGTGGCAGGGGTCGCGCAGGCCCGGCGGATGACCCGGCTGCGGCAGGACGCGCTGCGTGATCCCGGCCGCGCGGAACTGGCGGCGAGAGTGCGGCAGGGCGCGCGGAACGCCGCCATCCTGCGTGCCGCGATCGCCGCGCTCAGCCTGGCGCTCCTCGCCCTCGGGACCGTGATGGCAGCGTGACGTCGCCGGCCCGCGTCACCTGGAGGCCAGGGAGCGTCACCTGGAGGCCAGGGAGCGGGGACCTTGGTCCCTGGCACGGGCATCCCCGACATACCTAGTCTCTGGCGGGGAGCCAGCCGCCAGGCACCCGCCGGACGTGTCCCGCATGGCGCGCGGCGCAGGGGGGCAGCATCAAGCCGATCGGATCACGCCCGGACACGACCCCGGTCGGCGGCTTGCCATGGGGAAGCAGGACGGCCCCCGGCTTGCCGGGAGTCGGCCGGCTTGCCGGGAGGAAGCAGGACGAAGGAGGCGGCGCATTGCGAGGCCAAGGCAGCCAGCCGGCATCGATCCGCGGCCTGCGCGGCCCGGTAAACCGGCCATGACCGTCATCGCCGGACACCAGCGGCCCGCGGCGGCCTCCGCGCCAGCCCGCGCCGCGGCGGTGAGGATCAGGCTGCTCGGCCGGTTCACGGTGAACCGTGGCGGGCAGGAGATAGCGCTGCGCGCGTTCGGCGGCAGGCTCACGCGCCGGCTGCTGCGGCTGCTGGCGCTGCGGCGCGGAGCGCTCGTCCCGAAAGACGTGATCGCCGAGGCCCTGTGGCCGGACGGCCTCCCGGCGGATCCAGCGGGAAACATCGAGGTCCTGGTCAGCCGGCTCCGCCGGGCGCTAGGCGACCGGACGCTGATCCGGACCGGACCGGGCGGGTATGCCCTGGCCGACGACGGCCGGTGCTGGGTCGACGCCGAGGCGTTCCTCGCGGCGGTGCGCGCGGGCCGGGGCATGCTCGCCGCGCGCCCGGGCGCGGCCCTCGCATCGTTCCGCACGGCGCTCGTTATCTGGCGCGGCGAGCCGCTCCCCGAAGACATCTACGCGGACTGGGCGCAGGCCGACCGGCGGCATCTGTTCATGGGCTACCTGGAAGCGCTGGACGGAGCCGCGGCGGCCGCCCTGCGGACGGACGGAGCCGCCGCTGCCGCGGAGGCCGTCAACTGGGCCACGCGGGCGCTGGCGGCCGAGCCGCTGCGCGAGTCCTCGGTGCTGCTGCTGGTCCGCGCGCTCGCCGCGGCCGGGGACCTGGCCGGGGCGCTGACCGCCTTCGATGAGTACCGGGACCGGCTCGCCGCCGAGACCGGCCTTGAGCCCACACCCGGGGCCCGCGAGGTCCGCCGGCGCATCCTGGCCGGCCAGCCGGCCGGCCAGCAGCCTCATCCCCGCCCCGCGCCGCGGCCCGCCCGGTCACCGTGCCCGGCCCCTGCCCCCGGAGACCCGTTCCTCGGCCGCGAGCAGGAGTGCGCGGTGATCGCGCGCGCCGCGGCCGGCCGCGGTCCCCGGGTCGTGCTCGTCACCGGGCCGAGCGGCATCGGCAAGTCCGCGCTGCTCGCGGAGGCGGCCCGGCGGGCATCGGTGCCCGTGCTGACCGCGCAGGCGTTCGCCCCGGACCGGGGCGAGGCGTGGTCGCTGGCCGGGCGGCTACTCAGCCAGGCCGCCAGGCGGCTGCCAGGGCCGGCGGCGGCGATCTTGACAGGCCCCGAGGCCAGTGCGCTGGCCGAGATGGTGCCCGGTCTCAGCGTGCCCTCCGGCTCCGCCCCCGGCGGGCTGGACGAGGAGACCCGCCGCGCGTTCGCCCTGCAAGGCGCGGTCCGCCTCATCGCGGCGACGGCACAGCCGCGCTGCCTCATCGTGGCCGACGACCTGCAATGGGCCGACCCGGTCAGCCTGACGCTGCTGGGCATGGCGCTGCGCCGCCTGGACGGCATCAGCCTGGCGGGGGCGTACCGGCCGCACGCCGGCCCCGGCTTCGACCCGGCCTCGGCGCTCGGGATCCCGGCCGCCGAGGTGACCGGGATCACGCTCGGACCGCTGCCGCCCGGCGCCATCAGGGGCCTGTTCAGCGACCAGTCGCTGGCCGAGGCCATCATCAGGCAAGCCGAGCACACCCCGTTCGCCGTCACCGAGATCATCACCGCGCTGGCCCGGCAGGAAGCGATAACCCGCGGCAGTGACGGGAGGTGGCGGCTGCCGCCAGGCCGCGACGCCGCGGAGGCAGAGCGAGCCGCGGAGGCAGAGCGGATCGTCGCCGCCGGGGTCGGCCATGCCGCGGGGAACCGGCTGGCCGGGGTACCCGCCCGGTGGCGGGACATGCTGGGCCTGCTGGCTCTGCTGGGCCGTCCCGCCCCGCCGTCGCTGCTGGCCGCCGCGATCGCCACCGACCTGCGTACCGTCCTAGACACCCTGGAGGGGCTTGGCGGCGCCGCGCTCGCCAGCTCGGGGCCCCGGGGCTGGGCACTCGGCCATGAGCTGCTCCGCCAGGCGGTCACCTCCGCGATGAGCCCCGCCGAAACGGCACGATGCCATGCGCTCCTCGCCATAGCGCTACGGCAGTGCGGCGCCGACCCGGCCGAGGCCGCGGCCCACCTGGCCGCCAGCGGCGACAGCGAGGGGGCCGCCAGGGCGTACGCCGTGGCCGCCCAGCGCCAGCTGGACCGGGTCCGTGACCGCGAGGCCGCCCGCCTGGCCGAGGCCGGGCTGTCCCTCGACCCGCCCGGCGACACCCGGGCGGCGCTGCTGGAGGTGCGCGGCGAGGCGCGCCGCCGGGCCGCGCACCTCGCCGCGGCACGTGCCGATTTCACCGCCGCGCTGGACGGCCTTGACGACCCCGCCGCCCGGTCCCGTGTCCTGGCCCGGCTGGCCATCCTGGACGCCAGGACCGCCGACGCGGCCCGCGGCGGCGAGCTGGCGAAGCTGGCCATCGCCGAAGCCGGCGGCGAGCCCGCCGCCCTGGGGCAGGCACTCGCGGCAGGCGCGATCATCGACCTGGCCGAGGGCAGCCTGGCGCGCGCCCGGTACCGGGTGCGCCGGGCGGCCCGGCTGCTGGACCGGGCCGGGGACAGCCGCGGCAGCGCCCTCCTGATGTACTGGCGGGCAATGGCGTGCTTCACCGGCGGCAGCCTGCGCGAGGCTGCCGCCGAGCTCGACCGGCTCGCCCGCCTGCCGGTCGGCCGCGGCGAGGTGCTCCGGCTGTGGAGCCCGCGTGCCGCCCGCGGCCACACGCTGGTCCTCCTCGGCCGGGCCGCCGATGGCCTGGCGGAAATCGACGAGGCCCTCGCCCTGGCACGCGCCGCCGGGCACCCGGCTGTCGAGGCCGAGTGCCTGTGGCATCGCGCCGAGGCCCTGGCCGCCCTCGGCCAGGCCGGCGAGGCGATCGAAGCAGCGGAAGAATCGGCTCGCATCGCCGGCCGCATCGGGCACGCTGAATGGACCGCCGCGGCGCACCGCGGCCTGGGCATCGCCTGTGAGGCGGCGGGGCTGTCCGGCCGCGCCGTGTCCGCCTACCGCCGCTCGCTGGAAGCCGCCGGGGACATCCCGCTCTTCCGCTCCTGGGCCGCCGCCCGGCTCGGCGCCCTGCTGGCCCGCGGGGGACAGCCGGACGAGGCCGCGCCGCACGTCCAGGCCGCCCTCGCCGGCGCCATCCCGCTCACGCGCCACGAAGCCCGGTGGGCGCGTGCCGAGCTCCTCGCCAGCCAGGGCAACGACGGCGCGGGCCGCGCAGCCGCCGCCACCGCCCTCGGCCAGGCCCAGGACGCCGGCTATCTGATCCTTGTCCCGCGGCTGCGCGAACTCGCCGGCCGCTGACCTCGGCGGGCGCATCCTGGCCCGGCCACGCCGCCGGGCACAAGGCCCGCGGCTTGCCGGAAACACGCGGGAAGCACCAGGCCCACGGCTTGCAGGAAAGCTGCAAGCCGGCATCGCTAGCCTGGCCGGGGCACAGTCGCCGCACTGACAAGGGGGATATGTGACCGAGCCAATCGCCCGGCACGCGATCACGCCCGGGCAGGACCTGACCATGCCCGGCAATCGCGAGGGCGACCTGCTGGCGCCGCTGCTGCCCGCCGGGGAGCCGGTGGAGCGGCTGCTGCGCAGGGCGCAGTTCTTCGTCCCCGGCGGCGTGCCGAGCCCGGATTTCCGCGAGGTGCACCGCAAGGGCGGGCGGGGCGCGGAGGAGTTCTACCGGGAGCGGTGGCGGCACGACAAGGTGGTCCGCTCCACCCACGGGGTGAACTGCACCGGGTCGTGCTCGTGGAAGGTGTACGTCAAGGACGGGATCATCACCTGGGAGACCCAGCAGACCGACTACCCGTCCACCGGGCCGGACTCGCCGGAGTACGAGCCGCGGGGCTGCCCGCGGGGCGCGTCGTTCTCCTGGTACACCTACTCCCCGTCCCGGGTCCGCTACCCGTACGTGCGCGGCGAGCTGCTGCGGATGTGGCGCGAGGCCCGGCGGCGCCTGGGCGACCCGGTGGACGCCTGGGCCGAGATCACCGCCGACGCGGAGCGGTCCGCCCGGTACAAGAAGGCCCGGGGCAAGGGCGGCTTCGTGCGGTCCACGTGGGAGGAGGTGACCGAGCTGATCGCCGCCGCGCACGTGCACACGGTCAGGGCCTACGGCCCGGACCGGGTGGCGGGGTTCTCCCCGATCCCGGCGATGTCGCAGGTCTCCTACGCGGCCGGCACCCGGTTCCTGTCCCTGATCGGCGGGACGATCCTGTCGTTCTACGACTGGTACGCCGACATGCCGTGCGCGTCGCCGCAGGTGTTCGGCGACCAGACCGACGTGCCGGAGTCCGGGGACTGGTGGAACGCCGCGTACCTGATCGTCTGGGGCACGAACCTGCCG
>Ga0209061_1003494_pt1 | contig 16963 bp, 19 predicted proteins | sample Coa_R1_10_FD_187157 | JGI IMG/M metagenome (GOLD analysis project Ga0209061, IMG submission 187157) | Surface soil microbial communities from Centralia Pennsylvania, which are recovering from an underground coalmine fire - Coalmine... | ecosystem: Environmental > Terrestrial > Soil >...
AATAGGGAGATTGGTTTTTCTCTTTTGTTCTCTTTCTTTTTCTCCTCTTTTTTCGGCGTCGTGACGGTTCATTCCATCAGGTTTTCTCTCATGTCGGACTTTCTTCAGGCGCTGTATTCGGGCCGTGTACTGCTCATGGACGGCGCGATGGGTACAGAATTGCAGCGCCTGGGAATGGGGCCTGATGAGTGCGGCGAATCCTGGAACCTGAGACGCGCTGATTCGGTGCGGGCGGTCCATGAGTCCTATGTCGCCGCCGGCGCCGAGGTGCTGTTAACCAACACCTTTCAGGCCAACCCCTCTCATCTGGCTCGCTTCGAGTTGGAAGATCATCTGGAAGAGATCATCGGCAATGCCGTCCAGCTTGCTCGCAAGGCCGCGGGACGATCACGCTTTGTCCTCGGCGCTATCGGACCCATCCTCACCGCGGAGGGGCGAACACCTTTTGCCGATTGCAAAGAGTTGACCAGAGTGCTCACCTCCTTGGATGGCGTCGATGGCATCCTGTTCGAGACGTGTTCCCATCCGCGCGTTCTGTCGGCGCTGGCGTATGCGTTTCATCGCGTGGTCGGGATAGAGACGCCGCTACTGCTCTCGCTCTCCTATCAGCGCACGCCATCGGGCCAACTCACCACCATCAGCGGCCATGCCCCGGAAACATTCGCGCGCCACGCTGAACATCACGGCGTTGCCGCTCTGGGCGTCAACTGCGGCCGCGACATGGACATAGACGATATTATCGAGGTTATTCATCGCTATAGAGCTGCGACGAATCTGCCGCTGTTCGCCCGACCGAATGCCGGAACGCCCATGAAACAGGGCGACCGCTGGAACTATCCGCACACATCGGAAGCGATGGCAGCACGCCTGCCGGAACTGCTGGAGGCAGGAGTAAGCATGATCGGCGGCTGCTGCGGCACCACGCCGGCACACATTGCAGCATTTCGCACGGTAATCGATACTCTGGAACAGGAACAAAACCGAGTTGCAGCCATAAGGGAGCAGTGAACTATCATGGTAATCGATAACGATTTATCCGAAACTACCAAGCCACATTCGTGGGTTGGTTGGCTCAAAGGCATCGGTTGGTGTGTGCTGATACTGGCATTGCTCATTGTCCTCGGTGTGTTTTGGTATCAGGGCAGGATGGCAGGCAAACTCCAGGAAATGTTGGCCGAGTTGGACTGCAACGATCCTGGCTGGCGTCTGAGGGAGATCGAGGTGGCTCGCGACAACCCGCCCGAAGAAGAAAACAGCGCGCGTGTGGTCGCCGAAGCAGCCAGGCAGATGCCGCAACAATGGCCGTCGGCGGACTTCTCCCGTAAGGAGCTTCTCCGCTCTCTGTCGCCCAACGAAATGCTGAGCGGCGAAGACTTCATTCTCCTGTCCAGAGAATTGGCCGGTGTGCGAGCGGCTCTGGCGACGGTAGGCAAGCTGGCCGACATGCCGCGCGGCCGGCATCCGATCGACTACAAACGCAATCCGATCGCCACTTTGCTTCCTCACCTGCAAGAATGCCGGAACCTTGTGCATTTACTCGTCTACGAGTCCATGCGGCGGAACCAGAAAAGAGACAGCAAAAATGCTCTAATAGCTTGCCGCGCCGCACTCAACGTGGCACGCTCGATTGGCGATGAGCCAATTTACATCTCGCAACTGGTGCGAAGTACTTGCGTTATCACTATTTGCCAGGCTATCGAACGGACGCTTGGGCAAGGCGAGCCGTCGCCCGAAGACTTGAAGGTTTTGCAAAAGCTGCTCGAAGAGGAAGACGCTTTTCCCGCTTTGCTTATCGCCACGCGCGGCGAAAGGGCCATACTACATCAGGTATTCGCAGCAGTGGATCGCGGTGAAGTGTCTTTGAAGGAGTTGGCGGGTTTTACCAGGACCGCCTCAGCGCCGCCGGATTGGCTGCAAAACTCTTTTATCTCGCTCTGGCGCATGGATACGCGGGAGGATAACGCTCTTTTTCTATCTCTAATGACACGGCGCCTCAAAGAAGTCCAGCGGCCCCTGCACGAACAAGCGGCCTTGGAAAAAGAATTCGAGCGCGAAGTCCGTGCCTTGCCGAAGAATGCTATGATTACCCGACTATTGCTGCCAGCCATGTCCAAAACAGGCGAGACATTCCGACATAAGCATGCTTTGCTCCGCAGTACGATCGCTGCTCTCGCCACTGAGCGCTGCCGCCACGACAAGAAAGTATGGCCGGACAATATCGATCAACTTTGTCCGCAATATCTTGCCACCGTGCCGCTCGACCCCTACGATGGCAAACCGCTACACTATCGACGTGTCAAGGATGGCATAGTTATTTACTCCGTTGGCCAAGACGGTGTGGATAACGGCGGCAATCTCAACGGCGAACGTCTGACATTACCCGGTGTGGACACTGGTTTTCGTTTGTGGGACGCGGTCCAGCGCCGCCAACCGCCGCAGGCGAAACCACCTCATCCGTTCGAAGCGCCGACTCCACCCACGTAGGACAGCTGGAATAAAACTCGAATTCTGGGGATCATTCTCATGTAGACGAAAGAAGGATCCTACGGAGGCAGGGTTATGCTGGCGAATCGATTCGTGAAAAGCTCGGCCCAGCTTTATCTATTGTTTTTGGCGTTTTTGTTATCTTCGTGCGGTCAAGTGCGGGTGACTAGCCCGTTGTCCGATCCGGACAAAGCGAAGCCAGACGAACGGCTATGTGGAATATGGAAGTTGGCGAAAACAGATGATAATACCTTGAAGATGGCCTGCCTGTGCATCGGCAAGGTCGGCAGACAGGATGTACCCGCAGGGATCCTGAAGGCAATGGCAATGGAAATTGACAAGAATAATAATATCCGGGACATGTCGTTGTACTTTTTCACGACCTCCGCTGCTGACGACAGATATGCAAACGTTTTCTTGGATGAAGTGATCGATCCTTGCAAGTCCCCTGCTTGGAACAAGAGAAACCAGGGATCCTTTATCCTTTACAAATACAAGGTTGAGGAAGACAAGCTGACGATTTGGGACATGAACTATGATGCCATAGAGGATGTGGTTCGGAGCGGGCGAGTGAAAGGAAAAATTGAAGGAGGCAATACAAAAACTGTAACGCTCACGGATGGAGAAGACTTATTGCGCTATCTGAAAGGAGGCGGCGACAAGAAGCTATTTGAAGAGAATTGCAAGCGAGTGTTTCTTCGAGTTAAGTAAAGGCGACTACCAAGTCCCTACGATCCATATGTGAATGACATCGGACGCATGCACTCCCTGTCGCAATCACGAACGTTGGTCCTCACCGAACGACACCCCCACATTGCCCGGCTGGCTCCCGGCGATGTTGCGTTCTTGCTGGAGCATCAGCGAGGTCGCCTGGAAGTCCTGCCTACGAGCCGGCGCGACTACTATCGCCTGACGGCGCTGGGCTGCACTGGCATCCTCGTGGCCCCAACGTGTCGATTCGTCATTCGGCCCAAAATTCCCTTGGCCAACATCTTCGCCATGATCGATCCGCTCGCCGACATGCCCAGCCAAGCTGACCGCATTGCGCCGGAGAAAGGCACGGAAGCGCTCGACTTTCTCGCGGGACAGTTGGCGCGCCGCATGGCCGAGCGCGTGACGGCGGGACTGTTTCGCGCTTATCGAGAATGCCGCGAACAAGGGACTGTATTGCACGGCCGGCTTGATTTACCGGCACAGCTGCGCGAAGCACCGGGAAGAAAGGATCAATTGCACTCTCAATACGATGATTTAAGCGCCGACCTGCCCTGCAACCAGGTAGTGAAAGCAACGGCGGAAGCGCTAATAGCGTTGCCGTTGCTAAGCACAAATATTCGCGCCGCTTTGCGACAAGCGCTCGCCGGCTTCGAGGAAGTTTCCTCGGCGCCTCTTTCGGCGTATTTGTGGGAAGCAGTCGAGGGGAAGCGATTACCCGCCGAGTATCGGCCGCTCTTGGATCTGTGCCGTTTGCTGGGCGACAGTCTTACCCTCAATGAGGCAGCAGGGAACGTACCGGTGCCGAGTTTTTTGCTCGACCTGGAGCGCGTGTTTGAGATGCATGTGACGCGCGGTATCGTCGAGGCGTTCGCGCAGGACCCAGACCATACGGTCGCTGTACAGGTGATGCGCACGGTCCATGAACCCGTCGCTCATCAGCCCGACATAACTATACGCCCAGACTTGACGATCGACCGCGATGACCGGACAGTGTGGGTGATCGATGCGAAATGGAAACGTTTGCCGGGAAATGCGGAGACAACGGATCTGTATCAAGTATTGGCGTACGGCACAGCGCTAGGAGCAACGGGCGTGGTATTGGTCTATCCAGGAAGAAGATGGAGTGCCCGCACATATCAATTCACACACACATCGCTGCGATTGATGCTAGGCACGCTGCCAGTGGGAGGCACCCGCGAGGCATGTAGGCGCTCCGTGCGGCGCTTGGCGCGAGCGCTGATGTTTTTTGTTTGAATCATCCATGTTGGGAAATATTGGATAGAATGCTCTCCAAACTGTACTTTCCACGATTATCTTAGTTCGACAACGCCAGGTTCGTCCCCACGTACAACGTGGTAAATCGGTCAAATAGCTCCCCACTTACGCGGCAGTGGTTCTTATTGTTTTTAGCATTATCCTGGAGCGAAGTCTCCATGGCAAAAGAACATCCGACAGACAGCCACTTGACAATAAGGTCCAAAAACGCGTCGATATCCTTACAGCAATGGTTGCGCGTAATCTCTTCCTGCATGTGCCACCAGACCTGCTCGAGCGGATTAGCCGCCGGAGCATAGGGCGGCAGAAAGGACAGGCCGATGCAATGACCCCAACGCTTCAGGTCGTCCCGAACCTTGCGCCAATGCTCCGGAACCTGAAAGACCGCAGTGTCACAAAGTACGCTGCGACATCAACCACGGTCGCTACCACGTGGAGTTATTTAGTTCTACTGTGGGCGTTATTGCCGAATTCAGAAGTGTCATGGTGCGGAGAATTTCGCGCTGTTGTGGCGGTTGGCATTAGCCCTGCTCAAATGACATTCAAGCAAGGGGAGCATGAGGACCAAGCGTTATCAGGCAACTCTGGATGTCGGCTTTGTGGAAGATGTTCTCCAACAGGAGTCGTAATATGGATAAAAATTAAATGCGTTTGCCCTGGCTTACAGGCCGGAATCAGGGCCGTAATCGCTTCCACAAATGGGTGGGCATGCTCCCCTCGCCAGCGTTCTGCTCACGTGTCGAGAGTGACGAGCATATGGCGAGGGATCGAGGGCTGAGCGATAGACGAGAGGGAGGTTTCGCCGTAGAATGGCCTTTCGGAGTCATAGCAGTAGACGGCCGTTTCTTGGGTTTCGTTGCCTTGGCGAGAAAGATAGGGCTCGCCAAATTCGACACCGAACCGGACTCTGGACTCTATCTGCCAGTCCACAAACGAGAGAGCAATTAGGACGAGAGAAACAACCTTTGGGATTGAAAGTACAAAACAACGATTAACAACCGAGATTGGTAGCGAGTACATTCATGAAGCGCATCATGTGGTTGTGTTTCCTTTGTGTCCTGGCGGGCTGTTCGCCTCAGCAGGCTGGCCCCGGAGATTCCAATAAACCTTCGAAGCAGTCTGAGCCGATTCGAGTCGCTCTTGCGGAAAAGAGTTCGGTGGACAGCGGAAGCGATGATGTGATCAACTCTGTGACAACCGTTCCTGTTCCCGAAGGCGGCCGACCTGTGGCGGCGAGAGCCGATACGGAAGGAACCATTCACCTTCTCTACAACTCAGCGAACGGTCCAAAGTATGCAAAGTCCTCGAATAATGGGAAGACCTTTGAGGCGCCCATCCCGGTTGTTGACGAACGGTCACGAAAGCCGGGTCTGGAGTTTGAAGGCTGGGACATGGCCGTGGGCAAGGGCAATCGTGTCCATGTGGCAATGGGTACGAATGCCTGGAAATTGAAACTGCCTGAAAAAGAGTGGGGCTTCTACTATACGCACCTCGACCCTGGCGCGAAAGTCTTTGCACCAGTGCGGAACATCAACAACACTCCGAGCGAAGGCTTCTCGTTGGCAGCCGACGATAAGGGGAATGTTGCCGCGTGCTGGCTATCGGGCAAACTCTACGCCAACGTCTCCCACGACGGAGGAAAGACGTTCGGCCCACGGGTGGAAATTGACCCGTCTTATGATCCCTGCAACTGTTGCACTACCAGTGCAGTTTTCGGAGCCGATGGGAAGCTTGCCGTGCTGTATCGGGAAGAAACGAACAATGAGCGAGATATGTATATAGTCTTATGGGATGAGGGCCGTAGCCAAGTGTCACGGAATCGCATCAGCGCAACTTTATGGAAGATTGATGCGTGCCCGATGACCTATTACGCCATTTCTCGGAACGGAGGTGGGTTCACGGCGGTTTGGCCTACCAGGAGCGAAATCTATTTTGCTCGACTTGACTCCAAGGGCAACCTCCTGCCGCCCGGAGAGATCAAGACACCGGGCAAATCTGGGATGCGTACCGGCATGGTGGCCTTGAACGCACCCAATGGAAGTACGTTGGTTGCCTGGAGGCAAGACGACAGGGTGAAGTGGCAGCTCTACGACGCCAAGGGCCAAACTTTGGGATCCGTCGGTTCCGCCAAGAGCGCTGGAACCGGCGTTGCAGGGGTGGTGGATAAGAGTGGCCACTTTATCCTCTTCCGGTAGGCGGGACGGTCGTTGGCCGGACAGACACGTATATCCCTTGCAGAGAGTGCCATGAGATGCTGCTCGGTCAGCCGCAGGATTATGAAATCCGAAGAGGAAAACGGTCCATACTCCCCACTTGGCTCGCTCGATGCGCACGTTTCGCCGTAAATACGGATAAATCCGATGGTCCCGACCCGTTGCCCACAACTTCGGCTTGGAATAAGTTGCGGATCCTCAACGCGGACCGAACGGGATGCCGCTTGTCTCGGATGCCCTTTTGCGTTACGCTGTTTACAGAATTGATCTTTACCCGAAATCCCGAGCGTCTCATGTCCTCCACTGGTCCGCTTCTACACAGTTCCGTAGATCAAGGCGTCCTCGTCTTGACTATCGTTCAGGCACGCATTCAGGGTGAGGAAACTGCTCAGCAACTACGCGAGGAGATGCAGTTGGCCTTTGAGAAAGCAGGGATCAACCGTGTCGTCGTCGATTTGCAGCATGTCCGCTATTTATCCAGCGTTGCCTTTTGGCCGCTCTTGAGCTTGCGACGTCAATTGCTCGGCATCGGCGGCCGGCTGATTATTTGCGGCCTGAGCGGCGACATCGAAGTCCTGTTCCTGACGACGAAGATGATTAGCACCGGCGGCGCCGTGGACGCTCCGTTCGAGGTCGCCCCGGATCCCGCCGCCGCCATCGCACGCTTGCTGGCGTGATTTTTCTTGTACCTCCCTGCAACAGCTGCTGCCTTTGCTGATACGGTGGGCTGGCAAGGAGAGGCGGCGCTGCCTACACTGATTCTTACTGTCCTGTAGCTCCGTCTTCGTGGACCTTGTGATGTGCCATTGATGTCTCTCCACGTCCAACATCTCGCCAAGGATTATCCGACCCGTAGCGGCGTCCTGACTGTGTTGCGCGATGTGACGCTAGAGATGGAGTGCGGCGACGCCTTGGCGATCATGGGGCCGTCCGGCTCCGGCAAAAGCACCTTGTTGCACATTCTCGGCACGCTCGATCGGCCGACGCGCGGCGAGGTGCGGTTGGAGGGTCGGGATCCTTTCACCCTGCGGGAGCGCGAATTGGCCGACTTTCGCAATCGGCATATCGGCTTCGTCTTTCAGGACCACTATTTGCTGCCGCAATGCTCGGTACTGGAAAACGTACTGATTCCCACACTCGTGGCCCGCGAAAGCCGTGAGGCCATGAAGGCCTGGGCACGGCAATTGCTCGATCGCGTCGGCTTGGGCGATCGCCTTGATCATCGGCCGGCCGAGCTATCTGGCGGCGAACGGCAGCGTGTAGCCGTGGCACGGGCGTTGATTCATCGCCCCGTGCTGCTCTTGGCCGATGAGCCGACTGGCAATCTCGATCGCCGCACCGCTGCGTCGATCGGCAAGCTGCTGCTCGACCTGCACCGCGAGGAGCGAAACATTCTTATTGTGGTGACGCATAGTCTGGAATTGGCCGACCTCTTCCCGCGCATGCTTTTGATGGAGGATGGCTGTTTGCAAGCGCCGGAATCTCGTCTCGAAACCCGCATCCAAGCAAGGAAAGAAAATTAGGGCTACCGGCCCCCCCTCCTCCACCAGGAGGAAGGAAACGTCCACTCGCCCTTAACCGTGCCGTGGATTACATGGATGAACACGGGACTCCTAATAGATAAAAAGAGCAATGCTGAAGCAGAGTATCAACTACAATACAGCATCGCCCCTAACGGGTTGGCCAAAGGGAGCTTGGGAGAGCGCACAAGTCACTCCGGCGTCCGCACCAAGGGCAGGAAGCATCCCTTGTCCGCATCGTATGCCGTCACCTGGCCGGACTCGATGAAGTAAACCCAGCCGTGTAGACGCAATTTGCCTGCGGCAAGCCTCTCGGCCACGAAGGGATAGACCTGGAGATGTTCAAGCTGGAGCACCACGTTGCGCTCGATGGCCCGGTTGAGCTTTTCCTCCGGCGATAGTGTCGCAGCTTGCTCGATAGCGGGAAGAATAGCACGAGCGTGTTCCAGCCACTGCGCGACAAAAGGCATATCGCGCAGCGAATCGGGGTTGAGCAGCCCCTGCATGGCCCCGCATTTGGAATGGCCGCAGACGATCGCGTCGCGGATGTCCAGGGTCTTGAGGGCGTATTCGAGGGTCGCGCGCACGCCGCCGGAGCAGTCAAACGGCGGGACCTGATTACCGATGTTGCGATGGATGAACAATTCGCCCGGTTCGGTCTGCGTCAGTAAGTTCGGATCGATGCGTGAGTCGCAACAAGTAATAAACAGGGCATGTGGCGATTGCCCTTCACTCAGGCGGCGGAACAGCGACTCTTTTTCACGGAAGACGCTTTCCTGGAAATGTTGGATGCCCTGGATGATGCGGGTCGCTCCTCCCTTGCTGTGCGACATTGGCGGTGGTCCTCCCTTTACGTTCAATGCTTGCCCTTATCTGGCACGACGAGACTGACTTTTTCCATGCCTGCCCCCTTGGCAGCGTCCAGCACCGCAATGACGGCGCTCTGTGGCACGTCATAATCGTGCTCGAATAACAATTGTGTCTTGCTTGTGGATTTCACATATCTGCGCAATTCCGATTCCAGATTGTCTTTATCAACTACCTGCCCTTCCACCTGGAATACCGGTTTATCGCCCTCGAGGCGTGCGATGACATGGATCATCTGCTGCTCTACCTTGTCCTTGGTGACGATGGGAGGGCCAACTTTATCGCCGCTAATGCCGGGCGCTTCCAGACGTTTTTGCAGGACGGCATAACTGGTAGTCAGAATAAAGAAGATAAGCAGCACCAGACAGACATCGATAAGAGCATTCATGTCCAACCGGGTCTCATCATCGTAATGGCGCGGCGGCGGCGGTTCCAACTCAGCGGCGATCTCTTCCAGCTGCGGATGGCTTTCGATCGGCACCCAGTCCTTGTCATCCGGCCCCATGACTTCATCGGTCGGCTCCCAGCGGCCGTCTGCCAGCCCCTCGGCCACCTGCGTCAGCGTCAGATCGTCCAGGGCCAACGGTGAACCTTGATGGCGCACCTTCCACATTGCTATTTCTCCGATACGCCCTTGTCCGATACGCCGTAGTATTTCTGGATGATTCGGCTGCGAAATGGCTCGCTCTCCAGACGCGCCATCAGCTCGCGCGTCAGCCCCGACTTCACATCGGGATGAGCGTTGATGCTCACTTCTACCTTGCCCTTTTGCTCCTTTAGGTACTCCTGCAAGCGGTCCAGCAGCTCGTCCATCGTCGCCAGGTTGCTGTCTTTCTTGGCGTCGAGAAACTTGTTGCCGACCGTGAACGAGAAGATGGGCGTGCGATCCTCGCCTTTGAGATCGATGTTCAGTTGTACTCCTTCGGTATTGGGATCAATCATGCCGTATTCAGCCGGCGGCGTGGGCACGAAGGCGGCGAGGCCGGAGGCAGCGGTGGTCAGCATGAAGAAAATCAAGAGCACCAGGCTCACGTCGATGAGCGGAATCATGTCCACGTCTTCATCTTCATCGGGGGCCGGCTTTTTCCAGCGAAAATCCAATTCGACTGGCTCCAGCGCTTCGGCCGTGTCCTCGATGCGATCCGGCTCAGAGCGCGGCAGATAGGGCGTGAAATCGGGCGAGTTGCCGACGGTAAACCATTCTGCCGTGCCCGAGCGGCGCAGCAGGTCGTTTTCCAGCAGCCGGCCCTGCTGAATCCAATCGGAGACTACCGGAAACGGCACCTCGCGGTAGACGGTATTCGATTCGAGGATCCAGACATCCAGGAAACGACGCTCTTTACTCATAGCAACCCTTCTTTGCTGCTGGTTGGCCCCTTCTTACCTTGCGGTTTGGCCTGAAGCAACAGAATCAATTTCTGGGCGGCGCTTTTCATGCGGACCTCGAATTGCGCTACCCATGCCTTGAACAATACGTGCGTGAACACCAGCGGGATGGCCGTCACCAGACCGAAGGCGGTGCCGAACAGGGCCAAGCCGATGCCGCTGGCCTGCTGGCCAACCCCGCCGCCCTGAGCTTGCGAGATCTCGTTGAAAGTGCCGATCATGCTGATGACCGTGGCGAGCAGGCCGACCATGGTGGCGATCTTGGCGATGGCCAGGATAGTCGGCAGCAGGAAATTCAGATCGGGGAGGATCTCCAGCTCGATGACGTTGGCCATCGCTCGCCGCACGGCGGCCAAGCCCTGCTTGGAAGTTTCCAGGCCAGCGACGTAGAGCCGGCGCGGGATGATGTCAGTGCGTTTGCGGCAATAGCGCAGCGCCCCTTCCACCCCCTCGCTTTCGAGTTTCTTCTGAAATTCCGGTAAAAACTCGCTCATGTTGGTGTTGCCGTTAATGTTCAAGAGCAAGCGCCAAATAACCAGAGTCAACCCGGTCAGCGACATGAGAAACAAAGGCACGAAAAAGTACCAATCGTGTGTAATAAACGTCCAAAGAGCTTTCATTCCGGTTTCCCCATCGCAAAGAACGGCTTGAGCTAAGTGACAGGCAGAAGCGGTTTTATCCGCGGCCCCATCTTCACTGTACAGGGCCGTGCTTGCGACTTCCAGAGCGGTTATTGCGCAGTAGACGAACGGCCGGCGTCAGCTGGCAGGTCAAGTGACCCGCTTGCCCCTTTTCTGGCAAGCGGGCCGCTTGCCCTGCGAGGCTTGCCGTTAACCCTTAGTTATCAAATGGCGTACCGGGGGCATAGTCTTCATAGCGCATGTATTGCTTGAGATAAGCGAGGGTGATTTCGCCAGTGGGGCCGTTGCGCTGCTTGGCGATAATCACTTCAATGATGCCTTCGTGCTGGCCTGGTTCATAGCGATCGGGACGGTGCAAGAGCATCACGGTGTCGGCGTCCGCTTCGATACTTCCCGACTCTCTTAAGTCTGCCAGGCGCGGCCGATGGTCCTGGCGGTCCTCCGAAGCGCGGTTGACCTGGGCCAACGCCACAACCGGAATTTGCAGTTCCTTCGCCAACGCTTTGAGGCGCCGGCTGATCTGCGCTACCTGTTCCTGGCGGGGGTCGCGGCGATTGTCCGGCTCGATGAGCTGCAAATAATCGACGACGACGAGCTTGATGCCGTAGCGCAGCTTCAAACGGCGGGCGTTGGCGGCGATGCGCAACATGCTCTGCACTGGCGAATCGTCGATAAACAGCTTGGCATTGCGCAGCACGCTGCCCGCATCGATGAGGCGGTCCATGTCGTCGGAACTGAGCGTGCCCTTGCGCAACCGGTGGCTGTCCACACGGGCCTGGCAACACAACAGACGCTCGGCTAATTCAATGCGCGATTGCTCCAAGCTGACGAAGAAAACCGGTGCCTTCTCATCGATAATGACGTTACGGACTATTCCAAGGGCAAAAGAGGTCTTGCCGACACTGGGTCGGGCCGCGATGATGATTAGCTCACCGTCGTGCAGGCCAGCGGTGATTTCGTTCAGATCGAGAAAGCCGGTCGAAAGCCCGCCGGCCTTCTGCTTGCCGCTGGCGCGGTCGTCGATGCGACGATAGGTCTCGGTGATGGCCTCTTCCAGCGTGATGGTTTGTCCGGTCACGCCCATCTGGGCCACATCGAGGATCTTGCGCTCGGCTTCTTCCAACAACTCCTCGGCGGGTTGGTTTTGTTCGTAGGCATCGCGGAGGATTTCGGTGCTGGCGTGGATGAGGCTGCGGACGATGCCCTTATCGCGGACGATCTTGGCGTAATATTCGGCGTTGGCTGCCGTTGGCGCGGCGTCCCAGAGTAAGGCAAGATAGGCGGCGCGGCCGACGTCTTCCAATTGGCCACGCTTGCTCAGCTCTTCGTGCAGGAGAACCAGATCGACGGGTTGGCCGCTCTTGTTGCGCAGGTCGGAGATGGCCTGGAAGATTTTGCGATGCGCGTCGAGATAGAAACTCTCGGCACTGAGGATTTGTGCCACCACGTCAATGACATCATTGTCGCGCAACATGCTGCCGAGAACGGATCGCTCAGCATCGAGATTTTGTGGCGGCAGACGATCTGGCCCGATGTTTTCCGACGACATGGCCCCTACCTCCCTGCTTGGGTGGTTTTCGTTTTTCTGTTTTCGGATCATATAGAGTACATGACACCGAAAATCGAAAACCACTTAGGGCTAGCAGACCTTTCCCTCCCCCTTGTAGGGAAGGGGTCGGGTGGGGGCTAGAACTCTTTAGCGGAATTGTACTTACCCCCCTACCCCGGCCCTTCCCCCTTGTGAGGGAGAGAGTCTTGCCCGATAGCACTTGGCCTCCGGACATCCTTGCCGGCGGCATCGATCATTTCTGCGACTGAATGACCGCGACCTTGACCTCGGTCTCGATGTCGTAACCCAGGTTCAGTTTGACGGCATACAAGCCGGTCTCCTTAATCGGTCCTTCCAGCTTCACCATCTCTTGTTCGACGAGCATTCCCTTGGCCTTGAGTCCTTTGGAGATTTCCGCGGCGCCAACGGAGCCGTAGAGATGGCCTTCTTCATTGGCGTTGGCCTCGATGGTGATGCCGGCCATCTTGGCGATCTGCTCGGCCAGCGCCTTGAGGTCGGCGATACGTGCCTCACGGGCCTGCTTAACGCGGATTTTGTAGCGTTCCAAAAGACGAAGGTTGTGTTCCGTCGGAATCGTGGCCATGCCGCGCGGCAACAGATAATTGCGCCCATACCCGGGCTTAACCTCGACCACGTCTCCTTGTTTGCCCAGATGCGGCACATCTTCGGTTAGCACCAACTGCATGCCGCCGTGCTTGCCCTTGCGTACCTGATTGCGCTGCTTGACCATAAGAAATACCTGCCTGTCTAACTGTCCTCGTTCGGTTCAGAACGGGATGTCATCGGAATTCTCGCCGGACATATCCGGCTCTGGCTCGTGGAACCCGCCCCCGCTGGGGTAGCTGGGTTCCGGTTTACGCTGCATCGGGGTACTGGCTCGTGGAGCAGAAACCCCCATTCCACCGCCGTTATCAGCACGCGGCTCGAAAAACTGGAAATCATCGAGGACGATCACCAATCGAGAGCGCTTCGAGCCGTCATTTTTATCCTGCCACGTATCAAGCCGAAGGTGGCCCTCAAGAAAGAATTGGGCTCCCTTTTTGAAATACTGTTCCACTTGATCGGCGAGTTGCCGCCCCGTTTGCCGATTGAATGCTTCGATGTCCAGAAAGACCGGATCGTCCTCCCACTGGCCTGTCTGCTGATTCTTTCTTCTGTTATTCACGGCAAAACCGAATCTGGCGACTTTGCCGCCGCTGCCGAAGGTCCGCACTTCTGGATCACGGGTCAATCGGCCGATGAGCATTACTTTGTTGAGGTTCGCCATGAGGGCATCTCCTGCACGAAAAGACCCATTGCCGGGTCAGAATATCGCCACGCAACGCCAACCAATACTATACATCCGTTTGGTAGGCACATGCAAGCGTGGTAGGCGGATTCGTGCCGATTTTTTCCTTTGGTCAGCCCGCAACGCCAGCAAGAGCGGGTAAGTTCCTACGTCTCCTCGGCCACTTCTTCCTTGCGGCGCGAAGCGCGGCGGGGAATAGGCTCGATCTCGTGTAATTCTTCGCCAGGTATCTCTTCTTCCGGCGGCGGCTCGGTGACCGTCTGCAAGGCCACGGCATGTTCATCGCGGGCTACTTGCAGCATGAGATCCACGTGCTTGGGATCAACCTTGAGGATAAGCGTCCGCAGGATCAACTCGGTGAGAGCGCAATCGCGCTCGATGCCGGCGATGTTCTTGCCTTCGGTGCGGAAATAGGTCAGATAGTACAGGCCCTTCTTGTGGCCACGGATGGGATAGGCCAAACGGCGTTCGTCCCACGGCCGGCTGGCCAGCACCTCAGCATGGTTGCGCTCGAGCAAAGCGTGCAACTGCTTGGCGGCGTTAGGAACGTCGCCCGAGACTTTGTTGGTATCCAGAAGAAACATGCACTCATAGACGTTGGCTGGCATTTTCGTGTTTTACTCCTTGGGGGCATTATACTGATTCATGCACACCTCGACACCCCGGCTTGCCCATACCAGCACCGCCTGCGCTGCTAACGCGACGGCATCCTCGATTACCGGACGCTCGGTAGGGCTGAAGCGGCCAAGCACATGATCGCTAGCATCCTCGCGGGGAGCGCCGACGCCGATACGAAGCCGGGCGTATGCGGTTGTACCCAGGTGGTTCTGGATGTCGCGCAGTCCGTTGTGACCTCCGTGTGTCCCTTTAGCACGCACGCGCAGCTTGCCCAACGGCAGATTGATGTCATCGCAGACCACCAACAAATCGGTCAAGGGCAACTGGTAAAAATCCACGACCTCGCGGACACAGCGGCCGCTGAGGTTCATGAACGTTTCCGGCTTGACCAGCAAAATCTTGCCGGCCTCGTCAAACAACTCACTCACCTGGGCCTGAAAGCGCGTCTGAAAACGGCCAGCCCGTGGACTCGTCGCCAAATTGTCGATCACGGCGAAACCGACATTGTGGCGCGTGCCGTCGTAGCGTTTGCCGGGATTGCCCAAACCGACCACGACTTTCATAGTAGTAAAAAACGGAGCCACGATCCTAAGGGAGCGATTCCGGCAACCACTCCCTCACAGTCGAAGCTCGGAGAGCAATTACTTCTCCTCTTCGCCCTCCTCCGCGGCGGCCTTGCGTCCGATAACTTCCGGTTCCGCCTGTTCGGCGCCCGGCGCCGGAGCAGCTTCCGGAACAACCTGCGGAGCCGTGACATGGACGACGATGGCATCAGGATCGGCCAACGCCTGGACGCCCGGCGGCAAATGCAGCTCGCGCACATGGATGGCGGCGCCAAGCTGCAATTCGTTGATGTTGACGCGGATCGACTCCGGCACGCTGTCGGCGGCACACTCGATGGCCAAGGTGTGGATCGGCTGATCAAGAATGCCGCCGCCGCTGACGCCGGGCGCGATACCCTTCAACTCGACCGGGATGGTGACGTGGATGCGTTCATCTTTGGCCACGCGACGGAAATCGACGTGCAGCAACTCCATCCCCAGATGGTCCCACTGCAATTCAGCGATCTGCGCCTTCTGCAGCCCGCTGTCGGTACGCAAATCGACGACCCGCGCCCCATGGCGCACCGCCGACATTAAGGCATCGGCAGCCACCGACACCGACACCGTTTCTTCCTTGTGTCCGTAGATGACGCCAGGCACGCGCCCCTGAGTGCGCAGCTTACGCGCCAGACGTGTGCCACGGCCCTCCCGTTTCTCAATCGGCAATACTACAGATTCAGCCATGTTCGTATCTCCCCTAGGAAGGGATTATTATTTCAAGCGCGGCCCCGAGTTGCAAGAGGCAAGCGTGAATTTCTTCTTTCAACGATGGCAATGGCAGCAGTGCTTATCGTCCAACAGATGGCCGAACCTGTACGGCACTGGCGATGATCCCGGCGCGACCGACTCCACCGATTCATTCTACGGAGATCGATAACATCTCTTGTGATCCGCAGGAACAACAGATCATCGCCTCCATTGGCCAACACGCTGGACGCGGCGGCCCAGGCACGTGACGATGCCATTGCCAACGCCCAGCAGACGCGCGACGATGCCTTGGCTGATGCCGAACAACAATGGAAGGATAGCTACGAAGCGGCGGCCACGGCTGAAGAACGGAGTAATGCGACCGCTTATGCCGCTTATATCTCCGCAGTGACAGCAGCCGGCGTGGCGTATGACGATGCGGTCAGCGCCGCCGTCGTGGCCCAGGATGAAGCCGACGCTGCAGCCGGCGTGGCCTGGACGAATACGGTGGCGGCTGCCTGGCAACAGCAGCAACTGGCTGAAGCCGCAGCCGTGGTAGCTGATGCGGAAGACGAATCGCAAGCGGCCGTCGCCGACATCACAGCGGATGACACGGCCTGGCAAACGGATGAACATACGGCCACACTCGACGCCGCCACACACGATAACAATGAAGCCGCCGCCGCTGTCGCTGACGCCAACGCCGATCAAGACGCCGAAGCTACTTGGGAAAAGATCGAGGCCCAGGCTGCCGACGCCGATCAGAAAGCCGTCGCTGCTGCCGATGAGAAAGCCGCCCTCGACCAGGATGCCGCCGTCAGGGCCGGCAACGATCAGATCGCTCAGGCACAGAAAACGCAAGAAAACAATGACGCCAAGGCCGCCCAAACGCACGATACCACCGCGGCCACGGTTCACCATGATACCGTGGTCCAGGAAACACAACTGGCCGATGCGGCCATTCAGGCCGCGGCAGCCCAAGCAGCCCAGGGCGTGCAAGCCGACGTCCAGCCCGCCCCGGCTGCCCTCACGGCTGCGGCCAAAGCTGCTCTGGACGATGCCCAGGCCAAAAATGCCGATCTCACGGCCAAGAGCATC
>Ga0209061_1003495_pt1 | contig 16959 bp, 9 predicted proteins | sample Coa_R1_10_FD_187157 | JGI IMG/M metagenome (GOLD analysis project Ga0209061, IMG submission 187157) | Surface soil microbial communities from Centralia Pennsylvania, which are recovering from an underground coalmine fire - Coalmine... | ecosystem: Environmental > Terrestrial > Soil > Unclassified...
GCTCAACGCGGGCAAGAGCAACAGGATTGGATAGAGCTTGACCAGCGTTGCCATGCCGATCAAGAAGCCGGTCAAGACGCCACTTTTCCAGCCTTTCCGGCTGACTGAAAGAGCTGCCAGCAGCGTAAGCGGGATGGCAGCCGCGTCGATGTGGCCCTGGAGAGCGAATTCTACGATAGGTAACGGGCACCAGGCGTACAGAAGGACCAGCGCGGGATCAAGGCCCTTGCGAGCCAGCAATACGACGAGAGCTACACAGCTTCCCAGATCGAACAACACGAACATACCTTTGAGAAAGAACAGGTTGCTTGGAGCCAGCAGATAGCTAGTGGCGTAAATGTACTGAGCGCCCGGAGGGTAGAGCGAGGGTACGTTGCGATAACGGCTGTAGTTGTAAATAAAGTCGCGCAACGGCATGAAGATCCCGGCCGAGGGCACGGTCGCGTAGGGGCTGTAGCCGCGCAGGAAGATGCGCGCATCCCAGACGTAGCGCCAGGCATCATGGGAGAGATTTGGCGGGAGATCCACCAGCAGCGCGCGCAGAAGCAAAGCGCCGCCCAGGATCAGGCCCAGTTCAACTTTGCGCCAACTCGCCTCTACCGGTCGCATGATCAGCAGAAGCGCGCACGCCGCAGCATACGGCAAGAAACAAAGCAATTCGACTTGAAGGAAAGGCATGGACGATGCTGTACTGTTGGGATCGGTTGGTGTAATTTGCTTCAACCAGGCATAGAGAGCAATCGAGAAGAGTAAGAAGACCACCAATCCCAGTGAACGCAACCAGGGCTGTTTCTTTCTAAGCACTGCGGGTGTAGATGCGGCTGCTTCTGGAAGCAGAGTAGCTGACGACGTGGGCATAGTGGGAAACCTTTCCGGCTAAGATGCGGTTACGACATTTTTTCCAGGATATACATCTCGTCTAAGACATCTGGCTCCGTGTGGAGGTAGATGGTTTGATTGTGCTTGAAGTTATACAGCGCCAGAACGTGCTTGCGCTTTAAAGCCTGGCTGCGCGCCTCGTCGAGATCAGCGTAAATCTCGGTAATATCGAGGTGGCAGCAGCGACTAAAAGGATTGATCCAGGTACCCAACCACGAATCCGGCAGGTAAAGCGCGGCGCGATTTTTCTGAATAAATGTTTTGAGGCCCGGCAGCAGATTCGTTCCTGGGGGAAGAATGAGCGTTTTTTCGGGATATTTCGGCACGCTCCAGGCATCAATGGGAGGGTGGAGCTGGCGCGTGCTGACGTTCGAGGTCACTCCTCCCCGTTCAACTGTCGCTATACAGAGATCCAGCACATATTTTTCAAAGCGATAGTGCTCTAACCACGTCTCATGGTTCTCACAATGCATGAGTTGCTTATCCCCTCTCTCGGCAATACTTTTGTGGGAGACATTAGTAGCTCCAATTGACCCCGCACTGAGAACAGTGGCGGGCAGGATGGTCGCTCTCGAACGCGCGTCGAAAAGCATTATATCGTTCACCCTGCCAGATCTGCTCAATTGGCTCCTGGAAAACGTTGCCCAGGACGCGCTCTTCATAGTATTCGCGCGCGCTGCGATGGCCAAAAGGAGCGAAGCAGCAGGAGAGCACATTGCCGCTGGAGGTAATATAAGTGAGCGAATAGGGGCGCCGGCAGCCAGACCAGGGGCGCGCCCCGAAATCTTGCGTGATGCTCTGAAGAGGCGTGGAGGCTCCGGCAGCTTTAAAGACAATTCCATATTCGCGGCAAGTCTCTTCACAGCGCCGGATCAGCGCTAGCTCCTCAGGAGTAGAACGGTGAAAGAGCGCCTGTTTGGAGGCTGCAAGACCTTGCTCAAAATAGACCAGGCGCTGCAGGTAGATCTCCGGGACGCCGTGCTGGTGGGCCAGTTCGATAAGTCTGGGAAGCTCCTGGAGATTCTCGCGCATGGCGGTAAACCACAGCGAAACGGCTGGTTTGCTGGCATTCTGCTCTTTCTGCAAGGAGATGAAACGGCCAACGTTGCGCCAGATCTTCTCGAAAGCATCGACGCCGCGAATGTGGGCATAGGTTTCGCGCGTAGCTCCATCCATCGAAAGACGATACTCGTCAAGACCTGCGTCGATCAGCTCCTGACCCTTGCGCGCCGTTAGGGCGATGCCATTGGAGTTGAAGAGCACATAGACGCCGCGCTCTTTCAAATAGCGAATCATCAGGGGCAGTTCTTTGTTCAACAGCGGCTCCCCCAGCCCGTGAAGCACTACTCGTTCAAGCACGGGGAACTGGTCGACGATCTGGCGGAATTTCTCAAAGCTGAGGTCGCGGTCATCCTCGCGCGAGAGCAGTGTGCGCGGGCATTGCTGGCAGAACTCATTGCAGCGGCTGGTTGGCTCGATGTAAATCGAACGAGGCAATGCGAGCGTAGCGGTCGTGGTCATACTAACTCCTTCATCAAATGAGTGATATGACTGGCGGTGGAAGGCGCCAGGTCTGGATTGTCCTGCAACAAGTGCGCGAGGCGCAAGAAATCGGCCAGTTCGTCAACGTCAAAAAGGGTTTCCAGCAGATGGACCGAGAGAGAAAGCTCGCGCGCTCTGCTCACGGTCATCCGAAAGACCTGCGATGTACTCATCGGGATGCCAGTAAAGAGATCGTGTGGTTCACGCATGCCAATCAGGTAGTAACCACCGTCATCGGCCGGTCCTAGCACGACATCGTTTTCCTCCAGAGCCAGGCGGGCCTGCGAAACCAGTGCGCAGCTGATATGAGGCGAGTCGGAGCCAATCACGATGGTCCTGGGAACCGCGCGCGCGGTCATAGTATGAAAGACCTGGTGGAGACGACTCGCGAAATCTGCTCCCTGCTGCGGGAAGCATGTGCCGGGAGAAAGATCGGGAACCAGTTGCGCAAGCTCAGATGCAAAGTCGCTTTCTGGCGGAGTATAGGCCCAGTAAAGGTCACAGTTGTTGTCGGGAGAGAAACGGCGCGCGAGGTCGGTGAGAAACGCTCGGTAAAGCTGCAGGGTCGGAATGGGGCCAAGTGAGGCTGCCAGGCGCGTCTTTCCCTCTCCGAGTCGTGGAGTGCGGGCCATAACGACGAGAGCGGTGTCAGACATAAGACCTCCCGAATGCATAGCGAAACGTTGTATGAAGCATCGACCAGGCGGCTCGCACGCTGCCTACAAGAGTGCCGGCAACCTTAGAGCGACCGGCTTTGCGCCGCCGGTAATGCAGGGGAACCTCGACAATGCGATAACGGGCGCGCGCCGCCTTCACGAGCATCTCTACGGGCCAGCCGAAAGTCATCTCGCGCATCTGGAGCTTCTGCAGCGCAGTGCGGCGGATGACACGAAAAGAACCGATATCGTAAAGCGTAGTTCTATACAGTAAATTGAGCAGTCGAGAGACAAGCCAGTTCCCCAGGCGAGCCTGGATGGGTATAGAACCGGCCTCAGCCCTTCTGGTCACGCGCGAGCCCATCACCAGGTCGGCGCAGCCGTCGCAGACTGGCGCGAGCATGGCGGGTAGATCGGCGGGGTCATCGCTTCCATCCCCATCCATAAATACCAGGATATCGGCTCCAAGTGCGCTGGCAGCCTGAAAACCTCGCCAGCAAGCGTGTCCATAGCCGCGTCGCTGCTCATAAACGACGTGGGCACCAAAAGCGCTGGCGACAGCCGCGGTGTCATCTGTGCTCTGGTTGTCAACCACGATAATATGGTCAAGGCCAGATGATGCCAGTTCGGGCAACAATAAGCGCAAGGACTCGGCCTCATTCAGTGCGGGAATGATCAGGGCAGTCGATTCGCTGGAAGAAGAACGCATAATACCTACCTCGCTCCACAAAGTTTTTTCTCTGAGTAAGTTACACGTCCAGAAAAAGAACTTTTTACTAGGCCTTTGTAGGTGTTCTTACTGACTCAAGGCTGATGTCTGACTGCCTGCTCTATATGTTACAATGCAGGGCGTGACAGAACGGGCCAGCACGCCAGGGATGGCCCCGGGCTTTCCTGGAGCATGCCTCATTTTTACAAAGCTGAGCTATAGATTGGAGACGCGAGGAAGCATTTATGAAGATCGTTGCAGGTGTTTTCGGTATTTTGTGCATACTTACGGTTGCCTTCGACGCTTTCGAGACGATCATTCTGCCGCGCCGCGTCGTGCGCAGGGTTCGGCTGGCAAAGATCTTCTACCGAGTCAGTTGGGCTGCCTGGTCTATGCCTGGCCGTAAATTGCACCCCGGCCCCAGGCGCGAGTATTATTTGAGCTATTATGGTCCGCTCTCGCTCATTCTCCTGCTTGTCTTATGGGCCAGCATCTTTATTCTCGGTTTCGGCCTGATTCAATGGGGTTTCAGCCTGCCTATGCGTTCGCCAAATGGTAGTCTTGGCTTGGGGAGCTATTTCTATATGAGCGGCACGACATTTGTCACTCTCGGCCTCGGCGATATTACTCCCCTGGGACCCTGGGGACGTTTGCTAACGGTGCTGGAGGGTGGAACGGGTCTGGGCTTTCTGGCCCTGATCATTGGCTATGTGCCGGTCATTTATCAGTCCTTCTCTCGCCGCGAAGTCAATATTTCTCTGCTTGATGCTCGCTCCGGCTCGCCGCCCAGCGGCCCGGAATTGCTGATTCGCCATTATAATGGCCAGAATCCTGAAGAGCTTATTCAGTTCCTGCGCGAGTGGGAGCGCTGGTGCGCGGAGCTTCTCGAAAGCCATCTCTCCTACCCCGTTCTGGCCTATTATCGCTCACAGCACGACAATCAGTCCTGGCTAACCGCGCTGACCGCGCTGCTCGACACCTGCGCCCTTCTTCTCCTGGGAATCGAAGGCGTGCCGGCCAAACCCGCCAAGTTTATCTTTGCCCTGGCTCGCCATACCGCAGTCGATCTCACTCAGAGCTTTGGCATCCAGCCTGTGAAAGCAAAGCGGCGCTATACGCCAGACGATTTTTCGCACCTGTGTACCGAGTTCGCCGCGCGCGGTATTATCTTACCTTCTGGAGAAGAGGCGTTCAAGAAGCTTAGAGATGTGCGGGCCATGTATGAGCCATTTGTTGAGGCTCTGGCCGATTATTTGATTGTGCAATTGCCAGAATTAGGTATCATTCCTGATCGTGTGGATGCCTGGCAGACCAGTGCTTGGGATCACTTCCTGGCTTCGTCCCCGCGCACCCTTGATCGCGCCATGCGGCGCGGCTAAAAAATCTCTACCGCGCCCAACGCGAGCAGAGAGGCCCTTTGTGAGTCTGTCAATCCTTTCGCACCGGCAAGATTCATCTGCTCGTAGAGCCTTTCGGCGCGCAGCGTTTTCAGGCATGTGCCGCTCTGTATATTCCAGAGCTTAATATTCCCATCGTCTCCGGCGCTGGCAAGGGTGTTATCCGCCAGACTGAATGAGACCGAGTAGACGTAGCCGGTGTGCCCGCGAAGAACCGTCAGGCATTGGCCTGTCGCGGTGTCCCATACTCTGACCGTCTGATCATGGCTGCCGCTGGCCAGCACGCTCCCGTCCGCGCTAAAAGCCACCGATCTCACCCAGCTTGTGTGCTCCTGTAATGTAATGAGGCATGCTCCGCTTTCGATATCCCAGATGCGGATGGTCTGGTCATCGCCGCTGCTGACCAGCTTTGTACCAGAAGGATGAAAGAGCACTGACCACACCCTGTGTGTATGCCCTGCCAGCGTTTTTATGCATGTTCCGCTCTCGACATCCCAGAACTGGATCACCCCGGCATCGTTGCCGCTGGCCAGTGTCTTGCCATCGGGGCTAAAAGCCACTGACCAGACCAGGCTGCGCGCATCTATCTTTTTGAGGCCCAGGCCGCTCTCCACGTCCCAGAGCCTGATTGTCCCGTCGTGGCTGCCGCTGACCAGCGTTTTGCCATCTGGCCGAAAATCTATCGATCTCACGAGATGGCTATGCCCTCTTAAAATCTTGCGAACCTGGCCGCTATGTGTGTCCCAGAGCCTGATTGTTTCGTCTTCGCTCCCACTGGCGAAACTCGCTCCGTCCGGGCTGAAGGTCACACAGCGCACGCGATTTTCGTGCTCGCGCAGGCTCTTGAGGCACTGACCTGTGCTGGCATCCCATAGGCGAACAACTTGATCCTCGCTGCCGCTGACTAGCTTCCGGCCATCGGGGCTGAAAGCTACCTCTTTGATCAGGTTTGTCTGTCCCCGAAGTGTCCTGGTACACTGTCCCGAATGTACGTCCCAAAAGCGCATGGTATCATCCTCGCAGGCACTCACAAGAATCGTGCTGGCCGGGAGGAAGACAAGCGACCAGATACGGTTGGTGTGCCCTTGCAGCGCCTTGAGACATTGCCCTGTGCTGCCATCCCACAGGCGGATAAAGTGGTCGTCGCCGGCGCTAGCTAGCAGCGTGCCATCGCTGGTCCAGGCGATGGTTCTGACCCGTTCGGTATGTCCCTGCAATACGCGTGAGCACTCTCCCGTATGCATATCCCAGAAACGCGCCGTCTTATCTTCTCCTCCGCTGGCCAGCATTTCTCCGCCAGGGCTAAAGGCCAGGGTGCGCACCCAGCTGGTATGCCCATGGAGCACCTTGAGACACTCACCTGTGTTGCTGTTCCACAGGCGAATCGTGCAGTCTTCGCTGCCGCTGGCGATGATCTTGCCGCCGGGACTGAAGGCCACCGCGCGCACTTTACCGGTATGCCCGCACAGTACCTTGAGGCATTCTCCTGTGTCGGTGTCCCAGAGCCGCACAGTTTGATCCAGGCTCGCGCTGGCCACGGTGTGCCCATCGGAACTGAAGGCAGTAGATAAGATCCAATCAGTGTGCCCCTGCAAGCTCTTGAGACAGCGTCCTGTGGCGCTTTCCCACACGCGCAGCGTATGGTCTTCGCTGCCACTGACGAAGAGTTTACTGTCCGGGCTAAAGGCCACCGTGCGTATCTCGTCTCCGTGACCCGTACACCGGAAGAGAGTCGTGGCGCTCTCCGCTCGCCAGATGCGCACTTCATCGGTGGTGGTTCCACCAGCTAGCAGCGTGCCGTCAGGGCTGACCGCCAGGCAAAGAATGTTGCTGAATGTATCAGTAAAACGGCAGCTTGCCAGATCTGCTGAGGCAAAATTGACCTCTGGCAAAGAGACGCCCTGTAAATCCGCCTGTCGGACGGTCAGGTGAGAGAAGTCCAGGCCACGCAGGTCAGCGCGCGCGTGAATCAACAAATTGAGGATGTTCCCCGCTGCGTAAGAATGGTGCAGGGTACTATCTGTGTGTAGCATGGAGAGCATACGCTTGAGCTTTTGTTCGCTCCTGGCCTTGCCGAAGCTCGCGTGCAACTTTTGAATGATCGGCTCAAGGATGAAGTGTACCTGGCTCTCCCGGAGATAGTCGGCGGCGCTGGCCTTCATAAGCGTATGGCTGGCCAGCAGGGCAAATGTTTCGCCGGCGATCTCCTCGCTTATCCTCTCTACGAACTGCTCGGTGATATATTCCATCACCACAGGTTGCAGCATAAAATGTCCCTCGCGGCCTTCTTCAATGAGCGAGCGTCTGCGCAGCGCGTCCAGCGCTTCAACGAGCACCTTGCGGTTGAGCGAGATCTGTGTATCCTCTTGCAGGGTAGCGAGTGGGACGCTTTCATGCTCGATGGCCAGCCAGTAGATACTATTCCGTTCGGCCGCTGAGAGACGCTGAAACTGCTGCTCAAGCAAGTCAGAGATCTCGCCGAATACGCTGCTTTCCTCCTTCAAAAACGCGGAAATATCTCCGCCAAATACCTCTCGAATAGGCTCTGAGACAAGCTTGAGAGCGAGCGGGTTGCCTCGGTAGCGCTCGACAAGCTCGGCCTGGGCCTCGTCGCTTCCAGAAAGCTCTTCATCTCGCAAAAGCGCCTGCCCGCCAGCTTGCTCGATTCCTGTGAGCCGCAGAGATCGCACCGGAGAATGGGTGCCCTCTAATCGAGCGATCTCGCGTGGCTTCTCGCGACTGGTCAACATCAAGCAGCTATCGTGCTCAGCCTCGCCGATGCGCTGGAACAGCCTTCCATATCCTTTGTCGGACTCAATGTAGATTCCGGCGTGCTGGCCCGGCAAGAGGACCGATTCGACGTTATCCAGGATCAGCAGGCAGCGATGCTGGCGCAGGTACGTAATCAACAAGGAGATCTGCTCGTCCAGTTTGTCAGGCAGGGCTACTGGCCGCTGTGCGTAGAGATTCTGGAGACAATTTTCGAGGACGCTTTCTACCGTCGGGGCGTGATACAGCGATCTCCAGTAGATGTACTCAAAGGGGTGCTCCTTCTGTAGTTGTCTGGCGGCTACTATAGCCAGGGTGGTTTTGCCGATGCCGCCCATGCCCAGCAACGCCACGAGCCGGCAGCGTTCGTCAGTGATCCAGCGTTTGATCTGGTCGAGTTCTTGTGTGTACCCATAAAAATACGTGGCGTCCGGCGCATCTCCCCAGTTTTCTTGCTGCATTATCGGCTGAGCTACTTCGGGCATGTCCTTTTCCTCTGCTAATCCCAACTCTTCCACGCTTTTGCCATAAAGCTCCGAAAGCTTTTGGCGATAGAACGGACTGGGCGTCACCTTTCCACTCTCCCAACGGCCAACGCTTTTGTCGCTCCCTTTGATCTTTTTGGCCACGTCCTGTTGCGACCAGCCACGCTTTGTGCGCTCTTCTTTCAGGATTTCATGCCAGGGAGCCAAACGGGTAGGGATGTGTCTCATGATTGTCCTGTATCTGTCCCCTTCTGCGGTTCCTTTGTCCCCCGCTTTTCGAGTATGCTCAGTTGCAGATGGCGTATACCTGGTAGAAAGGAATGAATGAATAATGTTTACAACTCTAGAAAACCTGCAAACAGACTCGCTAGATCTCACCAGCGAGTCCACCTGGATCGATCTCATTCCAGCGCTTGGCTCGACTGCTCGCTCTCTCGCCTACTCCTACGCCTACCAGGTTTCCTCCTGGCAGGGTCAGGAGGAGGATCTGGCTCAGGATATTGTTCAAGAAACCGCCCGGCGCATGATTGAGCGCGCCAGGAAGGCAGAACGCGGTGAGGCTGAGCCGGTTCACTCGCGCAAAATGATCACCACAACTGCGCAAAACTACTGTAAGGATTTGCGCCGCCGCGATCAACGCCTGCTTCGCTCATCCGCAGGCAGTTCCGACCTGGGCAACGCGATCTCTAGCGGTTCTCAACCTCGTTTCTTTGATGCGATTTGCGAGTATATCGATCAAGAGCAACTACTGGCGCAAGTTGCGCGGGAGATCGTTAATTTCCCGGAGAAGCAACGCATGGCGTTACTGATCGACCTGGCAAACCGTATGAGCTTCGATAACCAGCCCACCGCGCTCCAGAAAGCGTTTCGTGAAGCCGGCATCGAGCTGGAACAATATAGATGCCCGCTTCCCGATGACAGGCGGGAGCGCAATCAACATATGTCGCTGCTCAACTACGCGCTCAGGCGTGTTGCCCAGCTCCCGTGTGTACAAGAATATATCACAGGAGTAAAGCGGGAGTCCTCCGCGCGCAAAGCACCTCATCGCGTCTCGCGAAAAAGTGCATAGTCTATTCACTTTCCAGTTCCAGACTCTCTGCCAGTAAGCTGGCAGAGAGCAGCGCATGCTCGCGCTGGACAGCGGCGAGTGAGAAAAACTGCAATGTGTTCAACGCCGTATAAAACAGAGCGATATAATATTCGCTGATGTCGTCTTGTGCATCATCCTGCTGATTCTGCGCGATCAGGCGATAGGCCAGGCGGCGCAGATGCACGACGGTCGCATACGCTTTCGTGATTTCCTGATTCTCTGTCTGGAGAGTATCGGCCAACTGCTCGACTTGGCTGAAGCGCCGGATATCACTCAGAAGCGCATCTTCCAGGTAATAGCGCTCTTCAAGAGAGGCGCTACCCTCAGACAGCAGTTGAAAGCGGATGGCCGAATCCAGCATGGCAATATCGCGCAAGATATGGCTGAGGCCGGTTCCCTGGAAATCGATGAGCCAGACGTGTCCTGTGCTGTCTACCAGCAGGTTATGGGGATTGAAGTCACCATGAGTTGTGCAGGTATAGGTAGTACGAGCGAGAGAGGTTTCTGCCATGACCAGCAGGGGATTGGTAAACTTGCGCTGGCTGCTCAAGGCGGTGAAGGTGAGCTTTTGTCTCCCGCGCACCGACTTGAACTGCTTCAACCGTATCTGGTCAAGTTCGGTTGGGGTATAGCCAATCAGCCGCTGGTAATCTGCCTTCAAATCGAGCAATTGGCGTCGGCGGTTCGCATACCATGTGCCGCAGGTTTCGCGGAACAGCAGGTTCAGCGCCTCTGCAATCTGGGGAAAACTGGCGGTGCGATAGAAATCAACAAAATCTTTCAATTCCTGGCTGCCAGTGCCAAGAAATGTATAGATAATGCCGCCAAGATGAGTGGTACGTCGTGTATCGCGAATCACCGTGCTACGCCCGCCCCCAATAAATGGCTCGACATACTCTTTAAAGTGAAGGCGCTCCTCCTCAATTTTCTGAGCGTCTCCAAATTTGACGATCACTTCGTGCCCAATGCCTCGATTGTTGTAGAATGGCTGCACGCGCAGCACCCCTGCGCCGCTCTTGCCCGCAGTTAAGGGTCTGACCAGAATGCCCTTTGTCTCATGAAACAGGCGGCAAAGAAGGTCCTCCAGTTCCTCTGCAATCAGATCTTGCAGGGGATCGCCCTGCCTGATGCGCGCACCTTTCATGTCCAGATTGAGAATGGCTTGCTTTGAACTACTGCCTGTTGGAGAGAGAATCTCCAGATCCAAATTGATTCTGACATCCCTTGTAAAGACCTGTTCAATACTCTTCAAGAAGGCTTCCTGAGAAAAGTCATCTTTCGAAAGGAAATCGGCTACCCGGTGGTTTGTAAAGGCGTCGCGCATCTGTTTGAGCGTGCCAAAGGCGGAAAGCATGATGACTTTGGTAGCTTCGCTCAGACCGCTTTTCTCCAGTTCGGCCAGCAATGCCAGGCCATCAATGTTGCTTTGATCGGTATCCTTCATGCGAATATCAGCGACCAGGACATGATAGAAACTTGCTTGTAAGCGGTCCAGCGCATCAGCAATGGTCGAGACAGAATCCGCGTAATAGCCGCCGCGCCGCAGCGTTTCGACCAGTTCGTCGCACCAGACCGATAAATTATCAACAATCAATATCCGGCCCTGTTTACTCATCCTTTATCCTTTCAGCCCCAGGCGTTCAGCCAGGATGCTCGCGCTGAGCAGAGCATGTTCGCGCTGGCCCAAAGGCAAACTAGAGAACCGCAGCATATTTATGGCATTATAGAACAGGGCGATATAATACTCGCTTATATCGGCGTCAGGGTTCTGACCAACCATCTGGCTCGCCAGCATACGTAGATGCACAACGGTCGCATAGGCTCTGGCCAGCGCCTGGTTGGTCGTCGTCAGGGGAGCGAGCAGCTCTTCCACCTGGCTGAAATGTTCAATGCTACAAAGCCTTTCCTCCATGCACAGCCGCTCTTCCAGGGTTGCCTCCTCAGAGGTGAGCAGGACGAAACGGATTTCAGCGTCCAGTTGCGCAACGTCGCGCAGTTTGTGCCCTCGCCCGGTGCGCAGAAAATCGATCAACCAGGTATGTCCTGTCTGATCCACCAAGAGATTGTGATGATTAAAGTCGCCGTGAGTAATACAGGTATATGTTGAGCGCACCAGAGGCGGGCCATCGATGACTGAGAGCGGATTTTTAAAGCCACGCTCACCGCCGAGATCTTTAAAATAGAGTTTTTGTGTGCCCTGTACCCTGCGCTGGAGTTCGGAGACCGGTTGTTTGAGTTTCTCTGGAGTGAAGCCAAGCAATTGTTGATACTCTGCGGTCAAATTACGTGGTTGCAGTTGGCTGGCGTTGGCGTACCAGGCGCCGCAGGTATCCCAGAACAGCCGATCCAGGGCTTCCTCGATGGCCTGGGTCTCACTGCGCCGGTAGAAGCTGCCAAAATCTTCCAGATGCTCGCTATCGGCACCCAGGAGCGAATAAAGGATACCACCGAGATAGGGAGTGCGCCGCGTGCCAAGAATCGTGCTGTTGCGTCCGCCGCCGATGAATGGCTGGACGTATTGCTTGAAGTTGGCATATTCCTTCTCGATCACGCGGAAGTCACCAAACTTGAGGACCACTGCCCGCCCACCCCCGCTGGCATAGAACGGCTGCGCCCAGAGTACTCCTGTCACGCTCTGCCCTTCGGTCATAGGACGCACCAGGACACTTTCGGCCTGATGGAACAGGCGGCAGAGCAAATCCTCCAGTTCGAGTCCCAACCTCTTTTTCAGGACCGGATTGCGCTTGACGCGTATTCCATCTATTTCCAGGTGTGCCACGGCCTGTTCAGGACCGTTTACCTGCTGCCAGTGAATCTCTAGAGAGAGATTGATAGGAGCTTGTTCTGAGAAAGCCTGCTGGACGCTTTCCAGAAATGCCCGCTTGGTGAATTCATCTTTAGAGAGGAAATCCGCCACTCTATAATCCTTGAAAGCCAGGCGCATACGTTCCGGAGTGCCGTAAGCCGAGAGGATAATGACCTGCGTAGCCGCAATCAGGCCGCGCCTATCAAGCTCGCCGAGCAGCTCGATGCCCTCCTCGTTAGCAGGCTCGGTATCGATCAGGCGGATATCAAGCACCAGCACGTGATAAAAGGTCTCCTCCAGGCGCTGGAATACTTCCGCAACAGTAGAGGCGGAGTTCGCGTAAAAGCCTTCGCGCTGCAGCGTCTCAATCAGCAGCTCTCGCCACTTTTCCAGGTCATCCACAACAAGGACGCGTCGTTGCCTGCTCATACTCTATCTCTCCTCGCTTTCTACAGCCAGATCCAAAATTCTTGAGACGGGTTGGCATCCGCATGTTTTCATAACACGCCCTCCCGGTCAGCTCGCGGCAAAAGGAGGGTGAACGTTGTTCCCTGGCCTGGCGTGCTTTCCACTTTCAGGTCCCCGCGATGTTTCAACGCGTTATGGCGAGCGCTCCACAGGCCAAAGCCGGTTCCCCCTTTCTCTTTTTTCTTCGAGAAGAACAGCTCGAAGATTTTGGGAAGATCCTCCGGCGCAATTCCTGTACCCGTATCGCTTACCTGGAAGGCGACATATCGTCCTTCATTATACGCGCGCAAGGTGATGGTACCGCCATCGGGCAGAGCCTGAACGGCGTTGGTGATCAGGTTACGCAGAATATCGGCAACGAGATTGCGAAAAACCTGCACGTGGGCTACATCGTCATCGATTTCCAGGTAGATTGAGATGGCCGGCTGCGAGATTGGGATGGCCGCCGCTTCCTCAAGTAAGAGCTTGGGAGAGAGGAGGACCGGTTCTTCGCTGGTGCCTTCTTTCAATTTAGCAAAGCGCTGCTTGAGATCTCCGCTGTAGGATAGGAGAGGCTTGACGGTCTGGCGGATATTTTCCAGCTTTTTAGTGATGTATGGGTTGTCCAAGCCCAACTGCTCCAGTTCTGATTCGATATCAGAGACATAGGGGGCAACCAGACCCAGATCGTTGCCGAGCCGATGTGTGACCTCGAAGACATACTGGCCGAACAAACTCATTTGCTCCGATTCCAGCGCTCGTTGCTCTACTTCTTTGCGCGCCTGCACGGTTTCCAGCCGGTGAATGGTGCTGGCCAGTTGTTGTGCTAATCCCTCAAAGAAACGGATATCGGCATTCTGAAAGTGCCCAACCTCCTGATGATTCAGGCCGAGGTTGCCGTAATATTGATTTTCAAACAGAATCGGCGTGACTAGCAGCGAACGGGTCGTTAGATTTGATGGCTGTGGCAGAGCCGCGCCTGGGGGCGGATTTTCAACATCGTCGATTACGATAGTGCGTAACTCGCGTGCCACCTGTCCGTTCGTGCCCACGTCCATTTTAGTTCGGCGAGAAAGCGCCTCGTATGCCGGTTCTGAAGCGCGCACCAGTTCGAGTTCCTGTGCATCCTTGTCGAAACGGCGTAACAGCACCAGGCTCTTGCTTTGCTCTTCTGCAATCCTCAAAACGATATCGTAGGCCAGTTCCAGATGCGCGACATCGGTAATTTTGCCCAGTTCTCGCCCGGCTTGATAGAGCAATTCAAAGCGCTGAGCATCCCGCTGGGCCTCTTTGTAGCGCTCGGCATTTTGTTGTGCAACTACAGCCAGGTCTGCCAATCCTTGCAACAGACGCTCATCAGCCTCTTTAAAGTGATGTGGCTCTGTGCTTTCTACATTAAGCACGCCACGCAGTTCATCGCCTGCCAGCATAGGCACGGCCAGTTCCGAGCGGGTTTTGTGGGAGAGTTGAATGTACGAATCGCCCCACCTGACCTGCGTCACATCCGGGATATTGAGCAGGCTTCTGCGCGCTGCTGCCTGGCCCACGACGCCCATGCCCACTTCCTGGCGCAGTTCTTTTCTTTCGGCGGCTCCGCGCCGGGCAACCATGTGAAGTTCTTGCGCTCTAGGGTCATAGAGGTGCAGCGATCCCAGAGTAGAGCGCGTCAGTTCCAGCGCTTTCTCGAGAATCAGATCAAAGACGTGGGTGGAATCAAGCTGACTGGTAATCTGCTTGCTGATCTCATTGAGCACCTTGCCCTCTTCTACCAGGCGCTTCTCGCGCTTAAACGCTTCGGCATTTTGCAGGACAATTACCGCCAGATCTGCCAGTCCTTGTAACAGGCGCTCGTCTCGCTCGCTATAATGCTGCGGTGACCGGCTTTCGACATTGAGGACGCCACGTAGTTCGTTGCCTACCAGCATGGGCACGGCCAGTTCGGAGAGTGTACCGGGGAAGAAATCAAGATACACATCTTTCCAGGGTGGTTGGGAAAGGTCGGCATTGAGCATCTGCCCGGTTCTGGCGACGTAGCCAACGATGCCTTCCTCTATGCTATGCCTGGTCTCTTTCTTCTCCCCTGTATCCCCGCGCACGGCGGCCATCCAGAGATCATGATGGTCTGCGTCATAGATCATCAAGTTGCCGCGTGTCGAGTTCGTCAGTTCCAGCGCCTTTTCTACGATCAAATCGAAGACGTGGTCGGGATCAAGCTGGCCAGTGATCTCTTTGCTGATCTGATTGAGCACGCGCCCTTCTTCTGCCAGACGCTTCTCACGTTCATACGCCTGGCCATTCTTAACCGCCAGGATAGCCTGGCCTGCGAGCGTCACCAGGAATTCCAGATCCTCCTGGCTGAATGCATTCTCTCTGGTGCTTTCAAAGTTCAGCACGCCAATCGCTTCTTCGCCATCAAGCAGCGGTACGTCCAATTCTGAAGTGGTATCGGCTACAACCTGGACATAGATATCTCGCCAGGGCAGATCCCGATGAACATTCTTTACCAATGCCGGCTTCTTATGCTCCAGTGTCCAGCGAATGATGCCTTTCATCTCTCGTAAGGGAACCTTGTATGACAACAATGCCTCTGCGGAGCGGCCAATCGCGGCCCCGGCCTTCAGCATATGTGTTCCCTGATCGTAAAGCAGAAGGGAGGCATTTTCGGCCGGTATGCGTTCGCACGCCAGCCTGAGAATGGTATGTAAGACGCTGCTGAGATCCAGCGCCTGGCTGAGTTCGCGGTCAATGCGCTGCAGGGCTTCTAGCTCGTGTACCCGGCGCTGGCTCAAAGTTCCGAACACTTGCGAGTTTTTGATGGCAATGGCCGCGTAATGGGCCAGCCCTTCAATCAGACGCTTCTGAATGGCGTCGAAGCGCTGCGTCTGGCGGAAATTCACGAACAGCACTCCCACCGGTACCTCCTCGACGCGTAAAGGGATGATTGCCGCCGAACGAACCTGTTCCCGCTCTTTGAAATTACCCAGGTTTTCCTGATACCCGCCGCGCAGTTCAGCGTAGCTGGCATCGCTATTCTTCGCAAATATCGGCTCTCCGTGAGCGAGCGCCAGTACGGCCATATCGTTTGGTCGCAGGATTGTGGTCTTGGGAAAAGCGGGATCTAGCAGGGTGCCTGCCATATGAGGAGGCAGGATGAAGCGCTGGAGCGCGGCGTAGTAGGGGAAGAGCACCACGATGTCGGCCTGCGTTGCCTCCCGGATCTTTTCAACGACGGCCTGCAAGGTTTGCTCAGCTTCGATTTGCTGGGTGAGAACCTGGCCGGTTTCGTTCAACTGGATCAGATTGCTGTACAGGCGGATATTATGCAGCGCCAGAGAGGTGTAGTTGGCCAGCAGTTGCAGCACAAACAAGTCTTCCTGGCCGTAGGCGTTGGGCCGGGGATGCTGGATAGAGAGGATGCCCAGGGGCATGTCACGCAAGAACAGCGGCGTGATAATTACCGCTTCGGCCTGCTCGGTCCCCTCGCAGCTCCTGCAGATCGACGCCTGGATATCTTCTGGCTCGTGATTCACTTTCTCAATAAATAAAGCTTGCTGTGTCTCGATGACTTGCTGATACGCTCCTTGCAAGGGTAGGCTGAGGGAGCTGGTCCGCTGGTGCTCTCTGATATGCAGATCCAGCGCGTTTGTTTGTCGCTGATAGATGCCCAGCACAAGCTTATGGCTCTCATCGAGCACGTTATCAACATACGTTTGCAGTTCTTGAAAAAGTTCCTCAATCGTTGACAGGTTATGGTTGATCTTTTGTCCAACACGCGCGACCTCTTCAAGATGGCGCTCCAGCCAGACTTCCTGCAAGAGCAAAGCGGCGTGCGTAGCAAAACTGGTGAACCTTTCGCGATCGGTGGCGCTGAAGTTTCCTACCTGCTGATAGTCCAGGTAGACCACTCCCAGCGGCCTTTGCCGATGCCGTGTGCGCAGGGCCAGGCCCGCGAATGAGCGAATGCCCTCTCGGCGTGTAAAGGGATTCTGATACTCTGGCGCTTGCGCCAGGTCCTGGATCAGCAGCATGCCATCTTTCAAGACCTGCTGTGTCACTCCGTGTGGCCTGGGTTTCTCAAACAGCATTTCGCTCCCGGAATGCAAATTTCCTACGGCGGTGCTCAAATCAATAAACTTCCCAGTAATCGGATTGAAAGCCAGAACCGCGCAGGTATCGGCG
>Ga0209061_1003496_pt1 | contig 16958 bp, 13 predicted proteins | sample Coa_R1_10_FD_187157 | JGI IMG/M metagenome (GOLD analysis project Ga0209061, IMG submission 187157) | Surface soil microbial communities from Centralia Pennsylvania, which are recovering from an underground coalmine fire - Coalmine... | ecosystem: Environmental > Terrestrial > Soil >...
GAGTCGCGCTGGGTAACATTTTTGGCGAGTCAACGCGCGCCTCAGGAGTAATTGTCGTTGATAGGGAAAAATAATTGTCGTTGACCGGAAAAAATAGTTGACGCTGGACAGTTGGCAATCCCTCGCGCCGCGCCCAACACAATCTCCACCCGCAGTGCGATACCCTTCGGCGTGCCGCGATTGTCGCTGATCTCCGATAGTCGTCTTCGCTCGCGATCGGTCATCTCGATTTTCGGGGCCGGAGGCAATGGCATACCCAAGTATGCCGCTTCCTCTGGCGTTAGTAAATAGAGTTCAGAGACAGCAGACTAGCCTTTTGGCGGCGCGGCGCTTCAAGTCACGAGTTCCCCCGCAGGGGCCTCAATTACCCAGCTTGGCAAGTAATTGCTGATATAGAGCGAGATCGTCCGGGGCCAAGGCGGTGGAAACCGGCGGAGGGTCGTAGCCGTTGGTTGCCGTGGTTTGGAAAATGTCGTACATGGGCGTTGCGAGGGCGTCGTTGGTAGAAACCGGGTTGCTGCCTAGAAGCAGTCCGATGGTGCGCAGCATGCTCACCTGGTCGTAGCGATCGCTCACGACCGCGCCGCGCTTCACGTAGGGGCCAACCGCGAACGCAGTCGTGCGGGTGCCATCCACGTGGTCCAGGCCACTCTGCGCGTCGTCTTCAATTACGAGCACCAGGCTGTGCGCCCACGCTTTGCTTTTCGCCAGAGTACGCAGAATAATATCCAGCGCGGCGTCGTTCTGCGCCACATACTGTACTGGCGTCCACATGCTGCCGCCGGTGTGATCGTTGGGCAGAATCATGTACTGAAAGGGCTCCACCAGTCCGAGCGCGTCTTTAACTTGAAAATCCGTCATCCAGGCCGCCACGCGCGTGAGGTCCGAGACATTCAGGTCGAAAGGCGCGTAGTTCAATTGCAGGTGCAGGAAATAGTTCACCAGCGCCGCGAGAAAGCCCGCGTTGGTCTGCGCGGCTTGATAGAGGGAGTTGTCGCCCGTGAGCGCCTGGGAAACGGCCGGGCCGGTTGAGGGATCGCCGAGCAGACTCGTTAAGCCGCTGGAGCTTGCCGTCTGCTGCAGTTTTGGCGTAAAAATGCCCCCGAGCGTTTCCATAACCTGCTGCGTCCGGTCTGTCGAAGTCAACAGGTAAGATACTTTGCCGGCGAGTGAGCTCTGCGGTCCGAAGTATTGGACGATCAGCCAGTACAGGCTCTGCAGGTATTCCGCTTCTCCGAAGATCCGGTAATTGATATTTTTCGCCGCCATAGCGTCCCAAATGAAGGAGGGGGAGTATCCACCTGGATAGTTCGCGGAAGAATCCTCGGTGCGGCCGGAATAATCGAGGCTGACGAGCATCTGCAGATAGGGGCTGGCATAGCCGCTCGAGGTTACCGAATGGCCGGTCGTGCTCACTTCGCCGTCAACGTACGTATTGTCGAGAGTGACAAACTCGTTGGCCAGGTAGTGCTCGATCGGGGTGATCGAATTGCCGAACATCGTAAGGGACGCGTCGCCGTTACCCTTGCCCAGGTCTCCCAAGATCTGGTCGTAGGTGCGGTTCTCTTTGACGATAAAAAAGACGTGCTGGATCTGGCTGTTGGGCGAAATGCCGAAGGCGAGCGAGGGCGCGCTGGTCAGCACCTGCAGCGTCCAGGACGGCAGGTTTGCGGCGATGTCGCTCTGGTTCACGAACCCCACCGTGCCCTGAAGCAGGCTCAATACGTATTCGCCATTCACGTTATTGGGGCGGAGCGGCTGAATGCCCTTTGCGCTCACGATCGCAAGCTGGTTCTGCAACACCAGCATGGCCGTTGGATACCAGCCTGCCGGAATGTAACCCTTAAAAGCGCCGTTAGCCTGGTTGAGGACGAGCACTGCATTGACTTGGGATAAAGTGACGTAAAGATTGGTCCCATCGGTGGCGCAGGAACTGGGACCCGTGCCCCAACTTTGGCCCCAGTAGTTGACGTTGAAGGTTTGGGTCACCTGGCCGGCATTGGTATTGATAACCGAAATCTGGTCGCTGTTCATATCGACCACGTACAGGTTCGCGCCGCTAGTGCATGTGGATTGCGGTCCCTTCCCCACTGCCAGGGTCTTGAGCAGATTCAGATTCCCATCGAGCTCGACCACCTGGCCCGCGGCCGGCACCGTGACGTAGACCTTTCCGGAAACCACGGTCACCGAATAGGGCTCCATGATGCCGATCGGGGTAGACGCCACAATATTGCCGTTCGTAGCATCGATCTTGACCACGTGCGCCGTGGACAGAATACCGGAGAGCAAAGGAGGGTCGGTGTAGGTGGCCACCAGGTAACGCGCGTCGTAATCCGCGAGGCCGTGCGCAAATCCGGGCAGGGTAAAAGTGCCTGCCAGTTGAAAGCTGGAATTGTACTGGTAAATGGCCTTGGAGATGCCGCCGCTCACATAGAGATCGCCGCCCGGCCCCACAGCGGAACTGGGAAACAGGTTCTGAATGGAAATGGTGTTGGTGACCGCGGCCGATGCCGGGCTTACCACGGAAATACTCTGGGGCCCAGTGGCATATCCGCTATTGATCGAAATCACCGAGCCATTGAACAGTGTGGCCTGGAACGGCAGCGTGCCCACGCTCACCTGCGTTCCCGCCGGAAGGATCTTCCACCCGGTGGGCAGCGTAACGAGGGAGTTTGCCTTGAGCGCGCTTTTCGCCTGCTGCCGTTTGGCGTATGCGACAGCATCGTCAAAGGAAGTATGTTTAATGGCTTCCCATTGCTCGCGCGTGTTTTGGACCGCATCGCGAGGATCGTCCATGGCCACGTGCTTCGGTGCGGGGCCGTCGTCGTCATCCGCGTGTGCGGGGAGAGTTGAGAACGTTAGAACGGATACTACAAGCGCAACAGTGATTTGTCTCAAAACAGACCTCCAGCAACATTCGAGTATATGCCCGGGAGGTTACGCGAGATTTACAGGGTGAAGGGTCAACAGGGCCCATCTGAGGCGAGCAGAGGAAAACAGGCCCATAAGATGTGCAGAGTCTCGAGCTTCCGGCCGGTGAACTTCACCGGTGGAACTCCCGGTTTTCCCTTTAGATTCAACAACGGGTCCGGTTTTTTTCGGGGCAAGTTCACCGGTCGAAGGCGATAAACGGGGGATACAGCATGCTCCGCCTGCCGCATTTGCTCAGTTAATTCCCAGTTCCTTCAACAGCGGCTCAACGTTATAGAGCCTTCGCAGGGCTTCTGTCATGCCCGCCGTGTGCACCGCCACGGCTCGGTTGTTTTCGGGAAAATAGACGAAATCGCCCACCAGGGATTCTATGTTGCCGTCGAAAATCAGGCCCACCAGTTCGCCGTTGCGATTGATCACGGGCGATCCGGAGTTGCCGCCAACGATATCGTTGGTCGTCACGAAGTTGAACGGCGTGGCGAGTTGTAGTTTCGAGCGGCCATCGGCGAACCGGGGCACCAGGTTAAAGGGGGCTTGGTTATCGAATCCCTCGGCGCGATTGTAGAGGCCATAGAACGTGGTCCGCGGGGGCGCCAGGGTGCCGTTCGCCGGATAACCTTTTACCTGTCCGTAGGAGAGGCGCAAGGTGAAGGTGGCGTCCGGATATTCGTTTTTTCCGTAAACGGCGAAGCGGGCGCGTCCCAACTCTTCGCCGCCGCGCTGTTCCACGCTGGTGACGTTAGCCTGGGTCCACTTGATGAGTTCGCGGCGCGTGGGGTCGAGCTTGCGCGCCAGCACAATCATGCTGTCAGTGGATTGGTCTACAGCGGCCTGGCCGCCGTTGATCAACTGCTTGCGATAGGCGGGATCGGCCAGACGGGTGCCGTGAACAAGGGCTTCGGCGGCTTGCCGCGGCGACTTGCCATTGAGCACGATTTGCAGGAACTGATCGTTCCGCCCCAGTTCCTTTTGGTCGAGCTCCAGCGCGCCGGCGATCTGCGCGATTTCCATGTCCGGGTAAATCGGGGCCGGGGAAAAGAGGTCGAAGCGCAAGGAAGAAAGCTGCGCATCGTGATAGCCGGGGAGCCTCTCGCCATCCGGCTTCTGGATTTCCGCGACGTACTGCACTATGGTCTGCGCGATCCCGGCGAGGCGTGAATTCATGTTGCGGTAGAAGCGCTCCTTGATCCGCGAAACCGCTTTGCGTTCGGCTTCCGCCAAGTCCTGCCAGGCGCCGCCGTATTTGGCCGCGAGCGCCGGATTGTTCTTAACCGCGTCGTGGAACCGCTCCTCTTCCTTGCGCTTGGTTTCCATTATCTGGGGGTTCCGCAGCCCATCGAGTTCGCCTTCGATCTCCTTCACGCTGTTGGCATCGTCAAATATATCGGTGCCTGCCTGTTCGGCGTGCGCGGGGCTGGTTTTGGAGTACCCCTGGAGCGCGGACATGCGCTCTTTCAGCATGTTGAGGAGGTTGGGCAGAATAGAATCGCGCTGGGCAACGAGCTGCGCCAGGGTATCCAGGCGCGAGGTGCGGCCAGGATTGCCGGAAGTGAACACCAGTTCGTTAGTGGCGGCGCCGAGTGGATTCCACTTCAGGTAATTCGGAGTGGACGCCGGCTTGCCGTTTTCATACACACGGAAGAAGGCCAGGTCAAGACAGTAGCGCGGATACGTAAAGTTATCGAAATCGCCGCCGAAATACGCTGCCTGCTCTTCGGGAGCAAACACGAGGCGCACGTCGGTATATTTTTTGTAGCGGTAGAGCCAGTACTGCGCGCCTTGATACAGCGTGACGATATCGCTGCGGAGCCCGGTCTTTTGCAGGCTTTCCCGCTCGATGGCGGCGATCTCTTTGCGCCGCGCGGCGAACTGCGCTTCCGGCGTTTTGGCCTGTGCGATGGCATTCTGGACGCGTTGAGTGACGTCTTCGGTAGACATAAGGACGTCCACTTCGAGGTCCGGCGATTTCATTTCCTCTTGCTGGGTGCGCGCATAAAAGCCGTCGCGGACGTAATCGTGTTCGGGCGTGGAATTCTTTTGCAACTGGCCGCGGGCTACGTGATGATTTGTGAGCAGCAATCCGTTGAGGCTGACGAAGGAGCCGGAGCCGCCGTCGTTCAGCCGCGCCGAGGCAAGGCGCACATGATCGAGCCACTGTTTGGTCAGGGTGTAATGATATGTTTGCTGGATCAGTTGGGTGGGCGGGTTATCGAACGTCCACATGCCCTCTTCGGCAAAAGCCGGCAGGATGAGGGCCGCGGCGGCGAAAAGCGCGGGCAGATTCCTGGGCTGCATGTTGTTTTTATTTCAGCACGGGAGAGTCCACGTCAGCCATGGCGGGAACTTCCATCCACGCCTGCCGCTGGTGGCTGCGCATCTCTGTTTCGAGGATTACGATTTGGCGAAGACCGTCGGCGAATTGCGGATATTCGGCTTCGGCGGAAGGGTCCTCGATGGAGCGATAGAAGCGGCGGAAGACCTGCTTGAAGGTATCGTCGTAGCCTTCGCTGTGGCCGCCGGGCAGTTCGGCGTAGGGGCGCGCGCGATCTTTGAGCAGCGCGGGGTCTTTTATGATGATCTGGTTGGCGCGTTCCCGGTAGCCGATCCACAATTCATCGGGACGTTCCTGGTCCCAGGCTACACCGGCCTTGGTGCCGTAGATTTGCAGCAAGAGCCGGTTCTTGCGCCCCGCGGAAACCTGGCTGGCAGTGAAGCAGCCGCGCACCCGCTCGCCCATCCGGAAAAGCACGGCGCCGAAATCTTCCGTGTCGATGGCTACCTCTTCATATTGTTCCGGGCCGGAGAGCTTGCTGGCAAAGGTTTCCACGGAATGGAGCGGACGCTTGCGGATTTTGTGGAAGGTCTGGAAATCAGCGATGAGCGAGGTGATGCGCAGGCCGGTGACGTGCTCGGCCATATCCGACCAGTGAGAGCCGATGTCGCCGAAGCAGCGCAGCTTGCCTCCGGTTTTCGATTCGAGGCGCCAGTTCCAATCGGTATCGAGCAGCAGCCAATCTTGCGAATAGGTGCCTTCCACTACCAGAATTTCGCCGAGATCGCCATTCACGCGCATGTGCCGCATGTGCTGCACCATCGGGTAGAAGCGCAGGTTATGAAAGGTGCAGTTGCGCAGGCGCCGTTCGCGCGCAAGCGCCACCAGTTCGCCGGCCTGCTCCGATGAAAGCGCCAGCGGTTTTTCGCAGAGGACATGCTTGCCGGCCAGCAGCGAATCCTTGGCCATGGGGTAATGCAAATAGTTGGGCGTGCAGATGTGGACCGCGGTAATGGACGGGTCTTGGAGGATGAGGCGGTAATCCTGTTCGGCGCGCGGAATATCGAATTCGGCTGCCAGGCGCCGCGCTTTGCCGATTGCCGATTCGGCAATGGCCGCGATCTCCACATAGCCCAAACGCCGCAACTGATCCAGGTGCACGCGCCCCACGAATCCGGTGCCGAAAACAGCCGTTTTGAATCGGTACATGACTTACTCTGGTAAGCGGAAAGTTGCTAGATTGGTATCCGGTTCCATGCTGGTGAGAATCCGCCTGGGCCGGCAGCCGAAGCCGGCCGTAAAACGAGCCCGGAACCGGCGCATCGCCCTGGCCATTGCGGCCCTGCTGTCTCCCGGCGCGCTGGCCGCACTGGTGCTGGCCATCTGGCGCCTGGGCGCGGATTTGAACCTCACCGGCAGCTTCGCCATTCCATCGGGACTATTCTCGCACTGGCAGGTGTGGATGGGGACGGCAGTGGTGTTACAGGTGTGCTCTCTTGCCCTGAACCGCTACGGCCGGGGAACGAAGAGCGAATCATCGTCACCGCACAGATACAGAGCCGCGGAGCAAGGAAAATTTCCAGTCAAAAGCTGACCGGCTGCAAAGGGCGCGGAGGCTGATTCGGAAACGGGTCTGCTATTCTAGGCTCTAGAGACCCGCCGATGCGATATACCCGCTACCCGACCAGGCGATCTTCTTTCTTTGGATATTTCCCGACCGGCGTCAAGTGGCTGTTGCTCACCAATACCGCGGTTTTTCTGCTCACGACTATTCTGCCCTATGCTCCGGTGCGCACGCTCTTTTCTCTCACGTGGGCCGGCGTTGTCCATAACTTTTATATCTGGCAGCCTTTCACTTACCTGTTTCTCCACGGAGGAATTTGGCACCTGCTGATCAACATGCTGACGCTCTGGATGTTCGGCGTGCAGCTCGAGCAGGACTGGGGCACACGCCAGTTTTTGAAATATTACTTCCTCTGCGGTATCGGCGCGGGCATCTGCATTCTGCTGGTGAACGGCGCCATGGGCGCGTACACTGTGCCGACCATCGGGGCTTCGGGAGCCATTATGGGCTTGCTGATGGCCTTCGGGGTCCTCTATCCGAACCAGCGCGTGTTGATGGACTTCCTCTTTCCCATCAAGGCGAAATACCTGGTGCTGATTTACGTGATAGTGGAACTCTGGGCTTCATTCGGACCGAACACCGGCATCAGCAGCGTGGCGCACCTTGGCGGCATGGTGGTGGGGTACATCTATCTGAAATCGGGTGGCTCATGGCGGTGGCCCGACTGGCAAGGCGCCTACCGCGAATGGAAGCACCGGCGCGCTCGCAAGAAGTTTCAGGTTTACATGCGAAAACACGGCGGCGATCGCTGGGTGAATTGAAGCGCTCTCTAGCGTTTTCACGTCTGTTATAGTTACGATCAGAAAGAAGTGCTCTATGAAATCCTGGAGAATCCTTGCTCTGTGTGCGATCGCACTGGGAGTAACCGCCGGCTTCCTCATCGGCCAGGAGCAACAGGGGCCAAATCCCGATACCGGGAATACTGTCGCGCGGCCGCGCAAACCGGCGGGAAACCCGGATTCCGGCACAGCCCCGGCGGGCGACTCCAACCAAGCCCCGATCCCTTCCAAGTTCGGAAAGAAAGGCCAGCAGGATGTAACCGGTCTTGCGACTTTCAAAAGCGATGTCGCCGTGGTGACGGTCGACGTGGCGGTGACCGATGCCAAGGGGCACTTCATTCCGGGGCTGCCCGCAAACTACTTCCGCGTGCTCGAAGACAATGTGCCGCAGCAGATCAAGTCGATTTCGCCGGGCGAAGCTCCCATCACCGTCGCCATGGTGATCGAATTCAGCGCGCGATTCCAGCAGTTCTGGGGACCGACCTGGTACCAGACGCTCACCGCGGCTTATGGATTCGCGCAGAGCCTCAAGCCGGACGATTACCTGGCGATCGTTGCCTACGATATCCGGCCCGAAATTCTGACCGACTTCACTACGGACCGCGGCAAAATCCAGGAAGCCTTGCAGCGGCTGCAGATTCCAGGGTTTTCGGAAGCGAACCTTTATGACGCCCTCACCGACACCGCCAATCGCATGTCGGGAATCGAAGGGCGCAAAGCGATTGTGCTGATCTCTTCGGGCATCGATACCTTTAGCAAACTGAATTATGGAGAAACGCGGAAAATCCTACAGGAAGACGGCGTGCCGGTCTATCCAATCGGCCTGATGCAGGCCCTGCGCGACATCATCGAAGCCAGAGGCGGCTTGCAAGGGCCGGCCGGCCTCGATTTCCTCCAGGCCGATAATGCCATGCGCACTTTCGCCAAGGAAACCGGCGGGGTGGCTTTCTTCCCGCGGTTTTTCGGCGAGTTTCCTACGATTTTCCAGCAGATCAATCAGGCTCTTCGCAGCCAATACGTGATCACCTACGAGCCGACCAACAAAGCGCACGATGGCACCTTCCGGAAAATCAAGGTGGAGCTGGTGAACCCGGCGACCAACGAGCCGCTGGCCATGAAAGACCAGAAGACCGGAAAGCCGATCAAGTATCAGATCTTCGCCAAGTCGGGATACAAAGCGCCGCGCGAAGTGGAGTAGAGAAAACGCGCTCGGTCATTGCACCTACTCTGTCCCATTGTCAAGGCCTAAATCTCACGCTTTTGGAGAGTGATACAGAGCCGGTGTAAGTAAGTTGACAGAGCGATTACGTCTTTGTTACGCTCGCACACGCCGCAATGAAACCCACCTCAGTCCCTGGCCCGAAAATTCTCTTAGTGGATGATAATCGCGATGGGCTACTAATCCGTACAGCCGTACTGGAGGAAGCCGGTTTTGAAGTGCAAACCGCCAATGGAGGTCCCGAAGGCCTGGATCGCTTTTGCGCGGATCACTTTGACGTGGTGGTGACCGACTACCGCATGCCGGTGATGAATGGCGTGGAATTGATCGGGCGCATCCGTACGGTGGAGGCCAATGCACGCATCATCCTGCTTTCGGGCTTTCTCGACCCTCTGGGCCTCACCGAAGCCAATACGGGCGCTGACGTGGTGATCGCAAAGAGCGCGCATGAAGGGACTCACCTGGTCCGCGCGGTAAAGCGGCTGACGGGTAGGCCCGCTCGCAAGTCGCCTGCTCGGCAGGAATCGCTGCGGGGTGCGGAAGCAGCCAAAAACACAGCCGGGAAATCTGGCACACTATAGTAAAGTGACGCGAGGCATTCTATTCGTGGCAGCCGGGTTGCTTGCCACAGCCTTCGGCGCGAGCCCGGCCCGGGTGCCCGCCGCCCAAAAATCAACACCAACGAAAACGCCTGCCCTCAAGACTTCTTCAGTGGTCCGCCGCTGGATGGCTACGATGACTTTGCGGGATGAGGCTGCCCAACTGGTGTTCATCCCGTTCTACGGCACTTCGCCCAACACGCGCTCACGCGAATACCGCAAATTCGTGCGGCTGATTCACGATACGCGGGTGGGCGGGCTGATCCTGGTGAACTGGGCCAATGGCCGCGTCACTCAGAAGGCCGAGCCGTACGCGTTGGCCGCATTTCTGAACCGTGTGCAGCGGTTGGCGCGCGTGCCGCTAATGGTGAGCGCCGACCTGGAACGCGGCGCCAGCATGCGCGTGAACGAGACCACGCCTTTCCCGCACGCGATGGCCTTTGGCGCCGCGGGCGATACCGAACTGGCGCGCTACGAAGGCGAGGTGACCGCGCGCGAGGCCCGCGCCCTGGGTATTCAATGGGTGTTCTTCCCGGTGGCCGACGTCAACAACAACCCCGATAATCCGGTGATTAATACGCGCTCCTTCGGTGAAGATCCCGAGAAAGTGGCGGGTATGGTGCAGGCGTTCATCGAAGGCGCGCACTCCGACAAAAAGAATTACATTCTCACCACCGCCAAGCATTTCCCCGGGCATGGCGATACCGCCGTCGACACGCACCTGAACCTGGCGACGATCGACGTGCCTCGCGACCGGCTGGAGCAAGTTGAGTTGTTGCCGTTCCGGGCGGCGATTGCCGCGGGTGTGGATTCGGTGATGACCGCGCATATCGCCGTGCCCGCGCTGGCGCCTGCCGATCTGCCGGCCACGCTCGCGCCGCAAATACTCACCGGGCTGTTGCGGGAGGAAATGGGCTTCAAGGGACTGATCGTGACCGATGCGCTTGAAATGGGCGGCATCGCCAAAGGCTTCACATCGGGCGAGGCGGCGGTGAAAGCTCTGGAGGCCGGCGCCGATGTTCTCCTCATGCCTTCCGATCCCGATGCGGCCATCAGAGCCGTGGTAGCAGCGGTAGAGAGCGGGCGCATTCCACGCAGACGCCTGCAGGAAAGCGTGGCTCGCATCTTGGCCGCCAAGGAACGTGTCGGTCTCGATCGCAGCCGCTCGGTCAACCTGGAAGCAATCGAGGACGTGGTGAATTCTCCCGAAGCCAACGAGAAAGCGCAGGAAGTGGCCGACCGCGCGCTCACGCTGGTGCGCAACGCTCCGGGCCTGATTCCAATTGCGGGGCCGGAGCATGCCTGCTACGCCATCTTGACGGAAGGCCATTATTCGGCCGAGGGCCAGGTGTTCGCGCAGGAAGTGCACAAGCGTTTTCCGAAGGCGGCGCTGGCCACGCTCGATCCTTCCATGCCGCGCGAAGCCGCCGATGCCGCACTGGAGAATCTGCACGACTGCACCGGCTATGTGGTTGCGGCCTACTCCGCGGTGGCCGCCTACCGAGGCACGGTGAGCCTGGGTGGCGAGCTCCCGCATGCCATAGATGAGATGATCGGCTCGGGAAAACCCGTCACGCTGATCGCCTTAGGCAACCCATATCTGCTGCGCGATTTTCCCAAAGTTTCCGCCTATATGGCCACGTTCAGCACCACGCCGGCATCCGAAACCGCCGCCGCGCGCGGCCTGTTCGGGGAAATCGCCATTGCCGGCCATCTGCCCGTGACGATTCCCGGCCTGGCGCAACTCGGCCAAGGATTGCAAATCGAACCCACCCGGCCGGTAACGACAGCCGCGGTCCAGTAATTAACCTAGTAATTCCGGTCATTGCGCCGCTTGCCCGTTGCAGGTAAGCTCTCCCGAGGGGGATTACGAGCAATGAGTGCTGCAAGCTCGGCTTTACCGATTGACGAATCCAAACTACAAGAGTTTATGGGCAAGGCGCTGGCTGATATGGGCGCCGCCATGCACGCCGTGCTGATTCTGTTGGGCGACCGCCTCGGGCTGTACAAGGCAATGGCGGATAGCCAGCCGGTAACTTCCGTAGGCCTAGCGGAGCGCACCGGCCTCGATGAACGCTACGTGCGCGAGTGGCTGAACGCCAATGCCGCCGGCGGCTACGTCACCTACGATTCCGCGGCGGCCACCTACACTTTGCCGCCGGAGCAAGCGATGGCGCTGGCGGTGGAAGATAGTCCGGTGTTTCTGCCGGGCGCCTTTCAAATCATGTCTGCGTGCTACCATGACGTGCCTAAAATCGAGGCTGTATTCCGCACCGGCGCGGGCGTGGGGTGGCACGAGCACCACCACGACCTGTTCCATGGCACCGAGCGCTTCTTCCGCCCCAGCTACAACGCCAACCTGGTTACGAGCTGGATTCCGGCGCTCGAAGGGGTCAGCGAAAAGCTCACGCGCGGCGCCAGAGTGGCGGATGTGGGATGCGGGCTGGGGGCCTCGACGATTGTGATGGCGAAGGCGTATCCGAATTCCACTTTCTATGGGTTCGATTATCACGCCGGCTCTATCGAAATGGCGCGCCAAGCCGCGGAAAAGGCGGGTGTGGCCGGCCGCATCCGGTTCGAAGTGGCGCCCGCAAAGAGCTTTCCCGGCGGCAATTACGATTTCATTGCATTCTTCGACTGCCTGCATGACATGGGCGATCCGGCCGGCGCGGCGGCGCACGTCCGCCAGGCGCTGAAGCCGGATGGCACGTGGATGATCGTGGAGCCTTTCGCGGAGGATACGCCGGAGGCAAATCACAACGTACTCGGCCGCATTTACTACTCCGCCTCGACGATGCTGTGCGTTCCGGCCTCGCTTTCCCAGGAGGTAGGCTTGGCGCTCGGCGCGCAGGCCGGCGAGCCGAGGATCCGGGCGGTAGTCGAATCGGGCGGCTTTACGCGTTTCCGCAGGGCTACGCAAACGCCGTTCAACCTGGTTTTCGAAGCGCGGCCGTAGCCGCCGGCTTTCAAGCCCCGGCAGCCAGTTCCGCCCGGTGCTCCGGCGTCAACTGGTTCACGGGAACTTGTTTCAATCCCACTTCCACTTTGGGCGGGTGAAGCCCGGGGAACATCGGCTTCACCTTTTCCCACGCGGCATAGAGAGCACCCAGCGCGGTCAGGAACGCGGTCGCATTCTGCACAATCGTGGTGGCAACCTGAATCGTGCTGATCACTTCTGATGGCCCGGCTGCCTGGAATCTCTGCGGTTCTGTGTGGGCGAATTCGATTTCCGGGATCTTCGCCAGGTTCCTTTGGAGCGCCTCGGCCGCGGCGTCGATGTCCGTTCCCGTGCCTGCTTCGAAGTGCAGCGTCAATTCCACCATTTCTGTTCCTCCCGTTCCTTTCCAGACGGCGGCGCGCCGATGGAGCAAACGAAGTACGGGGCCCAGTAGTACGCCCCTCTGCGCTCCGGTGGCGCCTCCTCCAGATATTCGCGAATGGCGAGCTGCAGCGCAACTTCCGCGGGTTTGGCTTCCGCAAAGTGCTTATGAAAGGCGCGCGTAATCGGCGAAGAACTTTTCGTCTCCACCAGCCACAGCGTGCCCACAATCGACCGCACTCCCGATTTGAAAAATGCCGCCTGCAAGCCGAAAATATCGTCTCCGGGCACCACGCCAAGGTTGCGCAGATCGATCGAGCGCTGTCCGGAGTGGCAGGCGCTCAGCATGACCAGTTCGGCGCCCATCCGCAGGTTGGCAATGTCCATCGCGTCGAGTGCGCCGTCCTGGACCAGCAGCCGCGATTCGAGCGGCTGGTCGGGTGTTTCGAAAACGCTGAGGCCGTGCGTACCAAAATGCGCGCAGCGCAGGGTCCGCGGTGGGCCTTCGCCGCGCAAGGCTTTGATGCGGTCCCGGGAGGCATCCCTACCGATCAGCATATCGACCGCGGCTCCGTTCGCGCGGTAGAAGGCCGCGGCGGCGCTCGCGTCCTCTTCCACGTTCTCCAAAGGTTGCACGGCCGGATCGGCAAACGCGCGGATACCCACGGCGAGCACGCGATTTTCCACTCGCCGCGTCCACGGCAGCAGGACGCTCGAAAAATTCGGCACGTAGCGGACCGCAAACTCCGTGCCGATATAACCTCCGGTCTCCCAGCGCGCCGCATGAAACGGCACCAGGTGCAACGAATGGTGCGGCGAAAAGACGATCCGCTTTTTCGATTTCATGAACTCGCGCAGGAAGCCGGGAATCAGAATCGCGCCCAGCCTGGCAATAGCGCGGTCCATGTTGTGGCTGCTCTTGAGCGCCTGGATGAACGAAACGAACTCGTTGAGGAATGCGACTTCGCCGGGCTTTAGGGCGATCCTTTCCGCATGGAACGTGCGGCGATCCACCGCCACGGCCAGAATCACTGAAGCCGAAAGCCAAAAATATCCGATCAGCGCTTCGTCTTCGGCGAGCGCATTCTGGAGCGCGGCCACCGTGAGCGTTGGGACTTCCGCACTCTCGCCGCCCTGCCCGCGGGCGATTGATAACAGGTCCCAAAGTTCGCGGCGCCGGTTTCGCAGATTCTCGTCCGCGGGCTGGCGTGCGAGCGCCTGGTCCACTTCATCGAATTCGCGCAACAGCTCGGAATCGGCCGGCCTGTCCGGAATCAGGCGGCTGCGGATGGCCGAGCGGGCCTTGATCAGATCGATGGCTTCGAGCATGTCGTCCCAGCGCTGGAGTTGAAACGCCGAAAACGCCGCCCAGGTATAAAAATCGGCCACGAAGCTGAGCAGGGCCGCCTGCCGGTACTCGCTCGCCACCCGGTAGCGCGCGCTTTCAAAATCGCGTATGGTGCCCGTGCAAAGTGCCAGTGCGCCTTCGAAGTCGCCGGTCATAATGCAACCCATGACTTCGCGCTTGAGCGAATCCAGATAGAGATAGCGTTGATCCGAATTCGCCAACGACGACAGGCTGGAAGGCCGGCCGGCCAACAACCTGCCGCGCGCGTCCCGGGAAACCGGCCCCAACTCGGCGCCGCGCCCGAGCTGAAAAAGGATATAAGCCCGTTCCAGGCGGGTTTTGGCGGCGTACTCGGGGCTATTCAGGGTATCGGATTCGGCTTCGAGCTTTTCTACCTCGGCGAGCAGGTCATCCATCGGTTGCTGGGTTTGGACGCGCTGATTGCACACCTGACGGATCTTTGCCAGCGCCAAATCTACATTTCGCATGCGGTCCATCAACGTTTCGAAATCCGGACCGGTGGGCGCTTTTGGCTGTTCCGCAACCGGGAGCGGGGGAAAGTAGCGCGCGATCTCGCGGGCGCTTTCCTGCTCCGCAAGCGCGGTTTGCTCCCGCATGCGCGCACACAGTTTCTGCAACTCTACCTGCAGGTTGTACAAGGCATCCGCTGCCGGGGGATCTTTCGCCACCGCGACGGCGAAACGCGCGCCCAGAATCGAATCGTAAAAGATGGAAACTTCGCTTACACGGCCGAGCAGCGGGATGCCTTTGCTGGTCGCCATCGCCGTTTCGAGCCAGGACTCCATGGCGGATTCCACACCGCATCGGCTGGGGTCGCGATAGCCTAAGCCCGTAAGCTGCCTGGCCGCAGTTTCGGCATGCGTGAGCGCCTCGAATGTGTCGCCGGCTGTTCCTGCGATGCTCGAAAGCCGCATCGCGGCTTGGATTTGTTTCCAGGAATCGGCGCCGCTTGCGAGGTCTTCAAGCGGCCGGGCGGCGGCGGTATCCAGATCGGTTGCAAGCAGCCGCTGTAATTCGCCCGCGCGGTCGCGGGCATCCTGCGCTTCGCCTGGCTCGCCGGCTTTTTCGAAACAATCGGCGGAACGCGCGTATGTGGCCGTCGCCTCGTCGTTACGGCCCGTGAGCGCGTAGCAGCGGGCCAGCATCCGCGCCGTGCTGCCGGTCATAAAGAAAACGTACGGCAGCCCGCCGTTATCCGCCGCGGCATCTTGAATCAACTCCTCGGCCTCACGCAAGGCGCTTTCGAGTGTGCCGATGATTTCCGGCGTAACCAGTCCCGGCGCTACCTGTTTGGCGGCCGGTTGGATGCGCTTGAAAATCGCGGTTGCCGCCTGCTGCAATTGGCTTTTCGCCAGCTCGGCAGGTGACGGTCGTTGCGTTATGGTCGCATCTTTTTGCACCAGGATTTCAGCCAATCGATAGAGCACCGATAGCCGCGCCACCAGCCGCATTTGATCCGCGGAGGCGCTTCCGGCTGCGCACTCGCTAAACAATTTCTGCAGCGCAGGCCCTGCCTCTGCCCCGGCCGAAATGCCGGCTTCGCGCTGCAGCGCCAAGTTCAGCACGATCAGATTTTGATAAAGGGAACGCGCATCCGCTCTCGCCAGTTCCGCATCCAGTGCCGCGCTGGCCACTTGCGGATCGAGGCCGAGCCAGCCCTCCATCTTCCGCAGGAGCGCCACCCTGTCCGCATTCGGGAGACCGGCCGCGAATGCTTCCCGGAATGGCCGCCAGTCAATCACGCTGGGCGGTCCCAGCCGGCTTCGAGCGCCGCTGTTTTGAAACGCGTTCGTTTCCAGGCGCCCGCCGCGCGCCTTGGCGCAACACGAAGCGGTGCGCCATGCCGAGCAGATCGCCCAGCACATCGGGCGTGATTCGGGACAGGCGCACCAGCACTGCCGGGTAGTCTTCGTAATGCGGTGTGATGTAGTAGGTGTCCGGAGCGGCGGCCAACAGCTCCGCGCGCTGTTCGAAATCGATGCGCACTACCAGGGAATCCGGTTCAGCCGATTTATGCGAGGGCAAACAGACGAGCATTTTTCCGCCTGCTTTTAGCGCCGGTTGGCCGTAGGTTGTGCAATCCTCCACGCCCGGAAGCAGAAGGCCCATTTTTCGCACGGTTTCGAACGACACCCTAGCGGCCATTGCCGTAGCCCCCGCTCAATGCCGCGTTAGCGGCGGTGACCCTCGTGGAAACCGCCGTGGACGCCGCCACGGAACCCGCGATCGTAGCCGCGGTGTTCCCAATGGTCGTGGCCGCCGAATCCGAACTCCACCGATGGCCCAACGTAGGGGTAGACATAAGCGCCGTACGCCGGATACGAGTAGTCGTACGCATAGCCGTATGAATAAGCATACGGGTCGGGATATGCCGGCGCAACCGGCGCGGGTACCACCGGCACAACCGGGGCCACTCCAACGCCTACATCGAAATGCACACCCGCGTGCGCTTTGGGGGCCGCGAACGCCAGTGCGCCCGCCATCGCCAGAGCCGCGATTCCGATTTTTTTCTTCATTTCCCACCTCCACCAGATTGGACGGGACCCGCGTTTCCCTGACTGCAAAACATTGTCAAGCGCGGTTTACAAACCTTGACGCGAGCCGGCGCCGGCGGCCGCAAGCAGGTGAGCCATCATCTGGTCGTGTATAGGTAAGCGGCGATATCCGTAGCGTCCTGCTGGGTCACGCCCAGCGCGGGCATAGCGGTCTTGGGTACGCGCTGGGGTTGTCCCCTGGGCTGAGACAAACGGTTAAGACACTGTTGGCCGTTCGCTGAAATTTCATTGTGCCCGATCCCGGAACGGTTTTAGGATGGGCTTGCCGGCAAAGCGGAGGCAGGCAACGCT
>Ga0209061_1003497_pt1 | contig 16951 bp, 13 predicted proteins | sample Coa_R1_10_FD_187157 | JGI IMG/M metagenome (GOLD analysis project Ga0209061, IMG submission 187157) | Surface soil microbial communities from Centralia Pennsylvania, which are recovering from an underground coalmine fire - Coalmine... | ecosystem: Environmental > Terrestrial > Soil >...
CGGGCGGTTCGTCGGCGAGCTGGGTGGCTTTTTGGATGGCTGTTCGGAGCTCCTCATGCGAGACCGGCTTTGAAAGAAAATCGGTTGCGCCGATTTTCATGGCCTGGACGACGTTCATGGTAGAGGAGGCATCCGAGACCATGATGACGGGAAGAGAGCGGCTGATGCCCCGGATTTCGCGCAGCGCTTCGATGCCATCCTTTCGGGGCATGATGATATCGAGCAGAACCGCATCTACAGCTTCCCGCTGTAAACACTCGATGACCTCCTCGCCATCCTGGGCGAGGATGACGTCGTAACCCATACTGCGAGCGGCCAGTTCGAGATAGCCACGTACTTCGGAATCATCTTCACCGATCAAGATGGTTCGTTTTTTGTTATTCATAGGCACGCTGCTAACGGTTCCTTTTCCCTTTCCGCGCCCGTACAGAGCATATCGGCAGAACGCTGGCTCTGGTCTGCTTGCGGGAGCGGCAGTATAAAAGAAAACACGGTACCTGAGTCGCAATTTTCGGCCCAAATGCGTCCCTGGTGCTGGCTCAGAATCATGCGGCAGATGGCCAGGCCCAGGCCGCCCCGGGAGCGGTCCTGCCCGCCGGAGTAGGAGACGTACTCTTCGAAAATCGAGGCCAAGTGTTCGGGTGCGATGCCGGGTCCGGCGTCGAGAATGTCGATGCGATAGACGTTAGGGATGCGGATGTCGCGAGTCCGGCGATCTGATCCCGGAGAGCAGAGGACGTTTTTGGCGCGGCGCTCTATGAAACAGGAGTAGCCGTGAACGCTGATCGTGCCTCCGCGCGGGCTGAATTTGCAGGCGTTTTCGAGCAGATTGATTAAGACTTGTTCGATCTGGCCGGGATCGATCCAGAGCGGCGCAGAGGGCGGTTCGAGATTGACGTCCACTTGCAAGTCCTTTTCCTGCGCCAGTTGTTGGATCTCATAGAGCGCCTGCTCCACGCATTCCCGGATGTCGGCTTCCCGCAGCAACGGCTTTTGCGGGACCTGCCGGCCGACGCTCAGTTGAAACATAGCCCGGCTCATGCGCGCCAGGCGCCGTACGCTGTGCTGCATGCGGTGAAGAATCAGCTTTTGCTGCTCATTCAGTAAGCCGCACCTTTCCTCAAGTAGTAAACCGCAATAACCGCTCAGAGCAGTAAGGGGAGCATGGAAATCGTGCAACGCGCGCGCCAGGAAATTGGTGCGCTCGGCGTCATATTGCTGCAAGCGCAAATTGGCATGCATGAGGCACTGCAGGATGTCGTCCCGGTCTGAGCGAAGCGAGTCATCTTCAGGACGCAGCGGGCGGCTGGAGCTGGAAATGGCTTGGGCAAAGAGCGCGCGCACGATCGCGGGCGTTACGGGCTTCAAAATGATGCCCGCTTCTGCATATGGACAGGCGGCTTGAAAACTGCTCAAATCGCGCGAGGCCACCAGAGCAAAGCAGCGTGTTCCCCAGCAGGCTCGTTCCGGGATCCTATTGCCTGGTTTATAGTCCCATAAACAAAAATCTGCATCAGAAACTTCCAAAGCTTCGGGTTGTGTTCTGATTTTCCAGGTGATGGTGGGAAACTCTCTGGCAACTTCGCGGCAAAGGGCGAGAAGGTTACTATCCTCCGAGACAATTTCGAGATTCACTGGCTTCCTCCGAGACCGATGCGGCGAGAACATTTAAAAAGGTTGAGAAATTTTTTTACTTTGCGCTGATTTGTAGCGTATGTTGTGCTTACAAGATATCGCAACTGGGTAGATTGTCAAGCGGCTAAGACATTGTCTGAGAAAAATTTTGGTACTATGCGTACTTTTTTCGGTTTTGTTACACCCTAGCCCGGGAATACATTTTGCCCAAAAGTAATCGATTGAGCGAAGGCATGGGCATTCCAATACGGCGCAGTCTGTAAGTAACGAATCAGTCAGGGTGGCAGATAAAATGCTGAGCCTGCCCAAAGATGGCCTCGGATTCACCCACTAACGCGGAATCTTTTGAACCCCTAACGGGAAGAACGCCGGAACGACGAAAGCGCAGACGTGTTGCTGTGCAATGGTGGCTAAGAATTTGGAAATCACCACAAGACTGCTTATTTACGCGCACGGTGAATATCAGCACAGATGGTTTCTACTGTCTCAGCCCGGAACCTCTGACGCCGGGTGATGCACTGATAGCGATTTTAGAGATCCCCCAAGTGGGTGCGGCTCAAGACTACCGGGCGCTTTTGCTGCGCTGTGAGATTTCGGTCTTGCGCGTGGAGACCTTGATTGGCAGCTCGAGCTGCGGGATAGCGGGAAAGATCTTAAATTACTCGGTAGTTAGAACACCAGAAGATGATTTACAAAATCAGGAAATTTTTCCGTTTTAGTTGTACTTATGAGTGAGGAAAAATCGTTCACCTGGTGAACGAGAAAACTAACTCAATGATGTGCGCATTGTCTATGTGAAGAGAAGATCACTGACGGGCTGATGTAGCAGAAGGATATATCTGCTAATTTGCCGTGGGCTCATAGAGTATGGATTCAACGGGCTGCGTCTCGGCCGGCTGCTTGTATGGGTGACGCCGCTCGGAGAAGAGAGCTTTCTTGACTCGCGAAAGGAACGAGAAGGAGACCTGGCGAACCGGTTCGGGAAAGCGGGCATAGGCGTAATGGAGCGAAGCCATGGCGATTGCAGGCAGGAAATTGCGGTAAGCGCTGCCGTGTCGTCTGACGATGGTGAGTGCGGAACGCGTGTTTTTCCGGTGCTGGGCAAACGAGCCTCCTCCGCTCCAGAGCGTGTAACCGATGAATTCCTCGGGGAAGTTGTAGAGTTTGCCGTGCTGGCCAAGTTTGAGAAACAGATCCCAATCCTGGAAGCCGCTCAGGCTCTCGTCATATCCTCCGCAGAGATCGACTAGCGAACGACGGAACATGGCCGTTGAGTGCGCGATGGGATTTGAGATGAGGGCCCATCGCTTCAGGTCAGCGTCGTTCTCTAGCTTTAGACAGCGCAGCTTGTGCTGTCCGGTTTCATCGATCACGACCATGCCCCCGCCGCAGGCGGCATACTCGGGATGGTCATCGAGAAACTGCACCTGTTTGCTGAGTTTCGTGCGCGAGATCCAGTAATCATCATCATCAAGAATTGCGATGTATTCGCCGCGCGCATGGGAAAGACCGAAATTCGTCGCATTGGCGATATTACCGCCGGTTTTACGACGGAAGTAGCGAATGCGCGGATCCAAGCGCTCCCAACCGGAGAGGATCTTGGCGATCGTCTCATTGGGGCCGTCATGGACGACAATCAGCTCCCAATCCTGAAAGTCCTGCTGGATCACGCTTTGAATGGCGCGGTTGAGGAATTGGGGGCGATTGTAGGTGAGCATGAGGATGCTCACTCGGACGAGCGAAGGCATCGGTTGGGTCGGTGATTTCGCGATCAGACAAGCGGACATAAAGGATTCAGCCAGTAACCAAACTCGGCTCGGAACCTGACAACTAGCAATTGCTGGTCCAACGCGTAAACCTGCAGAAATTGAAGGAGTAAGGGCAAAGGCTGGCCGGGTGCGATCTCAGGTGTTTTCCTTTAGACCAAAGATTCGGGAATCGACTCAGAGCGCGGAGCAGACAGGCGGCTGGGGGTTGGAAGTGTGGTTGCTTTCTGCACACTGGATTGATGCCAGAGCAACGTGTGCAATCATCTGAGCGGCTCAGAGTGGGCCTGGTGGGCGCGGGTTACGTTAGCGAATACCATATTCGTGCCCTACAAAGTCTCCCATTTGTCGAAATTGTGGGAATTGCGGATCCGCATGTGGATCGCGCCCGGAAAGTGGCGAAGCGATACGGTCTGCGGGCTGTCTATGCGAGCCTGACCGAAATGGCGGCTGCGCGGCCGCAAGTGGTTCACGTGCTGACGCCACCCGCTTCGCATTGCCGGCTGACCATGGAAGCTCTCGAGATGGGTTGTCATGTACTGGTCGAGAAGCCTATGGCGGAGACGGTGGAGGAATGCGACCAGATGATTGCGCGAGCCCGGAGCGCAGGGCGTATTTTGTCGGTGAACCATTCTGCGCGCATGGATCCGGTTGTGTTGCGAGCTCTTGAGCTGGTGAAGAATGGGGCTTGTGGCGAGATCCTCGCGGTAGATTTTTTTCGCAGCTCCGATTATCCGCCCTATGCCGGCGGTCCTCTGCCGCCGGTCTATCAGCAAGCCGCCTATCCGTTCCAGGATCTTGGCGTTCACGGATTGTATCTGCTGGAGGCTTTTCTGGGCGGCATTCGGAATATGGATGTGCGCTACTTCTCAAGCGGGCGCAATCCGAATTTGTTCTTTGACGAATGGCGGGTGCTGGCCGAATGTGAGAGAGGGATTGGGCAGATCTATCTTTCCTGGACGGCGCGCCCGATGCAAAATGAGCTGATCGTGCACGGCACACGCGGTGTGATGCAGATCGACTGCTTTCTGCAGACCTGTACCGTGCGGAAGCAGATGCCAGCTCCCCGGATGGTGCAACATGTGGCTACGGCGGTGGCTAGCGCGGCGCACACGCTCTGGCGGGTTCCATCGAACGTATTGCGATTTGCTACAGGAAGTCTGAAGCCATCGCCGGGAATTCATGCTTCGGTGCGGGCTTTTTATGAGGCGATGCGCCAGGGCTCACCTCCGCCGGTGAGTGCTGAAGAAGGGCGCCGCGTGGTGGCGCTGATGGATCCGGTTTGCCGCCGTGCGAATGCGGAGAGGCAACGGTTTGTCGAAGAACATCAGCCTGCTTCTCCTGCTCGCATTCTGGTGACTGGGGCCACGGGACTACTGGGTCGCGCGCTGGTGAAACGTTTGCGGGAAGCGGGCGAGCAGGTGCGCGTGCTGGTGCGGCGTCCCTGCCCGGCTTTTCAAGGAGATTCACTCATCCAGCAAGTTTGCGGAGATTTAGGCGATCCTGAGGCGGTGGAGCGCGCGGTGCGCGGCGTAGAGCTTGTCTATCATGTGGGCGCTGCGATGCGCGGCGGGCGGGCTAGTTTCGAATGCGGCACGGTGTGGGGGACAAAGAACGTAATTGCCGCCTGTCTCAAACATGGAGTAAAGAGGCTGGTTTATGTGAGCTCGTTGACCGTGCTGGATCATGCCGGTCACCGTGCGGGCACGGCTGTGTCGGAATCCTCGCCGCTTGAACCGCACGCGGATCAACGCGGATTCTACACGCAGTCGAAACTCGAGGCCGAGAAGCTGGTCCTCGAAGCTGTGCAAGCTGACGGGTTGCCGGCGGTGATCCTGCGACCAGGTCAGATCTTCGGCCCCGGAGCCGAGAAAGTCCCGCCATCGGGCACGATTGGCATTGCGGGCTGCTGGCTGGTAGTCGGATCGGGAGCATTTCCGCTGCCTCTGGTTTATGTAGAGGATGTGGTCGATGCGTTGCTGCTTGCGGCTGAGCGAGAGGATGTGGTCGGGTCGATTTTTCATCTGGTGGATGAGGCAGAAGCGGTCAGCCAGTCGGAGTATTTGAACTTATGCCGGAGTGTGAATGGAAACCGGCCGCGCATCCTTCATGTGCCGAGGACGGCACTTTATGCAGCGGCTGTGTGCGCCGAGGTGATGGGCCGCTTACTGAACCGTAAGCTCCCTCTGTCGCGCTACCGGTTGAGATCTGCAGTTCCTCTTGGCCCCTGCGATTGCAGTGCGGCGCGGGAAAGACTGGGTTGGAAGCCGAGAGTAGGCACGCGAGAGGGTTTGAGGCGCGTCTTTGGGAATGCGGCGCCTTCTCAACCGGAGGCTCTGGTGAGCCTGCCAGAATTGATGACGGCAGGCTCGGCGAAGACAGACTGAGTCTTATCGCCGCTTGAAGACCCATTCATTCTGCTGCAGAAACTCGACTGTGCGCACGACGCCTTGCTGAATGTTGAGAGAGGGTTTCCAACCAAGTTTGCGGATTCGCGCACAGTCGAGAAAAATGAAGGGATTATCCCCGATCCATCCCCTTTCCCCTCCTGTATAGCGGATTTTGGGAGAGACCCCCAGTTTTTCTGAGATCCAGCGGATCGAGTCATTGACTTCGCAATATTCATCGAGTCCCAGGTTAAATATATTTACTTTTTCCTCGGCTTTTTCGAGGGCAAGGAGCATGGCTGAAATACAATCCTGCACATAAAGATAGGATTTTTTCTGGTGGCCGTTGCCTAAAACCTCAAGATAGTCAGGATGTGATTTGAGCTGGCGATAGAAATCAAAGACATGGCCGTGCGTATATCGTTCCCCCAGGATGGAGACGAAGCGGAAGATATAGGCCTGCATGTCGAAACCTTCACAATAGGCTGCGATCAGGCCTTCGGCAGCCAGCTTTGAGGCTCCGTAAAGAGAGGTCTGAATGGGGAAGGGCGCATCCTCTGGGGTAGGGAAGACGCGGGATTCTCCGTAAACCGAACCGGTAGAGGCAAATGCGATGCGCCGGATGTGGTGGGCGCGCATGGCTTCCAAAACGTTCCAGGTGCCGATCGTGTTCTGATCTAAGTCTTTGCGCGGATGTTGCAGTCCGAAGCGCACGTCGGCGTTGGCGGCCAGGTGAAAGACCATGTCGCAGCCTTCGATGGCGCGCTGCAGATGTGCGAGATCGAGCAGATCGCCGCGCTCGAAATGGAAGCGGGGTGAGCGGCTGGCGGTTTTCAGAAAATCGAGCTGGCCCGTAGATAAGTTATCAAAACCGACAATCGAATAGCCGATTTCTAGTAACCGATCGACTAAATTACTGCCAATAAAGCCGGCGGCGCCGGTAATAAAAACTCTCAAATTGCACCCTTTAATTCGAAATTAAGTTGCTGCGATTCCTATGGATTTACGGCAAGACATTTGCCATAGCAGTGGTGGAGCTTCAGTCGTTCATGATCATTACACGCAGCCCATTGCGTATTACTTTGGGGGGAGGTGGGACGGACCTGCCTTCCTATTACCGTCACCACGGTGGATTTCTTATCTCCGCGGCACTGGACAAATACGTTTACATCATTCTACATGAACCATTTAGCGATGAGATCATACTCAAGTACTCAAGCTTGGAGATTGTTCGGGAACGGGAGCAGGTGCAGCATCCCATAATTCGGGAAGCTTTGAAACTCGTGGGGATCTCCAAGCGGATTGAGATTGCCAGCATGGCAGACATTCCGGCAGGGACCGGACTTGGCTCCTCGGGGAGTTTCACGACAGCGCTGCTGCGTGCGCTTCACGCTTTACAGCGACACTCGGTGACCCCGCGCGAGCTTGCCGAGCAGGCCTGTCATATCGAGCTCGATCTGCTGGGTGAGCCGATTGGCAAACAAGATCAATATATTGCGGCGTTTGGCGGGATTAACTGTTTTACTTTTCATCCCAGCGGAGAGGTGGAGGTGACGCCTTTGCGGATGCCTGCTGAGGCGCTGCATAACTTAGAAGACAATCTGCTGCTGCTTTACACCGGGTTTAGCCGCAAGGCGAGCGACATTCTGAAGGATCAAGACACACGAAGCCGGCAGAACGACGCAAGTATGGTCCAAAACTTGCACTTTCTCAAACAACTCGGGTACGAGAGCAAGGATGCCCTGGAAAAGGGAGACTTGCGCCGGTTCGCCGAGCTGATGCACATTCACTGGGAGCATAAGAAAGCGAGATCCAACGGTATGACCAACCCGCAGATTGATTATTATTACGATCTCGCGCGCGCGAACGGTGCTTTGGGCGGTAAGGTCATTGGCGCCGGCGGAGGCGGTTTCCTGATGTTTTATACGGAAGACAAAACACGGTTACGTCATGTGATGGTGCAGGCGGGACTACAGGAAAGCCGCTTTCGTTTCGATTTCGAAGGCACTCGAGTGGTGGCGCAATAACAAATAGGACGAGGCGAAATTACGATGAGTTTTGTTCAGCAGTATCTTGCAGAAGCCAAACAAATCATTGATCAGCTCCCACAGAATGCGATTGACCGGATGGCGTTGCTGCTGGCCAGGACGCGCGCCTCAGGAGGGCGGCTCTTCATTTTGGGCGTAGGGGGGAGTGCAGCCAATGCTTCGCATGCCGTGAATGATTTTCGGAAAATCGCGGGCTTTGAGGCCTATGCGCCGACGGATAATGTGTCGGAGTTGACCGCGCGTACGAACGATGAAGGCTGGGCCACGATTTTCGAACAGTGGTTGCGCTGCAGCAGACTGCGCGCAAATGACGCTGTGCTGGTCTTGTCGGTGGGAGGAGGAAATCTAGATAAAAACGTGAGTCCGAATCTAGTCTGTGCGCTGCAATATGCCAAGGCGGTGGGCGCAACGATCTTGGGCATCGTAGGCCGGGACGGCGGGTATACGGCGCGCATTGCCGATGCCTGCACGATTATTCCGACTGTAAACCCACTGCATACCACTCCGCATTCGGAATCTTTCCAGGCACTTGTCTGGCACCTACTGGTCTCGCATCCGATGCTCAAACAGAGCGAAACCAAGTGGGAATCGGTGCAGGACAAGAAGGCTGCATGGTTGCAGCTTACGACAGCTTGACTCAGGTACAGGGTATGCCGCAAAAGTCACTTTCTGACCTGAAGATCAAGCTGTTTGCTGATGGAGCAGACAAAAACGCCATATTAGAGCTGTATCACCATCCTTTTATTCAGGGCTTTACGACGAACCCAACTTTGATGCGAAAGGCCGGGGTGACCGATTACGAGTGGTTTGCTCGTGATCTTGTGGAATCGATACCGGACCGTCCGCTTTCCTTTGAGGTCTTTGCAGACGATTTTCCGGAGATGGAGCGCCAGGCGAGGAAGATTGCGAGCTGGGGCGAAAACGTGTATGTGAAGATCCCGATTACCAATACTGCGGGAGAGTCCTCGGTCAAATTGATTTGCAGGCTGGTGCATTCAGGAGTGCGCGTCAATGCCACGGCTTTGCTCGCCCTCGATCAGGTATGTGAAGTAAGTCGGGTGATGGTGGATGGTCCTCCCTGCTATATCTCGGTCTTTGCAGGAAGGATTGCCGATACGGGAATCGATCCCGTGCCCGTTATGGCAGCGGCGGCGGAACTGGTTCGGCCTTATCCGAATATCGAACTGATTTGGGCCAGTCCGCGAGAGCTGCTAAATATCTTTCAAGCTGACGCGGTCGGCTGCCATATCATTACGGTGACCAACGATATTTTGAAGAAGCTGGACTTGATTGGCAAAGATCTGCATGAGTATTCACGCGAAACGGTGCAGATGTTTTATGACGATGCACAGCGAAGTGCATACGTGCTGTGATCTAGGCTGAATGGAAGCATCCTCTTCCTGCAGATGGACATAGAGCGCGGAACCGTTGGCCCATCGCGATTTCGATGGTGGGTTTTAGCCGCTGGCGCTTGCGTTCTGCTCCTTGCCTTATGGCTGCCCAGGCATGCAAACCGCTGGGTGCCGGATGAGAGCTGGTACACGATTCCAGCACAGGCGCTGCTTGAAGAAGGCCGGATTCGGAATACGACGTTTCCCCCGACCGATTACGAGGAACAGGCCGACGTGCGCCCCCCGGCGATGCCCCTTACGCTCGCCGCAACCATTCAGATGTTCGGTCTGGGCGTGACTTCCGTTCGGGTCATGTCACTGATTGCGGCGATCATTTCGATTGTTTTGGTATATCTGTTGGGCACGGAGCTGGCCGGGCGTGCGGTTGGAGCGATTGGCGCTGTTTTGACCGCGACAGATTCCTTCTTTTTCCTGGCGGCGAGAACGGTGCGGCCGGAAATCTATGTGACGCTCTTCTCTACCTTGGCTCTTTTGTTGTATGTGAAGTCACGGCGAAACCATAGCACGCTTTTTCTTTTCGCGGCGGGTATTTCTGCGGGAATTGCGATTAACTATCATGTCAACGGAATCGGTATCGCTGCCGGAATTTTCGCGTTACTGATTTATCGCTATCGCGGGCGCACTCTGTTACGGAAGCAGACATGGGTATTTGCGGCGGGCCTTGTGCTTGCGATCGCGCCGATGTGCCTCTGGATCGCACAGGATGCGGTTCACCGTGCGGCGTTCCGGCAAATCTATATGAATCGCGCGGCTGAGCCATTCACGAAAAGGTTGATAGCTGAGAAACTTCGTTACTCCGATTTTCTCGGCGTGGGCAACTGGCGTGTCGGTTTTGCACTTGGGCATATTCCCTTGCGAGCTCACATCGTATTGATCCTGTTGCTGGCGGCGGTGGTCTTAGTATGGCGCTGCAAGAAGGCTGCTCCTTATTTATTGCTTCCGCTTGCGGCAAACCTTGGCTTTTGGGTGTTCCTTGTAAATAAGTCATCTCGCTATTTTTCTGTAACAGCGCCTTTGTTTGCGCTTACGGCAGCCTGCGCAATAGTTGCGATCTGGCCGCGCAGCCGAGGGTCAAGACTCTTGGCTACGCTGGGACTCGCGCTATTAGCTGTTTCGGGTGTATTAGGCGATCTGATTGTCTTACATCAGTCTGCCTCGGCGGACTATAAGAAGACAGCTCTTATGCTGGAGAAGGCCATTCCGCCAGGAGAATCTGTCATGGGATCTATCTCCTTCTGGATGGCGCTGCATGACCGCAGGTACTATTCCTATGATCGGACTCCTTTCAAATATGCGGTTCAGCAGCATGTGCGCTACTTCATCGTGAATGATCGTGTTATGGCTTCAGGCTCGGGATATGGGGAAGATGACTTTGCGCGACTGCGTGCCAAATTATATCCTTTTATAGAAAAGAACGGGACGTTTGTGACGCATATCCCTGCCGGTTATTACGGAGATCTGCAAATCTATCGCGTGCAGTACGATAAATAAGACGCAGGCGGTTTTGTTACTTTCCGAGACAGTCCTGAACGCGAGGGATGAGCTGTTGAGCGAATGAGACGGCTTCTTCCTTCATCCCGGGCGCATCGGGCAGAACGATCCTTACAAGGGAACCTTCTGTGTGACCCTCCCAGATGGCATCTTTCAAGAGCAAAAATTTACCTAAAAACTCACTGGCAAAGATGCGCCGGCGAGATTGGTACCAATACAGCATCAGCTCTTGATGATCGAGTTTGCGAATCAGATCGTCATTGACTACGAACTGGCGGCCGCTGATAGAGAGCGATACGGTGTTGCGCTGCGCAATCTCCCAGCCATTGCCAGGTAAGCAATGGAGGGGGGAGTGCATGGTCTCTCCAGCGCGCTGTGCTGCGTAATAGGCGATAAACAGGCCAAGATGCACGCCTGATTTTTCATAGGTTCTTGAGAGGTAGGCGGTGGGTTTCAGCATAGCGAGCGCATCTGCTGCAATGACCTCGTCGCCGATGGATTGCCAGCCCTGAATCGTTTGCGGAAGGGAATCTAAAGATTGCGCGAGATGGGCGGGGATCTGGCGCTCGCTGAGCGCTGTTACCGTCGTCGTGGCTGCCAGCATGGCGGCGATGGCAAGCGTGGCTTTCGTGCGTGAGGCTAACATAGGCTACCTACTGCCGGCCGGCTGGGCAGGCGATTGAAGATGCTGGCGGCGGCGAAAAGCGCCAACAAGCCGAATAGATAGACGAGCCAGCCGGAGAAGGAGTGATAGAAGCCGCTTGCGATACGCGGATGTGACTCCGCGAGAATGGCCGTCATCGCGATCCGGATGACATTGACTGCGAGTGCGATGGGAATGGCGAGCAGGACAAGCAGCAGGCGCACCCACCGGCGCTGGCCGTTCAGGAAGACCCCGAGCAGCAATGCTGAGGCGATGAGGGAGGAAAGGGCGGCGATTCCATTACAGGCATCTTCGACGCCCAAGGACATTCCGGGAATTTCGAGAACATTGCCGTCCTGGTAAATTACGGTTCCGGCTGCCTGGGCGATCTTCGTTGCAGCGGTGGAGCTGAGCAGCTTTAGCGGAAGGGAAATGGAATTATAGATGAGCGCTGGTATGGGGATCGATGTCGCGATCAACAGCAGCGGCAGCGCCAGGATGCGCAAACGCTTCCGGCCCCAGAAGGTCCAGATGAGCCCAGCGATCAATACGATGAAGGACATACGCGGCAGAAACACCTCAGCCCCCAATTTGCCAGTCAGAAACATGAGGCATGCCAGCGCGACCACGAGTAGCCCTCTGTTATCGGAGGTGGCAGGATGGGCCAAAAGCTGATCTCTGCGGGTCCAGGCGACATAAAGAGCTAACGGAGGCATCAACAGGCCTTGTGAGAGCTGCTCATCGCGCCAGCAAAGGTAGGCTAGATCCTTCAATACGCTTGTGTATAGGGCAGCAATCAGGGTGAGCAAAAAGGCGGCTCCCAACCACTTGCCCCAATCATTGGGATTTTTCGAAACTTTGTCGTCCTGATCTCGTACGGGGTAACAGGGTGCGTTTGCCGACATTTTGGCCACAGACAAAATTTGCACTTATACGACCAAAGATCTGGCACGAAAAGTGCCATTAGAGGGCTATGCGGTGGTCGTACAGAAAGAAGGAAAAGGGTAGAGTTGGAGGGTTCGGGAGGCGTTTGCTTCCTTGGGGCGCAAGCTTGTTGCTTGTCATCGCGGGCTCTCGCGGCTTCTGTCAAACCCCACAAACCGATGATGGCGTCACGCAAGTGCCATCCTCGTTCGGGTTAGAGTCGGTATCGGCCTACGGCATGTATGTCGGCTCGGTATCGGCAGGCCAAGCGGGCGGACTTAACGCGGACTTTGGGATGGGGGGCGCCGCGACTCTCCATTGGGTGAGTGTGCGGGAGAGATCGGACATTTCCCTCAGCTATACCGCAGCCTATGACGGCCGGCTGCGGTATTCAAGTCTGGATGCGTTGAATCACATGCTCAGTTTTGATGCTGGATACCATCTCAACCAGCGCTGGCAGCTTCGCTATTCGACCGCCGCGAACGTTGTGAATATGGAGCAGTTGCTGTTTCTGCCGAACTTTTACTCTCAATTGGCGGCTGTACCCGCCACGTTCGATGATCTAACGAATGCTGTTTTACAGGGTAAATTCAATAACCCGCAGTTGATTCCAGTGGTTACCGGCGTTCAGGCGTCGGTGTCACCGGCGTTGCTGCTCTATGGTGCCCGTACACTGAGCGCTTCAGCGCAGATCTCGTTGATTTACAATCTTTCTCCGCGAACCTCGATTCAGCTAAGTGGAGGCGCTGCCCGGATGCAGGAATTGTCACAGAACGATCCAGGCTTTGGCGCCATCACTCCTGTGCTGCCTGAGACCACCTCCGGCAGTGTCAATCTGAGTCTCTCCTATTCCGTCAGCCCTCGTACGGAGATCGGCATACAGGCGGGATCGACTCGGGTGATCTCGGCTTTTGAAGACGCCTATTATGACCAGAGCAGCGTGTTTGTCAACCGGACGCTGAGCCGCCGCTGGTTCGCCTCGATGCATGCGGGAGGTGGATTGATACAGCCGGTGCGGCTCAGCACCTATCTTCCGGTGGGTCCGCAATATTCGGTGGGAGGAACTCTCGGGTTCAAGACCTTATCACAGACGATATTCGTTTCTGCGGAAAGGACATTTGCCGATGTTTATGGTCTCGGTGCAGGCTCGTCGATTACCGTGAGCGGCGCTTGGAACTGGGCTGTGCCGGGAACGAACTGGCGGTTTGAAGCAAGTGCCAGTGAAGCGCGATTTATGGGAGGTTTTTTGCCTGGGATCAACAGCTGGCAAGCTGGTGGGGGGCTTACACGGATCCTGACGAGAAACACGACGCTGTCAGCCGAGTACTCCTATATTCACTATAATGGCGGCCCTAATGCAGCTTTGCTTGCGGCTCTCTCTCCAAGTGCCGCCCGTTTAGTGTTCACCTGGACGCCGCGGTTCGGAGTGCAGCGCGCCAGCCGTTAAGCCGGGAGCATTTGCCGGCTTTATTGACTGACGACAATGGTATCGCCAGGAAGAAGTTGGATGTTCTGCTCCATCTTCTCTCCGCGTATCACCTGGTCGTAATTAAATGGCAGGCGGGTGGTTTGGCCATTCTCGGTGCGGAGAATGTAAATCTTTTTCCGTTTTGCATACTCGGTTAATCCGCCTGCTTCACTGATGGCTTCAAGAGCCGTCATTCTGTAGGTGTAGGCGATCGGCCCTTCTTTTCGGACCGCGCCGAGCACGTACACTTTCTTGCTATTGATAGCGGTGACCACGACCGTAACTTCAGCATCGTGAATAATCGGCGAGAGTTTTTGCGTGATCATCGCCTCGGCTTGCGCCGGGGTCATGCCGGCGACCGTGATGTCCTTGAGCAAAGGCATGGCGATCTTGCCATCGGGCCGGACAACCACGCTTGGAACAGAGGCGTCCGGCTCTTTCCAAACGGATATTGAAAGCACATCGCCGGCCCCGATGACGTAATCATCGGAAGTCACTCGACTCTTGGGTGCTGTATTGACGGCAGTGCCATGCGCGCTCATAGAAACAAGCGAAGAGTTTCCTTGGGGCGCCCGAGCGGAAAGCGATCCGACAAAGACGAGAAAAATGGCTGCTCTCGAAACGTGGGTGAACGATGTTCCTTTCATGTTACGAAACTCCAAAGAATCTAGAAATTCTGTTGCAAGGTGAAATCCATTGCCTGGGAGGAAGAGGCCGCGGATCATTTAGTCGGAATGTATTCGTAGGCTCCAATATCAAAGCCTTTACCTTGAGGCCTCTTGTTTCCGTCGAAATCCACCGCTGGCGCTGCTTTGCCCTGATAGGAGGCCAAGCCGGCATCGATAACCGGTGCGCCGCGCAGGAGATGGAAATCGTGGGCTGGGGCATTAACGAACATATCGGCTGACACTTTGCCCTGGATATTAGAGGTTCGATCGATGGCATTGGGACCGTCTGTTTCGTCTGCGATCGTGCGGTAGCTGATCGCGATATTGTTGAAAATGACGTTGTGAGTTCCGGTCGTGATGCGAATTGCAGCGATGTGAGGCTCGATGATCGTATTATTCACGATGACGTTGTAGCTGCTTGGATCCTGGGTGCAGCTATCCTGCTCAGCCAGATGGATGCCGCCGGCAGCGCCTTTCAGTCCATTGTTATAAATAATGTTGTTCTGAATCCGGGACCACTGGACGTCGATTAAACTAAAACCTTTGTTTCCGCTATCGTGAACTAGATTACCTTCTATCAGTGCGCCGCTGATGATGCCGTCGGTGCGGCCGTTGGGGTCAGGAGTTTGGCAATCGCCGTTGAGCTGGATGCCGTTTTGAGCACTGCCCGAGACTTCATTGCCGCGAATGACCGGGTCGTCGTCCTGCACATCGCTGTTTGAGACGTAAATGCCGTGCTGTCCCCTGGTTTGAGAAACTTTGTTGTTCAGGATTTGCACTTTTGGTGCAAAAGCGGTAAAGATCCCCCACATGCCGCTACCGGTGATGACATTGTTTCGAATGATTACGCCGGTAGCGAGGGCAGCGCGGATGGCCGCCCGGCCGCATCCGGTCAGATGAAACCCGTCCACGATCACATCATCTGTGTTCTCGATATTGATGCAGTCGCCATTGGAGTCACCGGCCGAATTGATGACTGCGTGGGCGCCATGGGCCTTGAAGATGATGGGAGCGGATGCTGTGCCCGCATGCACGCTGTGAAATCCGGCGTAAGTTCCGTCTTCCACGAGAACGGTCTGCCCAGGCTTGGCTGCGTTTGCGGCTGCCTGAATGGTGGAATAGCGCTGGCCATGACCCACGCACAGGGTTTCAGCCGGGCAGCTTGCGGAGTGTTTTCCAAAGGAGAAGGCTGCGGCTGTTAGGGTGAGCGCCAAGATCGATACTGCTACGGTTTTCATTGCGTTTGCCTACCGTCTGAGTTTTGCACGCTAACGGCCAAAACATGCAGATCTTTGAAGAGCTGAAGGGTACGGGAGTTTGGTATCCGAACTGCTTCAGTAAGCCGAGACGGAGACTGTTTAACAGGTTCCAACTATTGAGAATTGTCGTTCGCTAAGGATGTTGCGGTTGGATGCGGGGTTGGGGCGGACGGAAGCCGCCCCAACGCTCGGAATGGATTATTTGCTGGTCACCGTAACCGAAGAAAGCGACTCAAACGCGGCTGGTGGGAGCAGGGCTGGTTTGGGTAGCGCGGTGAAAGTGTCGGTCGTGGCATTGATTTGGTAGGCGAGGATAAAGGGGTATTGGCTTTCCGCAACGACAAGATATTGGCCATCGGGCGTAAAGGTCAAGGCTGTCACTTGGGAGCTAGGAGGTGTCGCCGGAGAGGGCAGGAGGGTGAAGGTATTGCCGGAGCGCTTGTAGATCAGCAAATAAGGCTGGGAATAGGTGTTTGAGATTGCGATATAGGTGTTGGTCGGACTGACAGCGATGGGGCCGGGGTTAGCCGGTTGCACATTTGGTTGCCCGCTCAACCAGGTAAAGGTGTCACCCTTTACGCTATAGATACGGAAGTTATTCCCGGTATCGTCTGATCCCTCATCGGTGGCGTAAAGATACGCGCCATCGGGAGAAAAGGCTACAAGTGAGTGTTCATAGGGGTAGCTATCCTGAAAGGGAACGTTCGGCTGGCCACTCAGGAGGCTAAACGTGCTTCCGTTACGTTTGAAGATAACAGGCGTCACGGGAGGAGTGCTTCCGCTTCCGTTCAAGGCTACTGCCAAGTGGTTAGCATAAGGATCAAAGGAAGCACTGAAGCTCGCATAAGGTCCATAGGTGACTGTGGAGAGTGGGAGGTAGCTGCTACCAGACTTCTGAAAGATCTGCACTCCGGCGCCGGAATCGGCTGAATCCATGGGCCGTGCGATATACAGACCGTCTGAGGAGATCACCGGTCCATTGTCATCGATGCCCAGAGGGGAAGGTAAAGTAGCAAAGAGTGTGCTTCCAGCCAGGCCGTTGGTGACCGGATAGATATCCGTCATGCCGGAGGTGAGGTTTATATATAAGAGCGACCCATCCGGTGCATACGAGAGACTAAAAGGAGAGACACGCCAGGAGCTGGTCTTGCCCTGGATGGAATTACCGGAAAGTGTGTAGAAATAGACGGAGCTGGAGCCGGTGCTCGGCGCATAGACTCCGGCGACCACATCGGCGCCTCCGCTGGGAG
>Ga0209061_1003499_pt1 | contig 16938 bp, 15 predicted proteins | sample Coa_R1_10_FD_187157 | JGI IMG/M metagenome (GOLD analysis project Ga0209061, IMG submission 187157) | Surface soil microbial communities from Centralia Pennsylvania, which are recovering from an underground coalmine fire - Coalmine... | ecosystem: Environmental > Terrestrial > Soil >...
CGCGGTAAAGCCGGCCTGCAAGCGTCTCCGGACCGGTGCGCGGCGCGGTGAGCGGCTTCCTGTGCGCAGTGATTTATCCTCAGATTTACGCATGACGAACGAACCGATACCAGAGCTGCCGGATTACAGCGAATCCGCACTCGACAAGGCATTTGCCGCGCTCGAAGCGCAGGCGCGCGCCGCCGCGGCCAGCCTCTGCAGCGAGGCCGAAGTCGAAGCCTTCCGCCTCGAGTGGCTCGGCCGCAAGCAGGGCCGGCTTAACGAAATCTCCGGCCGCTGGCTGAAATCCGCCCCGGCCGAGGCCAGGAAGGCGCTCGGACAGCGCTTCAACGCGCTGAAGTCGGTCGTCGAAGCGCTGCTCGACCATGCCGCCGGCGCAAGAGCGGGCCGGGGCCCGGACGATGCCGCTCTCAGGGCCGAGGCCATCGACATCACGCTGCCCGGCACGCGCCGTCTTACCGGCGCCGAGCACCCCGTCACGCGCACGCTGAACGAGATTGTCTCGGTATTTGCGGCGCTGGGTTACTCGGTCGGAGTGGGGCCGGAGGTCGAGACCGACTTCTACAACTTCGAGTGCATGAATTTTCCCCCCGGCCATCCGGCCCGCGACACCCAGGACACGCTGGTGATTGCCAGCCAGGAGCGCCGTCCGCAGCGCGACCGGCTGCTGCTGCGCACGCATACCTCGCCGGTGCAGATGCGGACCATGGAGCGGCAGCCGCCTCCGGTGCGCATTGTTATCCCCGGCAAGGTTCACCGCAATGATGCGGCCGACGCCACGCACTCGCCCATATTTCACCAGGTCGAAGGCCTCTGCGTGGACGCCAACATCACTTTCAGCGACCTCAAAGGAACGCTCGACCACGCAATGAAGGCTCTGTTCGGCTCGTCGGTGAAGACGCGTTTCTTTCCATCTTTTTTCCCCTTCACCGAGCCGAGCGCAGACGTGCAGATCAGTTGCATCTTCTGCGGCGGCAGGGGCTGCCGCAAGTGCAAGCAGTCGGGCTGGATCGAGCTGCTGGGCTGCGGCATGGTGGATCCGGCGGTTTTTGCCTTTGCGGCGGAAAAACAGCCCGCCTACGACCCGAAGAAGATCTCCGGCTTCGCCTTCGGCATGGGCGTGGAGCGCATCGCCATGATGAAGTACGGCGTGAGCGAAATCGGTCAGTTTTACGCCGGCGACATGCGGTTTCTGAGCCAGTTTGCATGAAGATACTCACTCAATGGCTGCGGGCTTATCTGCCCGGACTTCCGGTGAGCGACGCTCAGCTCGCCGAAGATCTCACCCTGCGCGGCATCGCCGTCGAGGGCATTTACGATCTCGGCGCCGGCAATGGCTCGCTCTACGAGATGGACATCACCACCAACCGGGTGGACGCGATGAACCACTACGGCGTGGCGCGCGAGGCGGCGACCATCTACGGGCTGAAGTTGAAGCCGCTCGAATTTTCTTTGCCCGCGGCGCAGCCGGCCAGGCGGCCGTTCTCTGTCGCCATCGAGGCGCAGGACGCCTGCGGCCGGTTCACCGCGCGGGTGCTGCGCGATGTGACTATCGGCGAGTCGCGGGACTGGTTCGCCGGAGCGGAGGTTGCAACCTACTTCGCGCTGCTCGGCCAGAAAAAAATCTCGAACGCCGTGGATGCGACCAACTACGCATGGCTTGCCATGGGCCAGCCCACGCACGCCTTCGATCTGGACAAAATCGACGGCGGCATCGTCGTGCGGCGCGCGCGCAAGGGCGAGCGGCTCAGGACGCTCGACGGCGTGGAGCGGACTCTTCATGCAGAAGACCTGATCATCGCCGATCACAGCAAGGCTCTGGGCCTGGCCGGCGTGATGGGCGGCTGGGACACGATGATCACGCCGGAGACGAAGAACGTGCTCGTCGAGGCGGCGTGGTTCGATCCCATGGCCGTACGGCAGACGGCGCGGTGCCATGGACTGCACACCGATGCGAGCCATCGTTTTGAGCGCGGCGCAGACTTCAGCGCCGCACCTACAGCCTCGGCGCTGGTGAGCGCAATACTGCTCGCCAACGGCGGCTGGATCGAGGGCGACCTTGTGGATGTGCGCGTTCCGGCTATCGAAGAGCGCACTGCGCATCGCAGGCCGATTGCGCTTGCTTTGGATGAGGTGCGCCGCATCCTTGGCGAAACCATCGAGCCCGAAGGCATTACTGAGGCCACGGTGGAAAGCGTGCTGACAGGGCTGGGCTGCGCGTTGACGGCTGCGAGCGGCAGCGCCTGGCAGGTGACGCTGCCAAGCTGGCGGCTGGATCTCGAGCGCGAGATCGATCTTATCGAGGAAGTTGCGCGCGTTTACGGCTATAACCGTTTCGCCGGCACTCTGCCTGCCTTCGGCGGTGTTGTCGAAGCACTGCCGTGGGCGGCGAAGGAAGCCGCTGTGCGCAGCACCATGCTCGCCGCCGGTTTCCACGAAGCCATCTCCAGCACCTTCTGCTCGGCTGCTGAGGCTGCCCTTGCTGCGCCGCAGCCGGGCCAGGCGGTGCCGCTCGGCAATCCGCTCAGCGAAGAGGCCGGCGTGCTGCGGCCATCGATTGTGCCCGGCATGCTCGCCATGGTGGCCGGCAACCTGAACCGCGGCGTGAGCGACGTGCGCCTGTTCGAGACGGGAACGGTTTTCAGCGGTACGACGGACAGGGTGGAAGAGCGGCCGGCGCTGGCTTTCGGCGCGGCCGGCTGCGTGGCCCGGGAAAGCGCGCTGCATCCGCCCCGGCATCTCGATTTTTACGATGCGAAGGGCATTGTCGAGCAGTTGCTGGCGCGCTTCCACGCGCGCGACCTCTATTTCGACCGCTTCAGTGCCGATGCGGGCCTTACTCCCGAGTGGCTGCATCCGTACCGCTCGTCGCGCGTCGTGGCCGACGGGCTTACCATCGGCTGGTTTGGCCAGCTTCATCCGCGCCTGGCCGCCGCGCGCAAGATCGAGGAGCCGGTGCTCATTGGCGAGATATACCTCGACCGGCTGTACAGGTTGCCGCCAGCCAGGCCGGCGGCGCGGGAGGTTTCTCGCTTCCAGCCCGTCCGCCGCGATTTTTCGCTGATCCTCGACGAGAGCGTGGCGTGGGAGGCGCTGGATCGGGCGCTTGCCGCGCTTGGCATTGCTGAACTCGTTGACTGGCGCGTGCGCGAAGTGTTCCGCGACCCGCGGCTGGGCAGGGGCGAGTACTCGCTGCTGCTTGGCGTCACCTTCCAGGCGTCCGATCGCACGCTGCGCGACGAGGAGTTGCAGGGCTTCCAGGCGCGGGTTATCGAAGCTGTTGGCAAGGCAGGCGCTCGCCTGCGTTCCTGAGCGCTGGACAGATCAAAATCGGCGCTATACTGCAATCGCGGATTGGCTGCAGGCGAGCCGTTGCGGAGGAGAATATGGCGGAAATCTTATTGGAACAGGCGGCGTCGGAAGCCGAGCCGGAGACGGAACCCGGCGCGCAGACCGGCGGACCGCAGGCGCTTGCCATGAGCGCCGACGATTTTTCGGCGCTTGAGGAGCGCGTGCTGCGGGCCGTTGCTCTGGTGCGGCGCGAGCGGCAGGCGCGGCTGGCTGCCGAAGAGCGCGCAGCGCGCCTGGAGGCGCAGCTTGCCGAGCAGACCCCGCGGCTTGAGCAGATGGAAGGCGAGGTCGCCGCGCTCCGGGCCGAGCGCGATACCGTGCGCCAGCGCGTGGAGCGGCTGCTTTCGCAGCTCGATGCGCTGGAGATCTGAGGCGGAAAAATGGCGCAGCAGAATCGCGAAGCCGCGGCCGGATATGTCACCGTAGAGATCTACGATCAGCTCTACCATCTCTCCGGCCAGGACCCCGATCATATCCGCAGGCTGGCAGCGCAGGTGGATGCCAAGATGCGCGCCGTGGCCGCCAGCGGCCATACGGTCGATTCGCTGCGCGTGGCCGTGCTGGCGGCCCTTAACCTTGCCGACGAGCTCTCGCAGGCATCCTCCGCCGATCCCCGCCAGGGCCATATCCGCGCCGCTCATCTCAGCGTGCTGCTCGATCAGGTTCTGCAGGAAGAGCTCGAAACCGCTTCGTAGCCGCGATCGCGTTCCGCTGCGAACTTTTCAGACGCCATGGCGGAAAAAGCCGCCCGCAAAGCTACCACAAGGCGCAGGCGTTCGACAAGACTTGCAATTCCACGCGCACACACATACTCTCGCAATAGAAACCGGCCTGCAAAGCAGGTGGGTGGTCAACGCTGGTTGAACCTACATTCAACGAACAGGGGCTCGACTCGAACATCGGTTCCGTGTGCCGTGTCCGCCAGTCCGGAATGCCTAACGAACCGCGGGGAGCTCCACCGTCTTAGGACGGGTTCACCAGCGCATTGCTCACGGCCCCGTGGGCCGGATTTCTGCTTTTTCTCTTTCTGCCCGGCGTTCCTGGCGGCAGCGGCAGGTTTCCGGATCGTTGCTGCGCGCTCATTCCGCCGCCTCGCGGTATTCTGGCTGCGGTGCATCCTGTACTTCTTCACTTCGGCTCCGTCGTCATTCCTTCGTACGGCGCGCTTGCGGCTGTCGGCGCGCTGGCGGCGCTGTTTCTTGCGCAGAGCACGGCGCGCCAGGCGCGCCTCGACCCCGGCCAGGTGTGGAATCTCTGCGTGGCCGCAATGTTTTCCGGGCTGATCGGCGAGCGGCTGGTGCTGCTGCTGGCCAACTGGAGCGCGGTGCGCGCGCATCCCTCCTGGATTCTGGAAATCGCCATGATTCATCACCCGCTGGTTGCGGGCTCGGGCATTGCTGCCGGTGCTGCGGCCGTGGCCGTGTATATCCGGCTGCGCAGGTTGCCCGCGCGCGCCGTTGCCGATGCGCTGGCCGCGCCGCTGGCGCTGGGCCTGGCCTTTGAGCAGCTTGGCGCGCTGCTGGCCGGCGCCGGCTATGGCGCAGAGGCCAGCCCGTCGCTGCCCTGGGCCGTAACCTATACGAGCGTACTGGCTGCGCGCTGGAGCGGCACGCCGCTCGGCGTTCCGCTGCATCCTGCGCAGGCCTATGCCGCAATCGGCTTTTTCCTGCTTGCCATCCTGCTGCTCTTCCTGCTGCCTGTGCGCCGTCAGGCCGGCGATGCGGCCGGTCTCTGCCTGCTCGGCCTCGGCGTCGTGATTTATTTCACAGAGATCTGGCGCGACCCGGAAGGCCGCGGCTCCTTGCTGCGCGGCGCGATTGACGGTCCCCAGCTGGCGGCCGCTCTGCTGGTCATTGCCGGCGGCCTGCTGTTGCGCGAGCGCGAGGCAGGCGCATGAGCGCCCAGCGCCAATTTACGGTTCCCCCCGAATCTGCCGGACAGCGGCTCGACGTGGTGGTTACCGCGCAGCTCGGCGATGTAAGCCGTTCGCGCGTGCAGATGCTCATCGAGCAGGGCAGCGTGCGCGTCAACGGCGCGGCGGCCAGGCCGCGGCTCAGGCTGCGCGGCGGCGAGCGCATTGAGGTCGCCGGCGACCCGCATCCGGCGCCTCTCAAAGCCGAGGCCGAGAATATACCGCTTGATGTCGTCTACGAAGATCCGGATCTGGCCGTGGTCAACAAGCCTGCGGGCATGATGGTCCACGCCGGTTCCGGCCGGACAGACGATGCCCGCAGCCGCGGCACGCTGGTTAACGCGCTGCTGCACCACTTCGGCCAGCTTTCCACTGCTGGCGGCGAGCTGCGTCCCGGCATCGTGCACCGGCTCGACAAGGCCACCAGCGGCCTCATCGTCATCGCCAAGAACGATCGCGCTCACGCCGCGCTCGGCGCCATGTTCGCCGGCCGCAAGGTGCACAAGACATATATCGCACTGGTGCACGGCCACATTGCCCGCCTGCGCGGCACCATCGACGCCGCCATTGCCCGCGACCCGGTGCGCCGCACGCGCATGGCGACTAACGAAAACGGCCGTGCAGCCGTCTCTCACTACGAGGTGCCGGATCGGGATCGCGATCGCCTTGTCACGCCCTTCGGCAGATTCACGCTCGTGCGCGTGCGCATCGAGACCGGGCGCACGCACCAGATTCGCGTGCACATGGCGTCGATCGGGCACCCTGTGGTGGGTGATACGCTCTACGGCGGCGCTGGCCAGCTTACCCGCGCCGGCGCACGAGGGAAAGACGAGCCCGAGCGTATTCGTCTCGGCCGCAACTTTCTCCATGCCTTCCGGCTGGAGTTTACGCATCCGCTCAGCGGCAGGCTGCTCGAGCTGGAAGCTCCGCTGCCTGGCGAGTTTGTGGACCTGCTTCGACGCCTTGGCCGCACAGCAGGTGATTGAAACTTCAGCAGTTTTCGCCTGGCCGTGAGGACCCCGAAATACCGGCTGAGGCAAAAACGGCGCCTTGGTAGAATGTGAGAGTCATGATCAACAGGTTTTTCGTTGCACGGACTGGCGGCCGCCCGTGGTTATCCAGATGTGCGGCCGTTCTTTTGGCGGCTGTGTTTCCCGTAGCCGCAATCCCGGCGCAGCCGTCGCCCGCAGCGCCGCAGCAGGCGTCCCCGGCCGCGACAAAGCCGGCTGCTCCGGGCCAGGCCGGATCAGGTCAGCCGGCTTCCGCCCAGCCTGATCAGGCGAAGAATATGCAGCCTGCCGATGCCGCGCAACCGGCCGCGCAGCCTGCAGCAGAGGCCGAAACCGACGTGGGCACGCCGACTCTAAAACTGGGCGCCAACGAAGTCGATCTGATCTTCACCGTCACCGACAGTCACGGTCACTATATTCCCAACCTCAAGCAGAGCGACTTTGCGCTGCTCGACGACCAGCGCGCGCCGGCCGAGGTGACGTCGTTCCACCAGCAGATCAACCTGCCTTTGCGCGTAGGCATCGTCATCGATGCCAGCACATCCATTCACTCGCGCTTCCAGTTCGAGCAGCAGGCCGCAACCGAATTCCTGCTGCAGATTCTCAAGGCCCGATCGGACCGCGCCTTTGTGATGGGCTTTGATGTGACGCCGGATGTTACGGCCGACTGGACCAACGACTTCGACGCGCTTCAGACAGGCATCAGCCGTCTGCGGCCCGGCGGCGGCACAGCCCTCTTCGATGCCGTCTACACCGCCTGCCGCGACAAGCTCCTCACGGCCCGCGGTCAGGAACCGGTGCGCAAGGCCATCATCCTGCTCTCTGACGGCGATGACAACCAGAGCCGCGTCTACCTGTCCGAGGCCATCAAGGAGTGCGAGCGCGCCGAGACGATCATTTACGCTATCAGCACCAACTGGACGCCGAGCCGCGGACGCGGAGATAAGATTCTGCAGCAGCTCGCCGAAGAGACCGGCGGCGAAGTCTTCTTCCCGCCTTCGGTCGAGGACCTTTCCAACAGCTTCCAGGACATCGCCACCGAACTGCGCAGCCAATATGCGCTCACCTATACGCCGGCCGATTTTAAATACGACGGATCGTTCCGCACGATTTATCTCTATTGCTACGACCGGCGCTACAAGGTGCGAGCCAAGAAGGGCTACTTCGCTCCTCGCCAGTAGAGCCCGCTCGAATCGCCGCGAGCACATCCCCTGATGCCGCGATGGGCTACCGTCGCGGCATTGCCATTTGCGCCTCGGGATGTTTTCCGGGATGGCGTCCTTCCTCGGCTCGCGGCGGCCGGGAAGATGCCGGAGCGAAAAACGTGACGAAGGTCATGCGCTAAAAGACGCAAAATAAATTGCGTCCGGCGCAACTTTTCTGAATCGCTCCGGGTTCCCACGATTGCAGCCGGCTGTAGGGAACGCCCCTACGGTCAGGCGCGCAGATCAACGTCTGGCGCGGTTCCGTGTGTGCGCGGCCGGAATAACCACTGTTTGGCTTCTGCTCCAGCATCCGGGCAGGCAGTCCTGCTCCCAGGTTTTACTTGTACCGCGGCCATCTGCGGGATGCGGGCGATTGCGTGGAAGCTCGCCATGCAAACCGGGTTGCCGTCCGGGGATGGATGCAGCAGCCGAACAGATTTCCTGCATGGGCACGGAAAGCGCAGAAAGAGAGGCCGATGTCATGTCCCCCAATCCTTTCCTGAAGGTTCGCATTCTGTTCCTTCCCGCGCTTGCAGCGGCCGCGCTTCTGGCGGCGGGCTGCGGCAGCTCTCTCACCGCCTCATCGGCAGCCTCTTCTGGCCCGATGGGCTCCGCTTTTGTGGTCGGCACCGATGCGCCGCTGGCCTCGGTCGTGTCGCTCCAGGCGCAGCTAAAGAGCATTACGCTCACCAGCACGACTGGAACGACGGCGAACATGCTCGGCACGAACACGCCCACTGTGGATTTCGCCCGCTATAACGGCCTGCAGGGCCTGGTCGATATGAACGATGTTCCGGCCGGGACTTATAACAGCGTCACTATTAATCTTGGTCCGGTAAGCATCGGTTATCTCGATACCACCAAGACGCCTCCGGCCATTAACACGGAAACGGCGACGCTCACGACATCGTCTGTAACCATTCCGCTCAACAAGCCGCTGGTGATCGCCGCTTCCGGTGGGCAGCCGGTGGGCCTGCGCATCGATCTGGACCTGGCGCAATCGGTCCAGACCAGCAACGGCGCGATTACCGGCACGGTCGATCCGACATTTGACGTGACGACGGTGGCGCGCACCGACCAGGGCGCGCACATTGACGAATTTGTCGGCGCGGTGACCACGCCGCCGTCCAGCGCTACGGCGACCTCGTTTGTGATCACGGGCCCGCATGGCGAGCCGTTCACGATCAACGTCAGCTCCTCGACGCAGTGGGATGGCGGCGCGACGCTGGCCTCGCTGAACACCAACAGCATCGTGGCTGTGGCGGGGCAGTTCGACCCGGCCGACCAGACGCTGGATGCCGACGAAGTGGCCCTCGTCTCCGACACGGCCTTCTATGCAGGCGGGCTTGTGACCTATGTGACGCCTTCGAGCGGCGCAGCCAGCAGCTTCGACTTCTATGTGCGCCGGGTGCTTCCCGACAGCACGGCGGTTCAGCTGGGCGATATCGCGCAGGTGAACCTGACCGGGAACGAGAAATACGGCATCTACTGGATGCACAATGCGTTCACGAACCTGCTGTTTAACTCGAGCGCGCTGGTGCCGGGCCAGGAGATCAGCGTGGGCGGCCAGGCGAGCGCCGAAACCAACCTCAACGCACTGACGGTGAGCCGCATTTACCTGCAAAACTGGGGCTATAACGGCACCATCGTTGCAGGCAGCCAGAACTCGGGGCAGGGAACCTTCCAGATGCAGGTGACCGGATTTGCTGGAGTGCTGGTACCGTCTACGGTCACCGTCTATCTGGGACCATCCTGCGACTTCCGCTACGGCTTTGGAGCGTTCGGCGATCTGTCCGACGGCGCAAAGGTTCGTGTGGTCGGGCTGCTGCTCAAGAACACAACTAATGGACAACTGGTGCTGCTGGCCCGCCATCTCGACGGGTTCAACTTCACCGATTTTTCAACGACCGCCTGGCAGTAAGCGGGCATAAGCCTGAGCAACAATCGAGACGCAGAAACGCCGGAGCTGAATGGGGGCAGCTCCGGCGTTTGTATTTGTAGAAAGCAGAGAACAAGGAAGCGAGAAAGCCCTGGTGAAAATCAGACCATGCCGGGCGTGATGCTCAGAACAGACCGGCGATGGGCGGGAAGGTGAGCAGCACGGCGAGAACGAGCAGAGCGATTGAGATGGCGTTGATGCGGGCCAACTTTACGGAGCGGGCGCGCCAGCCGAGGTGCAGCACAATCCATATCGCTATCCACAGAACAATGGCTGAGGTGGTGACGCCGGAGAGCGGACCGGTGGGTTTGGAAAAGATGAAGAAGCTTTTGGCCGCGGCGGATTTGTCGCCGACGATGGCGAAGACGGCCAGAAGGAATGAGCCGATTCCGGCGGCGAGAACGGCTGCTGCGCCGGCGCCGTTGGTCTGTGCGGCGGTTCCGTGTGCGGAAGAATGTGCAGGGCGGGTTTGCGTATTCATGGCTGGGCTCCGCGGATGAGATGGAGGGTAGAGCCGCCGGAGACCGGCGCGGCTTTGACCAGCATGGCGCCGAAGAAGCCGGCGACGCCTGCGGCAATAAAGCTGACCAGCACAAAAACCAGGACGGCGTTCCGCAGTTGCGGTTCGCGCCTGAGGTTGCGGCCGTACTGGAAGGCGACCGCGGCAGCCATGGTGATGGCGATGGGAACCAGCCAGGCGATGTGCTCCTTCCACTCCATTCCGATGGAGTGCCAGCCGCTGGTGGCTGGGCTTGAGAGCAGCAGCCGCTGCGGATAGCCGGCAAGACTGGCTCCGGCTGGCGGCACGGCGCGATACCAGGGATAGATCGCGTAGGTGCCGGTGAGCACGGCGATCCAGGCGAGTACGGCCATGGCGAGCAGATAGAAGCGCAGAAAACGCTCATCGCGGCTGGTAACAGGTGCTGCGGCGGCGGGCGAATAACGGCGCCATAACTCCACTATTGCGGCCGAGCAGGCGAGCAGATAGAGCATGCCGAAGCCCATGCCGTGGATCAGGGTCCAGAGACTGCGGGTGGTGATTTCCATTTTCCCTTCTCCGAAATTGTGCCCGAGGGACTTTCAGGAAAGCATAGCGTGTGCGCTAGAAGTTGGCGAGAAGCGTCTTGTCATCGCCCGGCGTTCCTTTGTCCTTGCCCCAGGTCCAGTACATGCCGGCGTAGGCGTAGATCTCGGTCTGGCCGGCGAAAGAGTGGCCGAAACAGAACAGAAATTGCTCATTTGGGTTGCGCCTGAAGTGGTAGTATCCGCCGATATCGGCCATCGCCGAGGCCTGGATTTGCGGCGTCCCCAGCCCTTCGCGGGCATGGGCGAAGAGTTCCGCGCCCAGTTCCAGCCGCTCGCCGAGTTCTTTCTTGACGAGCCAGCCGGTGTACGGGAAGCTGCGGTAACCGGTCTGCTTCACGATGGTGTAGCCTCCGCCGCCGTCGAAGAGCCACGCGCCCCTGTTCTTCTGCAGCCAGATGGGAACTTTAAACCACGGTGTGCCGACGCCCAGGCCTTCGTTGAAATTGCCCGTGGGCATTTCGTACATGGGGAAGGTTCCGATCTGCGGCATGCGTTTGCCCTCTCTGACGAAGGCGACCTTGGTGCCCAGTTCCATGTCGGTCAGTCCGAAGGCGCTCGGCCCCTGGCCTGCCTCCGGCGCGTAGACCGGGCTGTTCGACGGATGGATCGAGCCCCACGGCAGGACGGCGTGCAGTTGCAGGCGCGGAAGAGCGCCCCAGTTGAATTCAAAGGCCGGACCCGTCGAGTCGATCTCCACCGGCGTGCCGTCTGCGGCGCCGAAAACATAGAACTCATAATGGTGCAGGTCGACGGGGACCGGATCGTCGGTCTGGAACGGCGGGCCCTGCGCGCATAGCTGCGCGCCGCTCAGAGCGACGGCGAACAACAGAGGCAACCGCAGAAGGAAGATGCGCGGCATGACGAACCTGTATCTGCTGCGCACATTATATCGAAGTTCGATATCAGTCAGGGGAGCTTTAGTCAGGGGATTTCCGGCAGCCCTGCGCTATATTCGTTGCTGTGACGGACCATCGGCGCGAACTCTACTATGGACTGATCCGCATTCACGTGCTGCTGCATGCGGCCGAGGAGCCGATCTTCGGCATGGAGATGATGACGGAGCTGGCGCATCACGGCTATTGCATCGGTCCGGGTACGCTCTATCCAATGCTGCACGGAATGGAGCGGGCCGGACTGCTGAAATCTACGATGGATACCGCGACGGGGCGCAGAAGGCGCATCTACCGGATCACTGCGGCGGGCAGGCGGGCGTTCAGCCAGGCCCGTGAGAAAGTCGACGAGTTGCACCGCGAGTTGCACGAAGCGCATCCGCGCCTGCGGCGCGAATTGCCCCGGGGCGGGGGAGGGCCAAAGATGCAGACCCGGGCTCGAAAAAATAGTTTCGCGGAAAAAGTTACGGTTTCCCGCCGATGATCTCGCCCGTGGGAGGCCAATCCCTTCCTTCCGGGGATTTACCCCGCGCATCGCCGCGAAGGGCATCCGGTGTATGATGGCAGGGTGAGGCGGTTATTCCAGCTCGGGGCGCTGCTTTTGTTGGCTGTAGCCTTTGCGGCTCCCGTGGTCGAATGTTTCGACCGCTGGGATGCTCCGGGAATAGCGAACGACACCGAATTTTCGCTCTTTGCGTTTGTCGCGCTTCTCTGCCTGACCCTGATCGTATGCAGGCTCCTCAAGGCCCTCACGCTGCAGATCCGCCTTATCTCCCTGCCCTATTCGCCGCAACCGGCAGCGCCGTCCGGCGTAATGCAGGGCGGCAGCGCCCCGGACTTCTTCGTCCCTCCTCTCAGTTCACCGCCGCTTCGCATCTGATCTCCCATCTCGAGCGCGCTGTCCGGCGAACCTGAAGGTTCGCTCCCTTCCTACGTGTCTGCGTCGTTCTGCCGCAGACCAGCGCTGCTTCACCGGGAGATAAAATCTGTGCCTGTTTCAACGCCAGTTACTCGCATCTTTGCGCTGTTGTGCGTTTTTATAGCCGTATCCGTTTCTGTGCCTGCCCAGGATGGGGCAACCCGGGACGCTGTTCCGAGTTCCTCGATGGCTACTTCGCCCAATCCCGCCCCGGCCAGTCCGAATGCTCTTCCATCGGCGGCCTCAACGGCGCCCGAAGAGCGCCGCGCCGAGGCGGAGCGCGAGCTGAAACAAGAAGAGCGCCAGCGCATGCTTGGAGTCGTCCCTGCCTTTACGGCCGTTTTCAGCGGCCGGGCTGTGCCGCTTTCTTCGAGCCAGAAGTTCCGCCTCGCATTAGCCGACGGCGTAGACCCGTTCGACTTCTCCGTATCTGCGTTCGATGCGGCGCTTGAGCAGAAGAATAACGAGTTTCCTGCTTACGGTTCTGGCTGGGCCGGCTATGCCAGGCGCTATGGCGCCTCCTACGCCGACGATTTCGACGGCGAGCTGTGGAGCGAAGGCATTCTGCCCTCCATCCTGCATCAGGATCCCCGCTACTTCCGGCTCGGTCGTGGAAGCTTCCGTCATCGCCTCGGCTACTCGCTCCTTGCCGCGGTCCGCGCCCGGGGAGACAACGGGCAATGGCAGTTCAACGCCTCCAACATCGGCGGCAACCTGATTGCCGGCGCGATTTCGAACGCCTATTATCCCGCTGCGGATCGCGGAGCCGGGCTTACCCTGCAGCGCGGCTCCATCGATATCGCAGAAGGGCTTGTGCAATTGGTGGCAAACGAGTTCTATCCCGATGTCTCCCGGGCGCTCTTCCATCGCAGGAAAAAGCCGGCGCCTCTCGACACAGCCGGTCCGTGAGCTGCCAGGAAGGAAATCAGCCCGCACGAATGCCCATAAGCCGATCCGCTGGAATAGCAAACAGGCCTCGGGCAGCGGGTCGGTTTGAAGGGTGCGGGCTTGAGCCCTTACCTAAGCCAGGCAAAAGGCTTCCGGGCCTCAGTCCCGATGGGAATGCGATTTAAAAACAGACCCCACTCCCAGGCCTCGCCTCGCCGGCAATTCTCTGATAAACTGAAAGTTCTGAGTTCAATTGCAGGAAAACACCATGTCAATCCATCCAGTAATGCAGCGCCTGGCCGACAAGCTCAAGCGCACCGATTTGCCCGAGTTTGCGCCCGGCGACCAGATTCGCGTTCAGGTGAAGATCAAGGAAGGCGACAAGGAGCGGCTGCAGGCATTCGAAGGCCTGGTCATCGCCATCAATCGCGGGCCGCAGGGCACCTTCACCGTGCGCAAGATGAGCTTCGGACAGGGCGTCGAGCGCATTTTCCCGTTCAATTCCAAGGTGATCGAAAAGATTGAGAAGGTGCGCAGCTACCGGGTGCGCCGCGCCAAGCTGTTCTATATCCGCGGTCTGCGCGGCAAGGCTGCCCGATTGAAGGAAATCGACCGCGAAACGGGCAAAGTGCGGGTCTAAAGCATTCTCGGGAACTCCATAGTCTTTCGAAGAAACCCAAAGTGGCCTTTCCTTTGAGGAAAGGCCACTTGAGTTTTCACCGTCGGTCGATTGCAGGTGCGAGAGGATGCTGTAACCCGCCACGATCTGCAGAAGGAAGAGAAACGGCTCCGGCAGCTGCCGGAGCCGTTTCTGCGATCGGCCGAAGAGGCGATCGCCTTCCCGCCCAGATGCAGAAAAAACGCATTGCGACTCTCGCCCTATTGAAGGCGTGGTCCTGCTCAGGCGGTTTGCTCGCTCAGCAGGCGCTTCAGGGCGAGCTCGAGATCGGGATTGTCGATCGCCTCCTGCGTGATCGCGCAGGAACTGAGATAGTGCGGGTTGATGTGCGAGAGGGTTTCATTGTGAAACAGCTCCCGATGCGTGAGCAATGCCTGGCGAAGGTACATGCGCGGAAGCGTGCCGGAGTGGTACTGGCAGATGCCGCCCATGTCGGGATTTTCCCGGATGAATTCTTCGAGCCGGCACTCGTATTCGAGAAGCCTGGAAAAATCCTTTTCAGGGCCGAACTCCCAGGACATATCGCCGGTGGCCCAGAGACCTGCGTAGCCGTCGCTGCGGGCCTTTTCGAGCGAGCTCCGGAGCGTCTCCATCATGTAATCGATATCGAATTTTCCATCGCGCAAATGGCTTTGCGCAGAAGAAAAAATCAGGCTGCCCCGCGCCACTTCCTGCAGAACATCGACTCCGGTTGCGGCCAGATATGACCGCATGCCGGCAATCATGGGCGGGCTGTTCAGACATAAACAGCGATATCTCAGGTTCAATCTCTGTTGAATGACGGCGGCGATCGCCGCCAGATGTTTCGACGGAGAGCCTTCGTAAATCAGGCACTGGTGCCGGGGCGCCGAATTCATGACCTGATTCAGTATAGAAAGGCGCGAACTGGAAATGTAAACGTTACTTTTTTGCTATGTGGGATGATCTGCCGCGTATCCGCCGCAGGGCCAGTTTTGCGGCGTGGTAGCCGCACATGCCGTGGACGCCGGCTCCTGGGGGCGTGGATGCGGAACAGAGGTAGATGCCGGGGTTGCTGGTGGCGTAGTGGCGCATGGTGGGGCGGAAGAGCACCTGCCGAATGCTGATTTCGCCGCCGGAGATGTCGCCGCCGATGAGGTTGGCGTCCATGGATTCAAGGCGCGAGGGCGGCGAGATGCTGCGCGCGAGGATGCAGTCGCGGAAACCTGGTGCGAAGCGCTCGATCTGCGCCTCGATGCGCTGGGTCATATCGAATGATGAGCCGTTGGGCACATGGCAGTAGGCCCAGAGGACATGCCTGCCGCGGGGCGCTCGGGCGGGGTCGAAGAGCGATGGCTGGGCTGTAAGCACAAAAGGGCGCTCAGGCTCGCGGCCGTCGGCGACTGCCTGCTCGGAGGCGGCGATTTCTTCGAATGCGCCGCCGAGATGGACGGTGATGGCGCGCCGGCACGCGGGCGCGCGCCAGGGAACCGGATCGGAGAGTGCGTAGTCGATTTTGAAGGCGCCGGGCCCCGGCCGGAAATCTGCCAGGGCGAAGCGATGGCCGAGGGTCAGCTCGTCGCCGGCGAGAGCGACGAGCTGACGCGGCGAGATATCGCACAGGACGAGTGCGCCGCTGCGGACGAGTTCGCGGAAGGATTGCGCATCGATGCGATGGCCCGTATGCAGCGCGCCGCCGAGAGATTCCAGATAACCGGCGAGTGCATGCGTGATGGCGCGCGCTCCGCCGCGGGGAATGGGCCAGCCGATTGCGTGCAGCGAGGCCGCGAACATGAGACCGATGCCGGCGGTGAGCGGCCGGTCGAGACTGAGCAATGAGTGAGCGGCGAGGCCGGCGAAGACGGCGCGCGTGCGCTGGCCGGTGAAGCGACTGCGCGCGAGCGATTGTGCCGAAGCCAGACCCGAGATGCCGAAGGTTGCCATGCGCAGCGGATGGCGCGGCAGACGCAGCGGCGGCGCGAAGAGGTCCGCGGCGAATTGCTCCCAATGGAGAGCCAGCGGTTCGACGAGGCTGCGCCAGGCTTTTGCGTCGGGGCCGAGGACGGCGTCATTGGTATTGAAATCGCGCTCGATGACGACGGCGTCGCCGTCGTCGAGCGGATGCGCGAGCGGGGCGTCGCCGTGAATCCACTCGAGGCCATAGCGATCGAGGGGGAGTGTCGTGAAGAAGGGCGAGCCGGCGGCGAGAGGATGGACAGCTGAGCCGAAGTCGTGCAGGAAGCCGGGCAGCGTGAGCGGCAAGGTGCGCACCGCGCCGCCGGGTTCGGCTTCGGCCTCGAAGACTTCCACACGCAGCCCGGCCTGCGCCAGCACGATGGCTGCGGCAAGGCCGTTGGGGCCGGATCCGATGATGGAGGCGCGGCTTTCAATCATGCGGCGGCAGTTCTCCGGGCATTTGTACAGCTTCGAATTTGCCGTCAGGCGTGGCGGAGAGTTCGGGCGCGTAAAGACCCAGATATTGGCGACGCCACCAGTTGCCGGTGCTGCGCTTTTCCTGGCGGCTGGTGAACCAGTACTGCCATAGTACGGCCCTTACGTATCTTGGCGGTGAATCCGGAAAGGGATTGCCTTTGAAAAGGGCGAGAACGTCTTTGTCGTTTTCAAGCAACCGCTCTTCAGTGAGCGGGACGAATTCATTCTGCCGCCAGTCGCCCAGCGAGGCGAACCAGAGGTTCCAGTCGAAGCGCGGCTGGTAGGGCGCATAGACGCCGGGCGGCTGGTTGAGCGCCTGCGGCTTGTTGCGGAAGAGATAGGGGGTCCAGTTCCGGCCGTCGTTGGAGCCCTGGAATTCGATTTCATAACGGCCGCGTGTCATTACGGCGAAGAGACCGTACTGGTTGGCGATGCGGAACGGGCTGAGCAGGGATACAGGCAGCGCCGGTCCGGGCACATGACCGAGCGGAAGGCCGATGAGCTGGATGGTGGTGACATAGCCGACCCAGCTGAGCAGGAAAGCCGAAGCGGCGAGCCCGAGCGTGTGACGGAAGGATCTGAGAGCGCGTCTCGCTTTGGCGGTTCCCGATTCTTTCGCGGGGAGCTGGTCCGGGTCCGGCATGCCGCGGTTTTCTTCGGATGGGCCG
>Ga0209061_1003501_pt1 | contig 16928 bp, 6 predicted proteins | sample Coa_R1_10_FD_187157 | JGI IMG/M metagenome (GOLD analysis project Ga0209061, IMG submission 187157) | Surface soil microbial communities from Centralia Pennsylvania, which are recovering from an underground coalmine fire - Coalmine... | ecosystem: Environmental > Terrestrial > Soil > Unclassified...
CCGTTTGCAAACCGCTTGGTAAGCCGTACGGCCAGCATATGGAACCAGGAATAACTACCCGGTACAAGCTGCTGCGTGACACCCGTGTACTCGGGGAAGGGTGCGAGCAAATTGGCCAAGGCCGTGGTGGATCCGTTCAAATTCGTGCCCGGCAATAGCCCTGCAAACGGGTTGGGCACAGATGTACTCAAGGCGGTCGTAAGCGCCACATCCCGATAAGGTGAGCGTGACAGGTATTGCACCGGCGGAACGCCGCTGCAATTCAGGCAGTTGCTGTATGAAAGATCTACCTGATGATCGCCTATATAGCCGACATCCAGAAGCCAGTTTGTTCCAAATTGATGTTGAATATCAAAGCTCCAGCGCACGCCGTAGGGGTTTTTCGGATTTGGTGTATAGAATGTGATACTGTTCCCTAAGTAAGTATTTACACCGAGAGCAGAACCAGTGGGCTGTTGAATCGGATTGGTGACTGGGAAGGGATCGGAAAGCGTAGCCGCCGGCGAGAGATAGTTATTATTGGTGGCCACGAATTGGGTCACTTGCGAGAAGCCGTAGAACGGCCCTACGTTGTAGTCGTTAAAGGGATTGTAGTAAATCCCAAATCCGCCGCGGAAAACCGTCTTATGATGGAGTTTTTCAGGAGCCCACGCCAGACCAATACGAGGACTCAGCATCGCGGTTGCGGTTGCATAACCGCTTCTGTTGGACGGGGTTGCAAACAGAAGCCCGCCGAGAGGCTGAAAGGCGGAAACCGGAGGCAGTAACGGGTATTTGGAAGCGTTCTGAGCATAAATTGTCGCGTATGCGGCCTCTGCCTGGTTTGTCACCGCATTGGTTGCCTGCGGATTAAAACCAATCGTCTCATGGTTGTTACTTTCGACGATCGGCGTTTCATGCTCCACTCGCAGGCCTAAGTTCAGGGTGAGCGTCGGGCTCATTTTCCAGTCATCCTGGACGAAAAAGGCATAGTAAAAGTTGTTACTTTGCGTTGGAGTATTGACGTCGTATTCTCCACTAGTCGGCAGGCCTAAAAGAAACGAGGCGAAGGAGCTGCCAAATGGCTGAGATGCTGCGCCCGTCCCAGAGTTTACCCAAGCGCTAGAAAATGTGAAAGTTCCGGATGAATAAGATCCATTAATTTGACTCAGTTTGTTTGCACGAATGTCGGGACCAAATTTGATTGTGTGCTGACCAAAAACCTTGGTCACGCTGGCATAAAGCTGAATTTCATCAAAGTAACTGGGAGAACCCGGTTTTGTACTGAGGCCTGCAAATGCCGTTCCGCTTTCCGAAAAGGCGATGCGCGGCATAACGGGATAAGTTGAGTCTGTGTTCATGTATGCTGGGAAGCCGAGGCTTGTAGCATCAAAGCCGGCACTGGGCAGTGTTGCGGAATTCTCCGTGCGGGTAAAGCCTAAACGCGTATCGAGCAACAGCGTGGGAGAGAAGGTATGCACGTCATCGAGCATGCCACCCCACATATCAATGTCTGTCAGACTTCCCGTTGCGATGTTATGGAAGATATTGTTAGCGTTTTGCAAATAGCTGCTCTGATGCAGATCTAAGAAGAGCTTGTTGGTATCGCTAATGTTGTAATCCAGCCGGCCCATGTTTGAGAAGTAGTTGTCGACCGTAGGTGTGGTGGAGATAAAGTTATTCTCGCCGTCTGGCTTGCCGGGAACGTTTGGCTGTGGATAGAACTGAAGATATTTCAGGGCTACTGGATTGAGAAGAGAAGAAGGAATGACGTTGTTGACAAACGGCAGCCGTTTGATTTTGCCGCTTGAAGAAGTTGCGCTGTAAGGGTTGTAGAGCTGATAGGCACTGCCTAGCTGCAGCAGGGCAGAAAAATCCCCATTTCTTTCGGCCGCGGTGGGCACGGTGGTGTAAACCGAGTTTGGAGTTGAATCTTTAAAGCCCTCGTAGGCATAAAAGAAGAACAACTTATCACGTCCATTGAAGAGCTTGGGCAGGATAACCGGGCCTCCGATGGTACCGCCATATTGATTTTGGCGCGTTACCGGATTTTTAATGCCCGCGGCGTTATTGAACCACAGCCCAGCCGCTAGCGCGGAGGTCTCATTGAATTCGGAGAGGGTTCCATGGAATTGATTGGTTCCGCTTTTCGTGACGATATTCACCGTCCCGCCCATCGTATCGCCGTAAGCGGCATCGGATTCAAACTGATCCACACGGATCTCGCTGACGGCATCCATGAACGGGCTGAACCCACTGGTGCGGCTGCTGTCTTCCATATTGGGCACGCCATTCAGCAGGAGCTCGTTGGAACTGGCATTGGCGCCACCTAAGGAGAAGTCTCCGCCGCCTGAGTTGTCAAACGGCCTCACTTCGGCCAATGCGTGTTTCTCTTTCGGGATGACGCCGTATTCATCGCGAACGAATCCGATAGGCGAGCGGCCGTTGCTTGGCAGATTCTCTACTTCCTGTGTGGTGAGGACTTGTCCGGAGGTCGCGGTTTCGCTCTCAATCAAAGGCGCCTGAGCAGAGACTACGACCGACTCCGACGTGCTGCCGATTTCCAGTTGTACGTTTTCGGTGACGGTCTCAGCGGTTTGGATCTGGATTCCGCCATGTACGTACTTTTTAAAACCAGGCGCAACCGCCGTGATCTCATACGGGCCGGGCTCAAGAAACGGAACGGTATAGTAGCCATCGGCGCCTGATATCGTATCGAAATGCGCCCCGGTATTCGTGTTCGTAATCGTCAAATGGACATTCGGGACCGCCCCGCCGGAAGGATCAAGCACCCTACCCGTCAACGTGGACCGGAATACCTGGGCAAAAGCAACGCCCGCAAACAGTGCCAGCAGACAGACGGAAGTTTTCACGGAGACCTCCTCAGTGGAAAAAAGACTAGCACCAACTTGCGAGCCAGTCAATAGAGTACTGGTATTTATCGGAAAATTTTGGCAACTAGCGACATCTAATTCCACAATGCGAAACAAGCTGACCCATAGTTTCCTGACCGCTGTGCTGTTGCTTCATTTTGAGCCCAGTCTGACGGCAGCCGACTATTATGCGTTTGCCTATTTCAAAGAACCGGCTAGAAGCGGGATTTACTACGCGCTTAGCACGGATGGCTATCGCTGGACGCCCGTAAACGGGGGCAATCCCGTCTGGGCGCCGCAATATCCGAAGGAATTGATGCGGGATATTTTCATTACCCGGGGGCCAGATCACCAGTTTCATGCCGTGTGGACCTGGGGCTGGCGGGAAAAGGTCATTGGATACGCACATTCTTCGGACCTCATCCACTGGTCCAGCCAGGTTCGCGTGCCACTCATGGAGGGCATTCCGGGGACGATTCATACCTGGGCCCCAGAGATTTACTGGGATGGCCAGCGCCGGGAGTGGCTTATCATCTGGTCGAGCATCGCCGAAGGAGAGACACGCAACCGGATTTACAGCTCGTTTACGCGCGATTTTGTGACGTTTTCACCCCCCAGCGTGTTTTTCGATCCTGGCTACGACGTGATTGACGCCACCATCCTGCATGCACAGAAGCGATACTACCTGATCTTCAAAGATCAAACGAAAGTGCCCCTCACCTATAAGTTGCGTATGGCAGACAGCCATTCACTTGAAGGGCCCTGGAGCCACATCACTGACACACTCACAGAATCCTGGTCAGAAGGCCCTTCGGCGATCCGAATCGGCCGCTATTATTTTCTCTATTACGATCATTACCGGCCAGCGCCGAATCATGAGGTGAGGCGCTATGAGGCGCTGCGGTCTTCCGATCTGAAGCATTGGGAGGAGATCGACGATCAGATCTCTTTTCCGGCCGGTTGCAAACATGGCAGCTTTTTCAAGCTGACGCAAGCTGAGGCCCAGCGGCTGAAGGCTCTGCCGGCCTCAGCGGTCAGTCAATAGATCTGCGCCTCGAGCAGAACCTTGCCTTTCCATTTGGAAAGCGCGACCAGACGGCCGGTTTGATCAAACAACTTCCACTGCCAGAGGTCATCCTGCAAATAGTCCTTTTCCCAAGCCTTGGTTCCGTCGGGATACCAGTAGTTCTCGCTGCCGCATTTGTGACCCGCAGCAAAATCGGCCTGCCATTGGGGATGGCCGTTCTGGTAGTAGAACGTTTGTCTGCCCTGAAGCCAGTAGCAGCCATCTGCACCGATGCCAGCGCTCCAGACCGCGCGCAGCTTTCCGTCTGGGAAGAACTCGCGGTACTGTTTCACATCGTGAAGAGAATTTGTCTCTGGGGTTTCCGGGCCGCCATGCAAGACCCAGGCTTCATTCAACTCGATTTCGTAGTTGGGCTTATTTTTCGAGGTCACAATGTGAATGATGCCGTTTGGGCTCTGAGCCGCCGTTACGTATCCGACCGTCTTGATGAAGCCCGGCAGATCACGTTTGACCCAAGTTAAGCCGTCATCCTCACTGATCGCTACGTAGGCGCCTTCGCGCCGGGCGCCGGGCTTCTTTGATTTAGCTGTAAAGGCATCGGCAACGAAAAACAGCCGGCCTGAAGCTAATCGGATGACACTGGGTCGTTGGCCGCTTCCCAAGGGGTTAAAGGTCGTCTTGGAGATTTGATAGGTCTTGCCGCCGTCGCGCGTCACCGAGACGGGCATAAAACCGTCGATGCTGGTGTTCTTTCCGCCGAACCCGATCAGGGAACCATCTTGAGCGAGGACAAATGTCGTATGGCGACCACCCGTGCGGCCACCAGTATCAAACCATGTCTGTCCATTGTCGTTTGTGGCCCAAAGCACCGATTTTCCCCCTTTCCCATCCGTGGGCAAATAGATGGTCCCCTGGCGTGTACGCACAACGCTGTTGATCGGCTGCGGAGTATAGGTTCCGACTGGTCCTACCAAGAGGGGGAAGTGTACGGCGCTCCAAGTTGCCCCGTTATCGTTTGAAGTCATGTATTGAAACGGGAAGGCTCCGAGCAGCCGCGGCGAGCCCCAGAAGAACCAGATTTTGCCGTTATCGTTCCAGATTACGGGGCCGGCTTCCGCAGCATCCGCGAACGCGGGGAACGGATCCGGCATATCCCAGTCATCGGTCCCATAACGCAACCGCATGGTGAGAATGGTTTGATCCGGGTCGTCCTCCTTTTCCGGAGTGTTGTAGTAGGCGGCGAGCAAATCGCCATTGGGCATGACCTGAACGGCCGAATTGTGATATTGGGTGCCGAGGCCCGGCGTGAGGCCGATCTTCCAACCAACTTCCTGCATAGAGCGTCCGCCTAAGTCCGGAAATAAAACGCGCTTGCGGAAAAAGGGCTGGGAGGGATCGGGCCCTTGCTTGAGTCCGACGGCGGTCTGCTTCACATCTGTTTCAAAGAAGGGGGGCTGATCGGGCAAAGGTTTTGTGGAAGGCAGGTCGGCTTGAACGACGCGAAAGCCGATGCGTGCGGCGGCGGAGGCAAAGCCCGGCGCCATGCTCGCGCGATTCGAGGATCGCGCATAATAAGGCAGTTCCGCCGGAAAATGACCAGAATGCGGACCGTTTTTCGAGGCACGGTCATCGAGGCCGCCCCCGCGAATCACTTTCGCGATGCCATAGGCGGGACCGACGGGATCCACTTGGGGCGCGCTCGGATAAGGCCCATACCAATCGTTCACCCACTCAGCCAGACCGGTGTTCATATTTTTCACGCCCCAGGCGTTGGGGGTCTCGGGCGGCGGGGGCGTGGAGCTGGAGGGGAATGGAGTGATGGTTCCGGCCCGTGCTGCGTATTCCCACTCCGCTTCCGTCGGCAGCCGATAGGTTTTGCCTTCTTTGCGACTCAGCCATTTGCAAAAAGCAACGGCATCGTCCCAGCTCACGCCAGAGGCATAGGGTGCATATTCTGGATTGCCCTGGTAATTGGGGCGGAACTGGCGAAATTCCTCCACAGTCACTTCGGTTGTGCTGATATAGAACGGATAGGTGATCGTGACACTGTGGGCGGGGGATTCATCGAAATCGCCCTGTGGCGGACGAGGGGCTTCGAGGCCCTTTCCGCTGAGCAATGCAGGCGGAAGCGGCTGTAGATCCGCACCCATGCGAAATGCGCCAGGAGCGATGCGCACCAGTGTCATGCCAATGGAATTCCGAATCTCATCTGGCGGGCGCACGGCGAAGCTCAACGCGAGTGCACTCGCCACAAGTAAGCTGAAAAGCAAGATAAGGTACTTACCTGGCTTCCACAACGGGCACTCCTTCATGTGGGGTCGATGTAGAGAGCCTAGAGCTGTCCACACTCGAACAGTTCTTGGCTGAAAACACTGGGCCTTGAGCCGTGTCGATTCTCACGTCATAAAACGCGATGTCCTTTGCGTTCGTGCAGCTCATTCCGGTCTGCGCCTGAATTTGCACATTGCTGAAGGTGATCTTCGCGATGGGCATTTCGCGCAGGCCAGCGATTTCCCCGGCGCTCCTCGAACCGCGAGCCGTAATGTTACTGAAATGAAGATCGCGAAAGGCAGGTGTGCCTTCATTGACCGGAAAGATGTCATCGATTTTGCTGCGCCCGGAGTAGAACATGGTGATAGAAAACGCCTCCGGCACATCCTGCATGACGATATTGGAAGCCTCGACACCTTCTACCACGCCTCCACGGCCGCGCTGCGATTTGATGCGTATTCCCCTTTGTGTGCCTTGAAAGACGCAGTTGGTTACGACGACATTGCGCACGTCGCCCGACATCTCGCTTCCAATGACGACGCCGCCATGGCCATGGAGCATGACGCAGTTGGCTACGGTTATGTTTTCATCAGGCCGTCCCATGCGCCGGCCGGCTTCATCCATGCCGGACTTTAACGTCACGCAATCGTCTCCCGCATCAATGCGACAGTTCACGATCTGGACGTTGCGACAACTCACTGGGTCAATGCCATCGGTGTTGGGTGAAAAGGCGGGATTTTCGATGGTGAGCCCGTCGATGCGCACAAATTCACACAGCAGCGGGCTCACCGTCCACGAGGGCGAATTGATCAGATGCAAGCCCTCGATCACAAGATTTTTGCAGCGGACCGGTTCGATTAGGTGGGGGCGTCCGTGGGCAAGAAGTGCAAGTTGCGCTAATTCTTCGGGAGTACGCTGCGAGCGAGGAACTTTCAGGCGATCGGGCCAGCCCATACGGCGCCACCAGTACTGGCCTTGTCCGTCAATGACGCCCCGCCCGCGAATGGTCACGTTCTCTGCATCCACCGCATCAATCAGCGGGCAGATTTCCTGTTTGCTCTGGTCCCAGACGCTCGGACGCAGCGGATAGTCGGCAGGATCGGGACTGCCCAGAATCACAGCGCCTGCCTCGAGCTCGAGCGTAACATTGCTCTTAAGCGAAATGGTGCCGGTGAGATACCGGCCGGGAGGCACATAGACGGTGCCACCTCCGGCGCGCACGCATGCCTCAATCGCGCGCGCAAAGGCTAGAGTCTCCTTGTGGCTGCCATCTCCGAGAGCGCCATAGTCGCGAACATTAAAGACGCTGGGTGCAGCGCTCCATAAAGGAAAGGCCAGACCGAAGAACAGGACGAACTTGAAACGGATAGATGACATTTACAGAATGGGTAAGGGAGTTCGTGGCTCCCGCCGTAAGACGACCAGGCGGTTTCCCAAACTCGCATCGGATGCAAAGATACGGGCCCAGGCCTGAGCGAATGCAGATTCACCCAGCATTTTCCCCATGCCATCGACTGGATTGATCACCGTCACCGGGCGCGGGCCGATGGCAAGCGCCAGATCTCCGATATCGTATTGACGGAGGACTCCGGGCAATGTAACTTCGGGAGCATCCAGGCTCAAGGGGCGGTCAACCAGCAAGTGATAGGAAGCGAGCAGATGTTCGGCATAAACGTGCTTGATTCGATCGTCCAAGACGGCCGCATGCAAGAGCACCAGGGCCATAGCCTCATCGCCGTATGCTGAAATCGCCGAGGCGTCGACGTCGGAACGTGAACAGAGCCAGTCCAGCGCTTGGATGGTGTCCTCGATCTGCATACCAACGAGCGTTTTGCCGACCAGCATGGCATGCAGCGAGAGCAAATAAAACGGTCCGGTGAGCTGGGATTTGAGAGATTCGGCTCCGGGCAGCGATGGCCGCGGATAAAGCACCAATACGATATGTCCGGAGCTGGCCAGACGATCCAGGTCAGAATCCACCGCGGTAACCGCGCGATCCGCTCTTGAAGGAAGCAGGAGCAGGGCTGGTTTTTTTCCGCCGCCGTTCGGCAGCGCAAGGAGGGCAGCGACATCGATGCCCGGTTCGGTAGCAAGTGAAAGCGTTTGGAGCTGATAACGTCCGCGCGATTCAGTCTTTATCACTTTAGAGGGCGGAGCGGCTGCGCCCGGCTTGATGGAAACCGCAGCCAGACGGCGAATGTCATCACACAGGCGCGCTTGTAATGCACGCAGATCTTTCTCATTCCCGACCGCATCCCGCTTTGGCAATACGCTGTGAGCACGCTCGCGATTGATCGAGTAAATGGTTTCTCCTCCTAGCGAGGTCGAGACCTGGCCTGAAGGGGTGCAAAGGATGTCGTCCGGATCAGAAGGCATGAGTGGCGTGAATGGCTGCGCAACGCTGCCACCTTTTAAATACTGGATGAAAAATGCGAGAATCTGCGGATAAACGGGTCCCAGGGCTCCGTGGCGGCCCGGTCCTGTGATCCAGTGGAGGCGATCCGCAGCTCCATAGAGGCCGTAAATACGTTTGGCCTCCTCATAGGTCTGGCGCGCGCCTGCAAACGGAAACATGTCTTCTGTGGTGGAAACGATGGCGTAGGGCTTTGGCGCGGCCATTTCGACCCAATCTGGGAAATCCAAGCCGTCTTTGATGAAATCGGGGATGCTCTGCTCGGCCTCCTGTACTCCGGTTGGGGCCTGCAGAAGGGCTTCAAAAGAGGTGATGTAACAGGCGCTTGCGGCCGCTTGGACCCGGTCGTCCAGAGCAGCCAGATAGGCGGTGACCGTGCCGCCGCCGGAGCAGCCGAAGGCTCCTATTTTGGTTGCATCTACGTCAGAGCGGCTCACAAGATAATCGATTCCGCGCATGGCATCCCAAATGAAATAGCGCGCAAGATGATCTCCGATCAGCAAAGTCTGGATGCTGGCCAGGCTGTGCTCGGCGGTGGGGCCGCCCACTTTCGAAGCCTCCAGATCGGGGTCGTAGTATTGGAGTCGCTCACCTTCACTCATGGGGTCATAGGCCAGGCCGATCACACCATTACGGGCCAAATTGGCGCACAGGCTGTAATCGGAGAGCTTACCTGCCGGGTAGTGACCGGGAGTGAGCAGAACGGCCGGGAACGGACCTTTGCCTTCCGGCACGCACACATCGGCGGTCACATGAAAACCGGGCAGGCTGTCATAGATCACTTTTTCCAAGCGAAAACCTTCGCCGGATAGCGTGCCGGCCTGCTGTACCGATAACGGCGCGCGCGTTGCGGGCAGGCCTCCAATGAGGTCCAGAATCTTCTGACGGTTTTCAGTCTTTCGCTGTTCAGCTTGCGCTTGCGTGTGGATCGCTGCGATCTTGCGGGCGCGCTCTTCTAGCTGATGTTGTGCAATCGAGTTCAGATAATGGACGAGTTGCGGACGTGAAGGCTCTGACTGCGCCGCCAGCGCGACAGTCGAGAAGGCGAGGGCCATCAGAAGGCTGCCCGACCGGGTGGCTGTTGGCTGCATATTGTCGATTCTCACGATTTATAGCACGGATCGAAAATTTAGAGTGGCTAAACCTCACATTTAGCTTTTTTGTTTGACTTTCTGTCAGTTTAAATTTATAGTTTTCACTGAACTCAGGGATCTAGATCATGTTGAAATTGGACCGCGTCGCTGTTGCCATTCTGCTGTTGTCTTCGTGGGTGTTGCTTGGACAGGAGTATCGGGGCACCATCAGCGGCATCATTACGGATCAATCCGGGGCAGCGATCCCGAATGCCAAGATCACAGCAACGGAAACGCGCACCGGCACCAAAAGTACGACGATTTCTGCAACGACGGGCGCCTATACGATCCCGTTCCTTGCGCCGGGTGAGTATTCCCTCACGGCCGAGGCGCCCGGATTTAAAGAATTTGTGCGGAAGGGCGTTACGCTCAGCGCGGGCGAACATCCAGTGATCAACATCCAGATGCAGCTCGGCACGATGAGCCAATCCGTTACGGTTACGGCGGAATCACCTCTGATTAACGCCTCAAACGCTTCGATTGGGCAGACGATTTCCACCAAAGACGTAGAGAATATTCCCGTAAATGGCAGGACGCCGCTTGAGCTTGCGACACTTTCACTAGGTGTAATCAGCACGATTCCGCCGGGGCCAGTGCGTCCGTTTGATAATCCGGGTGGGAACTTTGAAATGGGCGGCGCGCCGGTGGGCGATAACGAGCTGCTCATGGATGGAGCTCCGGATGCTGGGCCAGCGGCGAACGGAACCTTGGCCTACAGCCCCCCACAAGATTCGGTGCTCGAGGTTCATGCGGATGTCTTCAACACTGATGCGGCATATGGACATGCAGGAGGGGGAACGGTTAATCAGATCCTGAAGAGTGGCACGAATTCTTTTCACGGCACAGCCTATGAATTCAATCAGGAATCGGTTTTAGACGCCAATGAGTTTTTTACCGCAGCGGCGGGGCAGCCGACACCTTCCTATCGTCAGAATCAGTATGGAGTGGGCGCAGGTGGACCGATTATCATTCCGAAAATCTACAATGGCAAAAATAAGTTCTTCTGGTATTTCGCCTATGAAGGCCTGAGGGATTCGGACCCAGCTAATTCTCCCCTGGAGACTGGGAATCCGCTTAACTACGCTACGGTGCCCACGCCAGCGGAGCGTACGGGTGATTTTTCGGCGCTGCTGGCCCTAGGAGCAAACTACACCATATATAATCCCTACACCGCAGTACAGTCTGGCTCGACCATTACGCGCCAGCCATTTGCAAATAACATAATTCCGGCTAGTCTATTAAATCCGATCTCACTCGCCATCCTGAAGTATTTTCCGCAACCAAACCTGCCAGGCAAGCCCAATGGCTCGGCGAACTATGCAGTGAATGCAGTAGATAGCGATGTTTATGACAACGAATTAGGCCGGCTGGATTACAATGTGAGCGATACCAATAAGCTCACATTCAACGCTCGCCACAGCGCACGGACGCAAGATAAAAACAACTGGTTTAATAATGCGGCCACAGGAACGATTCTCTATCGGATCAATCAAGGCGCCACGCTCGATGATATCGAGACATTTTCTCCGACTCTGGTCATGGACACACGGCTGAACTGGACCCGCTGGATTCAGCAGCACGCCTCACCTGCCGACGGTTTCAACCTCACTTCCTTAGGTTTTCCTCCCTACCTTGAATCCGCTTCCGAGCATCTGAATTTCCCTTACATCATCTTTACCAGTTGCAGCGTGGCAGCGGGCGTTGAACTGAGTTATCAATGTCTAGGCAACAATGGCGATGGAATCAACACCTATGATACTTATCAACTCTTTAATAATTTCAGCAAAGTAACCGGAAATCATACTATAAAGTTTGGAGCCGATCTTCGCGATTATCGGGAAAGCGCCTATACAGCCGGTAATTCTGCTGGCACTTACACGTTTAACGGCAATGCGGCAGTAGTATCTAATGTTAATTCCAGTTGGACGAACGGACCTACTGCGAGCGCAGCGTCTTCCCCCTTGGGACAGGATCTGGCGGCATTTCTACTGGGGCTGCCCAGCAGCGGCAGCATCGATCTAAACACTCAAAGTACAGTCGGAGAGCACTATTTCGCGTTTTATTTTCAGGATGATTGGAGAGTAAAACCGAATCTGGTATTGAATCTTGGCTTGCGCTGGGAGCATGAAAGTCCGATTACGGAGCGCTATAACCGTGCAGTAAATGGATTTGATCCAACGGAAGTGAATCCAGTTTCCGCCCCGGCTGCGGCCGCTTACGCTTCTCTATATGCTTCTGGTGCATACGCCAAAAGCGCGATTCCGCCAGTGCCTCCCAGCCAGTTTACCGCCTTGGGCGCACTTACTTTTGCCGGTCCGAGCGACCGCTATGTGTATCACATGAATTCGAAGATCTTCAGCCCGCGCATTGGTTTTGCATGGACGCCGCATGCCTTAGGCGGCAACACCGTCCTTCGCGGCGGTTTCGGGATTTTCATGGATCCAATCGGCGTCGCCAACAACCTCACTCTGAACCAGCAAGGCTTCAGCGAGACCACGCAGATGGTGACCACCAATAACAACTTTCTTTCGCCGGCCACGACACTCTCGAATCCCTTCCCGAACGGAATTCTGCCGCCTGCCGCCACCGCCGGGCCAGGTGCATTCCTTGGCCAGGCAATCTCCTTTTTTAATCCTCAAGAAAGCAATCCTTACTCGGTGCGCTGGGATTTTGGCATCCAGCAGCAACTGTCTCACGATATGGTCTTAGAAGTTGCTTACATCGGCAATCATGCAGTACATTTGCCCATCAATGCGCAAGTAAACTATTTACCGCGGCAGTATTTGAGCACCTCCCCGACACGGGATAATGCGCTTGTTTCTGCCCTGACTGCCAGCGTTCCCAATCCGTTTCAAGGGTTGCTGCCTAACAGCAACAATATGAATGGCAAGACGATCGCGTTTGATCAATTGCTTGCGCCTTATCCTCAGTTCCCTCTCGGCAGCGGCACGAGCGGCGGCATCATTGACCAGGCTACGGACGCGGGCAGCTCCTATTATGAGAGTTTGAATGTCCGATTTCAGAAGCGATTCAGCAACGGGCTAACCTTTATCAATAACTTCGTCTGGGATAGCCTAATTGGGAGACTTACTTATTTAAACGATTCCGATACAGCGCCTGTTAAGACTGTCACACCGGACTCCAGACCACTCCAAAATGTTTTGAGCGCTGTCTACGATCTGCCCTTCGGCCACGGGCGACAATTCAATATCCGCTCCCGGCTTTTGGATGCCGTTGCAGGCGGCTGGACATTAAGTGGAGTGTTGACTTTTGGGTCAGGCCCCCCGCTGAGCTGGGGGAATGTCATCTATTATGGCGGGCCGCTGCATTTCAATCCGCATCAACCGAATGGTTACTCGTTCGACATTACGCGATTCAACACTGTATCGAGTCAGCAGCTTGCAGATAATATCCGGGCGTTTGATCCCTATTTCAATAATCTGCGCGCAGATGGAACCAGGAATCTGGATGCTTCGTTATCGAAGAATTTTTACTTTACTGAGAACGCCTATTTTCAGCTTCGCTTCGAAACATTTAATACAACAAACAGCGTGACATTTGCTGCTCCCAATTTGAGCCCGACGAACAGCGCTTTTGGCCAGATCCGAGCGCAAGCGAATACTCCGAGGAGGGTTCAGATCGGCGCGCGTATCGTTTGGTAGGTGGATATTGAAGCGTTCAGTATCCCGCGCGATCACGATATTATTCCTAACTCGACTGATCCCGGCGGCTGTTCCGCTTCACATCACCCATCAGTTTTCGAATCTCAATGCCCAAAGTCTGATCGGTTTGCCAATGGGCAGTGAAAAGACCATTGTGGACAAGCAGGGCAATTTACGCTGGTCACATTGGAGCCTGAAACACAAACCGCTCGATTCGCCATTCGGATTCAGCAGCCAAATGGATGGGGCGCTCGATATTCAACTAGTAGGATTTCACGCCAACTCCCAACGTCTTTATGAGGGCCGCTATCCCTTCATCGTCACCGAGCTCGGAGCAGGAAGCGTATCGCTCGAGGAGCTGGCATTTGCAGCTCCGTTTGGGGAGAGCGGGTTCGATGTGGTCCAGATACAAGGCACCAATTCAGGCCCGAAACCGTTGGTGATTGAGTTAGACCTCAGCGGAAAAGACCGCAATTTACCGGCCCATGTCAAGGACGGGATACTCCTCACACGAGAGGGAAGCATCGTAGTGAGGGTTGAGGGGGAGAGTCTGGCACTGAGCTCGAAGGAGAACGGTCTCGTGTTGATGTGTCGCTGGACCATCCCGCCACACTCGACCAAGGCGTTGTGGTTGAAAAGGCCGTATGAGCGGGCTTCCGTCTCGATATCCGGAACTGAATTGCTAGAGCGCGCCAAGCAATTGTGGCAAAAGATTTGGTCCGGGGGATTGCAGATTGACTTACCAGAGAAAGAGCTGACTGACTTTTTCTATTCATCCCTGGCTTATGTCTTGATCTTAAGTGAATACGACGCGGCTCATGACCTTTGGCTTTTAGACGGTCCCGGAGGCTATCGACAATTTTGGGGGCGCGGAGAGTATTTTCAGGCGCGAGCACTCGATCTCACTGACCATCTCGATTTAGCGCGACAATCGGTAGAACATGCGTTGCATATCCAAATGGACGATGGTGAATGGGATGGCCCGCCCATTAGCGGCTGGCCGTCCTGGGATAACATCGGCGGTAACGCAGGGGCGGCTTGGGACTACTATTTATTTTCAAGGGACAGGGAGTGGCTTGCCCGGATATACCCGCATCTGCTCGCTGCAGCGCGCTGGATTCATTACCATCGTGAAGAAACCCAGTTTGAAGATGCAGATATTCCGCAAGCAGCCAAGCCTATCCGGCGACAGATCCCTTGGAGCTGCCGGCCTGAACCGGATCCGCCACGGAAACCCGGTGAAAAGCCCTATTGGGCGGGGTTGCTGCCCTGGAGTTATGGAGACAGCGGTCTGCCGGAGGGACATGCATTTGCGCACAACTATTTCGCGCTCTACGCGGTCGAATGCGCGCGGAGGGCGGCCGAAGTATTGGGCAAGAAGGGCGATGTTGCCGAACTTGCCAAAGAATACGAGGATTATCGGAGTGCGATTTTGGATGATATCGCTCGATCCGTGAAGCTTGAAAAACAAGGGCCTCCCTTTCTGCCTGCTATGCCCACTTATCCGGAAGCGGCTATTTCACAAAGCTTCCTTGCCGTCTATCCTACGGAATTGTTTTCCCCCAAAGATCCCCTCATCTCCGGGCTTCTGACACGTATGGAACGCAGCGAACGTCAGGGACTGCCGACAAACATGGCCTGGCTTGGGCCGAGTGGAGTTTGGCCAGGAGAGTCGATGAATGTAGCAGAGACCTATCTCCGCCGCGGGGACGTTGAGAAAACGGTGGACATGCTGATTGCAGCATTGAATCATTCTTATTCGACAAACGTCTGGAAGGAGGAGATTCGAGTCGACAAGACATTGCCGCGGGCCTGCACCAATGAGTCGTCTCACAAGGAGCTCGACAATCAAATGGGGACAGGAGATATGCCAGAGGCCTGGGCCAATGCCAATCTCGTAAACCTGATACGCGATATGCTCTTGCGGGAGGACAATGGGAAACTCATTTTGCTTTCAGGAATTCCTGCGAAGTGGGTGGACCCGGGTGAGGCAATTACCGTGAGCAATGCGCCCACGAGCTTCGGCACCGCTGTTTCCTTTCATCTCACTTATCCGAACCAGCACAAGATGATTTTAGAAGTCAGTTCATCGAAGCGTCCGGTCGATATCGTTGTGCATTTCCCACTTGATAGTAAGCGCCGGGTTACGGGGATCTTTGTGAACGGGCGCCAAGCCATCCCCTATGCTGGACCGACCGTTCACGCGAATGGAATTCAAGCGCGCACAGTCATTGAGATCGAGTTTCAATGAAACGGTCCTAGATTGCGGGTTTCGCCTCTTCGCATTTTCCAGCGAACTACTGTGCGGCGACCCGGTTTGGGAGACCAAGCGATCCGGAACACACCATCTTGTGTTGCGTGACAATGCGCTGATGCCATTTGACCATCTTTCCAGGTCATATCTACCGTCAATCCCCCTCGAGCGCGCAGACCACGGACAGAGCCATGCTTCCAAGCGGACGGGAGAGCCGGCAGCAGCTCGACCATGCCACTGTGACTTTGCAGCAACATTTCTGCAATTGCTGCGGTAGCTCCCAAATTTCCGTCAATCTGGAAAATACCGGGCGGATGTAAGTCAAACAAATTCGGCCAAGTGGATTTCGCGTATAAGACGCCCAGGCTGTCGCGAGCTTTATCGCCTTCACGAAAGCGCGCCCAGAGGCATGTGACCCAGGCTCGGCTCCATCCAGTCCCACCACCCCCGTGGGCGAGGCGGCGCTCCAGGGAAACTCTTGCGGCCTGATAGAGGGCTGGGGTAGAGGGATTGATTTCATTCGATGGATAGACAGCAAACAGGTGAGAGAGGTGCCTGTGACCCGGTTCCACCTCCTCATAGTCCTTGCGCCACTCCTGAAGTTGGCCATAGCGGCCGATTTGCAAGGGCAGGAGTTTTGCTAACGCTGAGGAAAGGCGCTTGCGCAGATCCGGATCGGTATTCAAAAGTTCTGCCGCCTGGATCGTACGGCGGAAGAGAGCGGTGGTGAGCTCCACATCCATAGTTGGTGAGACATCGAGCGAGGCTTTCTGATGATCGGGAGTATAGTAGCGATTTTCTGGTGAAAGCGAGGGACCGCTGACCAAATGTCCCTGACCGTCATCAAACAGGTTATTCAAAATATAAATTGCTGCATCTCGCAGGATGGGATACGCTTTGTCACGCAGATAATTCATATCGCGGGAAAAATCGTAATGCTCCCACAAAGTGAGGCTCAGCCACGCTGCGCCAAAGGGCCAAATGCCTGAGGGGACTCCATCTATCGCTTGCGTGTCACCCCAAACTTCGGTGTTATGATGCGCAACGAAGCCATCCGTGCCATACATCTCCCTTGCCGTGCGATGGCCATTCGGCTGCATGATGGTGAGGAGATTATAAACAGATTCGACTGTTTCACCTAAATTGCATACCTCTGCTGGCCAATAGTTCATTTCTGTGTTGATATTGATGGTGTACTTACTTCCCCACGGCGGATCCAGTTTGTCATTCCATTTGCCCTGGAGATTCGAGGGAAGCGAATTTTCGCGACTGCTCGATTGCAGTAAGTAGCGGCCATAGGCAAAGTACAAGCTGGT
>Ga0209061_1003502_pt1 | contig 16920 bp, 14 predicted proteins | sample Coa_R1_10_FD_187157 | JGI IMG/M metagenome (GOLD analysis project Ga0209061, IMG submission 187157) | Surface soil microbial communities from Centralia Pennsylvania, which are recovering from an underground coalmine fire - Coalmine... | ecosystem: Environmental > Terrestrial > Soil >...
TGGGCCTTGGGCCGGAAGCCCTCACCGGCATCAATGGATTCGCGCCTAAAGTCGAGGCGGCGAAATGCGCGCTGATTGGCGCGCGGGATCTGGATGCGCGCGAAAGACGCATCATTCAGAAATCCGGGGTTCGCGTCTTTACGATGCGCGACATCGATGAACAGGGCATGCGCGCCGTGATGGAGAAGAGCCTGGCGCTCGCAACAGAAGGCACTGCGGGATTCATCACGTCGTTTGATATGGACGTGGTGGACCCCTCCGAAGCCCCCGGCGTCGGAACGCCGGTGCGCGGCGGGCTGACCTTTCGCGAGGCTCACCTGGCCATGGAAATGATCGCCGACAGCGGCAAGATGCTTTCCCTGGAACTGGTGGAAATTAATCCGATCATCGACATGATGAACAAGACGGCCATCCTGGGCGTAGGGCTGATCACATCAGCGTTTGGGAAGAAGATTCTTTAGCAGGTGGGCTAACTCAGACACGTGATATGCCTTGGCGCGTTAATGTTAGGCTGAGTCCCGTGCCTGTCATTCTGACGCGGAGCGAAGCGAAACGGAAGAATCCCTGTATTGGCTTGATTCTATAAATACAGGAATTCTTCGCTCGCTCAGAATGACAGACAAAGGCTTAAGAACGACAGGCCATCGGCTTGGTTAATCTACTTTTCTTTTTTTCTTTACAACACACAGAATTTCCCTGGGCAAATGGATTTATGGAAAAAAGGCTTCGCGTTGGAATTCTATTTGGCGGACGTTCCGGCGAGCACGAAATTTCCTTACAGTCGGCAGCTTCGGTAATGCAGGCCATCGACCGCAAGAAATATGCGGTCGTGCCAATCGGAATCACTCCGGAAGGCCGCTGGGTGCTCGGCCATCCGGCTTTGGAAGCGCCCGCCCCGCAAGCGCTGGCCAAAGTGATCGACGACGGAAAACCGGTTATCGCTTCGGCTGATCCGACAGGGCCGAAATTGATTCCATTGAACTCGCTTTCGCGGACGAAGCCGAGCGCTGTTCCCAAACTGGACGTTGTCTTCCCTGTTCTCCACGGCACATTTGGCGAGGATGGCACGGTGCAGGGCCTGCTGGAGTTGGCAGGAATACCCTATGTCGGCGCGGGAGTGTTAGGCTCCGCTGTCGGCATGGATAAAGACGTGATGAAACGGCTCTTTCGGGATGCGGGGCTTCCTGTCGTACCCTGGGTCTTGATACTTCGCAGCGAGTGGGAGGCGAACCCTTCCAGCATGCGGAGACGCATTGGAAAGGAAATCGGCTATCCAGCCTTTGTCAAGCCGGCTAATCTGGGATCCTCAGTTGGAATCAGCAAAGTCCATCGGGCAGGAGAATTGGACCGAGCCATGAAGCTGGCCGCGAAATACGACCGGAAAATCCTGGTTGAAAAAGGAATCGATGCGCGCGAGATTGAATGCGCCGTGCTGGGGAACGACCAGCAGGAGGCGTCCATCCCCGGAGAAATTATTCCCGCCAACGAATTCTACGATTACGATGCAAAGTACGTCAGCGAAGGATCGCGGCTGATCATTCCCGCCCGGCTCACTGCGCGCCAAACCCGCGAGGCGCGCGAACTCGCCATTCGCGCCTTCAAAGCCATCGACTGTTCCGGGATGGCGCGAGTGGATTTTCTTCTCGACCGCAAGACCGGCAAGTTCTTCGTGAACGAAATCAACACAATTCCCGGATTCACTTCCATCAGCATGTATCCGAAGCTGTGGGAAGCCAGCGGGCTTCCCTACCCGAAGCTCATCGACCGGCTGATAGAGCTTGCCTTGGAACGCCACCGGGAAAAGTCGAGGACCCAGTATCGCCTGTAGCCTCGGTCGTCCGCAGTCAAAGGAACTGTCATTCTGAGCGAGCCCTTCGGGTTCGCTCAAGGTAAACTCCGAGCGGCGAAGAATCCCTGCATTTGTAAAGCGAAATACGGGGATCCTTCGCTCCGCTCAGGATGACAAGCTGAGGACTCAGAATGAGCGGACAGCGCCGCGCGGAGAATTACGCTTTGACGCCAATAATAATCGGCGAGTGCAGGCCAATCTCCGCTGTCTCGACTCGATCAAAGCCCGCCTCTTTAAGCCACTGCTCATACTCGCCCAGCGTATAGGTTCCGCCTTCCTCAGTATGCAGGAGCATGTTCAAAGCAAAAATGACAGGGAAAACCGGTCCCGTGCGTTCTTCGTTCGGCACCATGTCGATGATGGCCACTCGTCCGCCGGGCCGCAGGGCGCGATGAAGGCGCTTAAATAAATCGCGGGAAGATTTCTCCCCTTCGGAATGGCAGATGTTGCCAAGCAGGGCCAGATCAAACTGGTTTTCACCGAAATCAACCTGCTTCAGATCACCCGGCAGAAAATCATAGCGATCTTCCACTCCGTGGCGCCGGAGATATTCTCGCGTCAGCTTGAGAACATTCGGAAAGTCCTGCGCCGTAACGCGCGCGTCACGATCCGCTTCAGCCACTGCAATGCCCCATACTCCGGAACCGCATGCGATGTCCACTGCGCGCAATCCTTGATGTGAGCTGCCCGCGCCCAATGCGGCGGCCAAACGTCTGGCAGGCTCCCAATTGAGGATGTGAAGGCTGCGCACCAGGATGGGGAAAAACTCTTCGGCCGCCTGCTGCGGAGTGATGGCCCGCAGAGGCTTCCCGGTGCGGATCGCGTCCGTGAGGTGCGACCATAATTCCCAGATCGCGTTGGTTTCCATAATAGCCCCCGCATAGTTCGGGCTGCTGCGAACCAGGAATTGAGAGGAAAGGGGCGTCAATTCATAGTGACCGTCATTCTTATTGACCAGCCGGAAGGCGGCAAGAGCATCCAGCAACATCCGCGTCCCACGCTCGGAAGCGCCAGCAGCTTTGGCAATCTCTTGCGCCGTGGTATTCCCATCCGCAATGTGAGAGAAGATTCCGAGTTGGACTGACGCGGAAAGGACGCGCGTGGGCGCCATCGCAAACTGCATCTCCAGCAGGGACCCAACATTGGGCTCCTCAGGTTTTATTTGGCTCATTTCAGGCATAGGATTCCCTCCAAAGTTTGTACCCATTGAGATTGCAAGGGGGTTGATAGTGTGAATGCGTTAGATTACCGAGCGCCAGACAATTTCGACAAGTAAATAATTTGTAAGCTTGCCGCTGCTTTTTTCTAATAGATCACCGCCCCGCATTCTGGCGTTCCATCATCCACTGCGGATATAGCGTGGATGGGGCCGTCGTGGCGGAGAGCTTTTTGAGCTGCGCATCCGTCAACTTGATTTCTGTCATTTTGAGATTTTCAGCAAGCTGGGACATTTTATTGGCGCCGATGATTACGGATGTGATCCCAGGCTGGGCAAGCACCCAGGCAAGAGCCGCCTGGGCGACGGTCGCCCCAACCTCCCTGGCCACCTGCTCCAGAGCTTCGACAGCATCGTAGCCGCGTTCCTGATCGATCGGAGGGAAATCGAACTTTGACCGCCGGGCGTCCCCCGGTTTCGTTCCGTCACGGCGAAACTTGCCGGTCAGAAAGCCGCCCGAGAGCGGCGACCAGGGCAACACCGCCAACCCCTCCTCACGGCATAAAGGCAATAACTCATGCTCCAGATCGCGGCCCGCCAGCGAATAATACGCCTGGAGCGAAATAAAGCGATGCCAGCCGTTGCCCAAAGCCACATAAAGCGCCTTGGCCAGGTGCCGGGCTGACCAGTTGGAGCAACCCAGGTAAAGCACTTTACCCTGGCGCACCAGATCATCCAACGCCCTCAAAGTCTCTTCCATCGGGGTGGCAACGTCCCACCCATGCACCTGGTAAAGGTCGATGTAATCCACTTTCAGCCGCCGCAGGCTGGCCTCACAAGCTGTCAGGATGTGCTGCCGTGAGAGTCCCACATTGTTCACATCGCCGGAGCCCTTCATCGCCGCTTCACTCATCGGAGAGCGAACCTTGGTGGCTATCACGACGGCATCGCGCCGCGCGCCGGCCTGTCTCAAAGCCTCTCCCAATAATTCCTCCGATTCCCCGTAGGAATAAACATCCGCTGTGTCAAAGAAATTCACGCCAGCCTCAATCGCGCGCGCCACCATCTGATTTGCGCCCTGCTGATCAACCACGCCGATATTAAAGAAGCGCGAGCCAAAGGTCATCGCTCCCAGGCAGATCTCAGAAACCTTCAGTCCCGTATCGCCGAGTCTCCGATACTTCATTCGCCTTTTCTCCTGTTTTGGATCAGTGGATAGCTGAAAGAGCGCGCCTGGCCGCCCTGCCCAGATCGGTGTTCGGCACGGCCTGAGCCACCTGCTGGTATTGCTTTCGCGCCTCAGGCAAGCGATTCAGGCGGCGGTTAAGATCCGCCGCAGCAAGCTCTGATTGATAAACCGCTCTGGACTTATCGGGAAGACTTCCCGCTTCCTCATAGAGCTGCAGAGCCGTTTCGTAGTCGTTCAGATGCTCGTGAGCCTGCCCCGCGCGGTAAAGAATCATCGCGGCAGGAATGCGAGGAGACCCTTTCTCTCCGCGCACAAATTTTTCGACGGTGGCGTCGTAGAGCCGGACAGCGGCGCGCCAGTCGCCTTCAGCCTTATCCACGCGGGCAAGTTCCATAGGGACCAGGAAATTTTCCGGAAACAGGCGTTCCAGCTCTCCCAGCAGAGAGCGCGCCTCGGGGTATTTCTTCTCGCGCTCGTAAATGGCGACCAGCACAATCTTCGCATCCACGCGCGTGTAATGCCCATCCTGGCTCGCCCGCTGCAACTCCTCGATTCCGCGTTTCCGGTTGCCGTGGATGCCGGCCACTGCGGTCATGATTTGGACGTACCAAGGCAGCGCGCCTATCGCATAGTCCGCGATGCCAATCACCAGGCAGGCATCGGCATCGTGGGGATCAAGCTTCAGGAGCTTTTGGTTCAGTTTGTAGGCCAGTTTGCCTTCCCGCAAAGCCGCGAAATAGGAACGCAGCAGAGCAAATTCATATTCCGTGCGCACGCTGTGAGTGACACCCAGCCAGTAGAGCGCCTCAGCATCCCGGGAATTTTCCTTCAGGCGATCGGTTTCGAGCTTCGTCGCCTGGTCGAGCGCCGCGTTCAGATTCTTTTCAAACCCGGCAGGGAGCGGCTGCCTGCGCTGGTGAAAGACTTCGCCGGTGTTGAGATAGGCTTCACCGGAGAAAAGGCTCTCTCGAAGCATCTCCTGATCCAGGATGGTTTCGGCCAGATAATTCCAGGCGCGGAAATCCGAGGGATGCTCCCCAAGCCAGGAGCGCAACGCGGATTCTGCCTTTGCGTATTCGGCATTATACATGGCATTGAGCACACTCGCCAAAGGGTCAGGCTTTTCCGCAGGAGAGCTTGACGGCAAAGGTTTTGCCGCCAGAACAGCCGGTGCCGCGAGCGAAACGGCCGCCATCAGCGTCAAAAGAGCGCTCGCTTGGGGGCGAAAAATTCGCTTATTTTTATCCATACTTCATTGTACTTTCTTCGTGGCGCAAAATGACCATCCTTATAATTACTGAGATAAGCAGGATTTCACCTGAAGACGAATCTGGCCGGTCGCCGAAAAAACATTCTGGGGCAATGTCACTCCCAGCCCTTCGTCAGAGATACATGACAAGTGACGAGAGACCCGAGACGAGAGGAGGGCCAAGGCGACGGATGTGGCTCATCTCTCATCTCTCGTCTCTGCCTTTCAGCAACCCGCTTGACGCCGCCCATCGCCTGTGATCAAATTAACTATCCAGTTAGTTAATTTGGTTGATGAAAGCCACTATAACCCAGAACGATCTCCGATTGCAGCGCGGCGTCAAGGCTCGTCAGGCAATCCTGCGCGCCGCGGAACACATTTTTGCCGATAAGGGGCTAGAAGGGGCGCGGACTGATGAAATCGCGCGAAAGGCCGGCGTCAATAAGGCGCTGCTCTACTACTACTTCAAGAGCAAGAACGACCTATTTCAGGCGGTGGTCGAAGAGACGCTGGAAGAATCGCACCGCCGCATCATGGCGGTGCTCTCGGCGCAGGAACCGGAGACGGATATTCTGCTGCATTATCTCGAAGCGCTTTTTGAAATCCTCGGCCGGCGTCCGAAGTACCTGCCGCTCATCCACCGGCTCGTCCTGACCGATCCCAGGCTGGCCGAGCGGCTGATGAAGAGGTATTTTCTTCCGCGCACCCGCAAGCTGGCGGATGTAATCCGTCGCGGAGTGCGCAAGGGCGAACTTCGTCCTGTGGACAGTGTGCAAACGGCGATTTCGGTTAGCGCGTTGGCCATCACATATTTTATCTGGAGTTCGGCTCTCAAAACTTTTATGCACTTTGATCCTTTTCATCCCAAAAATTTCAGGAAGCGGAGGCAGGAAGTGATCAACTTTGTCCGCTACGGCCTTTTCAAGAATCCGGAGGCAAGATGACGCGCAAGGCTTTGATTGTCATCATCATCCTGGTGGCTGTCGGCAGCGCTGTGGTTTACTTTGTCACTGCAAACCACGCCCATGGTCTCGTGCTGACCGGAATCGTCTCAACCGATGAAGTGATCGTGAGCTCGCAGATTGCCGGCGAGATCACACATCTTTACGTCAAGGAAGGCGATCATGTGACCAAGAATGAGCTTCTGGCCGTGATTGACCCCCGGCAGTACCAGGCTGACCACAGCTACTACACGCAAAGCGCGCGGAGTTATGACGCTCAGGTGGCCGCTGCGGAAGCGGCTCTCCGTTACCAGGAACTGCAAACCCGCGATCAGATCCGGCAGGCTGCCGCATCGCTGGCGGCGGCCAAGGCCCAACGCGCCCAGGCGGCGGCCAACTTATTGAACGCCAAACAAAACTTGGACCGCACTCACAAGCTCTTTGAACAGGGCGTGATCTCCGCGCAGGCGAACGACCAGGCAGAGACGACGCTTGAGGCGAGCCAGGCGGCGGAGGACGCGGCAGAAAAGCAGGCGGCGGCGGCGCAAGCGGCGCTGGCGCTGGCGGAATCAAACGAGCAGCAAATCGTCATGCGCCGCAGCCAGCTTGAATCCAACCAGAGACAGTGGGCGGCGGCTGCGGCCCAGGTGCGGAAGGCGAGTGTCCTGCTGAGCGACACGCAGATTTACGCCCCCGTGGACGGCATGGTGGATGTCCGCGCGGCTTTGCAGGGCGAAGTGGTAAACCCCGGCCAAGCCATTGTCAGCCTGATTAATCCGGATGACCTCTGGGTCAGCATCAACGTGCCCGAAACCTACATCGACCGGATTCGCCTGGGTGACCGGCTGATTGTGCGCTTCCCTTCCGGCATGGAAAAGGAAGGGACTGTCTTCTTCCGGGGCGTTGACGCGGATTATGCGACCGAGCGCGATGTGAGCCGCACCAAGCGCGACATCAAAACTTTTGAGTTCCGCCTGCGCGTGAATAACAAGGACCGCCGCATCTGGCCCGGGCTTACGGCTTACGTCACGCTCCCCTGGAACCAGTTGCGTTAGACGCCATGAACGACATCGAAGTTGAAAACATCACCAAGAAATTCGGCGACTTCACCGCCGTGGACGCGGTGAGCTTCACCGTGGCGCACGGCGAGGTCTTCGGGCTGCTCGGCCCGAACGGCGCGGGGAAATCCACACTGATTCGGATGATGACCACGCTGCTCACTCCAACCTCCGGCTCGGTGCGCGTCAATGGCTTTGACGTGGTCGAATCGCCGAATGAAGTCCGCAAGTCCATCGGCGTCATTCCGCAGGCCATGACTTCAGACCTTACGTTGAGCGCGGAAGAAAACATGCTGATCTTCGCCCGTCTCTACGGCGTGCCCGGCGAAAAGCGCAAGCGCATGATCGGCGAACTGCTCGAAGCGGTGCAGCTTTCGGATTGGGCCAAGAAACCGGTCAGGACGTTTTCCGGCGGCATGAGGCGCCGGCTGGAAATTGCTCGCGGCCTGGTCCACGAGCCGAAGATCTTCTTTCTTGACGAGCCCACGACGGGGCTCGATCCCGTCTCTCGCGTGGCCGTATGGGAGATGATCGATCGCTTGAAGCGCGAGCGCGATCTTACGGTGCTGGTCACGACGCATTATATGGATGAGGCGGACAAACTATGCAACCGCGTGGCCATTGTCGATCATGGGAAACTCGTGGCGCTCGATTCCCCCATGAAACTGAAGGCTTCAATCCCCGGCAATAACACACTGGAGGTGAGCTTTTCGCACGTTCCGCCGGGATGGCTCGATACCTTGAAGGGATTACCCGATGTGGCGGCGGTAACGCCCTCTGACAACGTCTTTCGCATTACGACGAATAACGGACCGCTGACGACCGTCAAACTTTTTGAAGCGGCCCGCGAAGCGCATGCGGAGGTAGCCTCGCTTTCCGTTCAAAGTACGACGCTTGACGATGTGTTCGTCTATTACACCGGACGCCAGTTGCGTGACGCGGTGGATGAGCACGCTGTCTACGATATCAGCCACATCTATGGCCGGCGGTAAACAGAGCTAACCCGGAACTGGGCCGAAAACTATGAATCGAATTCTGGCCATCATTGAACGCGACCTGCGGATGTTCAAACGCAGCCCCGCATTGATTTTTGCATCCCTGATGCTCCCGTTGGTGCAACTGGTCATTCTGGGCTACGCGTTTGGCGGCAACATCAAACATCTGAAAGTCGGCGTGGTGGATCAGGATCATGGCCTGGAGGCCGTGAAGCTGCGCAACAAACTCGACGCCATCGAAGCCACGGCTCAAACTTTCACCACCCAGCCGTACCATGATCTCCACACGGCCCTGACGGACCTGCGAAATGGCCGGCTGAACGGCGTCATCAACATTCCGCCCAACTTCACGCGCAACGTCCTGGCCCAGGCCGACCCACAGATCGGCCTGGCAGTGGACAATACGGACAATTTCACGGCCAGCACCCTGGAAGGCAGCCTGGCGAATCTGGTGAACGACTACTACAAAAACGGCATCACGCCCCGCATGGCGCCGACGATTGCGCTCCAAACGGTAGAGCTTTACGGCTACACTCCCTACATCCAGTATTTCCTGCCCGCCGCCATCGCCCTTTCGATTTTCATCACCGCCATGATCGGCGGGGGCATCATGTACATTGACGACAAGGCGCGCGGGGTGCATGAAGGCTACCTGGTTACGCCCATTGGCAAGACCGAACTCATCCTCGGCTTCACGTTGTCCGGAGCCATCAAAGGAGTTATGGCGGGAGTGATCCTGATGGTTTTTGGGACGCTGATTGCGGGTATCCCCGATCCCCTCGATCCCTGGCGCCTGGCGAAAATGTTCATGGTGATTGTGCCGACGTCCATCGCTTTCATCAGCATGATGTTCCTGATGATGGTGCGGACGGACGATCCGCTGGTCCCCCGGTCAATCTTTGGCGTGCTGAATACGCTGCTCTTCTTCCCAAGCGGCGCGATTTACCCCATCAACGCATTTCCCTCCTGGATGCATTGGATTGCCATCGTCGATCCATTCACCTATGCCATTCACGGATTTAAGGCTCTGCTCCTCAAAAATACCGGCTTTGCCGCCATCACCGGAGACATCACGTTCCTGGTTGTCTTTTCATTGATCATGATGGTGTCAGCCACTGCGCTCTTCCGGCGAACGTTCTAGCGCAAACAAATCCGCTCACCCATAAGATCTGAAAGCATGCCCTGACAGGTTGCCATCGATTCGCGTAACATGAGAAGGGGAAGAGTTGAGAAAGCTCTGCTATGCTGTGGGGGACAGAAACCACACGGAATCCCCAAGAGAGTGGTTGGGAGCGCAACGATGCCAATGACCTTGATGGACGCAAAACCACCGAAACCCAAAAGGGGCATCTTTAAATACATTCCTCTTCCTCTTTTCATCATCATTCTGGCGGCGATAGCCGGTTTCGTAACGTACAGCCTCTGGGACTACCCGGAGGAACGGGCCGTTTCCCGATTTCTGACGACGCTTGAAAGAGGAGATTACCGGAAAGCGTATCAACTCTGGAAACCGGCGCCATCTTACCAATTCAGCGACTTTATGCACGATTGGGGGCCGGAGGGAGATTATGGTAAGATTCGCAGCTTTGAGATTATTCACGCAGAATCCAAAGGCTCGACAACGGTCCTGGTGCTGGTCAGAATCAATCATGAGGAGCCGCCGCTCGGCCTCCTGGTGGATCGCAAGACCAAAGGGCTGGCCTATTCGTTCTATTAGCGCCTCGGTTTAAGAATCCTCAGCTTTCAGTCTCTGGAGGGGGACCGTGAGAAACTTCATCCTTTTTTTGTGCATCGCGCTTTTGAGCGCGGCCGCAACCTTGACATCCCCCAGGGCCGCGCCAGGTCACAGAGCTTTTACCGGCAGCATCAGCGATAGCGCCTGCGGGCTGCATCATATGATGGGCGGAATATCCGCTAAACAATGTACGCTGCGATGCGTTCAAATGGGAGCTAAATTTGTGCTGGTCGATGAGGCGCGCAAGAAAGTCTATGCGCTCAGCGACCAGATCAAGGCGAAAGCTTACGCCGGCCAGAAAGTCAGAGTGATTGGAACCCTGAAGGGCAGCGGCATTGAAGTGGCGGCCATTACGCCGATCAAACAGAAACCACACTAACAGGGGAAATCATGAGCCGAAGACGCCTATTCACAGCGATGCTCGTCGTGTTAGGGGCGGCTTTCATGCCTGGCATGGGGCATTCGCGCCAGGGGAAAGTGCGGGACTTATCCACGAGCAAGCTCCTGAGGATGCCTGTTCCCGGGCACCCTCAAAGAACCAACAGCTTCCCCACAGCGCTCGCGCTCAGCCCGGATGGAAACTATCTTGCGATTCTAAACAACGGTTACGGGGTTGAGGAATCTCAATACCGCGAATCGATTGCCATTCTCGACCTGCGCGATAACCGGCTGACGGATTATCCTGATCCCAGGCTCGGTAAAGGCGCTCATCAAACCTATTTTCTGGGTCTCGCCTTCAGCGCCGATGGTCATAAACTCTATGCCTCATTCGCCTCACGGACAGATCCAAACGGCGAAGAGACCGGCGACACAGGAAACGGAATTGCGATCTATCAATTCTCGAAAGGGTCGCTGGCTCCCGAAGGATTTCTGAAAATCCCACTTCAGCCCTTGCGCCCGGATCAGCAGCCGACGACCGTCTCAAAAGCCGTGCCTGCGGGTATGGCTGATCCTTACCCTGCCGGGATTACGGTCATCAGCAGGAACCAGGCGAGCGCGGCGACTTCCTCGACGGGCAACGAGGAAGCTCCGAGTGGCGAACAACTGCTGGTAGCCGACAATCTCTCCGACGATGCTTTATTGTTGGATGCCGCCGACGGAAAAATCCTGCATCGATTTGACCTCAGCCATGGTCCGCACGTTCCCGCGACGTTTCCCTATGGCGTTGCGGCGACGCGCGACGGCCATCTTGGATTTTGCAGCCTCTGGAACGCCTCCGCCGTCGCGGAACTGGACCTTTCACAAGGCAAGGTCCTGCGCTGGATTACGCTGTTTCAGCCTTCCAATCCCATAGCGGCCGGCTCTCACCCTTCAGCTCTGCTGCTCAGTCCCGACGAAAAATATCTTTTTGTCGCACTCTCCAATGCCGATCGGGTTGCTGCCATTGACGTTGCCAGCGGAAAACTTGTTGCGACGCTTTCAACCGAATTGCCCGGCCAGAAATATGGCGGCTCTTATCCGAACGCCCTGGCTATAACTCCGGATGGAAAAACACTATTTGTGGCTGACGCGGCGACGGACGCCGTGGCTCTCTACGATCTCTCCGCGCTGGGGACGCATGGCCAATCAGAGGAAGAGCCGCTGAACCTGAAGCCGCAAGGTTTTCTTCCCACCGAATGGTATCCCACTGCGCTGGCAGTGCGCGGAATGGATCTGTTGATTGCCACTGGCAAGGGCGAAGGGACTGGCCCCAATGCTTTGACGACTGCCGCCGAACGGGCAGCGCAGCGCCGCCCGTATCAATATATTGCCACACTGATCCACGGTTCGATTGCTCGCGTGCGGATTCCTCAGGCTGAAAGACGCTTGGCCGCGCTCACCCGCAAAGTCGAAGCCGATAACTTGATGAATCAGGCGCCTGAAGAATTCCATTTCGCTTCAGGGCATAACCCCATCCGGCACGTGATTTACATCATCAAGGAAAATCGCACTTACGACCAGATCTTCGGCGACCTCAAGCCAGGCAACGGCGACCCCGCCATCACGATGTACGGCTGGGATATCACGCCCAATGAACATAAACTCGCCTTGCAATTCGGGGTGCTCGATAACTTCTATGTGAGCGGCGAAGTCTCCGGCAATGGGCATGTGTGGTCGATGGCCGCGATTGACAGCGATTACACTGAGAAAACCTGGGAGATTGCCTACCGCAGCTCAGAGCGCACTTACGATTATGAAGGCGAAGTGCTCAATTCATTTCCTCTGGCTGAAGGGATTCCGGACGTGGATGAGCCCGGGACGGGCTACATCTGGGCGAATGTGGCGCGCCACGGGTTGACGCACCGGAATTACGGCGAATTTGTCGCTACTCACTGGTGCGACCAGGGCCAGCGGCATTCGACGTCGCCTCTTGAAGGCACTCCGTTGCCGGCCAGCGAAGCGTGTCCGAAGGCGTTTGTGGATCAAGGCCAGCCGCTGCCTTCCAACGTCGGCGATCCCCCAGGCTCGGCGAGCCCCTGGCCATGGCCCGTGCCGATGATCGCGCGCGATCAGGCCACCATGCCGCAGCTTGTAGGCCACTTTGACCCCCGCTATGCGGACTTCCGGCTGGATTATCCCGACCAGTTGCGGGCCGATGAGTTCCTGAACGAGTTCCGCAAGTTCGTTCAGGCGCGTGAGACGGGCGAGGGCGTCGAGCTTCCGCAGTTTATTATTTTGCGCCTTCCCGATGATCACACGGCCGGCGCCCGTCCTGGCTGGCCCAAGCCCGAAGCCTCGGTTGCGGACAATGATCTCGCCGTGGGCCGCGTCATCGATGCCGTCTCGCATAGCCCTTACTGGGACGATACCGCCATCTTCATTCTGGAAGATGATGCGCAAGACGGACCGGACCACGTGGATGCCCATCGCAGCACAGCCCTGGTGATCAGCAAGTATTCGCCGGGATCCCTCCATCATCCCTACGTCGATTCCCGCTTTTACACCACCGTCAGCATGGTGCATACCATGGAGGCGTTGCTCGGCCTGCCACCGATGAACAACAACGACGCGCAAGCGCCTATCATGACCGAACTCTTTTCCGGACCGGGCGACCAGACGGCATTCAAAGCCGATTACCGCAATCGCAACAATCACCTGATCTACGAACAGAATCCACCGCAGGCTCCCGGCGCGAAAGAATCCATGAAAATGGATTTCACGCACGCGGATTCTGTGAACTCTGCTGAACTGAATGCCATCCTTTGGCAGGAACGAAAAGGCTTCGCGCCAATGCCTGCGCCCCGGCACACCGTTTTCCTCCCTGATGCTGACGACTGAAGGCGGCTGGTATCTTCTTTTCACGACGGTCGCTGTGTGGAGTCAAGAGGCAGTCGCTTTTTGGAATTTGAAATTTGAAATTTGAGATTTGAATTTGCTTTGGATCGCGGCCTTGGCATGCTGTGCTTCCCGTGGTCAGCCCCGCTTATAGATCGTTGCCATAAATTGCTTCACCACGGAGGACACAGAGGTCTCTTCCCGTGATCTCCGTGGTAAGGCCTGTCTCTAGCTGCTAGAAAACGGACCCCGAAGCATAAGTAGCCACCCTATCTGTACCCCTGATTCCTGAACACAACCCCAGGTGGCTGAAATTCATCAGAAAGTGGTGGATATCAGCTAGAGGCTAAGGTGAAGGCAATTGGCACTTAAGACTAATTCCCGATTTTGCAATGAGATATTACATCTCCAAAAGATTGGCAAGATGAATGCTCCAATCACTCGAAGGTAACTTTTTTGAAAGAAAGGTTCTGATGAGCATGCCGATCAAGTTAATTCGCAGGATGGCGCTTTGCGCTTTAATCTTCCTGGCCGCTGTAAGCCTGGCCTTCGGACAGGAATCCCAGACTGATGCTCCACCTTCAGAGCCTTCGCCCCAGCAGAATGCCGCGCCTGCCCCGGGATGGCATCGCTTCAGCAACCCACCGGCCCAACAAGGCTCTGCTCCTCCAAATTCCAATGCTGGGTCCAGCCCTGCGAATTCCCAGAACCTTTCATCCGGCCCAAATCAGTCCACTGACCCTCCTGCGGGCCAGGAAAGCCGAATGATTCCAGAGCGTTTGACGATCAGGCCAGGGACCTTTATTACTATCCGCATCGACCAATACCTGTCGTCCGATAAAAATCAAGCCGGGGATGGCTTTTCGGGAACCCTGGTGCAGCCTATCGTCGTGGATGGCATTGTGGTGGCGCAACGCGGCGAGACCGTCGGAGGGCGAGTTGCAGAGGCGCAGAAAGCGGGACGCATCAAAGGCGTTTCACGCCTGGCGCTGGAGTTAAATGAACTCACGCTGGTGGACGGGCAGCAAGTGACCATCATGACGCAGTTGGCGAGCGGCAAAGGCCCCACGTCCGTTGGCCGGGATGCAACGGCGATCGGCGGGACCTCAGCGGCGGGAGCCGCCATCGGCGCAGCGGCAGAAGGAGGCGCTGGCGCCGCCATCGGCGCCGGAGCGGGAGCGGTGGCGGCTACGGTGGGCGTGCTGCTCACGCGGGGTCGCCCCACCGTGATCTATCCCGAGACAGTGCTTACCTTCCAGACCGCGGCGGCGGTGACCGTCTTTACGGATCGTGCTCCCCAGGCCTTCCGCTATGTCCAACCCACTGATTATCAGCAGCCGGCTAATTCCGCGCCTCCCAGGCTGACTCCGGCGAACGGCTGCGCGGGATATGGCTGCCCGCCACCCCCTCCCCCTTATTATTGGCCGCCCTATCCACCCTATTTCTACCCCTACTTCGGACCTGCGTTTTATCCGTTCTATGGGCCTAGCTTCACATTCTTTTATGCGCCAAGGTTCTATGGGGGCTTTCACGGCGGATTTCATGGCGGCGGATTCGGCCACCGCCGCTAAGGGACCACGCAAAAATAAAGCTACGTCATTGATATGAACTAATACATTTCTGCCTTGCTCCGAGCGGTGGACGCCTGAGCACGGATGAGCGTCCGACGTTGGTAAATAATGGGATATCGGACAACTATGTAATTCAAGCCTCCGTCGCCCGGCGTTATGTTATAGTTCCTACTGAAAGGAGCCGCGAGTCGGAACTATAACATAATGAGACCCCCCACCTTTGTCCCCTCCATCCTTCGCGAGCACCTGCGCCGCCAACGGATCGCCGATCTGCCCGAACTCCAACGCGTGCTCGGCGCTTCCGTCAGCCTCACCGTTTTCCGCAAGCTCAAACAACTTGGCTATCGGGCCAGCTACACTCACCGCGGACGCTTCTACACGCTGACCGAAATCGCCCGCTTTGATGACCGCGGGCTGTGGTCCTACGAAGGCGTCTGGTTCTCTCGGCACGGCTCGCTGCTGGCGACCGCGGAAGCCTTCGTCCTGGCCTCCCCCAAGGGCTTCTACGCCGATGAGTTGACCGACGCCCTCCATGCCGAAGTTCAGGAGCCTTTGCGCCATCTGGTCCAACAGCACCGCCTGAGCCGTACGGAAATCGAGGGACGGTTCCTCTATACCGCCCGCGACGCGGCCATTCGCCGCCATCAAATCATGGCCAGGCGCAGTGCCCAGGCCATTCCGATGGCGGTCCACGTCGACACTTTGCAGGTCTCTCCCGACGAACTCCAGGCGGCGATCCTCCTTTTCTATGCCCTGCTGGACGAGCAGCAGCGCCGCTTGTTTGCCGGACTTGAATCCCTGCGCCTGGGACATGGGGGCGATACTCTCCTGGCCGATTTCCTGGGCCTGGATGCGCACACCGTAGCGCGGGGCCGCCAGCAACTGCGGGATGAGAAGGTGCTCACCGGTCGGATCCGGCGACCCGGTGCGGGCCGCCCACCCGCGGAAAAAAAACGACCGACCTGATCGCCGTCCTCCACGACCTGCTGGAGCACGACACGGCGGGCGATCCCATGACGGGATTGCGCTGGTCCCGTCGCACCACCACCCGCGTCGCCGAGGAACTGGCCGAACTCGGCGTGCCTATCTCGCCCAACACCGTCGCGCGCCTGCTCCATCAGATGGGCTATTCGCTGCGCGTCAATCGCAAACTGATTGCCAGCGACTCCAGCCCCAACCGTAGCCTGCAGTTTGAATATCTCTCCGCGTTGCGAGACCGCTTTCAACGCCGTCATTGGCCGATCGTCAGTGTCGATGCCAAGAAGCGCGAACTGGTCGGCAACTTCTCTAACTCGGGCCGGCGCTGGGACCGCACGCCCCGCCGCGTCTTGGATCACGACTTCCGCACCGATTCGATCGGTGTTGCCATCCCTTACGGCATCTACGACGTCACCGACAATCGTGGCACGCTCGTGATCGGGATTTCCCACGATACCCCCGCCTTCGCCGCTCATGCCATTGCCCTCTGGTGGCGCCAGGAAGGCTTGCGCTCCTACCGCGGCTCGCGCCACCTTCTCATCCTCGCCGACACCGGGGGCAGCAACGGTTATCGCTGCCGCGCCTGGAAAACCGAGGTCCAGTCGCAACTGGCCAACGCCTCTGCTCTGACGGTTACCATCGCCCACTACCCGACCGGCGCCTCCAAATGGAATCCCATCGAACATCGCCTCTTCTCGGAGGTGTCGCGCAACTGGGCCGGCGAACCCCTCGACTCCTACCGCAAGATCCTTAACTACGCTCGCACTACCCGCACCCAGACCGGACTCTGCGTCACCGCCTACCTGGATCGTCGCTACTACCCCTGCGGCGTCAAGCCTACGCCAGAACAACTCGCTTCCCTGCGCGTTCAGCCTCATGAAACACTGCCCGAGTGGAATTACACTATCAAGCCGCAATTGTGAACTTATTTTTGCGCGGTCCCT
>Ga0209061_1003503_pt1 | contig 16917 bp, 18 predicted proteins | sample Coa_R1_10_FD_187157 | JGI IMG/M metagenome (GOLD analysis project Ga0209061, IMG submission 187157) | Surface soil microbial communities from Centralia Pennsylvania, which are recovering from an underground coalmine fire - Coalmine... | ecosystem: Environmental > Terrestrial > Soil >...
GCTCCGGCTCCGCGCGCTGCCGACCGATGTCCGAGGGAGCGGCGGTTGTCAGACGGTCGAGCATTTTCTCCTGTGCAAGGTGCGCCGAATCGTGGAACGTCCGCCAGGGCGTCTTCCCGAAGCAGTAGTTGCCGGAGTGCGCGCGTTCCTCATGATACTCGCGCAGCCAGCCATCCAGATCTGTTTGCAGCTTTCTCCAACGAAGTGTAGCGTTTCTTGCGAAAGGCGACGCTGTAAAACTCTTCCCGAATAAAGTCGATGCTCTTTGAGATGCCTTGGCTGGCGATGTCGAGTTCCGGACACAACGAGACGAATCCATCGTCTTCTCGCTCGATGATCGCCGTCAGTCGTTGCGTGCCTTGCATGATTCTGAGTCTACACCCTACCATTTTGACGGATTGTCGCCTATGCTGAGATTGACCAGATCGGAAGGTCCCGTCAATGAGGCCCGGTCCGTGATTGACCCGGAGATCTAGTCTGCGTAGTTCCTTGGCGAAGCAAGCCCGCTATCATAAGTTTCAGTGGCAGGCGTTTACCTCTCATATCCGTTCTGCGCGCAAAAATGCACCTACTGCAACTTTGCTTCGGGCATTTTTCCGGCTTCGGTCGAAGCCCGCTACATTGAAGTCCTTGCGCGCGAATTGCAGACGCATCGCTGGGAATGGCAGCCGGAAACGGTCTATCTGGGTGGCGGAACGCCCAGCGCTATGGGCGTCGAACAACTCGCGCGACTGCTTGCGCTGGTTCCAGGGAGACCCTGGGCGGAGGCAACGATGGAAGCCGCGCCAGGCACGGTCGCACCGGAGCGGGCGCGCGCGTGGAAGGAGTGCGGCATCACGCGCGTCAGCCTGGGCGTGCAGTCGTTCGTCGAAGCGGAGATCCGCCGCACGGGCCGGAAGCATTCCGCGCAAATCGTGGCTCGCGAGATCGAAATGCTGCGCGCTTGCGGGATCGCGAACATCAATATCGACTTGATCGCGGGACTTTCCGGACAGACCGCCCGAAGCTGGAGCGAATCGCTCGAATGGATCGAGCGCTTAGCGCCGCCGCACGTCTCTATCTACATGCTGGAAATCGACGAGGATAGCCGGCTAGGCAAGGAGATTCTGCTGGGGGGCGTGCGCTACGGCGCGGCCGACAGACCCGGGGAAGAGGAAACCGCCGCGTTCTATGAAACGGCCGTGGAGCGGCTCGCGGCTGCCGGCATCCGCCGCTACGAAATTTCCAATTTTGCCCGGCCCGGTTTCGAATCGCGGCACAATCTGAAATATTGGAAGCTCGAGCCGTACGCGGGTTTCGGCGCCGATGCGCACTCCTTCGATGGGCGCGAGCGGAGACAGAATCCGGAATCCGTGAACGAGTACCTGGAAGGCCGTCCGGCCCAGGCGACGCCGGCGCGGCCGGCCGAAGAGCGCTTCTTCGTGGGTTTGCGGCTGAGCGAAGGGATCGCACCCGAGCCGGAAGAATGGCGGCGGTTCGAAGCCGGCATCCGCCGCTTTCTGGACGATGGCCTTCTCGAAACCGAAGGCGCGCGCCTGCGCCTGACCGATCGCGGCGTGCTGCTTTCGAACGAAGTATTTCAGGAATTTCTACTCCCATGATCGATTTGCGAAGCGACACCGTCACGCGCCCCACTCCGGCCATGCGCCGCGCCATGATGGAAGCCGAAGTGGGCGACGACGTCTACGGCGAGGACCCGACCGTCAACCGCCTCGAACAGACCGCCGCGGAGATCACCGGCAAAGAGGCCGCGCTGTTCGTGCCTACCGGCACTATGGGCAACACCATTGCGGTGAAGGCGCACACCCGGCATGGCGAGGAGGTGATTTGCGATTCGCGCTCGCACGTGCTGAATTACGAACTCGCCATGATGGCGTGGTTCTCCGGCTGCGTGGCGCGGCCCATTCCCACCGAGCGCGGCATTCTGAGCTGGGAGCAGGTACGGGCGGAAATCCGGCCCCTGGGACCGCACTGGGCGCCGACCGGGCTGATCGCCATCGAAAACACGCACAACATGGCGGGCGGCACGGTGTATCCTCTGTCCACGATCCGCGAAATCTGCGCCGGCGCGCGCGAACACGGCTTGAAGGTGCATATGGATGGCGCGCGCGTGTTTAACGCCGCGGCGGCGCTGGGTGTTCCGGTGCGCGAAATTGTGGCTCCGGTGGATACGGTGATGTTCTGCGCATCGAAAGCGCTGGGCGCGCCGGTGGGATCGCTGCTCGCCGGCCCTGCCGAAACCATCGCGCAGGGAAGGCTTTACCGCAAGCGCCTGGGCGGCGGCATGCGGCAGGCGGGCGTGCTGGCCGCGGCCGCGCTGGTCGCGCTGTCGGAAAGCCCCGCCGGCCTCCAGCGGGATCACACCAACGCCCGGCTTCTGGCTGAGGGGCTGGCTCGCATTCCGGGCATCCAGGTGAATCCCGCGGACGTGGAAACCAACATTGTGATCTTCGACGTGAGCGGCACGGGATTGACTTCCCCCGAAATCGGCGCGCGGCTGCGGGAGCGCGGGGTTCTAATCAATGGCATAAACGACCGGCAAATGCGCGCCGTGACTCACTACGACGTGGACCGCGCGGGCTGCCAAGAAGCGTTGGCGGCTCTTGCGGAAATCGCCGCCGCGCGCGCCCGGCGGGCTTCTACTCCGGCGGACTGATTACTTCGCCGGCCGGTCGCGGAAGCGGAACTCGGGCGAAGCAATCAGCGCGGCATACGAACCGAAGGCGTCCTCGCTCCAGGGCGCTTCGGGCTGGGCCGGCTCCTCCTCGAAAACCCGCAGCGTGCGATAAGTGGTGGAGCGCTCGACCGGAATGCGGCCGGCGGCGCGGATCCAGGCGCGCATCTGGGTGGGATGCAGGAATTGTCCGTGCGGAGCGCCCGCGGAAGTAGAGATGCTTTCGTTCATGAGCGTGCCGCCGAAATCGTTGGCGCCCGCCCCCAGGCAGGCCTGCGCCAGCCGCGGACCCTGCTTCACCCACGCGGCCTGCACGTTCACGATCCAGGGATCGAGCATCAGGCGGGAAATGGCGTACATGCGCAGCACGTCTTGTTCGCTGACAAACGCGCGCGCCCCCGGCGCCAGCCCCTTCTTGAACATGGGCGCTTCGGCGGCGATAAAGCTGAGCGGGACGAACTCGGTGAATCCGCCGGTCTCCTTCTGAATGCCGCGGATCAGGGCCAGGTGGCGCGCGCGGTCCAGCGCCGATTCCACGTGCCCGTACATGATGGTTACGGTAGTGGGAATGCCGAGTTTGTGGGCCGCGCGGACAACGCGCATCCAATCGTGTGTCGAGATGCGCCCGGGCGAAATGGCATCGCGGACGCGGTCGTCCAGAATCTCCGCGGACGTCCCCGGCAGAGAGCCGAGGCCGGCGTCCTTCAGTGCCGCGAGGTAATCTTCCAGCGTGCGCTCTGCGAGCGTAGCGCCGTAGAGCACCTCTTCCGGCGAAAACGCGTGCACGTGAATTTCGGGCACGGCGCGTTTGATCGCGGCGCACAAATCGATATAAAAAGTCCCTGGAATCCGCGGCGGCAGTCCCGCCTGAATGCACACTTCGGTGGCGCCCAATTCCCAGGCTTGGCGCGCGCGGCGCGCCACCTCCTCTTGCGGCAGAAAATAGCCCTGTTCGGCGCGATGCCCGCGGCTGAATGCGCAGAATCCACAGCGCTTCACGCACACATTGGTGAAATTGATATTGCGGTTGACCACGTAACCGGCACGGTCGCCCACGCGCCGGCGGCGCAGCTCGTCCGCCAGCGACAACAGGCGCGCGAGCGAATCGCCTTCGGCTTCAAAGAGCGCGGCGCCTTCTTCGGCCCCGAGTTCGCGGCCTTCGCCGCACTTGTCCAAAATGGCTTCAATGTTCATGCGATTTCCCGCTCGCGCGCGACGAGGCCGCCGGGGTCCATCCACGCTTGGGCGCGGTCGCGCAAAGCGTCCGGCACCCAGCCCGGGTCCCGAATGTATTCGGGATAGGCCGCCAGTCGTTCGCGCAGCTCGAACCCGGCCTGTTCGGTTACGGATTTCAGTTCGCGGATTGCCGGCCACGCCATCTCTGGATTAATGTGGTCGCGCGTGACTGGCGAGATGCCGCCCCAGTCGTTAATGCCGGCGAGCAGGTAGAAGCCGTACGCATCGCGCGAAAGGTTCGGCGGCACCTGCAGATTCATTTGCCCGCCCAAAATCAGACGCGCTACCGCCGCCGTGCGCGCCACGTCGAGCGCCGCGGGTTCGGCGCGGCCGTGAAACAGCGTGTCCCCCTTCGCCCGGAAATTCTGCACAATCACCTCTTGAACATGGCCGTGGCGCTCGTGCAAATCGCGAATGGCGAACAGCGCGTCCACGCGCTCCTCGGCGGTTTCGCCGATGCCGATCAGAATGCCGGTGGTGAATGGAATGCGCAGTTCGCCGGCAGTGCGCAGCGCCTTCAGCCGCGCCTCCGGCGCTTTGTCGGGGCAGCGGTAGTGCGCTTCGCCCGGCGCCAACAGCCGCCGGCTCGCGCTTTCGAGCATCATTCCCATGCTGGCATTCACCGGCTGCAACTCCAGCATTTCGCCGCGCGAGAGGACACCGGGGTTGGCGTGCGGCAGCAGACCGGTCTCTTCCAGCACCAGGGCGCACATGGCGCGCAGGTACTCGATTGTGGAGCTGAGCCCGCGCGCGGCGAGCCAGGCGCGATACTCCGGATAGCGAAGCTCAGGCTTATCGCCGAGACTGAAGAGCGCCTCCTTGCATCCCGCCCGGCGGCCCGCGCGCGCCACGGCGAGAACCTCTTCCGGGGTCATGGTGTGTGCGCGCGCGTCGCCCGCCTCGCGCGCGAAAGTGCAGTAGGCGCAGCGGTTGCGGCAAAGGTTCGTTAGCGGGATGAAGACTTTGCGCGAGTAAGTAATGGTCCGTCCGGTACGCCCGTCGCGAATCCGGCCGGCTTCGGCAAATAACTCCACCAGTTCCGCGCCCGTGGCCCGCATGAGCCGGCACGCTTCCGCGCGGGAGATCCCTGTCTGGCTGGTATACACGATCAGCCCATCGAGTGAACGCCTTCGGGCTGAATCTTGTAAATCACGCGCACTTCGCCGGGGCCCCGGTACGGGTACTTGTCCTGGCCGATATATTTCTTGGTCAGCTTGTCGATGTGGGCGTCGGCGCCGTTTTCCGTAATGTCCACCACGCGCCCGCGGATCGAGAGGTGGCGATAAGGATTGTCCGGGTCCATGATATCCAGGCCCACCCGCTTGTCGCGGCGCATGTTCTGGTCTTTTACGCGGCCTTTGGCCGAGTTGATCAGGATATTGTTGCCATCGAACTCGAACCAGACTGGAGAAACCTGCGGACTGCCGTCGGGCATCAGCGTAGCCAGTTGCGCAAACGCTTTCTTCTGTAGGATGTCTTGATATTTTTCCGGTATCGCTGCCATCGTTTGCCTCCTCTAGGAGCGTACACCAAGCATTGCGGGTGTGGCACGGGTTATTTTAGGAGGAGTGATTCCCCCGACAAACATGGCCCGGAAGGTGGCGGTGATCGGCGGCACCGGAGCGGAGGGCGGCGGCCTAGCCCTGCGATTCGCGAGAGCGGGCCTGGCGATGCGGATCGGCTCGCGGAATGCGGAAAAGGCGCGGGAGGCGGCTCGGCGAATCGCGGAAACGGCCGGGGCGCGCGAGGTGGCAGGCTTTGCCAATCCGGAAGCGGCGGCCGGAGCGGAGATTGTGGTCCTCACGGTGCCGCTGGCCGCGCAAGTGGAAATTCTGAAGTCGCTGCGGGGCAGTTTCTCGCCGGGACAGGTTCTGGTGGATGCCACGGTGCCGCTCGAAATCGCCATCGGGGGCCGCATCTCGCGAACCATTACGTTATGGGACGGCTCCGCGGCCCAGCAGGCCGCGAGGCTCGTACCGGACGGGGTCCGGGTGGTGTCCGCCTTCCACGCGCTCAGCGCCGAAGCGCTGGCGCGCTTAGACCAGCCGGTTGGCTGCGATACGCTGCTGTGCGGCGACGATGCGGATGCGAAAGCCGCGGTGGCCGAACTCGCCGATCTGATTCCGGGAGTCCGGGCCATCGATGCCGGATCGCTCGATAACGCCCGCCTGCTCGAAAGCGCGGCCGCACTGCTGATCGCGCTGAATTTGCGGCATAAAGTGAAAGGCTCCGGTATGCGCATCACCGGTCTGCGCGCAACGGAGCCGGGCGCATGAAGCGCGGCGTGGTGGCCGCTCTGGCCGGCGGCGTGGGGGCGGCGCGATTCCTCGATGGTCTGGCGCGCGTGCTTTCGCCTGAGCGCCTGTTCGTCGTCGGCAACACCGGCGACGATGCCGAAATTCACGGCCTGCATGTCTCCCCGGATCTGGACACGGTGATGTACACGCTCGCCGGCCTTGCCCACCCGGAGCGCGGCTGGGGCCTGCGCGGCGATAGCTTCCATTGCCTGGAAGCGCTCGGCAAACTGGGCGCGCAGACCTGGTTCCAGCTTGGCGATCGCGATCTGGCTACACACTTGTACCGCACCGAACGCCTGCGCCAGGGCGCCGGGCTTTCCGCGGTAACCGCCGAGCTGGCAGCCGCGCTGGGCGTTCGTTCCGCGCTGGCGCCGATGTCGGACGAGCGGGTGCGCACGCGCATTTGCACGGCAACGGGTGAGTTGGAATTTCAAACCTGGTTCGTCAAACGCCGGGCCCGCGACAGCGTGGCGGGCGTGCGGTTCGAAGGCGCCGAGCAGGCGGCCGCGGCGCCCGGAGTGTTGGATGCGATAGCCAATGCGGAGGCGGTGATCGTTTGCCCGTCCAACCCGTTCATCAGTATCGGGCCGATCCTGGCAATTCCGGGCATTCGCGACGCGCTTCGCCGCAAACGGGAGCGGGTGGCCGCCATTTCTCCCATTGTCGGCGGGCGCGCGCTCAAAGGCCCCGCCGCGCACATGATGAAGAGCATGAAAATGCGGCCGGCGGCGGCGGCGGTGGCGCGGCTCTACGCCGATTTCGTCGGCCTTTTCGTGCTGGATGAAGCGGACCGCACGCAGGCCGAAGAAGTCGAATCGCTGGGTATGCGCCCGGTGGTGACGAACACGATTATGAGCGGAGCGCGGGAGCGAAAAGCGCTGGCCCGCGCGGCCATGGCGGCGCTGGAGATCGCGGCTTGACATTCGCTCTGCTGCCGGTGAAAAATCCGTGCAACGCCAAGCAGCGGCTGGCGGGATTGCTTCCCCCCGCGGCGCGCGAGCAACTGGCGCGCCTGCTGTATGCGCAGACGATCGCGACGCTTTCACAAGCGTCCGGCATCGATCGCGTAATGGTGGTCACGAGCGATTGCGAAATCGCCGCCCACGCCCGCCGCACGGGCGCCGTGGTCCTCCAGGAGAACGGGCAGGTGAGCCATAGCGCGTCCGCCGACGCCGCCTGCCGCGCCGCGATGGAAATGGGGGCCGAGACTGCTCTGCTGGTCCCCATCGATGTGCCTCTTGCGACACCCGCCGATTTTGAGCGCTTGGCGTCGGCGGGGGCCGGTTTGCGGCCGGGAGTGGCGATCGTGCCCTCGGCGGATGGAACCGGCACGAACGCGCTGGCGCGCACGCCTCCCGATGTGATTCCCAGTTGCTTCGGTCCCGGCAGCTTCGAGAAGCATCTCGGGCAGGCGCGGTTGCGCGCCCTCGCATCCGATGTGCTGCGCCTGCCAGGGCTGATGTTCGACATCGACACGCCCGAAGACGTAGCCGAGTTGCTGGCGCGCGCGCCCGGCTCGCGCGTGGCGGGCTTCCTGGCCGGCTTCCAGCGATCCATATGCGCCTCGAAATAACGGGCCTCGAAACCCTGCCGGAGGTCCGGCCCGGAGATGACCTCGGCGCGCTGATTCGCCATGCCGCGCTGCGGGAAGGCAAGACGATCGGTTCCAGCGTGGTGCTGGCAATCGCGCAGAAAGTGGTGTCCAAGGCGGAAGGGGCTATTGTGGACCTGCGCGAGATTCAGCCTTCCGCGCTGGCGCTCGCCTGGGCCGCCGAATGGGGCAAGGACCCCCGATTGATCGAGCTCATTCTGAGCCAATCGCGCCGCATCGTCAAAATGGACCGCGGTGTCCTGATTGCCGAGACTCGCCTGGGACTGGTTTGCGCCAATGCGGGCGTCGATCAATCGAACGTTCCCGGTGACGAATTTGCCACGGTGCTGCCGGCCGATCCGGACGCCTCCGCCCGCTGTTTACGAGAGAGCTCCGGCTGCGGCGCGGTGATCGTCACCGACACGTTTGGGCGGCCTTGGCGGGAAGGATTGGTGGATGTGGCGATCGGCGTGGCCGGCATGGAGGCGCTCGAAGATTTCCGCGGCTCCGCCGACCGGCGCGGCCGCAGGCTGAGCGCCACCCTTATCGCGGTGGCAGACCAGATCGCCGCGGCCGCCGGATTGCTGATGCGCAAGCCCGATGGCTGCCCGGCGGTTTTGTTGCGCGGCCTCCAGTGGCATTCCGCGCCGGGATCGGCGCAGCCCTTGATTCGCGCCCCGAGCCAGGATCTGTTCCGTTAGCCGTTCACGCCTGGTACACGCGCATCGTCTGCTCCGCCACCGCATCCCAAGTGAAAGCGGTTTCGGCGGCGATGCGGCCGTTGTGGCCCATCCAGCGCGCCCAATCGAAATCGGTGAATAAGGTGCCCAGGCCCCAGGCAATGGAATTGGCGTCGGCATGCACCTTGAGACCGTTCACGTTGTGCCACACAAATTCTTCCGGCCCGCCATTACGCGTGGAAACCACTGGTTTGCCGGCGCTCCAGGCTTCCAGAATCACGATGCCGAAAGGCTCGTTGCGGCTGGGCACGCACACCACATCGCAGGAGCGGTACAAATCCGCCAGCTCTCCGTTGGCGCGGAAGCCGGCGAAACGGGCGGCATGGGCCACTCCCAACTGGTGCGCGCGCGCTTCCACCGGTTTGCGCATCTCTCCGTCTCCCGCGAAGAGGAATTTGGCGCGCGGATAATATTTGAGAATCGCCGGGGCGGACTCGATCAACAGATCCGGGCCCTTCTGGTGCGCCATGCGGCCTACGAAGAGCACGGTGGGATCGGTCGGTCCGATAGCATAGCGGCGCTTGATGGCGGCCGGCTCGATCCACCCATCGTAATTGTGCACGTTCACGCCGTTGTAGATTACGGAGATCTTTCCACCCGGGACCTCGTACATCCACTCGACTTCCTGCTGCAATGCCCGCGATACGGCAATTATCCGGCTTGCCCAGTGGCAACCCGCGCGCTCCTGGTAGCGCACGCGCTCCGATTGGCCGTTACAGAAACGGTTGCCGCAACGGCCATATTCGGTGGAATGAATGGTGAAGACGCCTTTGCGGGCGCGGCCCTGGTGAATCCAGATCATGGCATTGGCCGCCAGCCAGTCGTGCGCGTGAATCACGTCGAACGGGCCGCTAAAATTTTCGGCTTCGAACACATGATGGACGAAGGAGCGGCACATGTTGTTCACTTCTTCGACAAAGTTGGGATTCAGCTCGAAAGGGCAGCGATGATAATGCACGCCTTCGATGAGCTGGTAATGCAATTGGCCCGGACCCTGGCGCGTAAATACATGCGCCTCGTTGCCGAGGCGTTCGAGCGCCGCGGCCAACTCGGTCACATGGGTCGCGATTCCCCCCACCGAAATGGAATGCAGGGACTCCCAGCTCAAAATTGCAATCTTCATGCTCGGGCTCCTGGCACAGGAGCGGCGCCTTCCCCGTGGGCCCGCGTCAAAGTCAAGAAAGTTTCCCCCATTGTAGACAACGCCCGGCGAGCGGCAAAAGAGAAAAAGTACAAATCGAGCGGGAATGCGTGCAAAGAAACAGTTGTCGCCCGCGCCTCGTTTTGCCATGCTGAGAGGTTTCGAATCGTTTTCGAGGGAACGCCGCATGATTGCCGAAACCGCCAGATTCATTCCCACCGCCGATGCGGGGGCGATTGCCGCGATTGCGGGCGCTTACCACAGCACGCCCTTCGACGTGCTGGAAATGCATCCTGTTACCATCGATGGGTCTCCGGGACTCGCGATCCGCACGTTCCAGCCGCGGGCCACCGAGGTTTCTGTGAACCGCAATGGCGTGTTCTATCCGATGGAGCGGGTGCACCCCGATGGCTCGATGATGATCGCCGTGCCGCCGCTCGGAGTAGTGTATTTCAAGGTGGAAGGGCAGTGACGCGGCGTGAGCGGGCAATTGCAGCAAGCCCCGCATCAAAGTAGTGCATTAGATCCGTTACGATTTCGGACGCGGCTTGGATAAGTTTTGGCGGCGAAGGGCGGCGTTCCGGGCAAGTCCATATGTGATCCAACTATTGACCTGCGCGAACAGTTGCTCGACTGGAATCGCTTCGAAAAAAGGCTGCTGTTGCGGCTCGGCTTCGATCCTGGCGGCGCCGGAATCGTCTTTCGAAACCAGCACTCTACTCTCACCGCCTCTGAGAATCGCTTCCTGGCCGGGATTTTGCGCCGGCGGCCAACCATCGCCTTGAAATACGACCACTACCGGCACATCCGCAATCACGATTTGCGCCGCCGCGAATCGCTTGAGCGCCGGCTCGGCCGATTCCGAGCCGCGCGTGTAAGCAGGCGGACCGGCGCGATTTCCCAGATAATCCGCCAGCGGGTTGCGGTTTTGCGCAGCCTCATTCGGATGCCGGCTCAAATACGATTCGCAATCGAATAGTGGGTGAGGATTGCACGCATCAGCGCCGCTTTCGGCAAAGTGCGCCAGAAGCCCGTGGGCGCCAATTTCCATTCCAAAACCGCAGCGCGCGTAATATCCCGGCTCGAAGAGCGGATGCGGCTTGCGCCCCTCCGCCGCTCCATGCCGGACGTAATGCAGCAGGGGCGGAATCCCGGCTTTGCGCACATCCGGATTGCGCTCCAGATAAAATTCGGAATCGAAGAAAGGAGTGGGCTGCCTGTGGCCGTTGGCGGCGCGCCGCAAATAGTGGCTCAATGGATTTAAACCCGCCGCCCCCACTTCGGGGCACTGTGCCAGATAGAAGGCCGGATCGAACAGCGGGTGCGGCTTCTTGAGCTCGAACGCTCCGCGCAACAGAAAATGGATGAGTGGGTTTGTGGTAGGACCGATTTCGGGGTAGCTTTCGCGATAGTAATCCGCGTCAAACAGGTTCGTCTCATAGCGGCGCAAGCAGCGCCAGAGGATGAAGGCATCGCGCGGCATACCCGCCAGGCGGCGCAGTCTCGTGTACCAGTTGGGCCTTGCGGACCGCGCGGACCCGGGCGCCGCTTCCAATCGCGCAATATGCCGGGTCTCCTGCTTGCGCCTTCGTACGCAGGGACCAACGCGTCTTCCGGGCGGCTCGCCGATTCGCCGCTCGAATTCTTCAAGCCTCGCGTCCGCGTCCGGAACCAGCCGGAACCGCCGCTCGATTTCCGCGTGGGCGCAGTTTACCAGCCGTATGTCCAGCGCATTCAGCCGCAGCAATTCGGCATAGACGGACTCATCGCAAGCGGACCGCACCTTCTCAATTCTTTCAGCGAGGCTCCCGGCTAATCCACCGGTTACGTTCTCCGCGGGCAAAGCGCAGTCCAATTCCGGAAAAACGCTCCGGAGGCGATGCTCCCCCGCCACCATGCTCTTGTTGAAGCAATGCACAAGACCCGGGAATGCCGCCCGCCGGATGCGCTCGGCGGCGAGTTGGAAATCCCGCTCCTCCGGTTCGTCGGAATCGCCCGCGCAAGCCAGTTGATTGACTTGCACGTTTTTGACGTAGAGTTGCTTACCCTCGACCAGGCCCCTCACAAACTCTCCGAGCGACCCCTGCGCCAATTCGCTCAGCGGATCGCCAGTTGCCGGACGAGGATGATAGAAATCGTAGATCGAACGGATACGATCGATCGGATCGCGCAGCAAACAAACATCGAAAAACAGAAAGCCCGCAATTTTAGGAGTGGGATAGCGGATCTGATGACTGGAGATGGCTTTGGTAGAACGATTCCGCTCCAGAAACTCGACTAGCTCCTGGTTGGAAACGATTCCCTCGCTATCCGAAGTTTCCACGCGTGAGAATGCGCGACCGAAGCTGCGCTCGAAAATCTCTTCAATAGTGGAGCCTGCGTTTTTGAAGATGTGATAGTGCAGCAGCACGCACCGCATGGAAGAAGACTAACTACTCGCTCTGGTACTCCGCCCGCCGCTCGATTTCCAGGTACTCTTCCGGTGTGAAGAACGTCGTCGGTTGCGTAGACATGGAGATTACAGCCTGACCTTCTCGTAAATATCCGCCAGTACCAGGCGGCAGCCGATTGAGGGCAACTCCAGTACATCTTCTGGCTTCTCCGCCGAAGCCGCCACCCACAAGCCCTCCGGCATCCTGCGGAACAAGTCGGCGTACATTTCCTTCGAGGCCACCAGTAGGTATTCCTCGAGCGACTCGATTTTTTTGTAGTGGGCGAACTTGCGGCCACGATCATAGGCTTCCGTCGAGGGGGACAATACCTCGATGATCAGGCTGGGGTTGAGCAGCGTATCCAGTCTGTCGTCCGTGAATTTCGGTTCGCCGCATACAGCGGTCACATCGGGATAGGTGTAGAGTCCGGTCGCGGGAACCAGGACGCGCTGATCGCTCGGATAGGCGATACAGGGGCGTTTGCGCAACTGGTTCCCCAATTCGCGCAGAATGTTCGAGCAGATGATATTGTGCGGGCTGCTTGCGCCAAACATCGCAAACATCTCGCCATTGAGATACTCGCTCTTATACTCCGCTTGGCGCTCGATTTCCAAGTATTGCTCGGGTGTAATGAAGCTCTTAGGCTGCGTGGACATACCGGCCGTCTTCAATATTCACGGTAGCGCATCCTCTTACAAGCTGTTCGACGAAAAGACCGCCGGTTCCTTCTCCGCTACCTGCGCGTTGCGCAGACCCAACATGGGCCATTCGAGCAGCGTCGCGCCCCACGAATACCCCACGCCGAAGCCCACCAGCATCACCGTCTGGCCGGGCCGCAAACGCCCTTCGGCCAGCGCGTGTTTCAATGCGATGGGTATCGTTGAAGAAACCGTGTTCCCGCAGGATTCCAGCCATAAGTAGAACTTCTCGCGGGGGATCTTCAGTTTTCCACGCAAGTGGTCCAGCATGTAGCGGTTCGCCTGGTGAAATACGAACAGGTCCACCTGCTCCAGGTCCTTCCCGCTCCGGTCGAGCAGTTGCGCAATACAGGCCGGAATCGCGCGTAGGGTGAAATTGAAGATTTCGGCGCCATCCATGAACAGGCTCTCCTCGCTGCGCGCGCCGCCGTTCGCATCGCTCCGCGCCTCCGATGTTTCCGGCGCGTGGCGCCGGCGCAGCCCGCCTGCTGGAACGATCAGGTTCTTAGCGCCGCTCCCGTCCGTGCCGAAAACGTAGCTGCCGCGCAGGTCCGCCGGTCCGGGGGCGGCAGCCAGCAAGGTCGCCGCCGCGGCGTCGCCAAACAATGTGCGTACGCTGCGGTCGCGCGGATGGATGAACTTGGTATAGGTCTCGGCGGTAACCAGCAGAAGCTTCGATGCCTGCCCGGTTTGAATCAGGCCTTGCGCCAGACCCAGCCCGTACACGAATCCGGAACAGCCCAGGTTAAAGTCCAGCGCGCCCGCGCTGGTGGGAATGCCCAGCCGGTCCTGCAGCAGGCACGCCGTCGTCGGCAGAAAATAGTCGGGACTCTGCGTGCACAACAGCAGGTAGTCGATCTCCCCGGGAGAACAGATCCCGCTGGCGAACAGCTTCTGGCAGGCCGCCGCCGCCAGATCGGAAGCGCACTCGTCCTCGGCCACTACGTGCCGTTCCGCGATTCCGGTCTTGCTCTGGATTTTTTCCACCGGCCACTCGGGAAATTCCACCGCCAGATCCTGGTTGGAAATCACCTTTTCCGGAAGAAAATATTCAATCGCCAAAATGGATGCCTGCACGGTCCCTCCTTATTGGGCCATACAGCCGCCGTCTACTGCCAGCACGCTGCCCGTAATCCATTTTGCGGTATCCGCAAGCAGGAAAGCGATGGCATGGGCTACGTCCAGCGGCGTGCCTAAGCCAAGCGGCTGGGTGCGCTCCACGCAGGCGCGCAGTTCTTCCGGCGTCATCAGGTCGCCAGTCCTTTCGTACATCTCCGTGCGTACATACGAAGGAGCGACGCAGTTGACGCGGATCCCCTCTTTCGCCAGTTCTACCGCCGCCGCTTTGGCAAACGCAATCAGAGCGCCCTTGCTGGCCCCGTAGACGCTGCGCGCCTGCTTCCCGCGCAGGCCGGCAATCGATGCCACGAACACAATGCTGGCGTTTCCCTCGCGCACCCGTTTCCGGGCGAATTCCTTAGTCAGCAGAGCAGCGGAGTAGAAGTTCACCCGCATCACATCTTCAAGTTGTTTCAGGCTCAGGAAGCGCAGCGGCATGGTTGCGGCCATCCCGGCGCAATGCGCCAGGCCGCTCAGAGGGCCCACTACTTTCACCACATCGGAAATCCAGCAGCCAATGCCATTGGGATCCGCCAGATCCAGCGCGGCCACATGATGCCCGCGGCCGTTCATCTCTGCCGCGGTCTGCCGCAGCCTGTCCAGGTCCCGGCCCGATACCACCACGCGCGCGCCCAGTCTGCTCAATTGCACCGCCGTCGAGCGGCCGATCCCGGCGGAGGCCCCTGTCACCAGAATGGTCTTACCACTCAGATCCAGCGGATTGTCCATGCGCGGCGGCCCTAGCGGCTGGCCTCCGCCCGCATAGCCGCCTCCGGTTTCCGCTTTTTGATGAACACCGCCGGGCGCCCGCCCCAGATTTCGCCCGCCGGAATCTCCGTGTGCGGCTTCACATACGAATGCGGCTCGATAATCGCGTCCTCGCCGATCTGGCAGCCCAGACTCACCAGCGAATACGCACCGATGGTTGCGCGCGCGCCGATTCTGACCGGCGCCGTGACGAACACGCGCTTGCCGCTCGGCAGGTTGTTCCAGAAGTGGGCGCCAATCGCGACTCCCGCTCCCATCACTACTCGATCGCCAATCCAGGTGAGGTCGGGATCTTCGATTTTGCCCCCTCCGACCACCTTCTCACCGAAGTGCATCGTGTACGAGTAGCCCCGAATCAGCAAGTTCCTTCCCCACTTCGACGATGCCATCAGCGATGTCAGAGGCAGGCTTTCGATCACGGCCATTCGCATGGTGCTCGCCAGCACAAAACGAAATTTCCCGGGCTCGGAGCCCGGCAGCGTGGCGTACCTCGGCTTAGGATGCCGGCGGCCCATCGGCGCAATCGTGATCTTGCAGAAGATCAGGAAGAAAATGAGCCACACCAGATAGAGCGGTGGCGAGAGCAGCATCCAAACATACCAAGGGAGACCGCCGGCCAGATTGACCAGCTCCACGAAAGCCGCCACCACCCCAATGGAAAAACAGGCGGGGATTACCCATACCCAAAGAGCCACCCAGAAACTTCCGATTATTTGTGCCATGCTTGCTTTGTCCCCGGAAGGGGCGGCTTCGCCCACTGTCCGGCCTGCGGGCTCCTTGTTACTTGCTAAACTCCGAGATCAAACCCGCCAGGTCGTCCACCGTAACGCAGGCAGGAATGCGCTTGGCGGGAACGGCCACGTTGTAGTGCTCGTCCGCCAATGCAATGAAACCCAGCATCGCCATCGAGTCCCACCCATCGAAACTGCTCAGGGCCTCACCGCCCTTTACGGTGCCGGGCGGAATGTCCAAAATCTCGTCCAACCTTTTGTAAAAACCAGCCAAATCCAGTGTTTTAGCGCTCATAAATGATAAGCCAGCCTCTCTTCAGCGTCCCCACTTGCTAAACCGCGCCTATTTGCCGCCAAAGCGCTTTCCATTGGGAAAGCGGTGTCATCGTGGTCTGCTTCAGGGTCGCTTGCACCAATGCGATCTCTTCCTCATCGTTGCGGTCCGCGATCACCGCCCGGATCACCACGACCCCTCGCGAACTGGGCGCGCTCACCACGTCTTCGCCCCCCACTTTCTCATACCGGTCCCCCGGCTTCTTGATCACCACGTCGAACTCCCGCTCTTTCGAGGCTCGATCGTTTCGTACGTAGAAATTATCCGTATTGCGGCGATAGAGAGAAATGCACCAGTACGTGTCTCGCGCCGGCACCGCGCAATGAATCACCACCGGTTCCCGGCGGACGTCGTACAGCCCCAGCATGTAAATCATATCCGGGCTGGTCATAACGATCCGGTCGTCTCCCGATTTTGCCGGCCCACCCATCAGGAGATGATTGAACCAGGGCTTGCCCTCCATCTTCCGGCGAAAGCCCAGGAAGACTCCTCCCGTGATGATCACCGGAATGCTCCGCAAAAACAGCAGTACGAAGGCGCCGCTCAGGAGCAGCGTCGTTGCCACCCACGGCAGAAATCCGGTCATGCGGAAGCCTCGCGGCGGATTTTCGGCAACCCGACCGTTTCCAGGTTCTCCAGTGTATGCCGCCCCGGCCCATACAACCGCAACGCCAGTCCAAAGTTGCCCTCTGGTTCTCCGGTCGGAATCCAGTTCTCCTCCTGCGGTTCGGGTGAAAGCCGGATGCGCCAGCGCCCGTCGCCGCTCCGCTTTACCGAAGTCTGCGAAATCGAGTATCGTCCCAGCGAGTTCGGGATCAAATGGTTCTTCTTATAAGCGGTGAGACTCCACCAGCGCGCGTCCGGGTCCTGCCCTTCAACCGAGTAGGTCGCCGCGCATTCCAGGCGGTTTCCATCGGAGTCGTAGAGTGCGCTGAAGTACACGGCCTCCGGCGCCCGCAAGGCGAACAGGCTATTCCAGGCAATGAAAGCGCGTGTGTACCATCCGGCGTGCTCGCTGCCCAGCGTGAGGTCCACGTGCCAGGCGCCGTTCTTTCTGTGCGGCGGCGCGCGCTTTAGTAAAAATCGAGTCGCGAACAGTGCCAGTACGAATGCTGCGACAATAGCGAGGGCCAATGCGGAGCCAAAGGACATGATC
>Ga0209061_1003507_pt1 | contig 16879 bp, 20 predicted proteins | sample Coa_R1_10_FD_187157 | JGI IMG/M metagenome (GOLD analysis project Ga0209061, IMG submission 187157) | Surface soil microbial communities from Centralia Pennsylvania, which are recovering from an underground coalmine fire - Coalmine... | ecosystem: Environmental > Terrestrial > Soil >...
CCCGCGCGGCGACCTCACCCGGAAGGTGGTGATCACGCTCCCCACGGCCTGAGCCGCCCGCTACCTCGCCGACGAGCGTTACACCACCTCCGCCGACTTGACTTCCGATGGCCCGGCCCGCGAGCATCATTGTGGTGCGAGAATGCCTTGCCTGCCGAGCAGCCGCAGCAAAGCGCATAAGCCTGAGCACCCGCTGTTTGCTCGCGTTTGGGCGCGGGCAGCGATGCTCGTCGGTCCCGAGCAGCAGCGACGGGAGCTGCTCGCCGACCTCCATGGCCGGGTGCTCGAACTCGGCGCCGGAGAGGGCCGCAACTTCGCTCTCTACCCCGCCACCGTGCAGGAGGTCATCGCTGTCGAGCCCGAGCCCTACCTGCGCCAGCATGCGGTTCGCGCGGCCCAAGCAGCGGAGGTACCGGTCACCGTCCTCGACGGCAGCGCAGACGAGCTGCCGGTGGCCGTAGGCAGCTGCGACGCCGCCGTGGCCTCGCTCGTGCTCTGTACGGTTCCCGATCAGGCGCGAGCGCTGGCGGCGCTGCGCGAAGTGCTGGTCCCCTCCGGGGAGCTGCGCTTCTACGAGCACGTACTGGCCGATCACGCAGTCACCGCCAGACTCCAACGGCTGCTTGACCACACCGGAGCATGGCCCCGCCTCGGCGCCGGCTGTCATCTCGCGCGGGATACACAAGCGGCGATCGAGCAGGCTGGCTTCCGCATCGAGGCAATCCAGAGATCCTCGTTCGGTCCTGGCCCGTTTGGGGTTCCGTTTATCCTCGGGCGGGCGCGCCGCGGCACATCCGACGGAGAGGTCGGACAGTGAGTTCCGCCTGCGGAGCGCATCCGAAAAGGCCGTGCTGGCAGCCGATCTTCGGGGGCTTGTCCTGCTCGTCGCGCGATGCAAGACGCGGTGCCGGCACGACGGCTACCGGATGCCGGTATCGACACTGGGGCCGCTGGCTGCAGCACGCGCGGATGGACGAGCGACATGTGGCATTGCGCTTCGCGCTCGACGGCGGTGACAGGACTGAGACCCGAGCAGGGTCGCGAGGTGCCCGCGCCCGCGGTCTCGAGAGGGTGAAACCAGACTCGGCTGCTCAGTGCGCCGGGTGGATGTGTCGTTCGCGCACGCGTGGCGGCGGCTCGGTGCCCGCCGGGGGCTGGCCCGTTGTCCTGCGGGGGAGCTCGGCGGCGGCCCAGAGGCCGGATAGGGCGGTGAGCGCGGCGACGATGGCGATCGCGGCTGGGTAGCCGAGCGCGTCGGCGGTGGCGCCGGCGATGGCGCCACCGAGCGCGTAGCCGAGGTCGCGCCAGAAGCGGTAGACGCCGACGATGGTCGCGCGGGCGCGGGGTGTGGTCTGGTCAGAGATCGCGGCGATCAGGGTGGGGTAGACGCTGGCGGTCCCCAGGCCGAGGAGCACCGCTGAGAGGAGCACGAGTCCGAATGCGGCCTGGGACGCGGCGAGGATGCCGAGTGCGGCTGCCTGGAGCAGCATCCCTGAGACGATCAGGGCGCGGCGGCCGATCCGATCTGAGGCGGCGCCGGCGGGGATCTGGCCGATCGCCCAGACCGCCGGGTAGATCGCGGTGACGACGGCGACTTGGCCGCCTGAGGCGCCGTGGGCGGCGAGGAACAGGGGGGTCAGGCCCCACGCGAGCCCGTCGTTGAGGTTGTTGACCAGGCCCGCTTGGGAGCAGGCGCGGAGCCCGGGTGCTCGGAAGCTGGTCTGGGCGAACGCTTCCGACAGGCTCGGCGCGGTTGCGGTCTCGGCTTGCGCGGGTTCGGTGGCGGCGTGGGTGGCCTGCTCGAGCGTGACGTGCTGGGAGGTGTCGCGCACGAACAGCGTTGAGGCGGCAAATCCGATCAGGGCGATGGCGGCGCCGCCGGTTTCCACGACGGCGCGAGGGGAGATGGTGGCGATCAGTGCGCCGGCGAGCGCGGTGGCGATCGCGACGCCGCCGTAGCCGGCGGCTTCGTTGAGACCGAGCGCGAGACCGCGCCTGCGTGGCCCGACGAGGTCGATCTTCATGTTGACGGTCATCGACCAGGCCAGGCCCTGGTTGGCGCCGAGGAACAGGTTGGCGATCACCACCAGCCACCAGCCGGTGGCGGCCCAGATCAGGAGCGGCACCGGCAGCGCCAGTGCCCAGCCGAGGATGAGCAGGCGTCGGCGGCCGCCTTTGCGCTCCGCGAGCGTCCCGGCGACCAGGTCGACGAGGGCTTTGCTGACGCCGAAGGCGATGATGAAGGACAGCACCGCCAGGCTCGAGGACAGCCGGAACTCGTCGTGGCCGGCGAGCGGCAGCGCGGAGCGCTCCAGGCCGACCATCGCGCCGACGAACGCGTTGATCGCGACCAGCAGCGAGAACTGGCCGCGGTTCTCGCGCAGCCCGAGCCGCACCGGACTCGGAGTCATGCCAGCGGGGCGAGCGGCCGGCCCGAGCGGTTGGCGGCGATGATCGCCGCCTGCCGGTCGGGTGCCGGCGGAACGTCGCGGATCAGCGCGGCCACGAACTCCTCCGAGTTGAACTGCAGAGCGGGGTTGTGGCGGCGCTCAAACCCGATCGTCGAGACCGGCGTGGCCGACAGGCCGCGTCCGCACAGCGACCCGGAATAGTGCCCGGGGAACAGGACAAGGTGATCGGGAAGGCCCAGCAGCCTGCCGGTCAGCGATCGATAGAGCGCGCCGGCCATCTGCTCGACGGTGTGCTCGCCATGCGCGTGGAGATCCGACCGACCGGCGTCGTCGACCAGCAGCGCGTCCGGTGAGCACCAGCCACGGCTCATCCGTCCGAGTGAGGTCGGTGATCAGATAGCTGTGGTGTGCGGCAGCATGCCCAGGCGTGGCCACGGCTTCGATCACCGTGTTTGCCGAGATGCACCCGCTCGCCGTCCGCCAAGCCATGATGCTCGAACCCGACGCCCGCGTCGGCGGGTAGATACGCGGTGGCGCCCGCGCGCCGGATCAGCTCCGGCAGCCCGGAGACATGATCGGCCTGTACGTGGGTCTCCAGCAGCGCCACGATCGGCGCATCCTGCCCCGCGGCCGGCGCGAGGCACTCATCCACCGAGCCGGCGTGCGGATCGACCACCGCCAGCTGAGTGTGGGTCCTGGACCCCAGCAGATAGGAGGCACAAGCGGTGTTGTCGTTGATCAGCTGTCGGAAATACACGTTCTCTTCATTTCGGTCTCACACTTGACAAGCTATCAAGCGATCTATTGAATAACAAGGATGAGCGGCCACGCACAGAAGAGCGCGCTATTCGAGGCGATCGCGATGATGGGCAAGGCATTCGCCAGTCCCGTCCGGCTTGAGCTCCTCGACCTGCTCGCGCAGTCGCCGCGCACCGTCGAGCAGCTCGCACAGGCCAGCCGGCAATCGACCGCGAACACCTCCCAGCACCTGCAGGCGCTGCACGCCGCCGGCATGGTCACCCGCGAACGTGACGGAATCCGCATCCGTTACGCGATCGCCGGCGAGCAGGCGCTACGCGTGTGGCTGGCGCTGCGGGACGCCTCCATCGCCCAGCTCGCGGAGGTGGAGCGCGCCGCCCGCGACTACCTCGGTCCCCCGGTTGAGACCATCGACTGCGAGGAGCTCATCGCCCGGCTGGACCGCGGCGAGGTCGTCCTGATCGACGTCCGCCCAGTCGAGGAGTACACCGCCGGGCACATCGAGGGCGCGCGCTCCATCCCGCTGGACGAGCTCGAGCGACGCCTCGCCGAACTGCCAGGGGACGCGGAGATCGTCGCGTACTGCCGCGGGCCGTTCTGCGCCTACGCCCACGAAGCCGTGCGTCGCCTGCACGCGACCGGACGCCGATCCCGCCGCCTAAGCGCCGGCTGGCCGGAATGGCGCCTGCACAGCCGAGCGGCCCAGCGATCAACCAGTGATCAAAGTCGCGCCAAAGCCACCCGGTAGCCCGCTTGAACCGACGCTGCGTCCGCCCGACCGAAGCTACGCGCGCTGAGTAGCGTGGTCGCGCGGGCGGGAAGAATTCCGCAACCTCCGGCTCACTGGTTCTTGCCCTCAGCGGGTGCTGGTTGGCAGCCCGGCGCGCCCCCAGGCCGTCATCCCACCGGTGATGTTGATCGCGTCAAGCCCAGCCTGCGCCGCGATTTTCGTCGCGGTTCGGCTGCGCGTGCCAGACTGGCAGACGAAGGCGACCGGCTGCCCGGTGTCCAGCCCGGCGAGATGGTTGGGAAGTTGATCGAGCGGAATGTTGATGGCGCGGTCGATGTGGCCGGTGCTCCATTCCTCGCGGCTGCGGACGTCGATGATCTGCAGATCGGCTTGAGCGTTGGCCTCGGCGGGCGAGAGGGACTTCGCCGACGTGGATCGCTTGAACAGCATCGTCTTCTCCTGTGGTTGTCTAGTTGGCTGTCGGGCGGCAGCGGAGCACGAAGTGGTAGGGCAAGCCGACGTCCACAACCTCGGCGTGGAGTGCGGCCGCCTCGAGTTCCTGCTGGGCCTCGCCGACGCGGTAGCGGTGGTCGGACGGCGGTCCCGAATCACTGGGACGATCCTGAGCCCAATCGACCGCGAGCAGCAACCCGGTTGGCTTGAGGACGCGGCGCATCTCGGCCAGCGCCGTCTCGCCGCGAATCTCGTGCAACAGGTTGACGGCGAGGAGTCGATCCACGCTTGCGTCAGGGAGCGCGGTGCGGTTGTGCGCGATCGGGACGACCTCGATCTTTTCGTTGCCCTCGGTGCGCGCCCGGAGCCGTCTCACCATCTCGGGGCTCTCGTCGACGGCGATGATCCGGCCGCTTGTCAGGTGGGCGGCCACCTCCAGCGTCACGCGGCCGGTCCCCGCGCCGTAGTCGAGGACCGTTTCGGTCCCCGTCAGGTCCAGGAGGTCGACGAGCACGTCGTCGGGCAGAAACGTGCTGCGGTCCGCCGAGTCCAGCAGGTCTGCCTTAGCTGGATCGAACTTGTGGGCACCGCGGGGCGACATGCTCATGATGCGTCACTCGACTGTGTGTTGGATGTGTGGCCGACGGCGGCGAGGCGCGGGCTCATGCGTGTCCGAACGTGACGTTGGGAAGGATGCGGCGCGCCCAGCGGGGCAGGTACCAGGCCGCGCTGCCCGTGATCCGGAGCAGAACGGGGAGGAGCAGGAGTCGGATGAGTGCCGCGTCGAGGAGTACGGCGACGCCGAGGATGATGCCCATCTCCTTGGGGGGCAGCGGGCCGGAGAGGGCGAAGGTGAAGAACACCGCGACCATCACCGCGCCGGCGGCGAAGATCACCCTGCCGGAGTGCGCGAGCCCGCCGATCATCGCCTCGCGAGGGTCGTGGGTTCGGTCCCAGTGCTCTTTGGCGCTTGAGAGCAGGAACACGGTGTAATCCATCGAGATCGCGAAGATCATCGCGAAGAAGAAGACCGGCCCCCAGGCGTCGAGGAACCCCTGGGGCTGGAAGCCGAGCAGTGAATGCAGATCGCCGTCCTGGAACACCCATTTGGCGACGCCGAACGCGGCGCCGGTGGCCAGCAGGTTGGTCAAGACCCCGAGCGCGGCGATCAGAGGCGCCTGCAGCGCGATCAGCAGCAGCAGGAATCCGAGCGCGAGCACCACCCCGATCACCAGAGGGGTCTTGGCCGTCAGGGCGCCTTGGAGGTCGTGGTTCTCGGCGACTGCGCCGCCGAGCACCGCGCCGGGCGGCAGCTGCGAGCGCAGTCGGTCGATCGTCTGTCCCACCGCGGGGTTGGAGGGGTCCTGCCTCGGGACCGCCGTGAACAGCGTGTACCCGGCATCGGATTGGGACGGCATCAGGCCGGCTAGGCCTGGGTCACTGCGCAGCACCCGTGCCACGGTCTGTGTCTGCGCCTCGGGGGCCACGATCTGCAGCGGGCCGGTGGCCCCAGGACCGAATGCTCTCTGCACCTGCTTATAGCCGATGTAGGACGCGTCAGTGGTCGGGACGACCTTGATCGAGGGCATCGCCGTCTTGAGCTGAGTGACCGGGATCGCGAGGCCCACAAGGATGGCCAGCGCGACGATCCCATAGCGGATCGGCTTGGCCCATAGCCGCTCGCCCCAGCGCTCAAAGCGCGGGGAGTGATGCTCGCCGGAGTGCGCCCAGGGCAGCGAGACGTTGTCGACCTTCGGCCCGAGCTTGGCCAGCACCGCGGGCAGAAGGGTGAGGGTGGCGGCGAGGACGAAGATGACCGCGAGCATGATGCCGAGGCTCATCGAGCGAAATGCCGGTGAAGGGACGAGCATGACCGCGCTCAGTGAGATGAGGACCGTGATGCCGGAGAACAGCACGGCCTTACCGGCGGTGTCCATCGTCACCGCAGTCGCCTCCTCGGCGGACATCCGCTCGCCGAAGAACGCGCCGCGGAAGCGGTGCACGACGAACAGCGCGTAGTCAATTCCGAGTGCGAGCGCGAACATGAGCGCGAAGTTCATCGCCCAGATCGAGATCGGCGTGAGCAAGGTGCCGAGGTACAGCATGCCGGCGGCCGCGGCCAGGCCGAGCATCGTGAGCATCAATGGCAATCCTGCCGCGACAAGTGAGCCGAACGCGAGCAGCAGGATCCCCAGGGTGACCGGCCAGGAGATCATCTCTGACTTGAGCATCGCGGAGCGATTGGCGGCGTTGAAGTCAGACCACATCCCGGAGGCGCCGGTCAGATGCACCTGTACCCCGCCTGCGGACAGGCCGGCCAGCCTGCCCTTGAGGGCATCGGCGGCCTTGACCATTGCGTTGGAGCTGCGGGCTGCCCCGGCCTGCACGACGGCCGTGTGCCCGTCCCGGGAGATTGAAATCCCCGGGGAGGGGGGCACGACGCTCCTCACCGCGGCGTTCCGGCGCAGGGTCGCTTCGACGCGCGACAGCACCGCCTGAAACGCGGGGTCTTTGACAGTGTGGGCGGGGGAGTGGACGACGGTCATCAGACCGTAGCTGGAAAGCCCGCGGAAGTCCTGATTGATGAGGTTGCGTGCTTGGACCGACTGTGAGCCGGTGGTCTCCCAGCCGGCGCCCGACAGCGCGGTCTCGACGCGCGGGGCAAAGATCCCGAGGCCGATCGCCACGACCAGCCAGCCGACCAGCACGACTCGGAAGTGGGTGGCCGTGTACCGGCCAACGCGTCCCACGGGACCGACGTTGACGCGGCCGGTGCGCGGATCGAATGCCACGTCCGGCGCGGGCGTGCGTTCAACGATCGCCATCAGACCGTCGCCCCCTTCGCGCGCCCCTGGGCGCGGCTGTTGCTCTCAATCGTCGACCGCAGGCGGCAGCGGCAACGCAGCATCAGCGACGCCGGGCACGAGCCGGTCGCGACGTAGAGCCACTGATTGACTCCGACCAGGCATGCCATCAGGGCAAACCACCGCGTGACCAGGAGACTCAGCAGCGCGGAGATGATCGTGACCGTGCCACCGAGCGCGAACAGCACTCGTTCAACCGGCCAGTTCGGGCTGTTGGCGTCCAGGTGCCCCACGGGCGGGATCGAGCGGGCCCTCGGGTGCCCGACCGGGCGCCCGGTGAGAAGCGCGATGTTCGGTTCCATGCCTCGTTCCTTGCTGTCGTATTCGGGGAGTCGCAGCGCCTCAGACTACTACTCCACAACGGTTCAGTAGTGATTTGAGAACGTAGCAGCAGGTGCTGGCGCTTGTCAACTGCACCAGCGTGTGGTTGTGCTATGCTGGACATGTGTCACAGTCGCCAGCGACTCCGCATCCGCTGCCCGGGCCCTTGGTCGATGTGATCGCGCAGCGTTTTCGGGTGCTCGGCGAGCCGATGAGGATCCGGTTGCTTGACCGCCTCCGTGAGTCCGACGCGAGCGTCACCGAGCTGCAAGAGGCACTCGGGGCCTCTCAGCAGAACGTTTCAAAGCACCTCGGGATCCTCCACGCCGCGGGCGTGGTCAGCCGGACCAAGCACGGTACGACAGTGCGCTATGCCATCAGCGACCCCGGCGTGTTCGACCTGTGCGACCAGGTCTGCGGTAGCGTCCGCCGACAGCTGTCCGAGCTCGACGCGATCCTGCATAGCGCCGCCTAGGGTCGCTCAGCGGCGCGTGGCCCTTGGAGAAGATCCGCCGGTCACCGGCTGGCTGTACCTGGCCGCGGTGTAGGACGCCTACGGCCGTCGTCGGATCGTTGGCTGGTCGTTCGCCGATCAGATGCGCGCCGAGCTTGTCGTCGACGCGCTCAGCATGGCCGTCGCGCGCCGCCGCTCGGCGCCCGGGCTGATCCATCACTCCGATCGGGGCGGGCGATACATCTCGCTGGGGTTCGGGCAGGAGTGCGCCCGCGCGGGGATCGCGCGGTCGATGGGGTCCACCGGCGTGTGCTGGGACAACGCGGTGGCCAAGACGTTCTCCGCCCCGCTGAAGAAGGAGCTTCTCGCCCGGGAGCTCGAAGAAGGCCCTCGACGCTCCGCGGCCCACTACTCAAACTAAGACGATCAACATCAACGACTACGACCAACAACTACTACGCTGATCTCGCAAGCGCGCGATTGTCCGAAGAACCGGGGAACTCCACAGGATCGGTGATGGCGGTCGGGACGCGCCTGGTCCGGGCGCGCTCTCTCAGCCCAACCGCCGTGAGGTTTCACACAGGATCCTCAGCTCCATGGTCTTGCGCGCCAACGCGCTCCCGGATCCGGTGCTGGGCCTCCGCGCTGGGGTCGGTGCGCGCGCGTCCCGCGCGTCGGTCCTCACCCGCTCGCGCCAGCGCTAGATCGTGGTGTGGTCCACGCAATGCTCGCGCGCCAACGCCAGCAGCGGGCAACCAACCCGTGCATCGATACCTGTCAAGCGGCCACATGGGTTCTCAGCAACGGCCTGGCGTAATCCAGGCGATTTGCAGATATTTATGCGCGGTTGAGCGTGGGTCCGCGGGCTATTCGGTCGGTGAGGTCGCCGGTGCAAATCCGGGCGCCCCGATTGCCAGGAAGCTCCCGCCACGCGGGGGCCTCCGTGCGCCTGGAGCGCCGTCTTCCGCGCCTGTCCTGCCAGATTCCCACAGTTCTATCCGGCGCGCGACTGGTGGGGCAGTTGCGGCAGCGAGAGCTGCCAGCGCATGGCGGCGACACGCACCGCGAAGCAGGCGCTCGCCCCGAGCAGGGCATACAGCCAGCCATGATCACCGCTCGCCGGCGCGGCCACGGCGATCGACGAGCCGATCAGGGCCGGAACCGCGTACAGCCCAGAGCGCAGCACGTGCGGCACCTCGCGCAGGATGAGGTCGCGGACCATACCGCCGCCGATGCCGCTGATCGCGCCGAGGATGATCGCCTCGGGGATCTCGAGCCGGTAGCGGCGGGCGATTGCCGCGCCGGTCACGCAGAACAGCCCGAGTCCGGCCGCGTCGAGCACCTCGATCGCGCCCCGCATCCGCTCGAGCCACGGGAAGCCGGCGAGTGCGACGAGCGTTGCCCCGGCGATCACCGCGAGGAACGCCGGGTCGCGGAACGTCGCCGGCGGGCGCCCGATGAGCACGTCGCGGATCACGCCGCCGGCGAGCCCGACGACGACCGCCAGCACGAGCACGCCGAACGCGTCGAGCCGGGCGCGGACGCCGGCGAGCGCTCCGGAGAGTCCGAACACGAACGTCCCGGCGAGGTCGAGCGTGAGGATCGCGGTCGGGTCGAACGTACGCAGGAGGTTGAGCGGCACCACCGCCGCCAGGAGGCTCATGGGCGCCCCTCCGGCGCGACCCTCACCCTCGCCAGGCCCGTCCGCACCCGCTCGCGCACGCGCGCCACTGCCAACTCGCGCACGCGCATCGCGGCCGGCTCGGGCTCGACGCTGGTTGCGATCCCGCCGAGCGCGAGCGCCGGCTCCGCTGGGAGCCGGACGGCGGCCGGCGAGAGGCGGCCGCCCCACGAGAGCGCGTCCGTGTGGCTCTGGCGCAGGCTCGCGTCGATCAGGGCCACGAATACCGGGACGACGCCGATGACCACCGAGGCGTGGCTGACGGACGTGCGCGCGATGCCCGCGCTCTGCAGGAGCACGACGAGGCCGAAGCCGACCGCCCCGGCCGCCATGACCCCGGGGGTGAGGGCCGCACGCAGCCCGTGCCGACCGGCGAAGGCGAGCACCGGGGTGGCGAGCGCGAAGCGCGCGACGGTCAGCCAGGCAGGCCCCGCCCAGGGGAGCGCGAGCTTGGAGAGCGGCACCGACAGCCCCGAGAGGACGCCGGCGGCGGCGAGCGACACGAGGGGTGTGCGATGGGCGGAGTTCATGACGATGATCTAAGACACGTATCGGCACCCAGCGGCCTGAGATTTGACCCCTGCCGCCAGATGCGATGAAATATTTGGCGATATGGCAGTTTCGCTTGATTCTGTTGATCTCCGTCTGCTCGATGAGCTGCAACGGGACGCCGACCGCACGAACGTGGAGCTCGCCAGGCTTGTCGAGCTCTCGCCCGCGGCCACGCTGCACCGCGTGCGGCGCCTGAAGGAGTCGGGCATCATCGACCGGGTGGTCGCCCGGCTCGATCCGGTGGCCGCGGGCTTCTCGCTCCAGGTGTACGTGAGCGTCGTGCTCGACACCCATGACGACACGAGCCACCGCCGCTTCCGGAGTGCGATCCGGGACATGCCGGAGGTGCTGTCCGCCGACTGGGTGACCGGCGAGACCGACGCGATCCTCGTCGTCGTCGCCCGCGAGGTCGCGGAGCTCCAGCGCGTGCTCGTGCGCCTCTCCACGCGCGGCGGCGCCGCGCGGGTGACGACGCTGCTGCGCCTGGAGGAACTGAAGCCCGCCTCGCCGCTGCCGCTCGGCGCCGTTCGGTGAGCGATCTTGGAAGTGTCGCCGGACGGTCCGGACCGGGGCCGGAACGCACGAAGCCCCCGCAAGCGGGGGCCTCGCACGAGGAGAGGAGGAGAGGTGCCGACCGTCGTGGTCAGCTACTCACCGTATCGGCAGCTCTCGGCCGGAGCTTGAGCCCCGAAGTCGCGCCCGTTCCGCGCGGCCCGTAGGCTGGCGCGGGTGGAGCGGATTGAGCTGCCTGAGCATGACGCCGTCGGGCTCCGCGCCGACAACCCCGGTCCGCTCACGCTGAGCGGAACGAACTCGTGGATCGTCGGGACGGGGCCGGCGTGGCTGGTTGACCCCGGGCCTGCGCTCCCTGCGCACGTCCGCGCGCTGTCCGAGGAGCTCGAACGCCGCGGCGGGCTCGGCGGGATCGCGCTCACCCACGACCACGCCGACCATCGCGAGGCGGTCGCGCCGCTCCGCGAGCGGTATCCGGAGGCGCCCGTCGCGGCCGCCCGCGGCGAGGTGGAGGTGCGGCTCCGCGACGGCGAGCGCTTTGGCCCGCTCGAGGCGCTTGCGCTGCCCGGTCATGCGCCGGACCACCTCGTTTATCTCGCCCGGAGGATCGTCTTCAGCGGCGACGCCGTGCTCGGGGAGGGCAGCGTGTTCGTCGCGGACGATCTCGCCGGCTATCTCGAGGGGCTGCGGCGTCTGCGCGAACGTCGGCTCGTGCTGCTGTGCCCGGGTCACGGGCCGGTGATCGAGGATCCGCGGGGCAAGCTCGAGGAGTACATCGCCCACCGGCTGGAGCGCGAGCACCGGCTTGTGGAGGCGCTCGCCGACGGCGCGCGGACGGTGGACGAGATGCTCGATGCCGCGTGGAGCGAGGTCGAGCCGGGGCTGCGGCCCGCGGCCGCGGTCACGCTCGCCGCGCACCTCGACAAGCTTGCGGCGGAGGGCCGGCTGCCGGATGGGGTGGAGCGCCCGGGCCCGTTCGGCGGGTGAGCCCGCCGGCTGCCGGCCACCGGCGCCCGCTCGAGGGCCGAACGCCCGTTCAGCGGGTGAACAGGACCGCGCGGACCAGGCGATGGTCGTTGCGCAGTGAGCCGCCGCCTGAGCGGATCGGCTTGATCCGCGGCAGCACCGTCGAGCCGCCGCCCGAACGACCGGAATGGGCCGCGGTCGTCGCGGCGGAAGTGCTTGTCGGCGCGCCCGTGATGGGCGTCGTCGTGGTCGGCGCCGCGCTGCCGGTCGGGTCGGTGGTCGTCGCGGTGGAGGTCGGAACGCCCGACCCCGGGGTGGTCGTCGTCGCCGGCGAGTCGGTGGTCGCCGTGCCCGTCGTCGTGGTCGTCGTCGCGGTGCCGGTCGACGTCGTCGACGTCGTGGTTCCCGAGCCGGCGCCCGCGATGGTGGACGTCGATCCCGCGCCGGCCGCGTAGCCCGTTCCGCTCGACCGCAGGCTCACGGTGCCGCCGTCATGGCGGGAGCCGTCGCGCGCGCCGCCGCCGGAACCCGCGGTCGTGACCCGCCGCGCGGCGCCCGACGTGCGTGCGGAGAGGCCGCCCGCGCCGTGCGGCACCGCGGCCAGCGTCTTGCTCCTCGCCGCGGCCCCGCTCGCCGCCGCGCCGGTGCGATGAGCGGCACCGGCGGACGCGGACCGCGGCGCGCCGTGGTGGTGGGGAGCGGAGGCCGCCTGCTGGATCCCGATCGCGCTGCCCGCGGCGACGACCGTCGCGGCGAGGATCGTCGCGACATGACCGGCGCCCGCCGCGGCGAGCGCGCCGCCTGCGACCGCTCCGCCGCCTGCCGCCACCGCGCCGCCGGCGATCGCGCCGCCGCCGGCCACCACGGTGCCGCTCGCGACGACCGCGCCGCCGCCCGAGACCGCCGCGCCGCCGCCCGCGACCGCCGCGCCGCCGCCGGCGGCCGCGCCGCTCGAGCCCGCGGCGGCAGCGGTCGAGCCCGCCGCCGCGCCGGTCGAGGAGCCGGCGGCCGCTCCGCCGCCCCCCAGCGTGCCGATCCCGAGGAGCTTTGCGACGGCGGCGACCGGGCCGAGCGTCGGCAGAAGCAGCGCGAAGCGCCGGCTCGAACCGTGGACCTCCCGGCGGAACTGGCGGCACTGCGAGCAGTCGCGCATGTGCCGGCGGGCGCGCCCGCTCGCGCGCACGCCGCGGTCGTGGGCGACGATCAGGTCCTCGCGGATCGCGGCGCAGTCGGTGTCGCGCGCCTCGCTCGCCTGGACAAGGCCGACGCGCGCGCGGACGAGCAGCGACTTGACGGCCGGCACCGAGACGCCGAGGGCGCCGGACAGGTCGGCATAGGGCATCCCGCCAAGCTCGCGCATGAGCAGGGCCGAGCGCTGCTGTTCGGGCAGCCGCTGGACGTCGGCGATCAGCCGGCGCAGCGCCTCGCGCTGCTCGGCGCGCAGGTGCGGGTCGGCGTGACAGCTCTCGCCGAGCTCATCGACGGTCTCGACCGCGATCGCCTGCGGGCGGCGGATCTCGTCGATGCAGCGGTTGTGGGCGATCCGGTACAGCCAGGCCCGGAGCGCGAGGTCACGGCGGTTGGCGCGCAGGCCGGCGTACGCGCGCACGAAGATCTCCTGGACGACGTCCTCGGGATCGCAGGCGGCCGATGACAACATCTGCCGCGCGTAGGCGTGCATGCGGCCGCGATAGCGGTCGTGGATGACGCGGAACGCGTCCTCATTGCCGGCTCGGAACAGCGAAACGAGCTGCTCGTCGGAGCGCAATCGCAACAGCGAGACCCCGAGGCCGACCCGGGCGCGCGCCAATCCGACCGATGCTGGGAGTGCGGAGGCTTCCACGGGACCTCTGCGCACAATAACGACCTCCTCGGGTGAAAGTTGTGGAGCGGTAGATTGTCCGGCCAGGATGGATGCGGCGTCCGGCATCGCGATTCCGGCCGCCTTCGGCGCCGGAGTGATCTCGTTCCTGTCGCCGTGCGTGCTTCCCCTCGTCCCCGGCTACATCTCGGCCGTCGCCGGCGGGCCGCCCGGGGAGGTGCGCACACGTCGCGTGATCGCGCCGAGCCTCCTGTTCATCGGCAGCTTCTCGTTCGTGTTCATCGCGCTCGGGCTGATCGGGAGCCGGGCCATCCACGCCGTGCTCGTCGGGCCGACCGCGATGAAGATCGCCGGGGCGGTGATCGTCGCAATGGGGCTGCTGTTCCTCGCCGCCCCGTTCATCCCGTGGCTCAATCGAGACTGGCACGTGGGCCGGCTGATGGCGCGGGCCGGCCGCGGCGGGCCGGTGCTCACCGGGATCGCGTTCGCGCTCGCGTGGACGCCGTGCCAGGGACCGATCCTTGGTGCGCTCCTCACGGCGACCTCGACCGCGAGCTCGGCGACGCAGGGCGCAATCCTGCTCGCCGTCTACTGCGCCGGGCTCGGCGTGCCGTTTCTCGTCACCGGGCTGGCGTTCGGGACCGCGACCTCGGCGTTCGGGGTGGTCAAGCGCCACTACCCGGTCGTGATCGGCCTCGGCGGCCTCGTGCTCGTGTCGATGGGAGTGCTCATCTGGACCGGCACGTTCACGAACCTCAACGTCACCGTGAGCAACTGGCTGCAGTCGATCGGGCTGCCGAACTTCACGAGCGACACGTAGCCGACCGGTCGTGGGACCTCGCGCCGGGACCTCGCTCGCTCGCGGCGCGCCCGTCAGCGTGCGCCCTCCGCCGCGTCAGTCGTAGCCGGGCTCTGCGCCCTCCGCCGGGTCAGTCGTAGCCGGGCTCGCCCGGCAGCACGATCCGCGCCTGCTCGCCTGAGCCGATCACCCGCGGCTCGACGGGCGCGACCGTCAGCCGCCGCGCATGGCCGAGGAGCTCCGCGGCCGAGCGGTACACGGCGATCCGCTCCAGGTGCTTGCGCGTCGGGAACACGATCGTCATCTCGTCGCGGTCGGCGGCCGCGACCGCCTCGGCCGGGGCGAGCCACCGCGCCTCGACGATCTCCCGTCCGTCGACGCGCGCCTTTTGCCCGGTGGGCATCGCCGCGAGGTAGAACCACGTGTCGAAGCGGATCCTCACGCGCGCGGGCGTGACCCAGTTGGAGAACGGAACGAGCTCGAGGTCGTCCTTCAGTTCGATGCCGGCCTCCTCCCACACCTCCCGGCGCGCCGCCGCGCGCAGCCCGGCCTGTCCCGAGCCGTCGCCCGGGTCGACCGCGCCGCCGGGGAACACCCACGCGCCCGCCATGAACCTCGCCCGGTCGGTGCGGCGCACGAGCAGCACCTCGAGGCCGGCGGTCCCGCCGCGCAGCAGCATCACCGTCGCCGCCGGCCGCGGGACGGTCGCCGTTCCCTCGTGGAGCTCCTCGCCGGGAGCGGGACGTGCGGCGGCCACCCGCCGACCCTACAGCCCGGCGCCTGCCGCGCGCGGGATGCCGGCGCCGCTCGCCGCGCGGGATGCCGGCGCCTGCCGCGCGCGGGATGCCGGCGCCTGCCGCGCGCGGGATGCCGGCGCCGCTCGCCGCGCGGGATCGCGGCGCTACCCTCAGCGCGCGATGAAATACATGTGCGAATCGTGTGGCTTCATCTACGACCCGGACGAGGGGGACCCGGACGGCGGGATTCCGCCGGGCACCGCGTTCGAGGACATCCCCGACACGTGGTTCTGTCCGGTGTGCGGCGCCCGCAAGCAGGACTTCGCGCCCTACGAGGAGTGAGCTCCCGCCGACGCCGGCGGCCTCGGGGCCCTGATGGGAACGAGCAGGTCGTCGGGCTCGGCGGAGCGCACCCGGCGGGTCGAGACGCGGCGCCGCTCCCGGGCGACGTGAACCGTACGGCCGCGGAGCTCAGAGCGTCCGGAAGCGCCACCTGTGCGTGATCGTGCGCGCGCCGTCTCTCACGGCGACGCTCGCGCGATACCACGTGCGCCGCGCCAGCGGCCGCAGCGGCACGATGATCCCGCCGGCGAGGTAGGGGCCGATGGTGGGGGTCGCCGAGTCGACCCAGCGGACCGCCACCCGATGGTGGCGGGCGCGCAGCGAGGCGCGTGTGATCCGCACCGGCGCCTGTCCGATCGTGCCGGCGCGGTTGAGGTAGACGAAGAGCTCACGTCCGGTCGGCCGGGAGGCCGGAAGGCCCACGAACCGCACGGGCGTGAACGGGGACTCGCGCGGAAGCTCGGACGGCGTCACGCCGGTCTGGCCCCGTGTGGGGACGGTGCTCACCGCGTCCGGGCCGCTCCAGCGGCGCACCATCCCCGGGAACGTGACCGCGCACTGCAGCCTGCCCGAGTCGTCGATGCCGGTCACGGCGAGGCTCGGCGCGAGCAGCGCGAGCAGGTGGATCGGCGCCTCCTCCCACGGCGTCCCGCCGCGCGTCCAGCGGCCCTCGGCGAGGTCGCTGTTGAGTCCCGCCCAGGCGCCCCCGACCGACGCGTCGGGAGACGCCGGGTTCTCGGAAGGCGTGAGCACGCCCGCGGCCGCCTCGTAGCGGTCGTGCGCCGCGCACTCCTGCGACCAGCGCGGGTTGAGCACGACGCGCGCGGGCACGCCGTCCCGCTCACGCTCGGCGCGCAGCCACGCGAGGTCGCGCCGCGCGTGAAGCGCGACCGTCCCCGCCGGGACCGCCGGCGGCCCGAGCTGCAGCGGCGCTGCCACCGTGCCCGTGCCCGCCGTCACCGTCACCGCGCGCACGTCGACCGTCCGCGCCCCGTCGAGCACCGACAGCTCATACGTCGCGGGGGCGAGTCCGGTGAGCGAGTAGCGGCCGGCCGGATCGGTGTACGTCGCAAAGCAGCCGGCCGCCGGAAGGCACGTCGCGGGGGCCGCGCCGAGCGCCTCGGCCTGGACCCGCATGCCGGGCAACCGGACGCCGTCGGCCTGCGTGAGGACGCCCGAGACGATCGCGCCGGCGGTTGAGGCGCCTCCCGAGGTTCCCTCCGTCGCGGCCACCGCCGGGCCGGCGGACGTCGCGAGCGCCGCCACGACGCCGGCGGCGTGCAGGATGCGGCGGCCGGGGATCATGCCTGCCGGAACACCCGGGCCCCCGCGAACGTTGCGGCCGAGCGAAGCCGCCCGCCGATCGACCGGGATGCGACTACTCGAGCACGACGAGCGTGTCGCCCTCGCTCACCGACTGCCCCTCGACGCAGCGGATCTCCCGCACGACGCCCGGGTCCTCGACCTCGACCGGC
>Ga0209061_1003509_pt1 | contig 16875 bp, 16 predicted proteins | sample Coa_R1_10_FD_187157 | JGI IMG/M metagenome (GOLD analysis project Ga0209061, IMG submission 187157) | Surface soil microbial communities from Centralia Pennsylvania, which are recovering from an underground coalmine fire - Coalmine... | ecosystem: Environmental > Terrestrial > Soil >...
AATGGGGCCGTGGGCCACAGCCCCCGCAAGGCAGCCCCTGACAGGTTGAACCGGTCCCGGAAAGCCGGCCCGCTACCCGCTTGTTCCCGTTTTGCCGGGCACTGGATGCTGTGTTCTCTACGCCGACGGGGACCCGGTTCGCTGATCTCGGCGAGCTGGAACGCCTGACCGGCTACCCGGTGCGGTCTGAGTTCCGGATGCCGGGCACCGGCGAGCCGACACCCCCGCTGACGCAGTACTCGCCTGCCCCATCACCTTCGGGCCGGTGAACGAGTTCGCCCGCGGGATCGCCGACAACTTCGCGGTAGGTCTGCTGTGCGAAACAGTCGGCTACGGGGTCCCGGTCACGGTGGTGCCGCGCTGCAAGCCGCGGCTCGCCAGCCATCCCGCGTTCACCGCGAGCCTGGCCACGCTGCGCGGCATGGGGGTGCGGGTTCTGTTCGGCCCCGGAGCACCCTGCGAACGCAGGATGCCGCCTTGGGCTGACGTAGTGGCGGCACTGCCAGTGCGGGCCGTCTCGTGAGCCCCGACACGCCCGGCGAGCGGATCGCGCGGGCACGTCGCCGGCGTGGTCTGTCCCAAACGGTGCTCGCCGGACTCATCGGCAGGTCCGAGTCTCCTGGCTATCGCAAGTCGAGCGGGGGAAACGGCGCGTCGACAGCCACGAAGTCCTTACCCGGCTAGCGGACGTGCTGCGACCGGCATTGACGAGATCACGGCCCCGGTCGGAGGCAACGATGAGGAGACCATGCGGGCATACAAGCCAGCCGAGGAGATCGAGCGGGCCATGCTGCGGTACGGCGAGACCGCTGCCGCGGTCGGCGGCAGCCATCCCGGAGCAACGGTCAGCATCCCGCACCTGCGGGAAAGCGCGCGGTCGGCCTACCGCGGCTATCAGGCCGCCCGGTACGAGGACACCGGGCGGATGCCGCCCGCCCTGATCCGCGATGCGGAGACCGCGGCCCGCGCTCCCGGCGGCGGCAGCCCGACCGCGTGCGAAGCCCGCGCGATGGTGTACGACACCGCCGCCGCGCTGCCGCACCGCGTCGGAGAGCACGCGCTTGCGTGGGCCGCCGCCGACCGGGCGATGACCGCTGCCGCGGTACTCGAGAGGTCGCTACGCTCGGTGCCGGAACAGCTCAGCGTCTACGGTGCCCTTCACCTAGCCGCCGTGAACGCCGCCGCATCGGTGTATGACCGAGCCACGGTAACCGCGCTGCTCGGCAAAGCCGCTAGATCGCCGCCCAGACCGGTAACGGGAACTATCTCGGGACCGCGTTCGGGCCGGTCAACGTCGCGATGCAAGCGCTGTCGGCGGCGCTCGAACTCGGCGATGCCAAGACCGCCGTGGAGACCGGCGAATCTCTCAACCCCGACGCGCTGCCCGCCGGGCGCACCGCGCGCCGCACGCAGGTGCGGCTCGGCCTGGCCCGCGCCTACGCCATGCCCTGGACCTTGGCATGGAGGCAGAAGTTTTCAGCAACCTTGTCCACGTCACTCCTGGCCAATGGGAACCGTTCAAGACGCCGGCGTTCGCCTGGCAACGTCGTGGTACTCCAACGACCGGGGAGAGCGCCAGCAGATCACCGGACGCGACACGTTCCGGCAAACGCCGGCCAATATCCAGGCGGCGATCTGGCGGGAGATTCCGCTCCGGGCCGGCCTGATTGACGGCATCCTCCCCGGACAGCACACGGCAGAGGGCGAAGAACCGCTGCGCGCATCCGGCGTCGCGAACATCGGCACCGGTCACCTCCGCGAGTTCGGCCGCGGCACCCTCCCCGACCCGACGCAGCCGTGCGGGCACTGCGGCCACGGGCGTGCGGCAATCCTCCCCGACGGAACGGTGGCCCCCTGTCCCATGACGCGCTGGCTGAAAGCCGGGAATGTCCACAGTGCGGGCCCGGTGACACCATGGCGTCCGTGACGAGCCTCGCTGCCACGCTCCCGCAAGGGCACGGCAAGTGCGCTCGGCAAGAGTGCACGCCGGACTGGAGACGGCCGAGCCCGCCCGGACTCGGATGCCGCCCCGCCGCAGGCCACTCCGGCACGCGGCCCGCGCCGGCATGCACCCCGAACGGCGATTCGCTGGCGCACCGTGACCCGAACCCCGCCAACTTCGTCGTCGACGGCGAACGCGCGTGGATGGTTGATTTCGGGTGGGCCTGCCGCGGGCCGGCATGGATGACCTCTGCACGGCTCGTCCTGGCGATGATGGAAGCCGGATGAGCACCCGCGCGGGGCGCTGAGCGCGGCGGCCGGGGAAGCGGCGCCGGGAACGGGGGCGCCGGGGAAGCGGGCGCCGGGAACGGGGGCGCCTAGAAGAGGACGGACATGAACTCGCCCACTTCGGTGAAGCCGGCGCGGCGGTACGCGGCGCGGGCGGGCGCGTTGAAGTCGTTGACGTAGAGCGAGACGACCGGGGCGATGGCCCGGCGAGCCTCGGTCACGACGGCGGCCATGCCGGGGGCGGCCAGGCCCTGGCCGCGGAATTCCGGGCGGACCCAGACGCCCTGGACCTGACAGGCCCGGGAGGTGGCGGCCCCGACCTCGGCCTTGAAGATCACCTGCCCGCCCTCGATCCGGGCGAACGCGCGGCCGCTCCTGATCAGCTCGCCGACCCGCGCCCGGTAGGCGGCGCCGCCGTCGCCTGCCAGCGGGGAGACGCCCACCTCTTCGGTGAACATGGCCACGCAGGCGGGCATCAGGATGTCGATCTCATCCGAACGTACCCGCCTGACTCCGGGATCGGCCGCTACGCGCGGCGGGCCGTCGATGACCATCAGCGGCTGCGCGGCGCGGATATCGCGCGCCGGCCCCCAGTGCGGGCGCAGCAGCCCCCACAGCTCGGAGACCGCGGCGGACGGGCCGACCAGCGATGAGCACCTGCGCCCCTGGCGCAGCGCCCGGTCGGCGAACGCGGCCACCGCCGCGGACGTGGCCTGCACCGGGACCAGGTTCGCTCCCGAGTAGCACAGCGAGACGAGCTGGCCGCCCTGCTCGAAGCCCCATATCTGGGCACCGAGGCGGCCGGGGTCGAGCCCGAGCGCCTGGATCCGGGACGCGACGAAAACGTTAGCCACAGGGTCCTTGTCGCAGACGGCGATCGCCGCGTTCCGATCGCGGTCGTCGAGCAGCCGGGCCGGCTCCGAGCGCTGCCTAACGCGCAACATGATGCCAGCCTAGCGGCCCTAGCTGCCTGGCGTCGGGTCGGGCACCGCGGGACAGGTCGCGTTCACCAGGCCGGGCCGCTCGGGGAGCGCGCCGTTGGCGAGATACCTGTTCAGGTAGCCCTGCACGCACGCGTCCGGCGGGTACTCAAGCGACTGGCCATGGTTTCCGCTGCCCTCGACGACCACCATCCGCGCGCTCGGCAGCAGCTTGTGCGCGTTCTGCGCGCCCGCGTAAGGGGTAGCGGCGTCCAGCGTGCCTTGCAGCATCAGGATCGGGGGCAGCCCCCCGCCCCTGATCTGCAGCGGCCGCGCCGGGCCCTTGACCGGCCAGAACGCGCACGGCGCGTTCATCCAGGCGTTGTCCCATGCCTGGAACGGCGCGGTCTTGTAGACGCGCAGCGTGTCGGACTGCCATTTCGCCCAGTTCCGGGGCCAGCTGACATCGGCGCATTCCACCGCGTCGTACACGGCGAGCAAATTCTCGTCCTCGTTCTGCACGCCCCACTCGCCGAACTGGTCGAGCATGCCGGCCGTCTCGCCGCTATTGACGTACTCGGAGAGGGCCTGGGCGAAGGACGGCCACACCGCGTTCAGGTAGCCGGCCATCAAGAACGTGTCGTCGAACTCGTCCGGGCCGATCAGCGGGCCGGACGGGCCGGAGATCGGGTTCGCCTTCAGCCGCGCCCGCGCCCGGTAAAAGGCCGACTGCACCGCCGCCGCCGTGCTGCCCAGGTGATAGGTGCCATCGTATTTCGCGGTCCAGGCGAAGAACGCGTCCAGCCGCTGCTGGAAGGCGTAGTCCTGCTGGATGTTGTCCGCGTACCAGACGCCCGTCGGGTCCACGGTGCTGTCGAGCACCATCCGCCTGATCCGGTTCGGGAACAGCGTGGCGTATACCTGGCCGAGGTAGGTGCCGTAGGAGAACCCGTAGTAGTTGATCTTCTGCACGCCGAACGCCTGGCGGATCTGGTCCATGTCCCTGGCGGTGTTGACCGTGGTGAGATACGGCAGCAGCCAGCCGAAGCGCTTCTGGCAATCCGCCGCGTACGTTCTCACCCGCCCGATGAGCACCTGCTCGGCCGCGGCGTTCGCCGGGACGTAGTCGGGCAGGACGCCCTTGAAGTAGCCGGGGTCGCAGCTCAGCGCCGGCACCGACGCGCCGACCCCGCGCGGGTCGAAGCCGACGATGTCGTAGTCCGCGGCCGCCTGCCGGCTGATGCCCGCCGCGACCTCCCCGGCCAGCGACCGGCCCGGCGCGCCGGGGCCGCCGGGGTTGACCAGCAGCACGCCCTGCTGCTGGCTGCGCGGCGCGGTGGCCGGGGCCATGGAAAGCGCGAGGGTGAGCTTGCGCCCGCCGGGGTCGGCGTAGTTCAGCGGGACCTGAAGCGTGGTGCACTCCAGGCCGGCGAGCTGGCCGCCGCACGCTTGCCAGCGCAGCTTGCTGGCATGCGGGACGACCCCCGCCGTCCCGGCGCCGTCGCCTCCGGTGACGGTGACCCCGGTGCCGCCCGCGCCCGCCGGGGGCGCGGGAGCGCTGGCCGCCGACGAGCACCCGGCCAGCCCGGCGGCCACGGACAGCGCGGCGAGAGCGGCCGCGGCTGGCGCGGCCCAGCGGGAGAGCGGCATGTCTTCCATCTTGCCCCATGGACCGGACAGCTTCGGGCACGCCCGGCGGCGGGACCCGCCGCCGGGCGCCACCGCGCCGCCGTCAACGCCAGACGCGATCCGTCACATTCCGCCGTTAATTAAACACGCGCCGCCGCCGAATCCGGTACCTCGCGTCGTTAATTCGGCACGTGTCGTTACCGGGTTAAGCGCGATGCCAGACGGGACCCGGGTTTGCGGCACGCGGGGCCGGAATTTTGCGGGCCAGGACAAATTCCCAACCCCTCTAGCCGTAACCGAACAACCGGACCAAGCGTCATACTTTAAACTGTTCGGACACTATTGAGGGGGTAGTGAATGCTGGCAAGACACCGCCAGTCGCTGATTCTGCAGGCCGTCAGAAGCGACGGCAGCGCGCGGGTCAGCGACCTTACGCAGCAACTCGGCGTCTCCGACATGACGATCAGGCGGGACCTGGAGGTCCTGGCCAGGGACGGGCTCGTGGAGAAGGTTCACGGCGGCGCCGTGCTCCCCGGCTCGCACGGCGCGCACGAACCCGGTCTCGACGACAAACTCGTGCTCGACCGGCCGGAGAAGACATCCATCGCGCGCGCCGCCGCCGGCCTGGTGCGGCCGGGCACCGCGGTCGCCATCACGGGGGGAACCACCGCGTTCGCACTGGCCCAGTGCCTGCTCGAGGTGCCGGGGCTCACCATAGTCACCAACTCGCTGCGGGTGGCCAACCTGTTCAGCGGCAGCCGCGGGCCGGAGAACACCCCGGTGGTCCTGACCGGCGGCATGCGCACGGCCGCGGACGCGCTCGCCGGCCCGGTGGCCGACCTGACGATCCGGTCGCTCCACTTCGACACGGTGTTCCTCGGCTGCACGGGGATCGACCCGGATGCCGGTTTCACTACCCCCAACCTCGCCGAGGCCGAGACCAACCGCACGTTCATCAAGGTGGCGCGGCGGGTCGTCGTCCTCGCCGACCACACCAAGTGGGGCGTGGTCAGCCTGGCCTCCTTCGCAGCGCCAGAGGACGTCAACGTGCTCGTCACCGACAGCCTGCTGCCGGCCGACGCGCGCGCCGCGCTCAGCGGCCGGGTCGGCGAGATCGTCGTCTAGCCGACGGCCCGCTGGGAGGCAGTCACGGTCTACTGGGAGGCAGTCACGGTCTAGGAGACAGTCACGATCGGCTGGCCGGGCTCCGCGCCTTGCTCCCCGGCCTGCTCTGCCAGCCGCATCGCCTCCTCGATGAGGGTCTCCACGATCCGCGACTCAGGCACGGTGGCCACCACCTTGCCCTTGACGAAGATCTGGCCCTTGCCGTTCCCCGAGGCCACGCCGAGATCCGCTTCCCGCGCCTCGCCGGGGCCGTTCACCACGCAGCCCATCACCGCGACGCGCAGCGGAACCTCCAGGCCCGTCAGCCCCGCGGTCACCTCTTCGGCCAGCTTGTACACGTCGACCTGAGCGCGGCCGCAGGACGGGCAGGAGACGATCTCCAGGCCGCGCTGGCGCAGGCCGAGCGCTTCCAGGATGGCGATGCCGACCTTGACCTCCTCCACCGGGGGCGCCGACAGCGACACCCGGATCGTGTCGCCGATCCCCTGCGACAGCAGGGCGCCGAACGCGGTCGCGGACTTGATCGTGCCCTGGAACGCCGGGCCCGCCTCGGTGACCCCTAGGTGCAGCGGGTAGTCGCACTTGGCCGCGAGCAGCCGGTACGCCTGGATCATCACCACCGGGTCGTGGTGCTTCACCGAGATCTTGATGTCGCGGAAGCCGTGCTCCTCGAACAGCGAGCACTCCCACAGCGCGGACTCGACCAGCGCCTCCGGGGTGGCCCTGCCGTACTTGGCCAGCAGCCGCTTGTCCAGCGATCCGGCGTTCACGCCGATCCGGATGGGTATGCCGGCATCGGCCGCGGCCCGCGCGATCTCGGCCACCTTGTCGTCGAACTGCTTGATGTTGCCGGGGTTCACCCGGACCGCGGCGCAGCCCGCGTCGATCGCCGCGAACACGTACTTGGGCTGGAAATGGATGTCCGCGATGACCGGGATCTGCGACTTCTTCGCGATCGCGGGGAGGGCGTCCGCGTCGTCCTGGGACGGCACGGCCACCCGGACGATCTGGCAGCCGGCCGCCGTCAGCTCGGCGATCTGCTGCAGGGTCGCGTTCACGTTCGCGGTCAGCGTCGTGGTCATCGACTGCACGCTTACCGGCGCGCCGCCGCCCACGGGCACGTTGCCCACCATGAGCTGGCGTGACTTCCGGCGCTCGGCGAGCGGCGCTGGAGGTGCGGCTGGCATGCCAAGGTCAACGCTCATGAGCAGTCCTATCCCGTCGGGTGATCGGCACGGTCCCTATTCTCGCCTAGTCCCACGGCTGGCGAACCGCACACCCTGACCCTTACGTCAGGCTGTTACCCGATATTCACCGGGTTGACGATGTCCGCCAGGATGAGCATCATCCCGAAGACAACCAGAACCAGGAAGACGCTGAAGCTCACCGGGATCAGCTTACGGTAGTCCACCAGGCCGGGGTCGGACCGCCCGCGCAGCCGGGCGAACCAGGCCCGGATCCGTTCCCAGATCACGACCGCGACGTGCCCGCCGTCCATCGGCAGCAGCGGCAGCAGGTTGAACACGCCGACGAAGATGTTCAGCGACGCGACCAGCAGCAGCACGAAGCTGACCTTGTACTGCCACCCCACGTTGGCCGCCACGGCCTGCCCGGTCGCCCTGGCGGCGCCGACGACGCTGCCCACGTTGCCCGCCGCGGTCGACGCGCGGTCCTTGGCGAAAAGCTGCGGCAGGGCGCTGGGCAGCTGGGCCAGGGCATTCGCCGATCCGGAGATCTCCTGGGCGAAACCGGAGCCCACGTACTTGACGGCGGCCAGCGGGCTGGCCGACTGGAACACCGTGGTCGGCGCGATTCCCAGGTAGCCGCCGCTACGGCCCTTGACGGCGGCCAGCGTGGTGTGCAGCGTCAGCGGCCGCCCATCCCGGTCGACGGTGACCGTCACCGCCGACCCGGGCCTGGCGTCCTTGATCGCATTGGCGAGCTGCGTCCAGCTGTCCACCTTGACCCCGTTGAACGAGGTGACCTGGTCGCCGACCTTGAGCCCGGCCAGCGCGGCGGGCGACTTGGCGTTGGCCGCGGTGCACTTGGCCCCGTTGGCCAGCGCCTGCTCGCTGGCCGGGACGCAGGCCGCCACCGTGCCGAGCTGGGTGGTGTTGTCGTTCTCGATCCCGATGCCGAGCGCCAGCCCGAAGATCAGCGCGGCCGCGAGGACGAAGTGCATGAACGACCCGGCGGCCAGCACGATGAGCCGCTGCCACCCGGGAGCGCGGCGGAACGAGCGCGGCTCGTCCTCCGGCTCCACGTCGTCCATCGACGTCATCCCCACGATCTTGACGAACCCGCCCAGCGGGAGGGCCTTGATGCCGTACTCGGTCTCGCCGCGCGTCGTCGACCACACCGTCGGCCCGAAGCCGACGAAGTACTTCGTGGCCTTCATGCCGAACTTCTTGGCGGCCACGAAGTGGCCGCTCTCGTGCAGCATCACCGAGAACAGCAGGGCGACCAGGAAGATGAGCCAGCCGAGCAGGTCCACCCTCGTCGCCTCCCTTCCCCGCTGGCACGAACCAGCCGGCCTACCGGTTGAGTTCCCGGGCCCGCGCTCGCGCCCAGGCGTCCACCTCGAGCACGTCCTCGAGCGTGGCCACGCCCGCACGGGACGTGCCGTGCTCAGAGACTATCCGCGCCACTGTGTCAACGATCCGCGGAAACGGGATCCTTCCCGCCAGGAAATCCGCGACGCACGCCTCGTTGGCCCCGTTGTAGACCGCGGGCGCGGTCCCGCCGAGCCGCGCGGCCTCGCGGGCCAGTGCCACGGCGGGGAAAGCCTGGTCGTCGAGGGGCTCGAACGTCCAGGACGCCGCGGTGGTCCAGTCGAGGCCGGGCGCGGCGCCCGCCACCCGCTCCGGCCAGGCCATGCCGAGCGCGATCGGAATCCGCATGTCCGGCGGGCTGGCCTGGATGATGGTCGCGCCGTCAGCGAACTCGACCATCGAGTGGACGATCGACTGGGGGTGCACCACCACGTCGATCTGCTCTAGGCCGAAACCGAACAGCAGGTGCGCCTCGATCACCTCAAGCCCCTTGTTCACCAGCGTGGCCGAGTTGATCGTGACCAGCGGACCCATGTTCCACGTCGGGTGCGCGAGCGCTTGCCCGGGCGTGACCGTGGCCAGCCTCTCTTCCGGCCAGCCGCGGAACGGGCCGCCGCTGGCGGTGAGGATGAGCCGCCTCACCTCCGAGTTCCGCCCGGCGCGCAGGCACTGGGCGATCGTCGAGTGCTCGGAGTCCACCGGAACGATCTGCCCGGGCTTGGCCCGGCTGGTGACCAGCGGGCCGCCGATGATCAGCGATTCCTTGTTCGCAAGCGCGAGCGTCCGGCCCGCGTCCAGCGCGGCGAGCGTGGCGCGGAGCCCGGCGGCGCCGGTAACCCCGTTGAGCACGACGTCGCACGGCCAGGCCGCGAGCTGGCTTACCGCGTCCTCGCCCGCCAGCAGAGCCGGCGGCGGCGGGAAGTCACCCGCGTCCGTTCGGGAAAATTCTTCGCGGATGGCCGCCTGGACGGCAGGCAGGGCCGCCCGGTCAGCCACCGCCACGGCCGATACGGCGAACTCAGCCGCCTGCCTGGCGAGCAGGCCCGGGTTGCCGCCGCCGGCCGCCAGCGCGACCACCCGGAACCGTCCGGGGTTGCGCCGTGCGATGTCAAGCGCCTGGGTGCCGATAGAGCCCGTCGAGCCTAGGATCACCACGTCGCGCGGGGCTGGCACAGGAGTCACCCGCCCATTCTGCGCCAGCTCGCCTACGGGCGCGACTCATCTGGCCGCAGCCCGCTGATCTCGCGGGCGAGCGCGAAATCCTTCGCGGTGAGCCCCCCGGCGGAGTGGGTGACCAGGGTCAGCGTCACCTTGTTCCAGCTCACGGCGATGTCCGGGTGATGATTGGCCCGCTCGGCCAGGTAGCCCACGGCGTTCACGAACAGCAGCGCGTCGCGGAAGTCCTTGCGGGTCACGGTCCTGCTGAGCTGCCCGCCGGAGAGCTCCCAGCCGGGTGTCGCGGCGAGTTCGGCGGTGACCTGCTCGGATGTGTATGCGGTCGTCATAGCTACGGCATACCATTCCGGGGTGAGTTCGCAACCGCGGGACACTCCGCTGCGGGCGGTACACGAACGGCTCGGCGCGACGATGACCGAGTTCGCCGGCTGGCTGATGCCGCTGCGCTACGGCAGCGAGACCGCCGAGCACAACGCGGTCCGCTCCGCGGCCGCCCTGTTCGACCTGTCGCACATGGGCGAGATCGCGGTGACCGGCCCCGGCGCGGGCGAGGCGCTGGACTACGCGGTGTGCGGCTGGCCGTCGGCGCTCGCCCCCGGCCGCGCCCGGTACACGATGCTGTGCGCGCCGGACGGCGGCGTCCTCGACGACCTGGTCATCTACCGGCAGGCCGCGGACCGCTTCCTCGTCGTCGCGAACGCCGCCAACACCGCCCGCGTGCTGGGGGAACTGGAAAAGCGCTGCGCCGACGCCGCCGTGCGGGACGAGACCGCGGTCACCGCGCTGATCGCGATCCAGGGTCCGAACGCCTCTCGCATCCTCTCCCTGGTCACCGACGTGCCGCTGGACGGCCTGCGCTATTACGCCGGCGCGTACGGGACGGTGGCAGGCCGCCCGGCGTGGATCGCCCGCACCGGGTACACGGGCGAGGACGGCTTCGAGATCTTCTGCTCGCCCGAAGACGCCGAGCCCGTGTGGACGGCGCTGTCCGGGGCTGGCGGCGCCGGCGGGGCCGGCGGGGCCGACGGCGCCGCCCTCCCGGCGGCGGGGCTCGCGGCCCGCGATACGCTCCGGCTTGAGGCCGGCATGCCGTTGTACGGCAACGAACTCGGACCGGACGTGACACCCTACGAGGCAGGGCTTGGACGCGTGGTGAGGCTGGACAAGCCCGGCGACTTTGTGGGCCGGGCGGCCCTGGCGGCGCGGGCGGCCGAGGGCCCGCGGCGCACCCTCGTCGGCCTGGTCGCCAGGTCGCGGCGGGTACCGCGGCACGGGTACGCCGTGCTGTCTTCGGCGGGCACTCCGGTCGGCGTGGTGACGAGCGGCGCCCCGTCCCCGACGCTTGGCGTGCCGATCGCCATGGCGTACGTCGAGACAGGGGCGGCCGGGCCGTTCGGGATCGACGTGCGAGGCAAGACCGAGCCGGCCGATGTGACACAGCTGCCGTTCTACGACAGGAGTAAGCAACGATGAGCGTTCCCGCTGAGCTCCGCTACACCGAGGAGCACGAGTGGGTGGCGATCGACGGCGACACCGCCTCGGTCGGGATCACCGACTACGCGGCACAGTCGCTCGGCGACGTGGTGTATGTGTCGCTGCCGGCGGTCGGCTCCACGGTAAGCGCGGGCGAGCCGTGCGGCGAGGTGGAATCAACCAAGTCGGTGAGCGACCTGTACTCGCCGGTGGACGGGGAGGTCACCGAGGTCAACGAGGAACTCGACGACGACCCCGGCCTGGTCAACGCGGAGCCGTATGGCGCGGGCTGGATGTTCCGGGTCCGGATCGCGGCCGGCCCGGACGGCGAGGCGGCGCTGCCGCCCGGCCTGCTCTCGCCCGCCGAGTACGACGAACTCACCAAGAGCGCGGGCTGAGACCTGGCCGCGCGGACGCCCCCGCCGCGGCCGCCCGCCGGGCCCGCGGCTACTTGCGGAGGCGGCGCCAGAGGAGATAGCAGGTGACGCTGACGGCGGCGAGCGCGACCGCGCCGCCGATCAGCGGATCGATCTGGCTGATCTGTTCGCGCGCGCGCTCGGTGACGCGGCGCGCCACATTAGACGGGCTCACCCGGTCCGATATCTGGTCAATGGTGCGCGCCAGTTCAGCGCGCGTGCGCTCGATTTCCCCTACCAGCACATCCGGTGCCAGCTTGCTGCTATCGGTATCGGTCTCAGCCATGTGCGTCACTCTATTCGAAGGCGTCCGACTGGAAGCACGGCCGGCCATGCGGGACGGCGCGCCCTGGCCGGGAACTCTAGCAGCTTCTGCCCTGCTTACCGCGGCCGGCACGCGCGGCCATGCCCCGCCTGGAATGCCGGCGCGCACGGCCATGCCCCGCCTGGAATGCCGGCGCGGGCGGGCGCGGGCGCGCGCGGGCGATTCCGCGGCTGAGGCTGACCCGGGCGCGGCCGCGGGTAAAGGTCATCAACGCCGCATAGCCGGGTGCCGCCCGCCGCAGCCGGCCTTCCCGGCGGCCAGGCCTCCCCGCGGCCAGGCCTTCCCCGCGGCCAGGCTTCCCCGCGGCCTGGCTTCCCGCGTGTCCATTTACGGGGTGAGTTAGCCCCACGATTCAGCCGGGCATGGGGTAGTCGGGTTCGACGTGCGCCTATTTGCATGACGGGGGCGGGCGTGGCAGCCTTCGCGCGTGCCCGGTGAGCCTGCGCCTGATGATGCTGCGGGGCTTCGTGCCGCGAATGCCCGGCTCAGGGCCGTGATCGAGGCGCAGCACGCGGAGATAGAGGTGCTGCGGGCCGCGCAGGAGGCCAGCCAGGACGTGATCCGGCGGCTTGAGCTGCGGCTGGCCGAGGTGGAGCGGCGGCTGGCGATGGACAGCTCGAACTCCGGGACGCCGACCTCGAAGGAGGGCATCGCCGCCTCGGAGGGCCGCAAGGCCCGGCAGCGGTCAGGGCGGGAGCGCAGCAAGGACCGCAAGAGGGGCGGGCAGCCCGGCCACCAGGGAAAAGGGTTGAAGCGCGACCCTGACCCGGACGACAGGGAGACCGCGGACCCGCCGGCCGGGTGCCGGTCCTGCCGCGCGCCTCTTGACGGCGCGGACCCGGCGGAGCCGCGGTGGGCGCAGGTCATCGACGTCGAGATCCTCCGCAAGGTCACGGAGGTCCTGCTGCCGGGGCTGGCCTGCGGGGGCTGCGGGACGGTCACCCACGCGCCGCCGCCGCCGGGCTTCCACGCCGGCTCGGTGGCCTACGGCCCCGTGCTGAACGCGGCCGCGGTCCTGCTGTCGTGCTGCGGGAACGTGCCCGCCGAGCGGTCCGCGCAGCTCATCGCCATGCTGACCGGGGAGGACGTCTCGCCCGGATGGGTCGACAAGGCCGTCGCCCGGATGAGCGGGCGGCTGCGGGCCTGCGGCTTCGACGAGGCCATGGCCGCCGCGCTGGCCGCCGAGGACGTCCTGGCCGCCGACGAGACCCCGGTCAGCGTGCTGGACAAGGCGCCGCTCCCGGCCCCGGCGGCGGGCGACGCCAGCGAGGCGGGCCCGGAGGAGAAGGCCGCTGCGGGCTCGCCGCACGTGCTGGTCGTCACTACCCCGGACGCGCGGCTGCGGCTCCTGCTCGCGCTGGCCTCCCGCCGCAAGGCCGCCGTCGGCGCCGGCATCCCCGCGGGCTTCACCGGGTACCTGATGACCGACGGCTATGCCGGCTACCAGCACCTCCTGGACCGGATCGCCGGCATCCAGCAGTGCTGCCAGCACGTCATCCGCCGCTGCCGCGCCGTCGCCGGCCTGGGGCCCGGCAGCCTCCAGTCCTGGGCGGAGGACATCATCGCCGTCCTCCGCCAGGCGCACCGCGCCGTGGAGGGCGCCCGCGCCCGAGGCGACACCGCACTCGATCCGAAGCTCCTCGCTGACCTGCTGGAACGCTACGACAAGGCCGTCGCTCACGGCATCGTCCACAACCGGCTCCGCGACTGGGCCAGCGGGAACCACCCCGGCTACAGCCTCGGCTGCTGGCTGCGCGAGTACAAGGAGCAGGTCTTCCTGTTCACCCGCGACTTCAGCGTGGACTGGACGAACAACGTCTCCGAAAGAGGCGCCAAGGCCGCCAAGCGGCACCAGGCCGTCTCCGGCTACTGGCACTCCCTGGCCACCCTCGCCCGCTGGTGCCGCATCCGCAGCTACCTCGACTCCGCCGCCGCCCACGGCGTCACCGCACTCGACGCCATCCGCGATGCCCTCACCGGAAAGCCCTGGCTACCCCCGCTGCCCGCCGTCAGCTGACGCCAATTCCCGGAACCCCGTGAATGGACACCTTCCCGCGGGTTTCCCGCATTCCCGGGTTCCCCCGGTTCCTGCGGGCGGACGCGGAGCCTGCCCGGTACGGCGCGCGGGCGGACGCGGAGCATGCCCGGTACGGCGCGCGGCGGGCGCTGCGCCATCCAGGCGCGCCCGTTTAGCGGAGATTGCCAGGCTTCGGACGGTTTACACCATGATCATGAATGATTTCATCGCTATAGGCGATTTATCCTTCATCATGAAATATTTTTCGGCTACAGCCAGGCGGGGCGGCGTCGTCGCAGGTTGCAGGGGAATACCAGTGTGACATATGCGGCCTGTGATTCCTTGCTGGGGGCCTTTGCGAAGGCGCGGGCATAACCTCCCGCCAGGTTCTTGCCGTTCGCACGCCGGCGACATGTCCGCTTTACCGGAAGTCAGCCGCCCGTCGTGCACAACTGGCAAAGATGGCTCCCTTCGGCGGCTATGCGGATTATTCTTTCCCAAATGAAATAGGGGAGTACTGATGAGGCATATTTATAAGATTACATATTGCCTGCTCCTTGCCATTACGGTTGCCGCCCTTGCCGGGTGCTCAGGCGGCGGCAGCACCGTCGCGGCGGGGGCGCCGCCGGAACAGTCCACGATCGTGGTGGACGCGGTGCCGACCGCCGACGAAGCCGGGCTCTACATCGCCGACGACAACGGGTACTTCGCCCGGCAAGGGCTGACCGTGAAGATCGTGCCCACCCTCGGCGGCGAAGTCGGCATGGCCGACCTGCAAGACGGCAAGGCCCAGCTCCTCGCGGGGAACTACGTTTCGTTCATCCTGGCCCAGATCGCCGGCAGCTACGACGGCAAGCCGATCAACATGCGGATCATCGCCAACGGGTCGCTGATGCAGCCCGGCAACCAGGCGCTGTACGTGATGCCCGGCTCCCGGTTCAGGACCGTGCGGGACCTCCAGATGTATCACGCGCGGATCGGCCTCAACACCAAGGACAACATCGGGCAGGTGCTGCTCGGCTCGCTGCTCAGGCAGAACGGCCTGAAACTGGGGGACATTCACCAGGTCTACCTGGGATTCGTGCCGATGCTGCAAGCGCTCCGGAAGGGGCAGATCGACGTGGCGTGGCTTCCCGAGCCGTTCGGCACGATGGCGGAACAGCAGTTCGGCGCCGTGCAGCTCGCCGACTTCGACCAGGGCTCGTTGCAGAACTTCCCCATCGGGGCCTATATCGGCATCACGAAGTGGGTGCGCTCGCACCCGAACACGGTGGCGGCCTTCCTGCGTGCCTTGCAGGAGGGCCAGCAGGTGGCGGACACCGACCGCGCCGCCGTGGAGGCCGCGCTGGCGAAGAACACCGGGACGCCGCAGGTCATCGCCGCGACGATGACGCTGGACAGCTACCCGCTGACCATGGACGTCCCCACGATGCAACGCGTCCCTGACGCCATGTACGAGTTCGGCCTCATCAGCAAGCCCTACTCGATTGCCAGCATGATCCAGCCCGAGCCGGGCATGGTCAGGTAGCCGCCCGCGAGTTTCCCCGAACCGGCGGATCTGTCATTGATGCTGATTTATCCTGCCTGAGGCAGGCACGTAGCATGGCGCCGCTGAGGCAAGGGGTTAGCTTTGACGGGTAAGAGGTTCCGCGCGGTGTGCGCCGCGGTGGCTGTAGCGGCCGCGGCGGCCGGCTGTTCGTCCGGCAGCGGCGGCGGAGGCGCCGCCGTGTCGTTCGGCCCCCCGGAGAAGACGACGCTGAACGTCGGCGCGGTGCCCGCCATGGACTCGGCGGGTTTCTTCGTCGCGCTGCACGAGGGCCTGTTCAGGAAAGAGGGGCTGACGATCAACTACACGCCCGTCACGAGCAGCGACACCGCGATCCCCGAACAGGTGCAGGGCAAGCTCGACATCACCGCCGGCAACTACGTCTCCTACATCGAGGCGGTGGCGGAGCACCACGACCCGCTTGAGGTCGTCGCCGAGGGGTCGGTCATGCAGCAGGGCGCGCAGGTGATCTTCACGCTGCCGGACTCCAAGATCAAGACCCTCGCGCAGCTCCAGGGCCACGTGCTCGGCGTGAACGCGCCGAAGAACATCGACTACCTGCTCGACGCGTCCGTGCTCACCGAGAACGGGATCAGCACCAAGAACGTGAAGTTCCCCGCGCAGCCGATCCCGTTCCCGGAGATGGGCCAGGCGCTGCGATCCGGTCAGATCGCCGCCGCCACCCTGCCGGAGCCGTTCGCCAGCCAGGCGGAACAGCAGCTCGGCGCGGTCACGGTGGCGGACCTGAACCAGGGCGCGACACAGGACTTCCCGATCGAGGGCTACGTGGTCACCAAGTCCTGGGCGGCGAAGTACCCGAACACGCTCAAGCGCTTCCTCGCGGCGCTCGAGCAGGGTCAGGAGGTCGCCGACACCGACCGCGCCGCCGTGGAGCAGGCCTTCGAGACCCTCAACGGGCCCCAGAACGGCCAGGTGACGCCGGGCATCGCGGCGGTCATGGCGCTGGACACCTACCCGATCGGCATTGACCAGGTGCGGCTACAGCGCGTCGCGAACGTCATGCACCAGTTCGGCGTGCTGCCGGGCCAGTTCAACGTCAGCCAGATGCTGCCGCCCCCGTCCTTCTTCGACTTCGCACCGTACTCCGCTTCCTCCTGAGTCCGCTTCCTCCTGACCGGCGATATCGCGGCTCCCGGACACGTCTGGCCAGGTAGCCTCGGTTAAGATCGAGTACGGGCGGTTCACTGACGGCCGTAGGCGGGAGGGCCGTAGGCGGGAGGTGTGATGACTTCCCGTCGGCTGAGATGAGCGGGGTCAGCCAGTTCGGCCTCGCCGTCCTGGTGATCGGCCTGGCCGGCGTCGCCGCGGTGCTGTCCAACCGGCTGAGCGCGCGGCTGCGCGTCCCGGCGCCCGCGTTCTTCCTGGTCTGCGCGAGCGTCGTGGCCCAACTATGGCCGCGCGTGACGCTGCTGCCGGCGAGCACGGTGCAGCGGGTAGTCACGATCG
>Ga0209061_1003513_pt1 | contig 16862 bp, 17 predicted proteins | sample Coa_R1_10_FD_187157 | JGI IMG/M metagenome (GOLD analysis project Ga0209061, IMG submission 187157) | Surface soil microbial communities from Centralia Pennsylvania, which are recovering from an underground coalmine fire - Coalmine... | ecosystem: Environmental > Terrestrial > Soil >...
GGACAACATCGAGATGACGGTGGAGTTGTTGCAGCCAGTGGCCATGGAAGTGGGATCGAAGTTTGCCATCCGTGAGGGTGGTCGCACGGTCGGGGCTGGCGTCTGCACCAGCGTCGAGTAAACATATTCGCCAGCTATCCGCACCAACAACGAAGACTGGTGCGGATAGCGCTTGTTAGATGTTCTCGTCGATACTGGCCGCGACGGTAGCCCGCCTGACAGCGTTTTAGAGAGAAAAGGATAGCGGGAACGAAGGCGAGTAGGGCTTTTTGGAAACGTCCATTAGTAACCCTTGTGGGGAATCTAGAAAACAGTTATAATGCGTTATGCTGTCAGTCACCCAATCCTCTATAGGGAAGAGAAACTTGTCTCTCTGTGGGTGGTCTTCCGCTCGGCTGGTGTGAGTTTTCTACTGACTAGCCTCAGCTCGTAAGAGCTATGTAATGAGGAGAAGCAAATGGCCAGTAAAGGGAAAGAGAATCGCGTCGTTACGATCCTTGCCTGTACCGTGTGCAAGCAGCGTAACTATGCGACTTCCAAGAACAAGAAGAACAATCCAGAACGTCTCGAATTGAGAAAGTTCTGTCCTACTTGTCGCGTACACACGTCTCATCGTGAAACCAAATAAAGAGTAGCACGGTCACTACTACACTTTTTACTGATCGAGAAAGGTTGAACGTGGCAAATAGAATGTCCGAAAAGAAGAAGAGCGCCAGCCAGGGCGAGATAGAAGAGCCAAAGGCGCGAACGAGTGAAAAAGAAGTGAAAAGCGTCAGGACCTCTGTTCGCGATGATCGCCCGAGTAAGCCCGTGCGCCGTGATGTCAAACCGGCTCCTGCATCTGCTAAGAAGTCGGGCGGTTTCCGCCAATGGGCTATCGTGCGCTTTGTGCGTGAATCATATCGTGAGTTGCGCTACAAAGTCACCTGGCCGACTTTCCAGGAGGCTCGGAATATGACTATTGTGGTGATCGTGCTTTCAACTGTCATTGGCCTGATACTTGGCCTGGCAGATCAGGGGTTGTTCCATCTCTTCACAACGGTTACAGGTAAGTAGTGCGCGACTCAGGGAACGAATGAGGGGAAATGCTGTGGTTACTGAACATACCAATGAATCTGGGCTGCCAGAGCCAGAGCGGCGCAAAGGCACCGGTACAGCTTCAGAAGAGCCTGCCTGGTACGCTATCCACACGTATTCCGGCTACGAGAATAAGGTAAAAAGCCATCTGGAAGCGCGTATATCTTCTATGGATATGCGCAATAAGATCTTCCGGGTGATCGTGCCGATGGAGGAAGAGGTCGAGATCAAGCAGGGCCAGCGGCGTACAGTGCAGCGCAAGGTCTTTCCCGGCTATGTGCTGGTAGAAATGATCATGAGCGATGAAGCCTGGTATGTTGTGCGTAACACACCCGGTGTCACGAGTTTTGTTGGTTCTGGCACTCGCCCTGTACCGCTGCAGGAGAGTGAGATTCGTTCAATCCTGAAGCAAGTGACGAAAGAGACGGAGAAGCCTAAAGCTAAGGTCAATTTCTCTAAAGGTCAAAGTGTCCGTGTGATCGATGGACCGTTCACCGAGTTTATCGGAACGGTCAGCGAGATTAACCTGGATAAGAATAAGGTGACGGTGCTGGTTTCTTTCTTTGGCCGTGAAACGCCCGTTGTCCTGGATTTCCTTCAGGTTGAGAAAATCTAAGTTCATCTGAACCCGTGTTTGAGGAGTAGCATAGAATGGCAAAACGTGTTAAGGCTGTAGTGAAGCTACAGATCCCGGCAGGGAAGGCGAATCCGGCACCACCGATTGGTACCGCGCTTGGCCCTCAGGGCGTGAATATTATGGCGTTCTGCAAGGAGTACAATGAGCGCACCGCCAATCAGGTGGGCCTGATCATTCCCGCCGAGATCACCATTTACGAAGATCGTTCATTTACGTTTGTTACGAAAACACCGCCGGTACCAGATCTGCTGAAGAAAGCGGTCGGCGCCGAGAAGGGGTCGTCGGCTCCTAACAAGACGAAAGTTGGCTCGATTGATCGCGCCAAGCTGCGTGAGATCGCCGAAATGAAGATGAAGGACCTCAATGCAATTGACATTGAGGGGGCTGAGCGCATGGTTGCAGGCACGGCTCGTAGCATGGGGATTACGATCAGCGATTAGCCCGTTTTCTCGCCAGGCGGGTTCTCACAGAAACGCCGATCAAGGTAGGTGCTCGCGCTGGGTAGGATACGTACAAGAAGAAATTTACCGCCCGAAAGTCACTGCGGTTCATTTGCCACAAGGAGGGCATAGAGAAAAAAATGGCAAAGCACGGGAAAAAATATCAAGAGGCTTTGAAGCTTGTCAATCCCGACAAGCTGTATGAGCCTAAAGAAGCGATCTCGCTCCTCAAAAAGATGAACTATGTAAAGTTTGATCCAACACTTGAAGTCCACATGAAGCTGGGTGTTGATCCTCGCCATGCCGATCAAATGGTGCGCGGCGTGGCGATGTTGCCTGCTGGCACCGGTAAAGAGATGAAGGTGCTGGTGTTTGCTCAGGGCGAGAAGGCCAATGAAGCAGAGGCGGCAGGGGCAGACTTTGTCGGGTTGGACGATTTGATCAAGCAGATCGAGGACGATTGGTTCGGTTTTGATGTGGCTATCGCCACGCCCGATGTCATGGGTAAGGTTGGACGTCTTGGTAAGAAACTTGGCCCACGTGGTCTGATGCCCAGCCCAAAAGCCGGAACGATCACTTTTGATATTGCCAAAACGGTGCAGGAGGTCAAGGCGGGTCGCGTCGAGTTCAGGGTTGACAGAACCTCGTTGTTGCATATCCCTGCGGGTAAGATGTCCTTCTCCGAAGATGCGCTGATGTCGAACCTCGCTTCGGTCATGGATGCTGTTCTACGCGCCAAACCATCAGGGGCCAAGGGGGCATATGTGAGAAGCGTAGTGCTTTCCTCAACGATGTCGCCTAGCGTGCGCCTGGATGTGGCTTCGGCTACAGCGCTCAAGCCTGTATAATTTTTTTACCTGTTGATGTTCATTGTTTGAACATCAAATCAAAATTCAGCGATTAATGCCTAGCCCGAAAAAAGGGGCGTAAGGGAACGAATCTTGAACTTCTGGTCTGGAAAGGCCAGGGGACCGAAGATAGCAAGTATGCCAGACAGCATGTAAATGGTCCTCGTTTGCAGGGGCCGGCTTGCTGAGGTCAAATGTGATTGCCTGTCATATGAAGCCCGTGAATGAGCAATGCAGTATATCTGTGTTGTGGATTCACGCTGCACAGGTATGTTCTGTGTAGTGATGCTCATATAACAGGTGTACACAGATGAACTCATTATGGTCTTCGGTAAAAAGCCGAAGGCCAAATTTTTTACCTGACTTTCTAGTGGAAAGGAGGAGAAGCGAGATGCCTACACAGGCCAAGTCAGAAAAGATTGCTGAATTGACTGACAAGCTTAGCCGGGCAGCCGTGACTATTCTGGTGCAAACGCAGGGCTTGAATGTCAAAGATATGAACGAACTGCGTGCCAAAATGCGCGCGGCTCAAGTGGAGTTCCAGATCACCAAGAATACGCTGCTGCGTATTGCGGCAGAGCGTAGCAACATGACCGAGCTGGACAAGAGCATCTTCAATGGTCAGAACGCGGTGGCGTTCGGCTATGAGGATGAAGTCGCCACGGCCAAAGTCATTAACGATTACATAGCAACCTCGAAAATCGTGGTGCTCAAATCTGGCATTATGGGCGGGCGCAACCTGACAGCTAAGCAGGTAGAGAGTCTGGCCAAAATACCTGGCGGCAAGAACCAGGTCAAAGCTCAGGTAGTTGGCACCATCCAGGGACCGGCAGCTAATCTCGTCGGTTTGTTCACCGCGCCACTGCGCGACCTTTGTTATGTTCTTCAAGCGCGTGCCGATCAGTTGCAGAGCAGCGGCACAGAGCAATAGTATGCCCTGTCGCATATTACCATCGGGAGGAAAAATCCATGTCTGTTGACACCATTATTGCTGAGATTGAAAAGTTGAATGTCCTTGAACTGGTTGAGCTGAGCAAGACCTTGCAGGAGAAGTGGGGCGTAAGTGCGGCCCCGGTTGCTGCTGCAGTTGCAGCTCCCGTCGGAGGAGCTGAGGTTCCAGCTGCAGCCCCGGTTGAGGAGCAAACCGAATTCGATGCTATCCTGACCGAGGTCGGTGCGGGACCTGCCAAGATTCAGGCGATCAAAGTTGTACGCGAACTGACTGGTCTGGGCCTGAAAGAGGCCAAAGAGGTCGTTGAAAGCGTGCCCAAGGCGATCAAAGAGGGCATTTCCAAAGAAGAGGCCCAGAAAATCGCTGATAAGATGGCCGAGGTTGGCGCGAAAGTCACCATTAAGTAGGAGGTTTTGGTGGTGTGGCGAAAAGGCTGTCAGACAACATACTCGCAGCCTCTCCGCCACACTATCAATTTCTCGCTTAGGAAAAGAATAGCAAGGGCTTGAAACTCGTTCGCGGTTGAATTATAATGCGAACAAAGCTTTCCTTTGCGGGTTTGGCACAACAGGAGGTAGAGAGAACGTGCCGTTTACTATAGAAGAGAAAACGGAAATCATCGAAAATTCCCGTATTCATGAGGCCGATACCGGCTCGCCCGAAGTGCAAGTTTCATTGTTAACGCATAGAATCAATCAGCTCACCGAGCATCTTAAAGTGCATAAACACGATCTGCACTCCAAACGAGGTTTGATGCTGATGGTTGGCCGGCGCAAACGGCTTCTTACGTATCTGAGCAAAAAAAGTCCAGAGCGCTATCGTGCATTGATTGCCAAACTTGGCTTGCGCCATTAGTTTGAGATGGTTGTGTTGGGTGCGGTCGGCGCAATTTCGGCCTGCGCAGCGTTTCTAGCCGACCGCGGCTCCGCCTTTTCTCCCACTGTAGCAGATTGTATGCTGTGTTGAAGAGAGATAGCACTGATTATCAAGACAGGCCCGCGCGTTCCCCACATGCTTTTTGAGGAAAAGTTTACGAGCAGAGCGACAGACACAGGGTTGAGACACCAGAATTGTTGAGTAAGAAGCAGTTCAGTTAGAGATAGAGTAGAAGAGACGAACCGAAATAGATGTATCCAGCGAAAGATCACGGCTGTTAATTAAGACTGGCTGGATAGCATAGAGGACAGGCCAGGGGAAGCTAGTTGTTGAAAAGATGAATCCCCTTGAGAAAGCAACTGGAGGCCAATGAATAGGCCCCAGGGGGGGATCCTAGTAGTCGGAGGAAGTATGATTCACCGTCAAGAAGCTGTTATCGGTGGCCGTGTAATGAGTATTGAGACAGGCCGCGTAGCGGAGCAAGCCAATGGTGCTGTGCTGGTGCGCTACGGCGATACTGTAATCCTGGCCACCGCAGTAGGCAGCGATGAACCTCGCGAAGGCATTGATTTTTTTCCGTTAACTGTAGATGTAGAAGAACGTATGTATGCCGCCGGTAAGATTCCTGGCGGGTTTATTAAGCGCGAAGGCCGCGCTACTGAGCATGCTATTCTGGCCTGTCGCCTCGCTGACCGCCCGCTTCGCCCGCTTTTCCCCAAAGGCTATCGTAACGATGTTCAGATTATCATAACGGTGCTCTCGGTTGACCAGGAGAATGATCCTGATATTCTAGGTATCGTGGGTGCCTCCGCAGCGCTGAGCATTTCTGATATTCCTTTCGCCGGCCCGGTGGGCGCTGTACGCGTAGGTTATGTTGATGGACAACTGGTGATCAATCCACTGGAATCGCAGATGGAGGAGTCTCGGCTTGATCTGGCGATAGCTGGCACGGCGGACGCTGTGATGATGGTTGAGGCTGGAGCCAAAGAGCTGCCAGAGGAGATCATGCTCGAGGCCGTGCGCTTCGGCCAGGAAAGCCTGCAAGATATTATTAAGATGCAGGAGAAGCTAGTCCAGGCGGTCAATATGGCCAAGCGTCCTTTCACGCCCCCTCCGGTGGATGAAGAGCTAAGAGTGAAAGTTGCCGAGTTTGTTCTGCCCCGCTTTGAGGCCGCGCTGAGCAATCCCAACAAGGCAGCTCGCTCGGCTGCTCTGAATATGGTGCAGGGCGAGCTGGTGGCCGCTCTTGGAGAGCAGTATCCTGAGCGCTTGAAGGACATTATTGCTTTTTACGAGCAAGAATTGAAGTCCTATGTGCGCAATACCATTTTGGATAAGGGAGTGCGTGTCGATGGCCGCGACCTGAAGACGATCCGCCCGATTTCCTGTGAGGTGGGCCTGCTTCCTCGTACACACGGCTCGGCCATCTTTACGCGTGGCCAGACGCAGGTGTTAAGCGTAATCACGCTTGGCTCGCCGGGCGATGAGCAGGTTCTTGATGGCCTGGGTACCACCGAAAGCAAGCGCTTTATGCATCACTACAATTTCCCGCCTTTCTCTACCGGTGAAAGCAAGCCGATGCGCGGCCCAGGCCGGCGCGAAATCGGCCATGGTGCTCTGGCCGAGCGAGCCATTGCCGCAGTGATTCCTTCACAGGAAGAGTTTCCTTACACAATCCGCGCCGTCTCGGATGTGCTCTCTTCAAACGGCTCGACTTCGATGGGGTCGGTCTGTGGTACAACGCTGGCCTTGATGGATGCCGGTGTGCCGATCCACGCGCCGGTCGCAGGCGTGGCAATGGGCCTGATTACCGGTGAGGGTGAGCGAGCCGGCAAGTGGGCGGTGATGAGCGATATTCAGGGTATTGAGGATGCACTCGGCGATATGGACTTCAAAGTCGCGGGTACCGCCGATGGCGTGACGGCCCTGCAAATGGATATTAAGGTCAAGGGCATCACCTATGAGATTATGGCTAAGGCGCTCGAACAGGCGCGCGAAGGCCGTATGTATATCATGGAGAAGATGCTTGATACTATTGATGCCCCGCGCGAGGATTTGTCTCCATACGCGCCGCGCATCCAGACTATTAAAATTAATCCCGACAAGATCGGCGCAGTCATTGGCCCGGGAGGCAAGACGATTCGCAAGATCCAGGAGGAGAGCGGAGCAAAGATCGATATCGAAGATGATGGCTCGGTGCATGTCTCTGCTACCTCTGGCGAGGCTATGCAACTGGCGCTTGACGCGGTACGCGCCTTAACTGAAGAAGTTGAAGTTGGCCGCATCTATACCGGCACAGTACGCCGTCTGGTGGATTTTGGGGCCTTTGTTGAAATTCTGCCAGGTAAGGAGGGTCTGGTGCGTACCTCGCAACTGGCCGATTATCAGGTGATGCGCCCGGAGGATGTGGTTTCAGTTGGCGATGAGATTACGGTCATGGTAATCGAACTCGATCCACAGGGCCGTGTCAATCTCTCACGCCGGGCAGCCTTGAGCGGCGAGTTGCCCACTGCGGCTGAGATGGAGAGTGATCGCAGTAGTCGCGGCGGCGGCGGTGGTCGCGGTGTGAGTGGAGGGCGCTCTGGTGGTGGCTACAATGAGCGCCGCCCACGCGAGGGTTCGGTGCCGGGCGGCAGTCGTGGGCCTGGTGGCTATAGCGAGCGTGGCAGTTATGGCGGTGGCCCACGCGGTGGTGGTTATGGCGGGCGTTCCGGTGGCAGCAGCTATAATGATCGCGGCGGCTATAGTGGCCAGCGCCGTCCTATGGGTGATTCTGGCGGCCAGGGTCGCAACCCTTCCGGCCCCAGGCGCGATGGCGGCTTCGGGCGCACGCCTGATCGTCGCTGGTAATAAAAAATAAAGCAGAGAGGCAAACGATGTCGTCCGAAGAGATCCTGAAGGAGATCGCGAGCGAGATCTCCGTCTGCAAAAAGTGCAATCTGTGCAAGGGACGCACCAGAGCCGTGCCCGGCGAGGGCAGCACACAGGCGAAGATTATGTTCATCGGCGAGGGGCCAGGCTATCACGAGGACCAGCAAGGGCGCCCCTTTGTTGGTCCCGCCGGGCGCTTGCTGGAGGAGGCCCTGGCCAGCATCAACCTCAAGCGTTCTGATGTCTTTATCACGAATGTAGTCAAATGCCGGCCTCCAGAGAACCGCGATCCCCAGCCCGATGAGATTGCGGCTTGCGATGAGTATCTGGAGCGCCAGATCGAGGCGCTGGACCCGCAGGTTATCGTGACACTTGGGCGCTTCTCGATGGCCAGGTTTTTCCCAGGCCAGAAGATCAGTCTGATTCATGGCCGGGCCAAACCGGGCAAGAAACGCCTGTATATTGCTATGTATCACCCGGCAGCCGCTTTGCGCAGCGATAAAACCATGGCTGAATTTCGCGCTGATTTCAAAAAAATCCCCGCAATCATAGCTGAGGCTGAGCGTCGCCTCGCTGCCGGGGAATTCTCGACTGTTCAGGAGAAGCCTAAAGAGGAACCACCCGAACAGTTGTCGCTGTTCTAAATATACATAATGGGGCCGGTGGTACAGAAAATGCGTTCAATACATTTTCTGTACCACCGGCCCCATTATGTATAACGAGAACCAGTCGCGGCTTATTCGCCTGCGGTTGCCCCGATGACAAACGCGTCCACCTCGCTAATTTTGCCGCGCCAGTAGGGCACCTTGATTTTGTGACCCGCGCTCATAATCGTGACATCGCGCATATGTATCACGCGAAAGACGAGCGGCAAACCTTCGGGGCCAATCTCCGGTTGGTCAGGCGACGGCACGAGGGCTGCGTAATACTCCTTCAATGCATCGGCGGTCTCCGGCTCGCTCTCGCGGTGCAGCTCCTCATTGAGATCGATATAGAACTGCGAATAGCGCATGGTGCTGACCATCACGCCGAAAATGAGCAGGCCATGCATCTGCAACATCATCTCGATCTCCAGATCCTGTCTTTCGACCAGGTTCACCCACATTTGTAAAGCGAAATCTTGTTCTCCATATTCTTTCAACCAGAGATTGCGCCGCTCTATGCGCGTGATCGGGCGAAAAGGCGTCTCTTCGCTGTTGCTCTGCGCTGGACCTTGTTCATCATCCATAGTATCTTTATTTTTGTGCATTTCTTGCTTTTCTGACATAGATATATCTTCTCCACGCGTTTTGCATTTTTACTCTTCAGGCATTCTCTCTAAATGCTGTTGATCTACTACACACTGTTTATCTCTTCCTGGATCTTCTCTACTGATGGGTATTTGTGCGTAACGTGTTTCATTCTCTCGGCTCAAGGAACGAGGCTCAGGGCCGTTTTCAGATTATGTTAGATACTACCAAAAGTCAAGAATGGCCCGGAACCCTGCGGATGATATAAACATCGAACATTGTGTCTAACATACTTCATCTGGTAATCTATGAGGGAGTGTTAGCTTCTTTCTTGCTCTTCTGACAAAGAGAACGCAAATAGGAGAAGCTGCTGCTTACTTTGCTTCTGTTGATTCCAGAGAGGTAATGTATTGTTAGGGGAGGTCAAAGTGGTACTACGGCGAAAAAACAGTGAAAAGGATGCATATGTTGTTATTCAAGAAATAGAAGCGCAAAAGAATAATTTATTCAGAACTAGAGAAACACAGAAGAATTTCGTTGAGAAAACCTCTGGAAAGTTAGATATTAACGTAAAGCGCACCTGTGAATGCGGACCCTCTCATATTAACTGTCTTTCTGCAAAAGAATGGATAAAATGCCAGCTAGGCGTATGGCAGTTCAGCTATGAAAAGCGCGATGTTCGGGACAAAGCGAAACATCCCGCCGTATTTCCTCTTTCCCTTGCTCGCCGTTGCATTGAACTGTTCTCACATCAAGGCGAACTGGTGGTAGATCCCTTTGCTGGTAGCGGTACAACGCTTGTTGCAGCACGAGATGTAAAGCGCAATGCTGTTGGCTTCGATATTCATCCTGACTATGTTGAGCTAACAAGACAGCGATTGCAGCAAGAGACGCTGTTTACCGAGACGAGGCAGATTGCGATTCGTGATGATGCGCGAAATATCGCGCAGTATCTTGAGGAAGAGAGTATCGCCTGTATTGTCACTTCCCCTCCTTACGCGAATCTCCTAAACAGAAAAAGGCTGAATAAAAGTAGACGTGGATCTGAACGAAAAAACGAACAGTATCAGAAAATAGAGCAGTATAGTCAGCGTGCCGAAGATCTGGGCACGCTTGATTTGGAGTCCTATGCGCAAGCAATGTCTGAGATATTTGCTGGCTTGCTGCCATTGCTCAAGAAAAAGGGGCACTGTGTTGTCAATGTTCCTGATATGTGGTGGGAGAACGAACGAATAACGATTCATATAGCGGTTATCGAGGCTTTGCGTTCTGTAGGGTACGAGCTGCGAAATACTATTATTTGGGATCGCACGAATATTGTGAACAGAATTGGTATTTTCGGCTGGCCTAGCAATTACATCACTATGGGGACAACGTTTGAATATCTTCTGGATTTCTGGCGCCCTGATCAAACAATAGCCCCATGAAATGCTGGTAAGTTGGCACCTGAGGAAGCTCAAACATTTGACACCGAGCTGTATCCTGAGACACCTTCAGGCCAATCCGATGCCAATAGGTCTGAAAAGTACACGGGGCCGTCTGCGAGCGAGGAGCAGACAAACTGACCGGCAATCTGCGGCTGCCTGGGAGAAAAAGGGGAGCGTAGTAGAGCGCCTCGCAAGCCGCTCTACTACGCTCCCCTTTTTCTCTTGGGGTATGGAAAGCTCCATCGCGCGGGGCGGAAAGCCCTGTGTGACAATGCTCGTTGTTTTTTTCCCTTGAAGAAGTATGCTATAATTGCCGCGACGCCATATGGCGCATTCAACGATGTCACACGAAGGCCGAACTGGCCTGGGAGGGCGTGGCAGGAAGATGACCGCAATTCGAGTGTCAAAAAAGAATGTGTTGATATATTAGCTTTTTTGGGCATTGTTCCAGGCGCACGGGAGAGGCGCGTGCTGAAAGTTGCCCGGTTGAGCATGGCCGCCGGAGGGGCAGCAAATGCAGATTGGCAAAATCGTCAAATCAGAATCGCATATCAGTTATATCTGTCAGATCTTCGGTCAGCGTGAGAGAGATTATGAACTGGCGCCGCCCGATTATGCTTTTGGACGTTTTGTGCGTGTGCCTGTTCGCGCTGAGCAAAATGGCGGCGCAGAAGAAAATCATGTTGAACGCGCTCTGGGCATCGATTATACGCCCAGAACCTATGCCGTAGGTGTGATCTACGATACGATTCTGCAAAATCCAACCTTCGGGTCGCTAGGGCCGCGCCTCTCGAATGAGACACAGGTTGAGCTATTCTCGCCCGATTATGTTTCTGAGAAGGCGGTGCTGGTCTACGTGATGGTGCTGGGCGTCCTGGTACAGCAGCAAACGCCCGATGAAGGCGTAAAGATTCTTTCGGTCAAGCACGGTGTGCCAACCCTGGCGCTAGAACTGGATAGCGAGGTCGAGCCTATGGACGATGAAGAGGTGCGCATCTTTCATCTCTTCGGCGACCGGCCTGACGAGGAACCATACCTGCACATGGGTTACATACCGCATATTATTGCTCAGCGCAACAGCTTGCTACCGATGGTGACTCTGCAAATCATCGAACAGCTTGAACGGCTCTTTCCGCGTAATCTCTCGCTGCTTTCCATCGTAAAACGGAACTTCGCCTGGCGGCTGAAAGTGGAGACCACAGGATGACGGAAGACTCAACCATGCTTGAAATGACGAACGTGCGTACGCGCTTCAAACCCGTCGGTATCACTAAAGGTCCGGGCGAAAATACTCACGAGTATACTTTTGTTTCGCGCGATGACGAGCAACGGCTCAAGAACGGTGAGTACGTCTATTACGAGCTGGATGTATCCGACGACCTCATGCAAAGCGCTAGCCGGCGGCGCGTGCTGGGGCGCATTATCAAGCGTGTGCCCTTGCAGCTCTATCCCGACACATTCCTGGCCGAGCCGGAGATCCCTCCCGACCAGGTCGCGGCCCTGGTTGGCTACGATGCTCGCTCAAACGATCTCTTCGAGCTACATGTAGCAATTATGGGTTATTTTGACCCTGACACCGGCTCGTTCATCAATCCCTGGATTCCGCCACAATCGGGCAAACAGATCTATCTGGCCGATGACCAGATGCTCACAACCATCCTCAGTCGCAAGAGGCGTGGTCAGCCCGGGTCTGCTACTATTGGTTCCCTGCTTACTCGCGCGCCGGACGCTGTGCCAGTTGTGCTTTCCGTGAAGGATGTGGTTAGCACGCACCTGGCGATCATTGCCAGCACGGGCGCGGGCAAGAGCTACCTGGCTAGCGTCCTGATCGAGGAACTGATGCAGCCTAACAACAAAGCCTGTGTACTGATCGTTGATCCGCATGGGGAGTACAGCACGCTTGATCAGATCGCTAACTTCCCGCAGTTTACTGAGGCTGGCGACGGGCACGGCGCAGGCTACCAGGCCCAGGTACGTGTTTACAAGCCTGAGCAGGTCAAGGTGCGTGTCTCTTCGCTCAACATGGGCGATATGCGTCACCTGCTCTCTGAGATGACCGAGAAGCAACAATATCTACTGAGCCGTGCTCTGCGCAAAGTGCAGGAGGAGCACCACGGCACGCCCTGGACAACCGCCGATCTCAAGAAGGCCATCAAGGCCGTTGCAAAATCCAAGAACGACGAAGATAGCGAGGGGGCAGACGACTCCAGTACCGTTCATGCGCTGACCTGGCGTATCGAGGACCGCTTCGAGAACAGTTTCACCTTCGATGACTTCCAGCATCTCGACCTGCCCGAAATTTTCAGGCCTGGCCAATGCACCGTGCTCCAGCTCAATGAGGTTGATGAGCGCGATCAGCAGGTGGTTGTGGCCACGCTGCTGCGTCGGCTGAACAAAGCCAGGATGGATACCGAGCGCGGCAAGGTTCATTCAGGCGAATTTTATCTGCCCTATCCCGTCTTTGTCCTGCTGGAAGAGGCGCACCACTTCGCGCCCAGCGGCATCGATGTCGTCTCCACGGCCATTCTCAAACAGGTGCTGGCCGAGGGGCGTAAATTCGGTATTGGCGTCGGGCTGATCAGCCAGCGTCCGGGCAAACTGAACGCTGATGTGCTCAGCCAGTGTCAGACCCAGTGCATTATGCGCATCGTCAACGAGATTGATCAGAAAAGCGTCGCTGCCGCTATCGAGGGCGTGGGGCGCGACTTGCTGGATAATCTGCCCGCGCTCTCCAAAGGTCAGGTCATTATCGCTGGCGCAGCCGTCAATACGCCCGTGATCTGCCGCGTGCGCTCGCGCATCACCAGGCATGGCGGTGAGAGTAAGGACGCGCCCGATATGTGGCAGAAATACTTCGCGCCCGCAGCGCAGGAGGGGCGCCGGCGTAATGACGCTCCCCTCAATGGAAATGCAGGCTTCAATTTGCTGCGCTAGAGATTGAAGGCCGGGTTGGCCCGCATGCTATTGATGGGCGGACAATTTGTAGAGATAAAATGTTAAAACCTGGTTGCGGGCAGGTATGCATGTTCCAGGGCGCTTGTAGCACACAGAGTAGCAGAGTGCTTCTCGCGCGTTTTGCTGCCAAAGAAAGTAATGTAGTTGTATGGCTACTACTGATGCACCTCAAAAAACAAAATCTCGCATATTCCTTCTGGTCTTATCCATCCTGGCGCTATGCGCGTGGGGCGGATTGCTGATATTTACTCGCTATGTTCCTCCGAGGGGATTGTCAATCTTTATTCTCTTTTTCGTACTACTTGGTCTGGCCTTGATTTGTACTCTCACGCCGTTGATCTATCTTGTCACACGAGTTATCTTGATCAGGCACTCCTACCGTCCTATTCTAACCCAGACTTTGCGCCAGGCTACGCTGCTCTCCACGTGGGTTGGTTTTAATTTGCTGTTACGCTTGCTGAGTAGTTGGAGCATTTTCACAGCTATTGTGAGCTTTGGAATTATTGTGGTGATCGAGATCCTGGTCCTGGGAAGAATATAGATTATCTTTTATCAAAGCAAAACGCCTGGATATGTTCAGTCCAGGTGTTTTATCTATAGGTATTCCTGTTTCTGCTCTGGCTTGTTCGTAGTAAGCCAGAGTAAACTGTGAGCTAAACTTTCTCTACGCGTTTTGTTTCAGGTCGTCCATCTCTTTTTCCAGAGTGAAAAGACGCCTCCCAACAGCATTCAATTCTATTTATTATCTTGATATCGATGAGCCACCGTAAAGATAGATAGACCATCTTGACTATTTCCTGTACACTAAAAGGAAGGATACGGTATACTTCAGAATGATAAAGCGTGTGTGGGTTAGAGAGATGTATGCTTGCATAGCGATTTTTCGTGGCAGCGGATTAGGAGAAGAACAATCATGATCAACCAGCCAGATCAAGATGTATGGGATAGAGAAACGCGGATCCCGGAGAACAAACTGGTGCTACCGGCTCCTGTGGATGAAGGACCGTATCAGCGGCGCTATTCTTCTCCTTTGCTCGATTCACGCACGAGTCAACAGACATCGGTTACTTCCCCTGGTCTTTTTGCCCGCTTCTTTCAGCTTGTGCGCAGAGATCCCGCATATGCAGTGCTTGCGCTAGGTATCGCGCTGGTGATCTTCGCTTCGTGTGTTTTTCTTGTCCTGGGTGCTAACCTGATGCTGAACGGCAATAGTAGTACAACGTGGAACAGCGCTCAGACGCAGCATCCATCCGTGCCAACACCTTCCGGCACAGTCGATAACAATCCAAGTTTTCCCACACCGGCTACGCGCAACGGATCGAACCAGAGCAGCCAGCCGACTGCCGCAGGGCCTACGCCCGTCTTGCAGCCGTCTCCAAGTCAACCAACCGATCAAGGGACGCTGACTGTGCAAATTACCAGCGTTCCCAGCGTGGTCAATAATAATTCGCACGTCCTTGTAGGCGTACAAACCAGCGAGCCTGGCGTTACCATCAGGCTCCAGGTGACTTATAATGCCACGCCATTTTTCTACAGCAGCACTGGGCAAACTGGCTCTGCTGGCGATGGCACGCTCTCCTGGAATATCAGGGTACGCGCAGCTTTCGGCAATAGCGCACGGGCTACTCTGATTGTCTTTGCCACAGATCAAAATGGCCAGCAGGCTACCTCGCAACCTGTCACAGTAATGATTAGCGGGGCATAGGGCACGTTGACCTTAAGGCGCCTGGTCCTCAATCTTCTAAAGAGGTGGTGATCTTTTTGCTGACCAGAGCGTATAATTTACAAGGTGCTTGCTCCCTTTGGATGCTAACCCTTTCGCCTCTTTGTGCTCTTTTGAAGGATTTCAATAGATATGATGCAAACAGATGAGGTTCGCCAGGTACAGGATATGGCGCGCGCGGTGCGCCAGAGTGTGGGCCACGTGATCGTGGGAAAAGAGGAAGTGATCGATTTGCTGCTGGTTGCGCTGCTCTGCGAGGGACATGTGCTCTTCGAGGATGTGCCGGGCATTGGCAAAACCACCATGGCTAAAGCGCTGGCCCGTTCGCTTGGCTGCTCGTTCCAGCGCATTCAGTTTACCCCGGATCTGCTTCCTTCGGATATTATCGGTATTACTTTTTACAATCAGAAGCTCGGAGAGTTTGAATTTCGACCCGGTCCGTTGCTCGCGCAGATTGTGCTGGCGGACGAGATCAACCGCGCCACACCGCGCACACAATCCGCGCTGCTGGAGGCTATGGAGGAGCGACAGATCAGCGTGGAGCGCGAGACGATGCCATTGCCGCGCCCTTTCATAGTCATTGCGACCCAGAACCCGGTGGAACTGGAAGGCACGTTTCCACTGCCGGAGGCGCAGCTTGATCGCTTTTTGATGCGCCTGCGCCTGGGCTATCCCAGCCAGTCGGAGGAGCGGCTGATTCTGCAGCGTTTCCGCGAAGATCGGCCGTTGCAGGAGGTGCAGCCGGTACTTTCCGCGGAGCAGCTCACAGACTTGCAGAGGATAGTTCGCCGGGTGCATGTTGATCCCAGCGTCGAGGCATATATCGTTGATCTGGTGCGCGCCACACGCGGGCACAACGGGGTTGAGCTGGGTGTGAGTCCTCGCGGCACGCTGGCCCTTTATCGGACGGCCCAGGCTAACGCCGCCATTCACGGGCGTGCCTATGTCATTCCCGATGATGTAAAACTCCTGGCCCGGTCTGTTCTCTCTCACCGTATGCTGGCTACCAGCGCGACGCGCCTGCATGGGCGTGTTATGGAGCAGATTATCGACGACGTATTGCATAGTGTTCCTGTGCCGGTTGAATCATGAGCAGAAGATGGTATTTCGCTTGCGCCGTAGTAATCCTCCTGGGCCTGCTGATCAGGCAGCCGCTGATTCTGATCGTGGTCGTGCTGAGCCTGCTCGTTCTGCTCACGGCCGATATCTGGGCGCGGTATTGCCTGAGCGATTTGCGCTTTGAACGTGCTTTGAGCGAGCGGCGCGTCCTCTTTGGAGAAGAGATTACCTTTTCAATGGTGGTTGAGAATGCCAAGCTGCTGCCTCTGCCCTGGCTGGAGATAGAAGATACAGTCCCGCGTGCGCTGACCATCCACGGACGCCAGGTGCGCATCGATCCTGTCTCGAATCGAACCATCCTGGAGAATCTCTTCAGCCCGCGCTGGTACGAACGCGTCACGCGGCGCTATACCGTCGTCTGTAATGCTCGTGGCGTGCATACCTTTGGTCCAACTAGCGTGCGCAGCGGCGATCTGTTCGGTTTTACGGATCGCCAGGAGATGCTGGAGAACCAGGAGTATCTGATTGTTTATCCCCTGGTAGTGCCCCTGAGCAGCTTCAATTTGCCAGCGCGTTATCCTTTTGGCGACCGTCGCGCGCCCCGCCGCCTGCTTGAAGATCCCGCGCGAGTGATTGGTGTGCGCGATTATATGTACGGCGACGATCTGCGGCGCGTTCACTGGAAAGCTACTGCCCGCGTCAGGCAACTGCAAAGCAAGGTTTACGAAGCTACAACTACCTATACGCTCGTAATATTTTTGAACATAG
>Ga0209061_1003516_pt1 | contig 16856 bp, 12 predicted proteins | sample Coa_R1_10_FD_187157 | JGI IMG/M metagenome (GOLD analysis project Ga0209061, IMG submission 187157) | Surface soil microbial communities from Centralia Pennsylvania, which are recovering from an underground coalmine fire - Coalmine... | ecosystem: Environmental > Terrestrial > Soil >...
CGCGTGCGGACCGGCCAAGCTCGTGCCGACGAGCGCTACCGGTACGGCCGAACAGGGCATGTGCGGGCTCGGGCCGCGTATACCCCTTCTAGTCATATCACCGTTCGCGCTTAGCAACTTCGTCTCGGACAGCCTCGCCGACCAGAGCTCGATCGTGAAGTTCATCGAGTACAACTGGGGCCTGCCTCCCCTGGGCAACGGAGCGCAAGACCAAGCGGCGGGCTCTTTGCTGCCCATGTTCAATTTCCGTGCGCCGAAGAACCCCCCGCTTTTCCTTGACCCTTCCACCGGAGAGCCACTTGGCCCTCGCACGTCGCCTGGTCCCTTCCACAAGCCATTAGGCGCTTTGCGATGAAAGTCGAGCGCCTGCAGCCGGGCTGGTCTCGCAGGACCCCAGCAGGTGCAGGGTCGTGTCCGTGCCGCTCCCTCCCTTTGGCCCCTCCTCCGCCCTTCCGGCCATTTGGTGGCTGTCGGGCGCGGGTGGAGATCCGGGGGGAGGGGCTCAGGCCGCGACGGGCGGGGCGGGTTGCCTCCCCCGGAGGGCCGGCACCAGCAGCCCGCCGAGCTCGGTCAGGTCCCTTTCCACTTTGGCCTCGCCGTAGCCCCGGTCGGTGCTGACGGCTCGTGGTGGCCGGCCGACGAGCCTTTTTACCCGCCCTATAGCTGGTGCGAGCAGCGGGCCGTCGAAAGGGTTCCTCATGTGCAGGCTGTGGTCGACGACAACGCCGTCTTCGTTGTCCACCACCTGGCCACATAGCCGACCTCGACCGGCTTGCCGGTGCGGCCCTTCTTTACGGGGCGGGCGTCGGGGCAGGCTCATGAGGCGCGTCGCCCCTCCTGGCATCTCGCCCGACAGCCTCAGGCGGGCCTGGGCAACCACTTGCCCGAGCCGGGAGACGAGCGCCTCCAGCTCGGCCAGCGTCGCCAAGGCCTTGGCGGGGGCCTCGTCGCCAGCACGTCGGAGCCCTCGGCGTGCATTGGCTGCGACGCCGCGCGCCTCGGCCAGGCTCGCCCTTGGCGATGCCAGCCATTTTCCCTGTGATCGCCTTTGGCTCTTCTTTTGCCGTGCCGGTAAGGCACCTCAACCATGCCCTGATGTCGTGCGCCCGCGGGCGCACAGACCGGAGCTGTCGCGCATCTTGGTCCTTAGACAGCTAGTCCAGCCCACAGCTAACGGGGCCGGAAAGAAGCCGGGCATGGGTCGGGGCAAGCTCGCCGGCACCTCGACGACAACGTGGCTTATGACCGTACCGTTGGCTAGCACGCCCCCTTAGGCGCGACCTGGACCTTGAGACCGCTGCCAGCACGTACCCGTTCGAGTGCCTGGGCATAACTACCGAGGGACAGGGTGTCGGTCACCAGCCTGGAAAAGCCGAGGTCGAGCTCGACGGCCAGGTCGCGCGCCCTGTCGAAGCTGTGTAGGACGGCCATGGAACCCACGTAGCTAATCTCGTCGTTGTAGAGCCTGTAGGGAGAGAACTGGGCCTTGGCCCCTGCGGGGGCTACCCCAAACTGCATGTAGGTGCCCCCGCGCTGCAAATGACCAAGGGCATCCTCTATGACGGGGACCACGCCGGACGCGTCGATCACTACGTTGAAACGCTCGTCCCCGAGCTCCCCGCTAGAGACCAGGACAGTGCTGGCGCCAAAAGACCGTGCCATTTGGCGACGGCGCTCGTGCGGCTCCACCACGGTGACCGACACCGCTCCGACCCGCTGCGCCAGTGCGACCAGCATGAGGCCCATCGTGCCCGCGCCGTATATGAGGAAACGGTCGCCGAGGCGTGCACCTATCAAGTCGTACCCGTGCACCACGCAAGAGAGGGGCTCCACCAGGGCGCCAACAGACATGTCAAAGCCCTGTGGCAATGGCCGAGCAAGCCAATAGGGCACTGCGACGTACTCAGCGCAGGCCCCTGGGACGGTGATCCCCATCGCCCGCAACTGTTCACAGAGGTTTTCGTGGCCTTCACGACATCGCCGGCAGCGCCCGCAGGGCTGGTTCGGGTCGGCAGTCACAAGCGTACCTACCTCCACGCCCTGCACGTCTTTACCCACTTCGACCACCTCTCCAGCGAACTCATGCCCCGGTACTAGGGGGTACCTGGCCAGGCTGAACTCGCCGTCTACGACGTGAAGGTCAGTGCCGCATATACCGCACGCATGCACGGCCACCACGAGGTCCTCCGGGCCCGGTGACGGGTCCGGCACGTCCCCCACGTCGACGTCGCCAGGTTTGTCGATCACTACAGCCTGCATCTCGTAGTTCCTTTCCTTGCTGGCTCTGGCTCTTAGATAATTATTTTAGAGAATTATTTCCGGTCGACCTATTTCACTGCGCCTAGCGCCAAGCCACGCACGAGTTGTTTTTGTGCTATCCAGCCCAAGAGAACCACAGGCAGGCTTGCAAGCGAGGCTGCGGCGGCCAGCTTGGCCCAGTAAAGACCCTCGGAGGTAATGAAGCCAACCAGGAACACCGGCATCGTCCCAGCCCGGGTGGCCGTTAGGTTGACCGCGAAGAAGAACTCGTTCCAGGAAAAAATCATGCAGATCAGAGCAGTCGCTGCCAGTCCTGGCAGAACTATCGGCAGGATCACGCGGGTCAGTTCGACGACAAGCCCTGCCCCGTCTACACGTGCCGCGTCGAGCACTTCGACGGGTACCTCAAGGAGGAACGACCGGATCATCCACACAGCTATAGGCAAGTTCATAGCCGTGTAAAGGATGACAAGCGTCCAGTCGTTATCAAGCATCCCGATGTTCCGGGCTACGATGTAGATGGGAATAATTGCAGCTACTACTGGAAGCATCTTTGTGGACAGTACAAAAAACATTACATCTCGCCAGCGCTTTACCGCCTTTATAGAAAGGCTGTAGGCAGCTGGCACGGCGAGAAGGAGCACAGCACCGGTAGAAACAAGGGTCGTGAACAGGGAGTGTTCCAACGGCTTGCCGATCCCGCTCGTAAAGACCTGCGAGAACTCGGTCAAGGTAGGGTGGAAGACAATGGTGGGCGGATCGGTGTAAGCCTTTCCCTCCGTCTTGAACGCGGTGATCACCATCCACAGCACAGGGAAGAACAGCAAAATAGCCACTAGCCAGGTAAAGATAGACCAGGCGTGCCCGTACAGCCGAGCGCGTCTAAAAAGCCTACGGTGATGGCCGTCCGTCCGCCAGTTGCGAGCCGCAGAAGGGACTCGGGTTAACCTTATGTTCCACGTGCGCATGATACTGCTTTTCAGCTCCTCGCTTGAACTGTGTCGAGCAGGCCCCAGGCGAACCTAAGCGCGCCCAAGGCTACTATCTCCGTCCCTATTAGGACTATCACGCCCGAAGCGGCGCCCACGCCGACGTTGTAAGCGTTGAAAACCTGCTCGTACAGGTAGAATGGGAGGTTGGTGGTCGCGGTACCAGGGCCACCTTGCGTAACCATGTAGATTTTGCCGAAGGTTTGCACTATGTAGACCGAGCCAAGCAGTACGGCGAGGAAGATGTAACGCCGTATATGGGCCAACGTTACGCGCAGGAAAGTCTGGATCGTTGAGGCACCGTCGACCTTCGCAGCCTCGAGGACGTCAAGGGGCTCTGACTGGAGACCAGCGAGCACGATGAGCATGACGAAAGGCGACCACTGCCACACTGAAAGCGTGACTATTGCAGGGATGGGGAACCTACCGATCCAGTTGACATGGTGGACACCGAAGGGTGATAGCACGAAGTCCAGGAGCCCGTACAGCGGGTCATAGATAGTGGTCTTCCACAAGAGGGCACCAGCCACAGGCATGACGAGGAACGGGGTGATGAGGAGGGTGCGGACCACGGCCCGGCCAAAGAAATGGCGGTTGAGCAAGACGGCGAGGCCGGTTCCCACTAGCGTAGCTAGGACGACAGCTGAAGCCGTGATCTCAACGGTGTTCACTAGCGCCGTCAAGAAGGTTGGGTCAGAGAAGGCCTGTCTATAGGATTGCAACCCCGCGAACTTGTTGGACCCTGGTATCAGGAGGTTCCAGCGGCGGAACGAGTACCAGATAGTAGCGAGGAAAGGGACCTGGGTGACCACGATCATGTAAATAAGGGCGGGTAGGAGAGGGAGACGACGAGCCCAACGGGCACGCGCCCCTTCTGTCCTAGTCGCGACCGGCCGGCTCAGCGCGTCCGCTGAGCGCTGAGCCGGGCCGTGTACGCGTGCGATGGAGGTGCTCATCGCGAGTTCATCGGAGGGTCAACGTTAGCCCGCTGCCCCTATGCACCGAGGCCATATTCGCTGACCATGCTCCTAGCATCCTGCTGGCTCGTGCTGAGCGCGCTGGTCACGGACGTCCGACCGGCGATGGCAGCCGATATCTGTTGAGACACCTGAGTACCGAGGTTGATGAACCCTGGGATGTCGATGAACTGTACGCCGGTGTAAGGTACCGGATGGACAGTAGGGTGCGTAGGGTCAGCTGCCTCGATGGACTGGAGAGTCAAGTTGGCATAAGCCCCGGCTGCCTTTTGGTACTGGGGTATCTTGTACGTGGAAACTCGGCTACCAGGTGGCAACTGTGCCCACCCAAGCTTTTGGCCGACTAGCTTGATGTACTGTTTCGACGTCGCCCACGAAAGAAAGTCCCAGGTCTGTTGCTGGTCAGGCGTGCCGGTGGGGATGCTGAGCGACCAAGTGTACAGCCACCCAGACTTCTTGCCGCTCGGGCCGACCGGTGCCCAAGCGTAGCCGGTATCTGCGTAGATCTTGGGCGCGGCGCCGGCGATGTCCCCAGCGGCAGACGTGGCGTCGTACCACATCGCCGCCTTACCGGAGTCATAATAGTTGAGGCATTCGGTAAAGCCGTCGTTAGAAGCCCCCGGCTCCCCGTACTTCCTGACTAGGTTGACATAGAAGTTGACAGCCTTCACGACTGCGGGGGAGGTCAATTGGGGCTGCCATTTCATGTTGAACCACGAGCCACCAAATGTATTGATCACAGTATCTAAGGGGGCAAGGTTTTCCCCCCAGCCGGGCAGGCCCCGGAGGCAGATACCGGAGACATCTTTGGAAGGGTCGTTCAGCTTAGCCGCCATACTGGCTATCTGAGACCAGGTGGGGTGTAGTGGCATGGTGAGGCCGGCTGCCGCGAGCAGGCTTTTGCGGTACATCATGAACGAAGACTCGCCGTAGAAGGGGACGGAGTAAAGCGAACCCTTGTATGATAACGATTCTGCTATTGGCTTGAGCAGGTCACCGGCGTCGTAGGATGGGTCCTTCTTTATGAACGTCTTAGTGAGGTTGACGAGCCACCCGTTTTTTGCCCAAATCGGCGTTTCATAGTTGGATATCATGACAGCGTTAAACTCGTGTGCTTGCGTCGCTATGTCCGTCTCGATAACGTTACGCTCCGTGTTCTCAGGCAAGGTGTCATAGACGACCTTGATATTGGGGTACTCTTTTTCGAAGTACGGCGTGAGTTTTTCAATGTCTGCCATCTGGGGGTTGGCCACAATGGCAATGCGTATAGTGACTTTCTTGGACTGGGCTGCAGACGCAGTGGTAGCGACGGGCACCATGGCGGCAAGCGCGACGGCGCTAGCGAGAGCGGCCGTTGCGCTAAGTTGCCTGGCACGCCGACCAGTGTGTCGTGGTTTTCGTAGAAGAGTTGCCTTAAGCATTTTGTTCCTCCTATAGAGATGTGCTTACTTGGACACAGGACAAAGGATTCCAGTCAAATTGGCAAAGACAGAGGCTCGTGACTCTTGCAGTCATTACCAGCGATTGAGGGACAAAGCGACGCAATCGCAGGCAACGCTTCAGGCAGCTTGCCTTGCCTATGGGACGGTCCTCGGAAAAACCATGTTTATGTCGGTTCATTGAGGCAAAGCATGTCGAACAACCAAGGCCTGGGCTCGTGCAACGAGTCCCGAGGCCTGCCCTGGCGTAAGACTACTGTCCTCATGCCTCCCTCCCTCTTTTTGGACTGGCTCCCTGCGGAACCGTTCCCTCTAGTAAACCACTGGCTGAGGTGGCTGTCAAGGGGTCTATGACATCAGGGTGTTCGACGGCTGCAGAGTAGGGCCGGCCCGCCCTCCAAAGGAGGGCTTAGGATCGTTCCCGCACTGAGCGGAGGTCCTGGACCGAAGCACGGACAGCCCGCGCTTGAGATATGCTCAGGCGGTGCCACCACGTAGGCCGGCTGTGCAGCGCGAACGCCAAGAGGACTCGCCAGCGCTGGAGCATGCGACCATGCGCAGTGTGGCCGCCTTGGCTGGGGTAGGTAAGACCACTGTCTCAAGAGTCTTCAACCTGGACCCGACTGTCTCGCCCGAGATAGTGGCGCGGGTGCGCAAGGCGGCACTCGCGCTCGACTATCACCCCAACCAGGTCGCAAGAGACCTGCGCCGGCGCAACGGGCGGTCGTCCACCATAGGGCTGCTGATACCGGATGTCTCGAATGTGTTCTGGGCCGCTATTTTTCGCGCGGTAGAGGACTTTGCCAGCGCTCGTAAGGTGCGCGTACTTGCCGGCAACGTCGACGACGATGCTGAAAGGGAGCGTGAGCTCGTGGCGAGCCTGATCTCCAGTCGCGTGGGTGGGCTTATCATGGTGCCGGCGGGCTTCGACCATAGCTATCTCCATTTCCAGCAGCGGCTAGGCATGCCGGTAGTGTTCGTTGACCGTCCACCCCTTTCGCTCGCAGCCGATAGCGTCGTATCGGACAACCGAGAGGGTGCCTACGAGGCAGTGAAGCACCTGATCGCGAAGGGCCACAGGAGGATCGCCTTCCTCGGCGAATCGACAAAGCACTTACCTGCACCTCTTCGTTACGAAGGCTACGTCCAAGCCCTTCACGAATCTGGTCTGCCGCTCGATCCCAGCATCGTGAAGCGGGACGCCGACACGGAAGACATAGCCGCGGAGGAATGCAAGAAGCTGTTATCGAAGGGCAAAGCCCCCACAGCGTTCTTCACAGCGCATAACCGGGCAACTTTGGGTGCTCTTGAGGCTCTCGCGGATCTGGGGTGCGAGCACAATGTTGCCCTGATAGGTTTTGACGACTTTCCGCTGTTCGACCGCTTGCGACCTGGCGTTTCGGTGGTTGCGCAAGACCCCCGTGGCTTGGGCGAGGTTGGAGCACGGGTCTTGTTCCAACGGATGGGGGGTGACCGCTCTCCGGTCGCACAGCACGTCGTAAAGACGCGGCTCATCGCTCGTGGCTCAGGAGAGATCCCAGCACCGAAGTCCGTCGGCCCGACGCCTCGAGCTTCGGCTCACGCCCACACTTCGCGCCCTCGAGGGCCGGCACCCCAGTCTGCGGGGTCGCCTAGCACGTACCGACCCGGTCGGCGAGCAGCACTTCCTGGCAGATGACGCGCGGAAGGCGAGGAGTGCACGGTGTTGCGCTGCTCTGGTCATCAGCCGTCACATCAGCAGCCGTTCGCTCCATCGCAACTTGCATCGAGGTAACTCAAGTTGGTGGTGACTGCGAACTGTGCCGGCCAGGGGGCGATGCGTTGGCCGCCGTGCGCACTTCGTTGACCTCACCAAACAGGACGTGGTCGGTTCACGACCTCCCGAGGGGCGCCTGTTATCGAAATGTCGAGGATCTCAGCGACGTGCACCGCCGGCATGGGCCGGCCCGCGTCGCGCAGGGACGCAGCGATCTGCATCAAGCAACCGGGGTTGGTGCTAACGAGCACGTCGGCGCCGGTGGCGGCTACGGCGGCCGCCTTCTTTGCGCCGAGCTCCGTCGCGGTCTCGGGCTCGAGGAGGTTGTACACGCCGGCCGACCCGCAACACGTGTCGTCGCCGACTTCTAGGACCTCCAGCCCTGGCACTTGCCGTAGCAGTTCGCGCGGCTGGCAGCGGACGCCCTGGGCGTGGGCGAGGTGGCAGGCGTCGTGGAACGCCGCTTTCAGCCTCACAGGGTGCCTTGGGGCGCGCGTCCCGGCACCGGCGAGCAGCTCGGTGAGGTCGCGGGTGCGGCCGGAAAACCAGGCGGCGGCCTCGGCGTAGCGGGGGTCGGCTGCAAAGAGCCGGCCATAGTCCTTCATTGCTGAGCCGCACCCTGCCGCGTTGGCCACTATGACGTCCACGCCGGCGGCCCTGAAGGCGTCTATGTCGCGTCGCGCAAAGCGCATAGCCTCGTCCTTGCGGCCCGCGTGGAGCGAAAGGGCTCCGCAGCAGCCCTGGCCCTTGACGACGACGACGTCGAAGCCCTCCGCCGCGAGCACCCGAGCGGTGGCGGCGTTCACCTGCGAAAAGAACACGCTCTGCACGCACCCTGCCAGGAGCCCGACGACGCCTCGGCGCTTGCCTGAGGCCGGCGTGCGGTAGGGGAGCCGCTCCAGCGCGCTGATAGGCGGCGCCACACGCTCCATGGCCGTCAGCAGCGCCGGGGCATAGCGCGCAAGGCGGCTGCGCCGGAACGACCGGCGCAGGCCCGTCACTTCGGCGACTTTCAATGCCAGCCGAGCGGCGCGAAGACGCCCTGGGTGAGGGAAGAGAGCGAATATCGCTTCGCGGGCCAAGCGCGCTCGCAGCGGGCGCCCCGCCTGCTCGACTTTGGCGCGAGCTTCCTCGATGACCTCGCCGTAGCGCACCCCCGAAGGGCACGCGCTTACGCAAGCCATGCACGACAAACAACGGTCGAGGTGGGCGGCAGCCGCCCCGGCGGCCGGGGCGCCGGCGAGGAGCTGGCCGACGATGTGGATGCGTCCTCGTGGCGAGTCTGCCTCCTCCCCCCACAACTGGTAGGTGGGGCAGGCAGGCAGGCAAAAGCCACAGTGCACGCAGTCGGCCAACAAGCTGCGCAGGTGCGCCTCGTTGCCTGCATTTGCCGCCGCGGCCGTTCAGATCCCCCCTACGAAACGCCCGGGGGCGAGCGACCTGGTGGGGTCGAAGCGCTCCTTTACCCGTCTCATGAGCTCTATTCCTGGCACGGGCCCCCAGATGTCGAGGCCGGCCTTGCTGGCTCTGGGGGCGCGGAGCAAGGTGGCATAGCCCTGGGCCTGGGCGGCCGCCTCCCTAAGCTTTGGGAGGAGGGCGGCGAGCTCTGCGGGACCTGCTGGGAGGCCCAGGTAGAGCACCCCGGCACCGGCGCTGCCCCATAGCCTCGCCTGCAGGTCAGCCGAGGCTTTGCTGGCGGCGTCGACCAGCGCCGGCACCCTAGAGAGGGCCGCGGTGAGCTTGAAGGTGGCCGGGCCGGGAAGCGATGCCCACCACGGCGGTGCCAACGGGCTCACCTCGGCTCCCCCCATGAGCGCTGCGACCTGGGCCGCCCTCTGCTCTGCCGGCCGGGGCCTGCCTTCCACCAAGACGGAGACCTCGAGGGGGGCCTCGGGGAGGGCCCGGTCGAGCTCGATGGCCGCCGGTGCCGCCTGGGAGCGGACGAGCGCAGAGATGGCTGGGGCCGCCTCGGCTGGGCCCTGGTAGCTGGCCGTGACGAACAGGCGGCAGGGTGGCACTGGTGCCAGTTTGAACGTGAGCTCGGTCATTACCCCGAGGGTGCCGTAAGAACCAGTGAAAAGCTTGGCTAGGTCGTAGCCGGCGACGTTTTTCACGACCTTGCTGCCTGCCCGGACGACGGCGCCGTCGGCCCTCACCAACGTGAGCCCGAGCGGCAGGTCGCGTACGGCCCCGTAGCCGTAGCGGAGCGGCCCTGAGAGACCGGTGGCGACCACTCCGCCGATGGTCGAGCCTGGCACCACCTCGTCCACCGGGAGCCACTGGGCGGCGCCGGCGAGCACCTCTGAGAGAGCGGCGAGGGTGGTCCCTGCCTTGACGCTCGCTACGAGGTCCCCGCTCACGTGCTCTGTGACCCCTGCCATCTGGGCCAGGTCCAAGACGAGGTCCACGCGTTCAGGCGGGGCCCCCCAGTCCTGCTTGGTGCCAGCGCCCCGGGCGACGACGGCGAGGCCGTGGCTGGCTGCGACCCTCATGGCCGCCGCGACTTCGGCGGTGCTGGTCGGGTAGGCGACGAAATGGGGCGCGCTGCCGTCGAGGGCGTCCGCGCCGGTACCCAGGCGGGCGCCGGCAGGGCAGGCGCGCTCCAAGTGCTCTAACGTCCTTTCGCCCAGTGAGTGGCTCACGCTCAGAAGATTTCGGCCACGCCGGCCTCTTGGAGAGGGTGGGCGCCCTTGCGTGCACGGGGAGGTTCCCCGCAGAGCCGGGGGGTGGGTACGGCCTTTCCAGGGTTGCAGATGCCCTCGGGGTCGAAGGCGCGCCGCAACAGGTGCATGGTGGCCAAGTCTTCGGGGCCGAACATGTCGCACATGGCCCCGAGCTTGTGGAGGCCGACGCCGTGCTCTCCGGTCACCGAACCGCCTCGGGCTATGCAGAGCTGTAGGACTGCCTCGGAGAGCTCCTCGGCGCGTTCGGCCTCGCCGGGTACCTGCTCGTCGAACAGGACGAGCGGGTGCAAGTTGCCGTCGCCAGCGTGGAACACGTTGGCCACTTTGATGCCCGCCTTCGCGGACAGCTCCTCGACCTCGTGGAGGACCTCGGCTAACGCGCTGCGGGGCACGACGCCGTCTTGGACTATGTAAGAAGGGCTCAGCCTGCCCATGGCAGCAAAGGCCGCCTTGCGGCCGCGCCAGGTACGTGCCCGCTCAGTGGCGTCGAGCGCCACGCGCAGCTCGAACGCTCCCTCCTGCTCGCAGATTTGGCGAACCTCGGCGAGGCCTTCTGCGACCTCGGCTTCGGGGCCGTCGAGCTCGACGATGAGCACTGCGCCGGCACCGGAGGGGTACTCGCAGCGCACGGCTGCTTCGACTGCCGAGACGGCAAGAGCGTCCATCATCTCGATCGCCGCCGGCACGAGGCCGGCTGCGACCACCGCTGACACCGCCCGGCCGGCGCTGTCGACGTCGTAGAAGGCTGCAAGCAAGGTCTGGACGGACTCCGCTAAGGGGAGGAGGCGCACGATTACCTTGGTGGCGACGCCCAAAGTGCCCTCGGAACCGACGAAGGCGCCGACCAAGTCGTAGCCGGGCGTGTCGGGTGCAACGCCTCCGAGCTCGGTTCTCTCGCCGGTTGGCAGCACCACTTCTAAGCCGGTCACGTGGTTGGTGGTGAAGCCGTACTTCAAGCAGTGCGCCCCGCCTGAGTTCTCGGCCACGTTCCCACCGATAGAGCAGACCTGCTGGCTAGAGGGGTCGGGGGCGTAAAACAGGCCGCTAGGCGCGCTGGCCCGGCTCACGTCCAAGTTGGTGACCCCCGGCTCGACGACGGCGCGCAGGTCGTCGGGGCGGACCTCGAGCACCGTGCGCATCTTGGTCGTGACTACCAAAATGCCGCCAGCTACCGGCACCGAGCCGCCCGAGAGGCCCGTGCCTGAACCCCTGGCGACGAAAGGTACGCCGAAGCGGGCGCAGGTGCTTACGACCGTTTGGACGTCGTGGGTTGAGCTCGCGAGCACAGCGAGCGCCGGGCGCGCCCGGAAATTGGTGAGCCCGTCGCACTCGTAGGTGGCGAGCTCTACTGGGTCGGTCACGAGCGCGTCAGGGCTCAGCAGGCGGCGCAGGGCGGCGGCTGCCTGTTCCACGTTGCTACGCGGCGGTCCTGGTCGCGGCGGAGATGTGAGTGCCTGAACGCCAGTCAAGCTAGCCGAAAGCCCCGACTAACTAGTGGGGCCCGTTTGCGCTAGAAGGCTCCGCAGAGGACAATGGCTTCAGGAGAGGATTTTTCGCAAGAAGGGAGACCAGTTGGCCCAGCAAGTCGCCGTGCCCGGGCTCACCGTCACCGAGACCGTGGGCGATCGTTACCGGGAGGTCCTTAGCGAAGAGGCACTGGGTTTGCTAGTAGAGCTCGAGCACCGGTTCCGTGGGCCTCGCCAGGCCCTCCTGCAAAGACGCGCCGAGCGCCAGGAGGACTTCGACAAGGGAGCCATGCCTGACTTCTTGCCCGAGACCAAAGACGTCCGGGAAGCTGATTGGCGCGTGGCCCCGCCGGCGGCGGGCCTAGTCGAGCGCAAGGTGGAGATAACAGGTCCCACCGAGCGCAAGATGACTATCAACGCGCTCAACTCCGGGGCGAGCGTGTGGCTCGCCGACTTCGAGGACGCCAACGTGCCTACCTGGGACAACATGGTCGGCGGCCAGGTCAACCTGTTGGACGCCGTACGCCGCACCATCAGCTTCACGAGCCCCGAGGGCAAGGAGTACACCCTCGGGCCGGTCAACCCGACCGTGGTCGTCCGGCCTCGGGGCTGGCACTTAGAGGAGCGGCACCTGCTGGTGGACGGGCGGCCCGCTTCGGCGAGCCTGGTCGACTTCGCGCTCTACCTCGCCAACGCCGGGCGCGAGCAGTTGAGGCGCGGCCTTGGCCCCTACTACTACCTGCCCAAGCTGGAAGGCCACCTCGAAGCGCGCCTTTGGGAGGAGGTCTTCTGCTTTGCCGAGGACGCGCTGGCGTTGCCCCGTGGCACGGTGCGCGCCACCGTGCTCATCGAGACCATCACGGCGGCGTTCGAAATGGACGAGATCCTCTTCGAGCTGCGAGACCACGCCTCGGGCCTCAACGCCGGCCGCTGGGACTACCTGTTCTCGATAATCAAAAAGTTCCGCAACCGCGGCAGCGGCTTCGTGCTGCCGGACCGCAACTCGGTGACGATGGACGTGCCGTTCATGCGCGCTTATGCGGAGCTGCTCGTCTCTACCTGCCACCGCCGCGGCGCCCATGCCATCGGCGGCATGGCGGCGTTCATACCAAGCCGGCGGGACCCTGCAGCCAACGCCGTGGCCCTGGAAAAGGTGCGCCAGGACAAGCGGCGGGAGGCGGCCCAAGGCTTCGACGGGTCTTGGGTCGCTCACCCTGACCTTGTCCAAGTCTGTCGCGAGGAGTTCGACGCCGTGCTGGGCAGCTCGCCCAACCAGCTCGAGCGCGTGCCCCCCGCCGGCCACGTCGGCGCTGGCGAGCTGTTGGACTTCGCCTCTGCTGGGACGCGCTGCACCGAGGCTGGGCTGCGCAACAACATAAGCGTGGCCCTCCAGTACCTAGCGTCCTGGCTGGCCGGCAACGGGGCAGTCGGGATCTTCAACTTGATGGAGGACACCGCTACCGCCGAGATCGCCCGCTCTCAGGTCTGGCAGTGGCTCCACGCCGGGGTCGTCCTCGAGGGCGGTCAAAAGGTGACACGCGAACTGGTCGATCAGGCCCTACGCGAGGAAGCCGCCAACCTCAAGGCTTCTCTTGGGGCCACCGTCGACGGCAGGCACCTCGACCAAGCTGAGCAGCTGTTCGCCCGCGTGGCCGAGAGCGGCGACTACTACGAGTTCCTCACCCTTGCGGGCATGGAAATGCTCTAGACGTGCAGGCACTGCCGCGCCGGCGCAGCCGAAGTGGGGAGTTGAGAAACCGAAGTGGGGAGTTGAGTAAATGGCGCCCTACCGGTCATCGTCCAGGGCCGTCACCTCGCGGCGAGCCAAGCGAGCTGGCTCCGCTGTGAGCGTGGCACCCCGGCCCGCCGGCCACGCCCTAGTGGAGCAGCTCGCAGCCGAGGGAGTCCAAGTGGTCTTCGGAGTGCCCGGAGAGAGCTACATCGACGCGCTCGACGCTTTCTACGGCCGAGAGAGCCCGCGCTTTGTCACTTGCCGGCACGAGGGCGGGGCCGCCATGGCCGCTGAAGCAGCCAGCAAGCTCATGGGGCGGCCTCAGGCGTGCATGGTGAGCCGGGGCCCGGGTGCGATGAACGCGGCCATTGGCGTGCACCTCGCCTCATATGACGCCACGCCCGCTCTTTACCTAGTCGGCCAGGTGCCCCGCCGCCAGCTCGGCCTTGGGGCCTTCCAGGAGCTAGACGTCGATGCCGTCTTAGGGCCGATCGCCAAGTTCTCAGAGACCGTGACCGACCCCGAGCGCGTCCCGGGAACGGTGGCGCGGGCGCTGCGCTCGGTTCAAGCTGGCCTCGGAGGGCCGGCCGTCGTGACGCTGCCCGAAGACGTGCTCGCCACGCCCATTAGGGCGCCGGCGGTGCCTCCCGCCCAGCCGACGCGTTGCGAGCCGAGCCCTCGAGCCGTGGAAGAAGTCGCTCAGCTCGTCGCCTGCGCTCGCCGGCCGCTCCTGGTCGCCGGCGGTGCTTGGTCAGAGGAGGACTGCGGGCACCTCGCCGAACTTGCCGAGAGGTGGGAGGTCCCGGTCGTGTCGTCTTTCAGGCGCCAGGACGTGCTCGACAACGACCACCCCTGCTATGCGGGTACTTTGGGCACTCTCACCGACCCCCGTCTCGCCGAGCGGTTTGCGGCATCAGACTTGGTGGTCGTCCTCGGTGCCCGCCTCGACGCCGTCACGACCGCTGGCTATACGCGCCTCGAGCCAGCGCGGCTCGTCCACGTCCACCCTTCGCCCTCGGAGCTGGGCCGGGCCTATGGCGCTCACCTAGCTGTCGTTTCCTCCGCAGGCGCCTTTGCCAGCGCAGCTTGCCATGTACCGGCCACTCCACGCCACCGAGACCCGGTATGGCTGGCCGGCGCCCACGACGATTACTTGTCCTGGAGCACCCCCTTGCCCGCTGCGCCGTCAACCGGCCAAGCCCAGCGCGTGGACCTGGCGGCGGTCATGGCGCAACTGCAGGCTCTTTTACCTCGTGACGCCATTGTCACCAACGGGGCGGGCAACTACACCGGCTGGTTGCAGCGGTACCTGCGGTTCCATGCCTGGGGGGCCCAGCTAGCGCCTGCGTACGGGACGATGGGTTACGGGGTGCCGGCGGCCCTCGCCGCCGCGCTCTGCAAACCTGGGCGAGCTGTCGTCGCGTTTGCTGGCGACGGGTGCTTCCTCATGACCGGCCAAGAGCTCGCTACCGCCGCCCAGCAACGTGCGGGTTTCGTGACCGTAGTCGTCGACAACGGCTGCTTAGGGACGGTACGTGCATTGCAAGAGGCCCGCCACCCAGGGCGTAGGGTCGGGACAACGCTCGTGAGCGCCGACTTCGCCAAGCTGTGCGAGGCTTACGGAGGGCAAGGCTGGACGCTCACGAGCGCGAGCCGGTTCGCCGACGCTTGGCGGGAAGCCCTGGAGGTGGCGGAGCGCGGCCGACCGGCCCTTCTCAGGCTCGTGGTCGACCCCGAGAAGCTGAGCGCCGCGGGCGAACCTCGCTCCTGAGGGGGCTGGCGTGGTGCTCGGGCGCGCGGCTAGGGTGCTCGCTGGCTTACGTGGCGGTTTGCATTAGCAGTCGGCTGCTCGTCCCTCCCGCTCGCTCTTCAGGTTCCCACGGGGGAGAGCCAGTGCCAGAAGGCGCTGGTACGAGGTCAGGCTGCTACGCAGACTTGGTCGCGACCGGCCCGTTTGGCGCGGTAAAGAGCGGTGTCGGCAGCGGCGAGCAGTTCCCTTGTGCTCTGGCCAGGGCGCAGCGCCGCCACGCCGACCGAGACGCGTACGACAAGGGGAGGGTGGAGGGCCACGAGGTCGGTTGAGGACACGATGAAGCGGACCTCTTCGGCCAGTGCAACAGCCTCTTCCAGAGTCGTGTCAGGCAAAAGAGCGACAAACTCCTCGCCGCCGAAACGGGCGACCAAGTCCCCGCGGCGGAGCCGCCGGCCGATCGCTTTGCCGACTGCGGCGATGACTTCGTCCCCAAAGGTGTGCCCGAAACTGTCGTTTATATTTTTGAAGTTGTCGATGTCGATGAAGAGCGCAGCGAGGTGGGAGCTATCACTTCTTGCGCGCTCGACCATTTTCTGGGCCCGCTCGAGCAGGCCTCTCCGGTTGGCGAGGCCCGTCAGCTCGTCGGTGCTCGCCTGCTCCAAAGCGGCCTGCAACCGGCGCGATTCAGCGATCGTCATCGCGCACTGCTGAGCGAAGTACTCTAACGCACGGCAATCGTCCTCGGTCGGCAGCGAGCCAGAAACGGGCTCGTCCATGGATATCAAGCCGAGAAGTTCGCCGTCTGGGTCTTCGAGCGGCACGGTCAGGGAGTCGTTGGGGTGCCAAGTGCCTTCGACCCAGCCTGGTTTGGCTGGAGCAGTGGCCATTTGCTCGAAGTACCTCTGTGGGAGCTCGAAAAAGCGGTGGTCGTAAAAGTAGCAACGCGAGAGGCGCATTTCGGGGCGCATCATCGGGGCGAACCAGGCCAGGCTCGTGAAGGTCGCCTTCAGGCGCTCTGCCTCGGCAGGGTCGATGCCCACGCTCGCCACCAGGCTTACCGGTCGGTCCTCGGGCCGTTCTGCCGCCTCGTGGCCTGTTCCCACCAGGTAGACGGCGGCACGCTGGAAGCCGACAGCCGCGGCCATCGCGCGGGCGATAGTACCGAGCACCTCGTCCAGGCCGGCCTGCCCCCTTACCTCGAGGCTGGCCGCGATCAGGTCCTCAAGCTGCCGACGCTGGGCTAAAGCCACTGCTGCGTTCCGCCGCCCTTCCGCCTTGGCCCGCTGGACCGCCAAGCCGAGGGCTGCCACCTCGGCCAGGGCTGTAATCAAGGCAGCTTCGCGAGGTAGCGGGCCCCGCCCCCTCGCTGGCAGCCCTGTCGATAAGAAGCCGAGGTGGTCGCCGTTCTCACCGACAATGGGGGCCCAGGTCAGCGCGACCGGTACCCAGTTGTGCTTTCGGCCACGAGTACCCTTCGCGAAGAGCCCGTCCAGGAGGGCTGGCGAAGTTTGGACCGGGTCGTCCTCTCTCAGCCAAAGGGCCCCGCTCGCCTCTCTGGCTGCTCGGCGCATGGCTTGGTAAGCTGGACCTGTCAGTACGAGATGGCCCTTTCTTCGCCGTTTGATGCCAGCTGCCAGGCGAAGGGAGCGGACGTGGAAGTCCCCGTCCTCTTGGCGGAGCGCTATCGCGCACCACTCTGACCTACATCCGCGGGTAGACGCGCGAACGTAGGTTCGAAATACGTGACAAAGGTGCCTCTCGCTTGGGAAAATGGCGGTTAGCAGAACGGCCAAGCCCCTAG
>Ga0209061_1003518_pt1 | contig 16853 bp, 13 predicted proteins | sample Coa_R1_10_FD_187157 | JGI IMG/M metagenome (GOLD analysis project Ga0209061, IMG submission 187157) | Surface soil microbial communities from Centralia Pennsylvania, which are recovering from an underground coalmine fire - Coalmine... | ecosystem: Environmental > Terrestrial > Soil >...
GCTGACCGGCAGCAGCGCGATCAGCGAGGTGTTGATCGACCGGACCAGGGTCTGGTTCAGCGCCAGGTTCGCCGCCTCGCTGTAGGTGCTCCTGGCCCCCGCCAGCAGGCCCGCGGTGTTCTCCCGGACCTTGTCGAAGACGACCACGGTGTCGTACAGCGAGTAGCCGAGGATGGTCAGCAGCCCGATGACGCTCGCCGGGCTCACCTGGAACCCGGCCAGGGCGTACACGCCGGTGGCGATCACCAGGTCGTGCAGCAGGGCGACGAACGCCGCCACCGCCATCTTCCACTCGAAGGCGATCGACAGGTACAGCACGATCACGATCAGGAACGCGATCAGCGCCTCAAGCGCCTTGCTGGAGATCTCACTGCCCCAGCTCGCCCCGACGGTGGTGGTGGTGATGTTGCTGCCGTTCACGCCCAGCTTGCTGGACAGCGCCTTCTCCAGCGCGACCGTCTGCGGGCCGGTCAGCGCCTTGGTCTGGACCTGCCAGCCGCTTTGCTGGCCGTGCAGCTGCTGCACGATCGCGCCGCTGACGCCGCCGTCGCTGACCGCGTTCTGCACCTGGCTGACCGACGCGGACGGGGCGGGGAAGGTGAAGACGGCCCCGCCCTTGAAGTCGACGCTGAAGTTGAGGCCGCGGATCGCCAGCGACGCGATGCTGACGATCAGGATCACCGCGGAGACCGCGTACCACAGCCGCCGCCTGCCGACGAACTCGACCGAGACCTCGCCGCGGTACAGCCTGCCGCCGATCTGGCCAAGGGACAGCATCATGCACCCCCTCGGCCGCCTCGGGGAGCCGGCTCCCCGAGGCGGCCCCGCGCGGACACGCGCGTCACGGCATCGGGCCTGCGCCTGGCCTGGTCCCGGCGGACCGAGGACCGCCACAGGGTCCGGGCGCCGAGGCGGGCCGGGTCAAGGCCGGACAGCGGATGGCCGTCGCCGTAGAACCTGGTGCGGGACAGCAGCGTCACCATCGGCTTGGTGAACAGGAACACCACCAGCACGTCGATCAGCGTGGTCAGGCCGAGCGTGTACGCGAAGCCCTTGACCTCGCCGACCGCGAAGTAGTACAGCAGCAGCGCGGCCAGGAACGACACGGTGTCCGACACCAGGATCGTGCGCCTGGCCCGCTTCCAGCCGGCCTCCACCGCCGGCCGCAGCGTCTTGCCCTCGCGCACCTCGTCGCGCAATCGCTCGAAGAACACGACGAACGAGTCGGCGGTGATGCCGATCGCCACGATCAGGCCGGCGATCCCGGACAGCTCCAGGTGGAAGTTCTGGTACCACGACAGCAGCACCACCGCGAGGTACACGATGAGCGCCGCGATCGCCAGGCTGGAGACCGACACCACGCCCAGGCCCCGGTAGTAGGCGAAGGCGTAGCCGATCACCAGCAGCAGCCCGATCCCGGCCGCGATCAGGCCGGCCGTGAGCTGGTTGCGGCCCACCTGCGCCGAGACCGAGGTCACGTACAGCGGCCTGAGGTCCAGCGGCACCGAGCCGAACTTGAGCACGTTCTGCAGCTGGGTGGCCTGCGCCTGGGTGAAGTTGCCGGTGATCTGCGCGTTGCCGCCCGGGATGGGGCTGTTGATCGTCGGCGACGACACCACGTTGCCGTCCAGGGCGATGGCGACCTGGTCGAGCACCTCGTCGTTTACGTTGCCGGCCTGGTAGCCGGAGTAGTAGGTGTCGTACAGGTGCGAGGTGAGCGTGCTGAACGCCGCGGCGCCCGCGCTCTTCAGCGTCAGCACGACCTGCCACTGGTTGGAGGTGGTGGACAGCTCGGCGGTGGCGCTGCTGACCTGGGTGCCCGGGACCTTCGCCACGTCGAGCGCGTACTTGCCCCACTGGCCGCCGTTGTCGCCGCAGGCCACCACCTGGACGTTCGGGTTGTTGTAGGGGGTCTTGTTCTGGTAGCCGACCTGGGACTTCCAGTTCTGCGTGTCACCCGGCTTGCAGACTAGCTTGTTGAACAGCCTGAGCACGTTCTTGTTCACCAGGCTGGGGTCACCGTAGGTGGTGCTGCTGGCGGACGCGGAGGGGCTGGCGCTGGCGCTGGGGCTCGCCGTGGCGCCGGGGCTCGCCGTGGCCGAGGCGCTCGGTGACGCGCCGGCGGCAGGGATGATCTTCGCCGAGGTCTTCGCCGTCTTGGTCGCGCTGGCGGATGGGCTCGCCGTGGCCGACTGGCTCGCCTTCGCGGTTGAGCTCGCGCCCGGTGAGGCGCCGGGGCTGGCCGAGGCGCCGGGGCTGGCCGAGGCGCCGGGGGTGGACGTGCCCGTCGCGGCATAGGGCTGGTACAGCAGCACCTGGCGGAACATGAGCAGGGCCGTCTGGCTGACCAGCTGGATCGTCTGCTCCGAGCTCTTGCCCGGCACGGTCACGACCAGCAGGTCGTTGCCCTGCGGCTGCACCTGAGCGCCGGAGTTGCCGGTGCCGTTGACCCGCGCCAGGATCACGTTCTCCGCCGCGGTCAGCTCGTTGGCCGGCGGGGGCCGGCCGTCCAGCGTCCTGGCCCGCAGCGTCACCTGGGTGCCGCTGGACAGGTCGAGCCCGAGGCCGACCTTGAACCGGTGCTGCCACTGCGACGGGCTGAACAGCTGCCCGCCGAGGACACCGAGCAGCATGATCACGATGAGCGCGGCGAGCGCCGCGAGCGCCCGTCCCGGGTGCGGGACGGCTTTCCTTGGGGCTGCCACTTCTCCGCCTGTCTCAGATCGGTCGTTCCCTCATGCCAGCCGGCCGTTCAGGACATGTTGTGCCTGTCGGACGAGGCGAGGTCGCCGTCGTGCGAGCCGGCCGGGCCCCCGGCCGCCGATCCCGTCCCGGGCGAGGAGGCCTCGGCCTCGGTGCCGGATGCCGCTGCCGGGGTGCCGGCCGGGGCATCGGCGTCCGGGGCGTCCTCGCCGGCATAGCCGGCGTCCGTGGCCTGCTCCTGCCCGGCATCCTGGGGCTCCCCGGGCGCGATGACCTCCATGATGGCACGCTTCATGTACCGGACCTCCACGCCCGGAGCGACCTCGAGCACCACGTCGTCTCCGTCCACGGCGGTGACGGTCGCGTACATGCCGGCCGTGGTCCTGACCTGGGCGCCGGGGGAGACGGTGTTCTGCGTCTGCATGGCAGCCTGCTGCCGGCGGCGCTGCGGCCTGATCATCATGAAGTAGACCGCGACGAACACGAGCAGGATCAGGATCAGGAACGTGTAGCCGCTGCTGCCGCTCGAAGATTTGGTGGCCGCCTCGGCGGCTGCGATAATCCCCATGACCGGGGCATCCTTCCAGTTGGGTGTGCTGCATGACCGCGGCGGGGGGCCGGCGGTCAACTGCCGAAGTCTAGCCGCGACCGGTCCGCGCACCAACAGGCTACGGCGTTTTCGCGCCCGATCGTGACCCGGGCGGCAGCCGGCGGCCTGCCGGGACCTGAGCGGGCGGCGGTGCTCGGCGCGCCGCGCTGGGCCAGCGGCAGCTAGTGCAGCGCCTCATCTGTTCTTTGCTGGCAATGGAGGCGGGCGGGGGTGCCGGCGCGGCAGGCGGCGGCACCGGGATGCTGTGCAGGCCCCGGGTTCCTGCCGGACGCCGGGGTTTCCGGGAGGATCCGGGCTTCCGGGAGTCTTTCCGGCGCTATAGTCCCCCTTACACTCCCGGGAACCCGGATACTCCCGGATGGGCGCCGGGCCGGCCGGGGCAGGGCCGGCCGGGGCAGGGCCGGCCAGAAGCGGGCCCGCCGCGTGGATGGCCCGCTGCCCGGCGCGCTCCCGTCAGGAACGTGCGATGCGCTGTATTAGTCGAACAGGGTGGGCAGGTCGGCGGGCGAGGCGGGCGGGGTGAGCCCGAGATGAGCCCAGCCGGCCGCGGTGGCCACCCGGCCGCGCGGGGTCCGCGCCAGCAGCCCGCACCGGACGAGGAACGGCTCCGCCACCACCTCCACGGTCTCCGCCTCCTCCCCCAGCGCCACCGCGAGCGTGGACAGGCCGACCGGGCCGCCGCCGAACCTGCGCACCACCGCGTCGAGCACGCCCCGGTCCAGCCGGTCCAGGCCGTGCTCATCCACCTCGTACAGCTCCAGCGCGGTGCGGGCGACCTCCCGCGTCACCACGCCGTCGGCGCGGACCTCCGCGTAATCGCGGACCCGGCGCAGCAGCCGGTTCGCGATCCGCGGCGTGCCCCGGGACCTAGCCGCCAGCTCCGCCGCGCCCTCGTCGGTCAGCCGCACGCCCAGCAGGCCGGCGGACCTGCGGACGATGTGCTCGAGTTCCTCCGGCGCGTAGAAGTCCAGGTGGGCGGTGAAGCCGAACCTGTCCCGCAGCGGCGCGGGCAGCAGCCCGGCCCGCGTGGTCGCGCCGACCAGCGTGAAGGGGGCGATGTCCAGCGGGATCGCGGTCGCTCCCGGCCCCTTGCCGACCACCACGTCCACGCGGAAGTCCTCCATCGCCAGGTAGAGCATCTCCTCCGCGGGCCGGGCCAGCCGGTGGATCTCGTCGATGAACAGCACTTCCCCGTCGCTGAGCGTGGACAGCACCGCCACCAGGTCACCGGACCGCTCGATCGCCGGGCCGCTGGTGAGCCGCAGCGGCGCGCCGAGCTCGGCGGCCACGATCATCGCGATCGTGGTCTTGCCCAGGCCGGGCGGGCCGGCCAGCAGCAGGTGATCCGGCGGCCTGCCGCGCCGCAGGGCGCTGGTCAGGATCAGCGAGAGCTGCTCGCGCACCCGGGCCTGGCCGGTGAACTCGGTCAGCCGCCTCGGCCGCAGCGCGCTCTCCACGGCGCGGTCGTCGGCGTCGGCCAGCGCGGAGACGAGCCCCTCGGCCTCCGGGTCGTCGCCGCTCATGGCCTGCTCAGCTTGCGCAGTGCGGCACGCAGCGCGGTGGCCACGTCCACGGGCTCGCCGTCCGCCCCGCCCATCGTGCCGTCCTGTTCGATGGCCGCGATGGCCTGGTCGGCGTCACGGGCGGTCCAGCCCAGGTTGACCAGCCCGGACTGCACCTGGTCGCGCCAGGAGGGCACCCGGCGCCGCGGCTGGCCGGGCAGGCCGTCCCCCGCGGCGGCGTCGCCGCCGGCCGGCGGCCCGAGCCGGTCCCGCAGCTCGAGCACGATGCGCTGCGCGCCCTTCTTGCCGATGCCCGGGACCATGGTCAGCGCGCCGAGATCCTCGGTCGCCACGGCCCGGCGCAGCGCGTCCGGGGCATGCACCGCCAGCATCGCCAGCGCCAGCCTCGGGCCGATCCCGCTGGCCGTCTGCAGCAGCTCGAATACGGTGCGCTCGTCATCGGAGGCGAAGCCGTACAGGGTCAGCGAGTCCTCCCTGACCACCAGCGCGGTGGCCACCCGGGCATGCTCGCCGGGCCGCAGCGCGGCCAGCGTGCCGGGCGTGCACTGCACCCGGATGCCGATGCCGCCGACCTCGATGACGGCGGCGTCCGGCGCCAGGCCCGCGACCGTGCCCTGCAGGTGAGCGATCATGGCGCGTTCCCTCCTCCGGCTGCCGCCAGCCGCGGGCCGGGCGGCGACGGGATCGCCGGGCCGGCGCCTCGCCACAGGTGGCAGATCGCCAGCGCGAGCGCGTCGGCCGCGTCCGCGGGGCGCGGCGGATCGGCGATCCGCAGCAGCTTGGTCACCATCGTGGTGACCTGGCCCTTGTCCGCCCGCCCGCTGCCCGTCACCGCCGCCTTGACCTCGCTCGGCGTGTGCAGGGCCACGGGCAGCCCCCGCCGCGCCGCGCAGGCGATCGCGATCGCGCCCGCCTGCGCGGTGCCCATGACGGTACGGACGTTCTGCTGGCTGAAGACACGCTCCACGGCCACCGCGTCCGGCCTGCAGGCGTCCAGCCACCGCTCCACCTCGGCCTCGATGGCCAGCAGCCGCGCGGCGACGTCGTCCGCCGCCGCGGTCCTGATGACCCCGACCCGGACCAGCCGCGGCGCCCGGCCCGGCGCCCCGTCGACAACGCCGAGGCCGCACCTGGTCAGCCCCGGGTCCACCCCGAGCACCCGGATCGGGTGCCGCGCGTCTGTCAGGCCCACCAGGTGATCTCCGTCCGGCGCTGCGTGCTGGCACGAACATCTGTTCGCCTCACGACCTTACCGCGTCGCGGCGCGCCGCGTCGCGCACCGCCCGCGGCGTGTCACGCGGATCCGCCGCGGGCGCCGGGCGGGTGACCCCTGCCTACGTCCCGTAGGACCAGTCCTCCGGGAGCAGGTTGGGCGCCGGCTCCTCCGGGGCGGCCCGTGAGGTTGTCCTCGACCTCGCCGGCCATGTGGGCGGCGTTCGGCACCCGCAGCACCGGCGCCCGGGCCGGCAGGCGGTTCTGCCCGCCGTCCATGGAGGCCAGGCTGCTGCCGGCAAGGGTCTTGCCGATCATGGCGTCGCCGGCCGGGATGCAGTACCCGCCGGCCGGATGACCGCCCCGGGCGAGCCGCAGCCGGGCGAGCGATAGCATCCAGGACCATGGCGACCGCGGTGTCATCCCGTGACCTGGCCCGGGCGTTGCGGTCCGCGGGGCTGGGAGAGGTCGACGGCTCGGCCAGGCGGCGGGCGGAGTACTCGACCGATGCCTCCAACTACCGGGTGCTGCCGGCCGTGGTGGCCTTCCCGAGGCACGCCGAGGAGGCGGCGGCCGCGGTGGAGGTGGCCCGGCGGCTCGGCGTGCCGGTCACCAGCCGCGGCGGCGGCACGTCCATCGCCGGCAACGCGGTCGGCCCGGGTATCGTGCTGGACTTCTCCCGGCACCTCAACCGGGTCGTCTCGGTGGACCCGCAGGCGCGCACCGCCGTCGTCCAGCCCGGCGCGATCCTGGACGGCATCACCGCGGCCGCGGCGGGGCACGGGCTGCGGTTCGGTCCCGACCCGTCCACCCACGCGCGGGCCACCATCGGCGGCGCGATCGGCAACAACGCCTGCGGCTCGCGGGCGCTGCGGTACGGCCGCACGGCGGACAACGTGGTGAGCCTGGACGTGCTGACCGCGTCCGGCGAGCGCCTGGCCGCGCGGCGGTTCGGCCGCGACGGCCTTGCCGCGGCCGGGAAGGCCGGCGCCGCGCTCGGCTCGGTGGTCGCGGCGCACCTGGGCATGATCCGCACCGAGTTCGGCCGGTTCACCCGGCAGGTGTCCGGCTACTCCCTGGAGCACCTGCTGCCGGAGAACGGCGCGGACCTCGCCAAGTTCCTGGTCGGCACCGAGGGCACGCTCGGCATCATCGTGGAGGCGACGGTGCGGCTGGTGCGGTCGCCGAGGGCGACGGCGCTGGCGGTCCTCGGCTACCCGGACATGCCGGCCGCCGCCGACGCGGCGCCCGGCCTGCTGCCGCACCGCCCGGTGGCCCTGGAGGGCATGGACGCCCGGCTGGTCAACGTCGTCCGGGCGCGCCGGGGCGGCGCCGCCGTCCCGGCGCTGCCCCGCGGCGGGGCCTGGCTGTTCGCCGAGGCCGCCGGCGACAGCGAAGCCGAGGCGCGCGCGGCGGCCGGGCGCCTCGCCGCGGACGCCGGCGGCCTCGACGCGCTGGTGGTGGACGGTGCCCCGGCACGGGCGCTGTGGCGCATCCGCGAGGACGGCGCCGGCCTGGGCGGGCGCACCCCGGCGGGGGCTCCGGCCTGGCCGGGCTGGGAAGACGCCGCCGTCCCGCCGCAGCACCTGGGTGCGTACCTGCGCGACTTCGGCGCGCTGATGGCCGAGCACGGCCTGGACGGCCTGCTCTACGGGCACTTCGGCGACGGCTGCGTCCACGTCCGCCTCGACTTCCCGCTGGCCAGCGCGCCCGGCGGCTACCGCCGGTTCGCCGTCGCCGCCGCGGAGCTGGCGGGCACCTACGGCGGGTCGCTGTCCGGCGAGCACGGCGACGGCCGGGCGCGCGGCGAACTGCTGCCGCACATGTACTCGCCGGAGGCGATCGGGACGTTCGCCGAGGTCAAGGCGATCTTCGACGCGGGCAACGTCCTCAACCCCGGCGTGCTGGTGGACCCGGCGCCGATCGACGCGGACCTGCGCGTGCCGCGGGCCCGCCCGATCCGCTCCGGCCTGGGTTTCGCCTACCCGGACGACGGCGGTGACCTGTCGGTCGCGGTGCACCGCTGCACCGGCGTCGGCAAGTGCCGGGCCGACAGCATGGCGGGCGGCGGGGTGATGTGCCCGTCCTACCTCGCCACCCGGGACGAGAAGGACTCGACGCGCGGCCGGGCGCGCGTGCTGCAGGAACTGGCCAACGGCACGCTGGTCAAGGGGTTCCGCTCCGCGGCGGTGGCGCAGGCGCTGGACCTGTGCCTGTCGTGCAAGGGCTGCTCGTCGGACTGCCCGGCCGGCGTGGACATGGCCGCCTACAAGGCGGAGGCGCTGTACCAGCGGTACCGGCGCCGGCCGCGCCCGCCGGCCCACTACTCGCTGGGCTGGCTGCCGCGCTGGGCCCGGCTGGCCGCCCGCGCGCCGGGCCCGGCCAACGCGCTGCTGCGCAGCGACGCCCTCGCCGGCATCGCCAAGCGGCTGGCGGGAATCGACGGGCGCCGCGAGCTGCCGCAGTTCGCCCGGCAGACCTTCCGCGCCTGGCTCGCCGGCCGGGGCGGTCACGACGGGACTCCGGTGCTGCTGTGGGCCGACACCTTCACCGATCACTTCGCCCCGGAGGTCGGCCGGGCGGCGGTGCGGGTGCTGGAGGCGGCCGGCTACGCGGTGCAGGTCACCGGCTCGCCCGTCTGCTGCGGGCTGACCTGGATCTCCACCGGCCAGCTCGGCGGCGCCCGCAGGCAGCTACGGCGCAGCCTCGACGCGCTGGAGCCCGCGGTGCGGGCCGGGATGCCGGTCGTCGGGCTGGAACCCTCGTGCACCGCGGTGCTGCGGGACGAGATCACCCGGCTGCTGCCCGGGGACCCGCGGGCGCGGCAGGTACGCGCCGCCACCCGCACGCTCGCCGAGCTGCTCGCGGAGACCCCGGCATGGGCGCCGCCCGGCCTCGCCGGCGTCCGCGCGGTGGCGCAGCCGCACTGCCACCACCATGCAGTCATGGGCTGGCACGCGGACGCAGCGCTGCTGGCCCGCGCGGGCGCCGACGTCCGGGCGGTCGGCGGATGCTGCGGCCTGGCCGGGAACTTCGGCGTCGAGCGCGGCCACTACGAGGTATCGCGGGCCGTCGCCGAGACCGCGCTGCTGCCCGCGGTGCGGGCGGCAGCGCCGGGCACGGTGGTACTGGCCGACGGCTTCTCCTGCCGCACCCAGCTCGCGCAGCTCGCCGGGGTCCGCGGCCTGCACCTGGCCCAGCTGCTGGCCAGCCACCTGGAGGATCGCCCCGCAGGCCGCTGAGGACGCCGCCGACGCCGGGCGCGCGGCGGAGGCGTCACAGGCAGTAGACGGTGGGCGTGGTGGTGTAGCTGCGCCCGGCCGGAGTCCGCCAGACCAGCATGCCGGGTTCCGGCTGTGCCACAGACCAGCCCTCCGCTTGCTTGACCCGATGGTGGTGGCGGCACAGCGGAGCGAGGTTGCACGGACATGTCGGGCCGCCGCCCTCCCAGGCGACCGTGTGATCCAGGTCGCAGCGCACCGCGGGCCGACCGCAGCCCGGCGCCGAGCAGCGGGCGGTGCGGGCGCGGACCAGGTGCGCCAGGCTGCGGCTGGGCCGGTACCCGGCCTCGGCCTGGGAATGTTCGCACGGGCCGCGGATCACCGGGGCAAACCTGACCCGGAAAGCTGAGGGGTATCCCGCCGCCTGCGGGCCGGTGCCCCCGGCAGGCGGCGGGCCGCGGCGGCCCGGTGCGCACGCGTGCGCCGCCGCGGTGCCGTCGCGGCGCACCGCGGTGACGCACCACCGGGTCCGCGGGTCACGGGCGGCGGCGGCGATCAGGTCCCGCGCCGTCTCGGCGTCGACCAGGCCGAACCCGGCCGCCTCCCCCGGCACCGCGGACTGGCCCAGCACCGTGCCCAGCGGCACGGTGAGGGTGACCAGCGCCGCCAGGCTCGGGCCGGTGCCCGCGCCGGGGTGAGGCGCCGGGCCGCCGGGGCCGGCCCCGGCCGGGCCGCCGCCTGCGGGACCACAGCCCCCGTCCGCGCCGCCGGGCCCGCCGCCGGGCGCACCGCCGCCTGCCCGGCCGTCCGCGCCGCCGGGCCCGCCGCCGGCGCTGGCGCGGCCGCCCGGCCTTCCCGGCTCGCCAAGGTCCGGGCCGGACGGGGCGCGGCGGCTGTCGCGCTCCTGCAGCAAATCGAGGTAGGCCCGCACCCGCAGCTCCCGCAGCGAGCCGGGCACCCCGGCCGCGCGCAGCTCCAGCGCCCGCTGCTCCACGTGCTGCCACGACGCCAGCACCTCATCCGGCGGCAGCTCCCGCGCGATCATCCCGGCATTGCCGGACTGCTCCCGGAACTGCCGGACGTGCGCCTCCCGCCGCGCCGCCTCACGGCGCCGCCGCGCGGCATCCGGGTCCAGCTTCAGCGCCAGCCGGTGCGCCGCGTACCGCAGCTGCGCCCACGTCTTGGACCGCGCCGCCGTCGCCAGCTCCGCATCGGCCCTCGCGGCATCCGCGTCGGACAAGAACCTGACCTCGTCCTCGATGATCCGCAGGTGCACCGGGTGGATCGCCCCGGCCGCCAGCGCGGCGAAGGTCAGCGGCAGCCGCCTGGCGACCGCATCGGCATAGGCCATCTGCTCTGCCGCCGCCTGCCAGGTCAGGCCCAGCTCGTACGCCAGCTCGTCGCAGGCGAACCGGGCGGGCCCGGGCGGCCCCGCGGCGCGGCGGGCGGCGAACTCGGCAGTCGCGGCCAGCTGCGTCCATGCCGCCCGGGACTCCAGCCGCCGCGCCGCGGCGATCACCGCCAGCAGCTGGTCCTCGGTCAGGGCGCCCAGCCCGCTGCCGTCCTGGCCGACCGCCGCGTGCACCAGTGCCGCCAGCACCGGGCCCGGGCCCATCCCCTCGGCCAGCCCGCCCGGCCCGAACTCGGCCGGGCCCGCATCCTCCTCCTCGCCGCCCGGGATGTCGTAGCTGCCCGCCCCGAAGCCGGCGGCCAGCGCGTCCAGCGCCTCCTCGCCGCCGTCCCAGGCATCCTCCGGGAGCGGCGCGGAGCGGGGAGGCTCCTTGCCGTCGTATGCGGAGAACGGGTCCTGGGGGGCCATGCGCAATCCTCCGTTCGGCATGAGGGAGGTCGCATTCGGAAGCGCCTTGGTATGCGAACAGGATATCATATGATAGCTAGCAATTGCGACATTATCGTGAATTTATTTTTAAATTTTGCCATTACCAGTGGCTGCGCGCCGAACCGGCTGGGGACGCCGAGGCGGCCGGGGACGTCGATGCGGCTGGGGACATCGGCTGGGAACGGTCGAGGCGGCTGGGGACGTCGAGGCGGAACCTGTCACCGGGCATCATGGTGCGCAGGTCTTCCTCAGGGGCCAACGGACGGCCGGCGCCCAGTGCGGCCTGCCACCTGGAGCGGATGTCGTCGAAGGCCACAGCGGACGGGGCGAGCGCCTCGATGCCGGCCGCCGCCCGGCCTCGGCGGCGGTAGCGTCCCCCGGGGCCGGCCGGCACGGATGCTACCTCCCCCAGCCGTCGGGCGGCCGCCGCCGGCCGGGCTGGACCTGCCAGTATTCCCACAGGTCCCGGCAGCGGCCGTCGGGGGCGAAGCGCAGCAGCAGGCAGCCCGGCAGGGTGACCTCGCCGTCATCCGGGTCGATCATCGTCGTCCACCGCTCCACCGCCACGCGGTCCTGGGCGACGACGGGCCGCCCCATGCGGACCACGACGTCACGCTGAGTTCCGGCGCCGCGCCGCCAGTACCGGCGGATGGCGTCGCTGCCCCGGTACGGCTCACGGAACACGCTGGACCGGTAGCACGCATCTGGCGTGAACAGGTCGACGACCTCATCGGCGTCTCCCGTCTCCCAGGCGCGCCGGTAGCGCTCGACCCGCAGTTCGGGGGTCATCGCGCGAGTGCCTGGCGCCGGCGGTGCCGGTGGTTGGCCACGTTGACCTGGTTGGCGCACCGCACGCCGCAGAAGCGGCGGCGCCCGTTGCGCGAGGTGTCGACGAAGACGGTGCCGCACCCGTCCCGGCTGCAGGCCCGCAGGCGGGCACCGGCTCCGTCGTCGATCACGTGCGCCAGGCCGGCGGCGGTGAGCGCCTTCACCCGGGTGACCAGGCTGGTGCGGACGGGTGCGTAATGAAAGTGGAAGGGCAGGCCGGCGCCGTGGCTGACCAGCCGGGGACGGCAGTCGGCGGCCACCAGCAGCGCGTCGGCCTGCCGGGCCTTCTCGGCCACGGTGCCGGCTTCGAAGACCCCGCGCAGCCGTCCTGCCCAGGACCGCAGCGCCCGCACCTGGGCGGCGGTCGCCGCCGGTTCGTGCACGTCGTGATCGCGCAGCGCCGCCGCAAGGGCCGGCGCCCCGGGCGAGGGGTGGTTGACCAGCCAGGCGGCGATGTGCGCGCCGGCATAGGTGTAAGTGTTGAACTGCATAAGATCATTACAGCATGATGGCCGCGTGCGTGAACAGCGCCACTGCCTTCCCCTTCCGGGCGCGTCGCGGCCGGCGCCCGGCGGCGCCTGGGGCCGGCCATGGCCGATGGCCGGGGGCCTGGCGGCCGTCGGCCTGTGGGGCCTGGCGCCGGTGGCCACCCGGGCCGCCGTCGCCACTCTCGCGCCGCTGCCGCTGCTGGTGCTCCGGCTGACCGCGGCGGCGCTGGCGCTGCTGCCGTGGGCCGTGCCGGTGCTGCGGCGGCTGCCGCCGCGCCGCCTGGGCCGGCTGCTGGCCGCCGGCACGCTCGGGCTGATCGGTTACAACCTCCCGGTCACCGTCGGGCTGCAATGGCTGCCCGCGGCCACCGCCGGGCTGCTGCTGGCCACCGAGCCCGTCTGGGTCATGATCCTCGGGCTGGCGTTCCGCGCCGAGCGCGCGGACGGCAGGGCCTGGCTGGGCAGCGCCGTCGCCCTCGGCGGCGTGGCCGCGCTGGCCGGGCCGGCCGCGCTGGCCGGGGCGGGCGGGCCGGACGGGACGGGCGGGACACGGGCGCTGGCCGGGGCCGGGCTGGTGCTGGCCGGCACGCTGGCGTTCGGCGCCTACACGATCGTGCTGCGCCCGCTCAGCCAGGCCCACGGAGCGGTCCCGGCCACCGCCGCCTCCACGGTCGTGGGCGCCGTGCCGTACCTGGCCTGCGCCGGGACGCTGTCGCTGCCCCGGCTGGCGCACCTCGCCGCGCCGACATGGGGCGAACTGGCGTTCCTCGCTGTCGGCAGCACGGCGGCCGGGATGCTGCTGTGGAACCTGGCCGTGCTGGCCGGCGGCGCCACCCGCGTCAGCCTGCTGCTCTACCTCGAGCCGGCCGTCAGCGTGGCCGGCGCGGTCGCGCTGCTCGGCGAGCGGCTGACGCCGGCCATGATCATCGGCGGGGTGCTCATCCTGGCCGGCGTGGCCGCGAGCTCCGGTGCCCGGACCCGGCGAGCGCGCGACCTGACCTCGCTTCCCGGGACCTGATCGACGCGGGCGGCAGCTTCCGCTGCCGTAACGCGGCCGCGGGCCCGCGGGCCGCCGCGGCGGCCCGCGGCCTGGAAGGCGCGGGCGGGCACGCTGGATGGAGCCCGGGTGCCCGCGGCCGGCCGAGAACGCCCGCCGGCGCCGCGGCCGCGCGATCCGCGGCGAGCTCACGTGGGCCGCGGGTAAGCCGACGTAGAAGATGCCGAGCCCGAGGGCGACGCACATGCCGGCGATCAGCCAGAAGCGGACCACGATCGTCGTCTCGGCCCAGCCGGTCAGCTCGAAGTGATGCTGCAGCGGCGCCATGCGGAACACGCGCTTGCCGGTCAGCTTGAACGAGCCGACCTGGATCACCACCGAGAGCGTGATGAGCACGAACAGCCCGCCGAGCAGCAGCAGCAGCAGCTCGGTCCTGGTGACGATGGCCAGGCCGGCCAGCACCCCGCCGAGCGCCAGCGACCCGGTGTCGCCCATGAAGATCTTGGCGGGCGGCGCGTTCCACCACAGGAAGCCGGTGCACGCGCCCATCACGGTGGCGGCGACGATCGCCACGTCCTGCGGATCGCGCACGTCGTAGCAGGCCGGGGCGAGGTAGACCGTGCAGTCGTTGCGCAGCTGCCAGATGCCGATGATCATGTAGGCGGCCAGCGCCAGGATCGACGCGCCGGTGGCCAGGCCGTCGAGCCCGTCGGTGAGGTTCACCCCGTTGGAGGTGCCGGACACCATGAGGATGACCCACACCACGAAGAAGCCGGCCCCGATGGACGGGCCGAAGTCGGCGAGGAAGGACAGGTGCGTGGACGCCGGGGTGAAGTCGTCTCCGTCCGGGAAGTGGATGGCCAGCAGCGCGAAGACGCCGGCCACGATCGCCTGGCCGGCGAACTTCGCGCTGGCGCGCAGGCCGAGGCTGCGCTGCATGTACAGCTTGATGAAGTCGTCCAGGAAGCCGACCAGCCCGAGCCCGGTCATCAGGAACAGCACCAGCAGCCCGGACGCGGACATGGCATCGCTGGTGACCACGTGGCCGATCAGGTAGCCGATGAGCGACGCGATGATGATGACCGCGCCGCCCATGGTCGGCGTGCCGCGCTTGCTCAGGTGGCCGGCCGGCCCGTCCGACCTGATCTCCTGGCCGTACCCGCGCCTGCTGAACGCCCTGATCGCCACCGGGGTGCCGAACAGGGCGACCGCCAGCGAGATGGCGGCGGACAGCAGGACGGTCCTCACCGGTCTTCCTCCGCGAGGGCCGCGGCGACGGCCTCCAGGCCGGCCGCGCGAGACGCCTTCACCAGGACAACGTCGCCGGGTTTCAGCCTGTCCCCGAGCGCGGCAACGGCGGCGGGGACGTCGGGCACCGCCAGCGCCTCGCCCGGCCAGGGCCGGACCCGCCGGGCGCCGGCCAGGTACCCCTCCGCACCGCCGCCGACCGCGATCAGCCCGGCCAGCCGGGGCCCCATCACCCGCGCGGCGAACTCCCCGACCTCCTCGTGGCAGGCCCTGGAGATCTCGCCGAGCTCGGCCATGTGGCCCAGCACCGCGAACGCGCGCCCGTCCCGGGCCAGGTGATCCAGGGCGGCCAGCGCCGCCTTGGCGGACTCGGGGTTGGCGTTGTAGGCGTCGTTGACCACCGTGACGCCGTCCGCCCGCCGGCGCACCTCCATCCGCCACCGGCTGCGCGCCGCGGCGGCGGACAGGCCCTCGGCGATGCCGTCCAGGCTCAGGCCGAGCTCGCGGGCCAGGGCGGCCGCGGCCAGGGCGTTCGGCACGTGGTGAGCGCCGTGCAGCCGCAGCGCGACCGCGGCGGCGCCCTCCGGCGTCAGCAGGGTGAAGCTGGGACGGCCGAGGTCATCCAGCCGCACGTCCGCGGCCAGGATCGACGGCTGCGGCGGCAGCGGCCGGCGTGGTGATCGGGGGGAGGGCGCCATGCCGAACGTCACCACCCGGGCGGCGGTGCGGCCGGCCATCGCCGCCACCCGCGGGTCGTCGGCGTTGAGGATCGCCGCGCCGGCGGCGGGCAGCGCCTCGGCCAGCTCGCCCTTGGCGCGGGTCACCTGGTCCACGCCGCCGAACTCCCCGGCGTGCGCGCGGCCCACGTTCAGCACCACGCCGTAGCGTGGCGGCGCGATGCGGCACAGGTAGGCGATGTGACCCGCGCCCCTGGCCGACATCTCCAGCACCAGGTACCTGGTGGCCTCGTCCGCGCGCAGCACGGTCAGCGGCAGTCCGAGCTCGTTGTTGTACGAGCCCGGCGGCGCGACCGTCGGGCCGAGCCGCCCGGCGAGCGCCGCGGCGAGGTCCTTGGTGGAGGTCTTGCCCGACGACCCGGTGATGCCGGCGACCTGCGCGGCCGGCAGCGAGCGGGCCACGAAGCCCGCCAGCGCCGCCAGCGCCGCCGGCACGTCGGCCACCAGCACCGACGGCACGCCCACCGGCCGGGCGGCCAGCACCGCCACCGCCCCGGCCGCCACCGCGTCGGCCGCGAAGTCGTGGCCGTCGGCCCGCTCCCCGGCCACGGCCGCGAACAGCCCGCCCGGGCCGGCGCGCCGGGAGTCGATCACCACGTCCCCGCGGACCAGGGCCGCCGGGTCACCGCGCAGCTCGCCGCCGGTGATCGCGGCCACCTGCGCGAGCGTCAGCGGGATCACGGTGCCCCCCCGGACGTTCGCGCCGCCCGGAACGCTCTCCGCGCCACCGGCTGCTCGCGCAGGCCACAACGGCCCGCACTCGCAGGCCGGTACCGGGCGGCGCTCACCAGCGCCCCCCCGGACGTCCGCGCCGCCCGGAACGCCCTCACCGCGCCACCTCGGCCTTGGCCAGGCGCTCCAGCGCCTCCGCGGTGACCTGCCTGTCGTCGAACGGCAGCACGGCGCCCCCGACGTACTGCCCGGTCTCGTGGCCCTTGCCCGCCACCACGATGACGTCGCCGGCGGCGGCGAGGCTCACCGCCTGCCAGATCGCGGCGGCGCGGTCGGGCTCCACGACCACCCGCGCGCGGCGGGCCTGCGGCACGCTCAGCACGCCGTCGAGCATGGCCGCCAGGATCGCCAGCGGGTCCTCGGACCGGGGATTGTCGCTGGTCAGAATCGCCACATCGGCCAGCGACGCCGCCGCGGCGCCCATCATCGGCCGCTTGGCGCGGTCCCGGTCACCGCCGCAGCCGATCACGATGATCAGGCTGCCGCGGGTGACCTGCCGCAGCGAGCGCAGCACCGCCTCCACCGCGCCCGGCTTGTGCGAATAGTCCACGAACGCCGTGACGTCCAGGCCGCCCGGGGCCGGCACCCGCTCCAGCCTGCCCGGCACGCCGGGGCAGGCCGCCACGCCGGCCACCGCGTCGTCGAGACCGACGCCGGCCTCCACCAAGGCGACGACCGCGCCGAGCGCGTTGGACACGTTGAACGCCCCGGCCA
>Ga0209061_1003519_pt1 | contig 16851 bp, 13 predicted proteins | sample Coa_R1_10_FD_187157 | JGI IMG/M metagenome (GOLD analysis project Ga0209061, IMG submission 187157) | Surface soil microbial communities from Centralia Pennsylvania, which are recovering from an underground coalmine fire - Coalmine... | ecosystem: Environmental > Terrestrial > Soil >...
AGCGTTAAATAGTTACCCCACCTCTACCGGTGTCTATGATTGGCAGAATTGGAGATTTCTTTAGTGGAAACAATCGCGAAGAGGGAGTTTATTCCGGCGCACTATCCATTGTGAGCGCTGTGCGCTCACAATGGATAGTGCGCCGGAAGAGGTTATCTAGCGTCCCGTGCGCGCCTGGAGGCGTCGCAATATGGCATCCATCGTCACAGCGATTACCAGCACGGAGCCTTCAACCATCTGCGATACGTCGGTGCCCTGGCTCTCCAGAGCGAGGCCGTTTTCCAGGCTGCCGATGATGAGCACGCCGAGCACAATCGACCACACGGAGCCACTGCCGCCGAAGAGGCTGACACCGCCGATAACCGCGGAGGCGATGGCATCGAGCAATAGCGTCGGGCTGACCTGGCTTGCTACCGCCAGGCCATGCGAGGCAATGATAATACCGCCGATGGCCGCGAACAGCGAGCAGAGCGTAAAGACGGCCAGGCGGATGCCCACGATATTGATGCCGGCTCGACGCGCCGCCTCGGCATTACCGCCAACCGCGTAGACGTGCCGGCCAAAGGCTGTCTTCGTCAGCAGCAGCCAGGAGAGAATAATCAGCGCGAAGAGGATCGCCGTCGCATAGGGAATGCCGTGGTAGCTTTCAAATACGGCCACGGCGCCCGCGACGAGCACGAACGAGACCACGATCTGAACAACGAGTCGTCCGGTTCCCACCGTTCTAAGGCCCGCGCGCCGCCGCCTGGTATAATCGACGACCAGCCACACGATATAGAGCAGTACGGCCAGCAAAGGCAGGCCAATGCCCCACACATCGGGCAGGAAACTGACAGGCGTGCCAGCGATAGCGACGATAGTGCTGTTCGTAATGATGAGCGTGCTCTGCCCTGCCAGCAGGTGCAGCAGCAGGCCCGCGTACCCGATGAAGCCGGCCAGTGTCACGATAAACGAAGGCACGCGCAATACCGCGACGAAGATGCCGTTAATAAAGCCGATAATGGCGCCGGAGAGCAATCCGGCCAGGATAGCCGCCCAGCCGGGCACCCCCATGCGCTCCGAAAGCACCGCCATAATCACCGAGCACAGCGTTGCCACCGAGGCAATCGAAAGATCGATCTCGCCCAGCAGGAGCACGAAGATCTCGCCCAGGCCGAGAATGCCAATGGGAACAATCTGGCCGCCTCCTACCAGGTTCGAGAGATTCTCCGGGTGCAGGAATATTCCTCCGCTCACAATCGTAAAGAAGGCCACGATGATAAGCAGGGTAAATAGTACGGGGATAAAGCCAAGATCGGTGCGCAGCAATTGCCCCAGCGTGCGGCGCTGCTGGTAATCCGGTACTTCAACCGAGGCTGCTGCCAGTGTATTCGCGCCGGCGGCGGGCAGCGATGAAGCCTCCGAAGGCTCGGGACTCTGGTTTCTCTCAATAATATCGCCCATAGCTCATCTTCCTCCTGCGCCGTTCTCTGTCGCGCTCTCCGCCGTCAACTGCCCGAATTCAGCGCCGGTGATCGCCGCCACGACCTGCTCGGGCGTGGTGTTCTTTACATCAAAGGTCCCGACTCTCTTGCCGAGGCGCAGGACGATCACTCTATCGACAACCTCGAATACATCGGCCAGGTTATGTGAGATCACAACCACCGCCAGACCGCGCTCGCGCAGGCGCCGGATCAGGTTAAGCACCTGGCGCGTCTGCGCCACGCCGAGGGCAGCGGTTGGTTCGTCGAGCAGGATCACACGGGCATTGCGCAGAATGGTCTTGGATACCGCGATGGATTGACGCTGGCCGCCCGACAGCGTGGAGACGAGGGCGCGTACCGAAGGCAGCTTTACGTCGAGCATGCGCAGGACATTTAACCCTTGCTGCTCCATATCGATCTCTTTGAGCGCGCGAACGGCGTTGCGCTCCTCACGGCCTAAAAAGAGATTGGCAACGACATCCAGGTTATCGCAGAGCGCGAGGTCCTGGTAGACGGTCTCGATGCCCAGGCGCGTAGCATCCTTTGGCGTCGTGATTTTGACCGGCTCGCCCTCGACAAAGATTTCTCCCTCGTCCGCCGGCCCGACGCCCGATATTACCTTGATCAAGGTCGATTTGCCGGCGCCGTTATCGCCGACTAGCCCGACGACTTCGCCGGCGTAGACCTCGAAATCAACGCCGGAAAGCGCCCGCACCGCGCCAAAGGATTTGCTGATGCCGCGCAGCCTCAGTCGTGGCTCACGGCCAGCCAGGCGTTCTGGTTCGGATGATATAAAGCCATCAGGCGAGGGGAGTGCATTGTCAGTCATTTGCCCTCCAATTTATAGAAATATCGCTATATGTCAAATCATGCATAAGTATATCATGTTTGTCCCTGCTCCGACACCTCACGCCTGCGGCGCTCGCTTTTGTCTGGTGTGTTGTGGCAAAATGCGCGAAGCACATTTTGCCACAACACACCATCCCTCCAGCACGGAGCGCAGCCAGGCAGCCACCCAGACCGACGCGTACCGTAGCACTCGTCTTTTATAGTGTAGTTGTGAAAAATATGCTTCGCACATTTTTCACAACTACACTACAACTATTGCGCGGCGCAGCCGCGCGCGTGGTCGGCTGCGCTCTTACACCAACCCCGCGCGGTTACGAACAGATGCCGTTGGTGTTCGTGCCCGGTGGGAGATTCGCGCAGATATCAGACTTGGTGACGAAGCCATCGGCAAGCACCGTCGAGGCAATGTTACTCTTATCCACCGCTACCGGCGTCTCAAGTACCGAAGGGATGCTCGCGCCACCGGTCTGCGGGATCGTCGTCTGACCATTCACTATCGAGGAGGTGTCCGCCCCGTTGCTGATAGCAGCAACAAGCTGGGCCGTCGCGCTCGCCTCTTTCGTGATCGCCTTGTAGACGGTCATGGCCTGATCGCCGGTCAGAATATTCTGGATGCCCGCAACCGTGGCATCCTGCCCGGTGACGAGCACCTTACCGTTGAGCTTCACCGCCTTGAGGGCCGCGATTACCGAGTTCGCCATGCCATCGTTCGCGACATAGGCAATCTGAATGTCGTTCTGATTGGCGGTCAGAGCGGCTTCCATCTCCGTCTGCGCGGTGGGGTTGTCCCAGTTGGGCGTGAATTTCTCGTAGACCTTCTTAAGCGTCCCGTTTGAGAACAGCGGATCGAGCACGCTATGGGCGCCTTTAGAGAAGAGCAGCGCATTGTTATCGGTCTGCGCTCCATCGATCATCACCGTCTTGTTGTGCCCAGGCTTGACATAATCCTTATAGTGATCGGCGATATACTGGCCCTGGAGCTGACCAACTTTGGTGTTGTCGAAGGAGACATAGTACTTGAGATCGTTGCTGTAGATCAGACGGTCATAGGCGATGACCGGCACGCCTTTGGCCTTCGCCGCCTCTACGATGGCCGCCGCTTTGATGCTATCGGACGGAGCCACGACCAGGATGCAGTCGCCCCTGGTCAGGTCGGCCTCGGCCTGCGTCTGTTGCAGGTTCGCGTCGCCCTGGGCATTATTGTAATCGACAGTGGCGCCGGGGAGCTGCTGCTTGATATTACTTATCAATAGCGGCCTGTCTTTGCTATCCCAGCGCGCCGAGGTGGCTGTCTCGGGCAGGAGCACGCCTATCTTCTTGCAGCCCTTGCCATTGCTCACGGCGCTGGAGGATCCGCCGCCGGTGCCTGTCGTGCTGCCATTGTTGGCGCTGCCGCAGGCAGCAATGAGCATGGAGAAGATCAGCATTGCTGATGACAGGACGAGCAGCCTTTGCTTTCGGCCAGATAGGTTCATCTCAGGTCCTTCCTTTCATGCTGCACCTTGTGGAAAGGTGGTCGCAGTAGATAAATCGATGCCATTACGATAATGATTGATCGGCATAAAAACGCGCGTTGATTATGCCTCCTTTCTTTCCGGGGATACCTCGGGAAAATGATGCTAGCGAACAGCCGCGAGTGGCCTGGCCTGCTTTTCTTCTGCCTGGCTGGCCGCCTCTTCGCGCTCCACCAGGACGCGCTCCCAGGCTTTGAAGAATGGATAGTAGATAAGGGCCGAGACGCCCAGATCGAAGAATTGCAAGAGACTCGCTTTGATATCTCCTCCGCTGGCGACGAAGCCGCTGATGCCGACGGGGACCGTAAACGGCTGCATCACAACGGGAACATGTACCAGGCCCACCGCGAATACGAAATAGTTAATGGTTACGATTACCATAGGAACGAGCACAAATGGAACCATCATCAACGGGTTCAGCGCCATCGGCACGCCGAAGGTGACAGGCTCGTTGATGTTGAAAATCGCAGGTCCCAGCGCTACCTTGCCCACTGTGCGCAACTGCGCCGAGCGCGAGCGCAGCATGTAGATCACCAGCGGCCACGTCGCACCGGAGCCGCCGAGGTGGGCGAAGATGTGGAAGAACGGCTCGGTCACGATGCCATGACCGCCGGATGTCGCGTTGGCCGTCAGGGTGCTCAGCCAGAACGGCAGCGCGATAGCCGTCACCACGTTCATGCCATGAATGCCGACCGACCAGAGCAGCATCATCAGGACGATTTCGAGCAGTGCCGCCGGGTAACTATCCTGCACGAAGACCAGTGGCTGAAAGGCTCGCATCAGCAGGATGGGCAGCGTCAACTGGTGGATCTTGCCATCGGTCCCTACAAAGGTGTGGGAACTGACGAACCATTCGATGCTCCAGACCAGCGCGATGAGCAGCACGGCGGGAACCAGCGCCTCAAAGGCGCGCGTCACATTCGGCGGCACGCTTTTCGGCAGCCTGATCGTGAAGCGCGAGCCACGGAAGAAGCGCATCACCTCGGTGGTCAGGATGCCGACCAGGATACCGACCAGCAGGCCCTGCCCTCCCAGATAGGGCAGCACTTCGCCCAGGCTCAGGTTGTTCAGGTCGGTCACAGGCATGCTGGCGACCAGGAAGACCACCATCGCCAGCACGCCGGGCTGGACCGGCTCGGTACGGCGATACTGCGCCAGGCTGTAGGCGACGCCGAACGCCAGAAAGAGTGCCATCAGCCCGAACGAGAGGTTGAATGGCACAAGGATCGCCTGCTGATAGGGCGCGAGCAGATCGGCGAGCGCTTTGATGGGCGGATTCGCTACGATGAGAAAGAGACTCCCTGCCAGGATCAGCGGCAAGGTAAAAATGATGAAGGCATCACGTACCGCCTGGAGATAAACGCTGCTTGCCAGGGCGCCAAGCGGCGGCACCATGTAGCGCTCAAACCAGGCGCTGCTGCGCTCGATGATTACGCTCATGCTTCACTCTTACCTTCCCGGGCGTCGGCAAGCAGGCGCAACACCTGCTCCAGCACGGCCCGCCCATTCATCGTTGCATAATGAAACGGCTCAATAAGCGCCACCGGTTTATGCTCCGAGGCTGCCAGCTTCTCGATGCTTTTGCGCAGGTGGCGGATCTGCGGCGCGATCAACACCACGTCGCAATCCTCAACCCGGCCCGCGTATTCGCCCGCGCTCAACGCCTCAATGCTCAACTCGATGCCCTCTTTCCCGGCTTCTTCCAGCATGCTCTCTACAAGCAGGCTGGTAGACATGCCCCAGCTACAAACAATCAGTACCCGAATCATGGCAACTCCCACCGGAGGCTTCGAGTTGATTCCTCGCCCCGAAAGCCTTACGGACGCACAATATGTTACTGCAAGAATCATGCCAGAATGTGTGCTACACACATAGCACACTTTGTCATGGGCCGCCCTGGTGGCGGCCCATGAGAATATTCCTCACTGTGCCTGTGCGTTAAAGGTCATAATGTTGAAGATATCAACCTGCCTGAGAATGCCGACAATGTTATATGCCTCTTCGTCGGGCAGAGAACGCGCGATCTGCGAACCGAGGAGGCGCCAGGCGCGGCGGCAAATCCTCAGTTCGCGCGCGTATTGCTGCTCTACCTGCATGCGCACCGTCTCGCTCACCAGGATCTCGCCGGGCGGCACGCCGCGCTCCAGAATGCAGGCAATGTGCAGGATCAACCCGGCCAGCACCTCGATGTCGAAGGTCTCGCCCACCTCGACTTCGATCAGTTCGATCATGCTCTCGATCAGGGGCATGATGCGCGCCGGGTTGAGAAACATGAGGCGCTGCGCGAGCGTTGAGGCGATCTCGCGCAGCAGATCGCTGCGCCGCGTAAAGAACGGCGTCCCGGCGCTGCTCGCCGCAGCCTGCACGGACCGGCTCTCATCTGTGGTCGAGAGGCGGTCGATGAACGGTGGGTAGAGCAGCGTTGGATCGATAAGCGTGCCGCCCAGCAGCGTGCGCAGGCGGGCGATGCCATCGCCAAAGAGAAAATCGGTCAGAGCGATAAAGGGATAGCTCTCAAGGTGAGGATTGATCGTTCCGACGACGGCGACGACGTGACGATTGCCGATCAGGCGCTGCACCTCGCCCTCCGTCTTGCTCGACAGGCTGATGTCCATGCAGATGATCTCAACCCCCTGCTCGCGCAGTCCTGGCAGTCGTTCCTCAATTAGCTCGGCGATTTTGGACGCGCTGCCGAATCCGGTCAGGCAGATCGAGAGGATGACGCGGCCAGCCTGCTTCTCGCGGCGTCCATTGGACAGGGGGGACCGGCCCGGCGCGGTTCTCTCTTCGACCAGAGCAGGGCCAGCGCCGGATCCGCTGTTGGAGGCTACGGGCGCCAGGCTGGCCGCCAGTTGCTCAAGCGTCAGGTGACGCGAGTGCTGTGCGCGCCGCGCCGCCTCGATCAGCAGCGGCGCGCAGACGCCGGCAACCGTTTGCACCGGGATGCCGGTCTGCCGTGTCACTAACTCGCCGAGTGAGAGCAGCGAGGTAAAATCGACGAGCAGGAGCACGCCGCTGCCCTGATCGGCGGCGCGCACCCAGTGATTTACCTGGGCGAGCAGTTCTTCCGGCGACTGCTCCAGCGTCAGTTCTACCCAGCGCACAAAGTTCGCGCCCACCAGCGTATTCGCCAGTTCCGCGAGACCTGCCGCTACGCCGCGACCATGAGCCGCGACGACCATGCCCACCCGCGACTGCTCGCTGCTCAATAGCGCGTCGGCGTTCGCCAGCAGCACGGCCAGAACATCGATTTCGCTCTGTGGCAGCAAGACGCCCAGCGCCGAACGAATGTGCAACAGGGCTGTGTGTGCGACCTCATACTCTCCAGGATAAGTGTGCCGCACAGACTCGATAGCCAGCCCCACGCTCCGGTCCCCCTGCGCAATATGTTCGAGTGTGCTGGTCAGGTGCATCGCCAGCACCAGGGCCAGCTTCTCCGGTAGAGCACGCCCAAGCTGCTCCTGCGCCATTTGCACAATCTCGCGGCTGACGACGGCAACACGCTCATCGACCAGATTGGCCGTCGAACCTGGCCGTTCACGCGTCACGCTGTCGGCGAAACGCTGGAAGTAGTGATGAATATCGATTTGAAGGAGCCGGTTAATTTCGCTCTCCGACAGGCCGCTCCCGCGCAGCCGATTCAGGTCGGCGCTGATGGTATCATAGAGATCCTGCGCCGATTCGGGCAGGCTATCGAGGCTGAGTCCCATCGGCGTGAAGACATGCGCCGCTTGCAGCAGGTGCATGACCGGTTCGAGATCGCGGTGCAGTTCCGCCGTTCTCAGCAGGCTGCGCCTGATGTGGTCCGGCAGTACGCCCGGATGGACAGTGAGATGAGGCAGGTTCTGGGTGCGATACTCCAGGTAGGCGCGCGCGCAGGTAAGCTGTACATCGGTGCGCAACTGGCCGACATTGCCGGGGCAGTCATAGACCAGCAGCGCCCGCAGCACCTGCGCATCCACATGGATGTTGACTCCTATACTGCTGCATTCGTTCGTGAAAAATGCGCGCAGCAGCGCGTAACGCTCCATGATCGGGCGCTCGTGCAGTCCGGGGAGGTTGATGAGCATGGGGATGCGACGGCGAAAAGTTGGCAGCAGCGCCGCAGCAGGCTCCTCGGTGGTCGCGGCCAGCAGCAGGAGAGACGCATGGCGTTCACGTACATCGCCCAGACGCCGGAAACGCTCGCGGTCCATCAGGTGAAATAGCATCTCCTGGCCCTCCGGCGGGAGGCGGTGTACTTCGTCGAGGAAGAGGATGCCGCGATGCGCCTGCTCGACCAGCCCCTCACGGTCATGATCCGCGCCCGTATAGGCGCCGCGCACGACTCCGAAAAGATGTGCCATCAGGAGCTGCGGCGTGCTGGCGTAATCGGCACAGTTGAAGCTGATGAACGGCGCGTCGGGTGGCAGCGTCTTGAGTTCCAGCGCGTAGGCATGCATCAGTCGCGCGAAGGTGGTCTTGCCTACCCCGCTCGGCCCGCAGAGCAATGTATGCAGGCCGCGCGGAGGGTAAAGTACAGCGGCTTTAGCCTGCTGAACCGCGACCTTTAGCCCATCCTGGGCACCAATCAGCGTATCGAAGCCGGTGACGACAGTGCCGACCTGCACTGACGCGGGAACAGTAAGTTGCGTCTCCGGTTGCCGCGCGCTGGAGAGGGGCGGTCTATACCCATCATTTTGCCATGCAGATTCCGCCCGCGCTTCCGTCAAGGGGAGATTAATGGTGAACAGGACAGGCCGGCCGGGAATACGTATGACTTTTCCTTCGTGAGCCAGGAGATTGAGATCACGGCTGACGTTGGTACGATCTACCTGCGCTCTCTCTGCTACCTCTTCTGCGCTGAAGCCGGCATCACGACGCAAAACACCGCTTTGTGCTGGTCGCTGCATACACAAGGATCGTAACGTCTCATAAATGCGATCTTTGCGGAGCACGCAACGACTCCTTACACTCATCCATCGAGCAAGGTGAAAGATCTCTCCCTGCATCGATTGTAACAGCTATTTTAATAGAATACGGTTGGCTTCCTACTATTATCATTGATGGATCAGTAGACTGACTATACCTGATGTGCTTCTTATTGTCTAGTAGGGACGTGCCTCGCGCAGCAAGCAAGTCCGCTCATACCTCACGCCTGCGGCGCTCGCCTTTATATTATTGTGTTGCGGGAAAGTGCGCGGAGCGCACTTTCCCGCAACACAATAATATACTCACAGCGCGGCTTCGCCACGCGGACCCCCTAAGAGAGGGCACCAGCGCGAGCGCCTGACGAGAGCAGGTAAGGATGCTGAGAAGCAGATACCCTCTAAAAAGTCCCACCCCGTAAATAGCGCTGGCCCCCCATCGTGTAGCACCAGTATGAACGGAAAAATCTGTGAAGAAAGGGAAGCAATGCCTATGTTGAGCAAAGATCTCTTTGCAGTCTGGTGCCAGAGCAAGCAGCAAATATCGCGGCGTCGCCTCCTCGCGCTCATGGGAGCCGGCGGGGCAGCGGCCACGGCTACTTTGAGCGGCTGCTCTCTGGGGCCTCTGGATCTGGGAGGAGGGAGCAACTCGGCGACGGGCGGCGGCACGGCAACGACTTCACAGGGAATGCAGGTTGCCACACAGCAGGCGACGCCCGAACAGACGGCAGCGCCTACACAGGCAGCGATGCAGGGCAGCGATGTTCTGGCAAAGGTCGCGCAGGTGCCGGTGAATAGCGCTCGCACCTTCCCGCTTGCCAATCAGAGCAATCCCGGCGTGCTGATCCATCTGCCCGATCAGCGTTTTGTCGCCTACAACTCGACATGCACGCATGAGCAATGCGCGGTTGCTTATAACTCGCAGAGCCACATGCTGGAATGCCCCTGCCACGGTTCGGTCTTCAATCCCGCGCAAAACGGGGCCGTAGTGCAGGGACCGGCGTCAACACCCCTGGCGCCGATAAAAATTGTCGTCAACTCGAACGGAACGATCACAATGGCATAACGCTGCACGTTCTCACTCCATCCCTTGCTTACGCCGGCGGCACGCGCCGGATATGTGTTACGGGGTATGGAGGAGGCGTTTCGCACACCCCCTCCATACCCCATACTATTTCTTGCGCGCCAGGGCCGCGCGAAAGGGGCGTTCCAGCTATTACGGCTGGCGGCGCTGACGACGCATGGTAAAGCTGCTGCGGGCCGTCAGCGGCGGGGCAAAGACAATCCGGCTCAGCGCGACCAGCGCCCAGGCGATCAGGGCATAGATTATCATAGCGATCAGCGTCGAGACCTCAAAGACGTGCGCCTTCAGGCCAGGGTTGCCGAAGATGCCAACAAACGGGGCGATGAAGATGTAGCTGAACGAGTACAGCCCGCTGACAAAAGCGTTATAGGAATTCGCGGCCAGCAGCCTGAAGAGGAAGCGCAGCCCCAGAACGATTTCGAGCAGCGTAAGCAAGAACCAGATCAGCGCCGCTACCCAGTAGCGCGCGTTGGCGCGGCGTAGTTCGGGATCCTCGTAGATCTCCTCGCGCCTCTCGACCTGCCTGCCGGACGGATCGACATAGCTTTCGTGAACGCTCTGCCTGTTGATCTCGCCGTCGGCGCTCCCCCGGACATACGTCTGTTCGCTATATGGCATCGGTTCCGTTGGCTCCTGCGCCCGCTGATAACGCGGATCGGGGCCGTATGGTTGATTAACCATGCTGCATCTCTCCTTATCTATCGATAGAGTCCATCATCAAGGCGATATATGGTAATAAAAGCAGTTTCTCACTGTATTACGAAAAACCTCTCCCTCCGGACTCTGGAAGAAGGCTTTCAAATTCTTGTGAGCGCCTCGGTGCACATCTATAGATATTGTATTGAGAAGCAAAATGCGCCGGGCGCATTTTGCTTCTCAATACAATATCTATCATTTTGTATTATGGATAACTCTTTGATAAAAAATACGAAAAATGCATTTTTAACAAAAACTTATCCAGCCATTGCGCGGCGGAGCCGCGCAATGGCTAAGATTGCATCTCTTTCGAAAGAGATGGTATACTATGCCAGTAGTTGATACTGACTTTTATCGCGAGAACTATGCATAAAATCCTCTTATTACTTGGCCTCCTGCGCCGCAGGCCAAAATATGGCTATGAACTGCATCAGGTCATCCAGGCGCACGGAGAACTGTATAGCGATCTGAAAAAGGCCAATCTTTATTACTTGCTGGATCGGCTGGCGAAAGATGGCTACCTGCGCGTACAGGTCGAGCCGGGCACGCGCGGCGCGCGAGGCGAACGGCTCATCTATGAAATCACCGATCAGGGGCGGGAACGTTTCGACGAACTGCTGCGCGAGGTTCTGTTAACCTATGAGCCTGTACATACAGGTGTGGAGACAGCGATCATCTTCCTGGCGCAAGCCGCGCCATCCGAGGCTATCGCCTTGCTCATCAGGCGCCGCCAGATCGTAGCCGAGCGTCGTGCAAAAGTCGCGGCGGAACTGGACGCAATGGAGGATGGCGGGCCGATGGTGCAGATTGCCAGCGATCACCTGCTGAGTCTCATCGATGCCGAGCTTGCCTGGATTGATCGCTCCGTGACGTACCTCTTCAGCCTCGAAGACGCCGGCAAATCTCACAGTCACCGGCGCGTCGCCGAGACGGATTAGCACTGCTTACGCCACAATCTCTTCACAAGGGTTGCGTTTTTTCTGAGGCTATGGTATAGTCTATTCTATAGTCAGTGCTGACTTTTTATAGCAGGTCGCACCGGGCACAGCAGGCGCGAGCAGGCAAGGAAGCCGGAAAACCGCCATATTCTTAGAAACAGGTGATGATAATGAAAACGCAACAGAAGACAAAAAAACAGACAAAGACAACAGGAAAATTTGCTCGCCCGCTCCTGTTTGGACTGCTGATCCTGGGACTCGCAGCTGCGGTCTTCATCCCCATCTATGTGTCGCGCAGCATTGCGACGGCAGGAATGGGAGGAGGAGCTGCGCCGGAGTCGCCCGCGCAGCTTGCCGCATCTGCTCCAGGCGCACACGTCATGATCGCTGTGATCGTGCAGGCGGTATCGGAGCAGAACATTATCCAGGGCGTCCTCTTACAGCCCAACAGGGATGGATCATATTCCCGAACGCAGCAAACAATACGTATTCAATGGGATCCGAATAAAGCTCCGGTGGTCATGGGCAGCAATCAGGATGTTCACCAGGGGGCCGTAATTCAAGTAAGTGGGCAGGTTGAGGCCGGTGGAGTATTTAAGGCCAACCAGGTCATCATTTTGACCGGCTTTATGAACATCCACTGATAAGGAGCAGAGCAATATGCTGGCTTATGAGATCACCAGCGCAACCGGCTGGATCATGATGGTGCTGCTTGTCGCCACCATCATCTATCCCTTCCTGCTGCGTAGCGGCCTGCTCGGTCCTGTGCAGCCCTTTCTGAAGCGCATGCGCCTGCACTACTGGATCGGCTATAGCATTGCAGGTATCTTGCTCGTGCATCTCTGGATTCCGATGAGTGCCGGACTCGCGGGTAAGGTCAATTCCGCCGGGCTGGAACTGGCAACGGTGGCGATGCTGCTGATTTTTGGACAGGTCTGGCTGGGCCGCCAGTTGAGCTGGCCGAAGTTGTCCACGCGCCGGACCCTGCGACGCTGGCACTTCTGGATCATGATTGGGATTGCAGCCTTCGTGCTCGGCCACGTCGCGCTCAATAGCGGCACGTTCCAGATGTTGCTGCACATATAATGACTGTTGAGGAGCGGGATTGATGATTACATCGCTACTACATACAATAACAGACTTTTCCTCGTCGCGGCGAGGCAAGTTCGTCGTTATCGTGCTCTGGCTTCTTGCCACCGGAGCGTTAACCGCCATAGCGCCTGAGCTTGCCAGCCTGTATGATAACTCTATTCAGCAGCGCATACCATCCAATGCGGACTCACAGGTAGCGCAAAACCTCCTGCTGCGCGAGTTCCCGTCCAACCGTGGCACGCCAGCGCTGCTGGTCTTCTATGATCCGGCTGGCCTGAACGTGGATGATCGTATCCGCATCAGGCAGATAAACGATTGGCTGGCTGCTCAACAGAAAGCAGTGCCGGTGGCTATCGTTGTCTCCGCGTTTACCGTGCCGCAGGCAACGACGCAGCTCGTCTCGCTCGATGGCACGACCATGACGATGATCGCAACGCTGAACAGCTCCGCCAGCGATCCGGCAACCCTGAGGAGTGTAACAACTATCCGCCACTACCTGCAAGGCGTTACAGCAGGCAGTTCGTTACAGGCGCATCTTACCGGCCCGGCAGGCATCCTCAGCGATGCAACCGCTGTCTTTGGTTCAGTCGATGTGAGATTATTGCTGGTAACAATTGGCCTGGTTTTTGTGCTATTGATCGTGCTTTATCGCTCACCCATTCTCGCCTTGCTCCCGTTGTTTGGCGTGGGGGTAGCTATGCAGGTGGTCAATGCTCTGCTCGGCTTTGGAGCGAGGGCCGGCCTCTTCCCGGTCAGTTCGATGTCGAGCCAGATCGCGACGGTGCTGCTCTTTGGTGCCGGAACCGACTATAGTATCTTCATCGCTTCGCGTTTTCGTGAGGAACTGGCGCGCACACAGGACAAACATCAGGCCATGCGTAAGACCATGCGAGCAGTCGGCGAGGCGATTACGTCGAGCGCGATGACGGTCATCCTCGCCCTGCTAACGCTGCTCTTTGCCGCGCTTGGCCTCTATTCCTCGCTCGGCCCGACGCTCGCTATCGCTATCGTCGTGATGCTGCTGGCCGGGCTTACGCTGGTGCCCGCGCTGATTACCTGGCTGGGACGCGCCGCTTACTGGCCGTTTGTGCCGCGCTACCAGTCGCAGCAGGAGACGGAAACAGCGTCCGTGCGTGGCTTCTGGGGACGGCTGGGACAGTGGACGGTGAGGCATCGCATCGCGGCTGTAGCATTCAGCGCGCTGCTGCTTGCCGTCCTGGCGCTGGGCAATATCGGCTCCGAACCCAGCTTTAATTTCCTGACGGCCTTCCGCGTCCCGACGGACTCAAGCCGCGGTTACGCGCTCTTGCAGCAGCACTTCCCGGCGGGGACGCTCGCTCCCACGACAGTGCTGATCCACTTCCACGGCGCAGCGTCCGACGCTTATCAGCACCTCGTTCAGCTTGACGCAATCACGGCCACGCTGCAAAAGGCACCCGGCGTCGCCACGGTCAGGGGGCCAACGCGCCCCAATGGGAGCGCGCCCGCTGTTGATCCCGCCACACTCCAGGCGAATATTGCCGCTTTGCCTGCTTCCCTGCGCTCTGCTATTCGCAATGGTCAAGGACTGTCCGTGTGCAGCAGTTCGCCATGCACACCGCATACTCCCGGCTCTTTCACTACTATTGGCGCCTATGCCGCCAGCACCAGCTTTGTCGCGCCCGATGAGACGACGGTGCAGATCTCCATCATCTTCAAGGACGATCCCTATTCTTTGCCTGCCATCCAGCGCATTCCGCTGCTGCGCGACACAATAAACAGGGCGCTGGCCGCGAACGGTCTTGGAGCCGGGGCGGCGACGAGTGCGTCCTTCCATATTGCCGGACAGACGGCGCAGCTCTCCGACCAGCTTGCCTACAATCAGAGGGACACGCTACTGATTGTGCCGGCTGTGCTGGTGCTGGTCGGGCTGGTACTGGCACTACTGTTGCGCAGCCTGGTGGCGCCGGTTTACCTGCTGGGAGCCGTCACGCTCAACTTCCTGGCGGCCATCGGGATATGCTCGTTCTTCTTTCAGCGTGTCCAGGGACAGGACGGTTTCAACTATGCGATCCCGCTCTACACGTTCGTCTTTCTCGTCGCGCTGGGCGCCGACTACACCATCTTCCTGATGTCACGCGTGCGTGAGGAGGTGGAACTGCATGGCCTGGAGGTTGGGGTAGCCTCTGCCGTCTCGCGGACGGGGAGCGTGATTACGTCCGCTGGCCTGATCCTGGCCGGAACCTTCCTCGTGCTTACCACGCTGCCGCTGACCATCCTCTACCAGCTTGGCGTGTGTGTGGCGGTTGGTGTGCTGCTGGATACGTTTATCGTGCGTGGGCTGCTGATACCAGGCATGGTGGTGCTGCTGGGACGCTGGAACTGGTGGCCCCGGCGCAGGCCAACGCAAAGGGCACTGGCCCTGTTGATGCTGCTGGTTCTGTGCGGAACATTCGTAAGCTGTGCCGGGGGCGGGCGGGTGCAATTGAAACCAGGGACAAGCCCTGGCTCTACATGTAGAGGCGAGGCTTGTCCTCGCCTGACTACATGTAGAGGCGAGGCTTGTCCTCGCCTGACGCCGGCATCTATCCCCGTGATCCCTATCACTGCTGTGGATTATGGCTATGAAATGCCAGCTACGATTAATCTGCGGGCCGGCCTGGTCGATATAGCCCTGGTCAACAACGGCACGCAGGCGCACCAGGCGCAGCTTGCACGCCTGAACAGAAGCGTCACGCCCAACCAGGTGTTCACTGAGTTTGTCACAAAGCGCGATCAGAGCGCTGGCTTTGCACTGCTGACGCTCGCCGGGGGATCTGACATCGTGGCGCCGGGCTACGGCCAGGAGACGATCCTGAACCTGCCTGCGGGAGACTATGTGCTGCTCTGCCTGGTAGTCGGCGATGATGGCGTTTCCCATGTGGATAAGGGCATGATCCACTTTTTTACCGTCAAAGCGGCGACCACACAGGTCACGCCTCCGGCGAGCGATGGCGAGGTGGTCATGCGCGATAATGGCTATATCTTGCCGCCGGTGATAGGGCGAGCGCAGGCGCTCACTTTGCGCGTGACCAATCAGGGCAGCGAGCCGCACGAGATGAATATTGTCAGGCTGGCGCCGGGCAAGAGCATTCGGGATGTGCTCGCCTTCTTCCGTTCGCCTTCCGGTCCGCCACCACTTGAAGAGTTTGGCGGCATGGCGGCCCTGGCCCCCGGCGAGTCGGGATGGGTCAGGCTGCACCTGGAACCCGGCAATTATGCCCTGTGCAGCCTGATCCCGGATCTAAAGACGGGCCAACCCCAGTTGACACAGGGGATGATCGCGCCGTTCACCGTTAACGAACGTTAGTTCGTCGATTGGATCAGATTTTCAAGCGTCTCGGCGCCCCGGGGCGTGCCCAACCAGTGCTGGCATCCCAACCCTGGCATGGCAGAGTAGCCCGGAATGCCGTTCTGGCTGTTGTTGCCAGCGGTAATATCATGGAAGTCATCGCTGGCATCGCCGCTCGCGCCCATCTTGTAGAGCGCCGGGTTCAGGAAGCCAGGCGGATGCCCGGCCCACCGGTTGGCATCGGCGATAGTGCCGGCCCACTGTGGAGATCCTGACAAGAGCCAGGCCAGGATCACACAGGAGATGGGAATGCGCCGTCGAGAAAAATAACCAGGGGAAAGCCGCATGGAGTGGAGTCCTTTCTACTTAAAGATTCTGGCCGCATCACCACCAGATAATTATTGACATACTCAACTAACGGTTAAGCAACATGAAAATAGGTGAAAGTCAATGTTTTCAGGCCGCATTATGGAATGTCCTTCATAGCAGGTGGTATACTGGTGGCACCGGTTGCACAATTCAGGATACGCCAATTCCTGGGAAGGCTGGGCCTGCGGCTCTGCCTTCCCAGGAATTGGCATATCCTGAGCTGGCCTTCCTCTTTTGACAATTTTTCTGTAGGAGATAGTAATGGTTTCACGTATCACGATTATGATAATGCGCCTGCTAGTTCTGGTGAATGTAATACTTGGCATTGCGTTCTGGACCGGCCATCTTCACAGCCTTGTTGGCATTCATATGCTGATTGGCCTGCTGATCGCGCTCTGCCTCTGGATACTGGCCGGCGTGGCTGCATTTAGCCGGAGCGGCAACATCGGCCTGGCAATCGTGGCTTTCATCTGGGCGATTATCATGGTCGCGCTCGGGCTTCGGCAGGAGACGCTGCTAGTCGGCTCGCTGCACTGGATTATCGAGGTGCTTCACCTGGTGGTCGGGCTGATTGCGCTGGGCTTCGGCGAGATGATCGCCGGGCGCTACCGCCGCCTCAATGCGCCCGC
>Ga0209061_1003521_pt1 | contig 16847 bp, 16 predicted proteins | sample Coa_R1_10_FD_187157 | JGI IMG/M metagenome (GOLD analysis project Ga0209061, IMG submission 187157) | Surface soil microbial communities from Centralia Pennsylvania, which are recovering from an underground coalmine fire - Coalmine... | ecosystem: Environmental > Terrestrial > Soil >...
GAGCTGCGCGTGCATCACGTCGTGCCCGCCGACGACCTGCCGCAGTGCCGCCTCCCCGATGACGGCTACGACCCGTTGGCCGCGAGCCGTCCAGGACGCTCTCCTGCCGGGCCTGGTACGCCTCACGCAGCCGCTCGGATTCGGCTGCGGATACGTCCCGCATAGCTCCGCTGACCGCGCCGGCGTACGCCCCGGTTTGCAGCAGACCCGGCACCTGCCGCGCGGCGAAGATCATGATCTGCGAGGCAGTCATCTCCAGGGCGAAGTAGTCATGGCCGGTATCGGACAGCACATCGGTGTAGCTCCACCACCGGCCAGGCATGCGGCGGGGGTTCGCGATTCCGGCGAGGACGTCTTATACCTGCTTGTCCGCGCCGTATTCGGTGAGCAGCTCACGTAGTTCTTTAGTGCGGATACCGCGCTGACCGGTCTCGATCCGGCTGATCTTGGAACGGTCGCATTCCAGGAGGCGGGCGGCATCATCGAGCCCGAAGCCGAGCTCCTGGCGGTAGCGGCGCAGCGCTGCGCCGACGATGTGCCGACGCGCCGGTGGTGTGGCGATCATGATCGGTTCCCTAAGATCGAAGTGTCTGGAGTGAATAGGAATCACTCTGGATGCCCAGGGTGATGAGGTGTGGCTGATGATGGGTTGCCGCTGTTGTGGCTTGAAAGGAATGGCCGCCTCGTTGCCCTGGACGCCCTGGCCGCTGACTGAGATCTGATGCGAACCGTCGCTGTTCAGGGACCTGATGGCGGGGCCGTCCACGGGCTTTACCTGCGAGAACAGAAAGGCGGCCCGGGTGACGGCCACGGATGTGGTGTGGGCCGGGATCGACGCGGGCAAGACCAGCCACCATGCGGTGGCGGTCGATGCCGGCGGGAAGAAGCTGTGGTCGGCCAAGGTAGCCAACGGGCAGCAGCCGGTCGAGGAGCTGATCGCCCGCGCCGCCAGGAGCGCCGGCGACGGCGAGGTGCGGTGGGCGGTGGACCTGGTCAGCCCGGCTGCCGCGCTGCTGCTGGCGATCTTGCTGGCCAGCGGGCAGAAGGTCGTCTACGTGCCGGGCCGGGTGGTGCACGGCATGGCGCAGGTGTTCCGCGGCGAGGGCAAGACCGGCGCGAAGGACGCGCGGATCATCGCCGGCACCGCCCGGATGCGCGGCGACCTGGCCGAGCTGACCGTCACCGGTGAGCTGGTGGCCGAGCTGACCCGGCTGACCTCCTGCCGGGCCGGCGTGATGGCCGGCTGGGTACGGGGCATCAACCGGCTCCGCGACTTGCTGACCAGCATCTTCCCCGCGCTGGAGGCCGGCTTCGACTACTCCGCCCGGTCCGCGCTGATCCTGCTGGCCGGCTACTGCACCCCTGCCGGGATCCGCCAGGCCGGCCCCGGGGCCGTGGCCGCTTACCTGCGCGAGCACGGGGCCTGGGCCAAGGGCATCGACGCCATGGCGGCCACGGCCGCCCGTGTGGCGCAGCAGCAGGCCGTCGCGCTGCCCGGCGAGGCCACCACGGCGCTGCCGGCCCAGAAGCTGGCCCGCCAGCTCCTGGACCTCGACCGCGAGATCAAGGACACCGGCAAGCTGCTGACCAGCCGGTTCCGCGACCACCCCCAGGCCCGCATCATCGAGAGCCTGCCCGGCATGGCCCCATCCTCGGCGCCCAGTTCCTGGTCGCCGCCGGCGGCCGCGCCCTGGAAGCCTTCGCCAGCCCAGGACGGCTGGCCTCCTGCGCCGGCCTCGTGCCCGTCCCCAAGGACTCCGGGCGCGTCGCCGGCAACTACCACCGGCCCAGGCGCTGCCACCGGCCGCTGCGCAACGTCTTCTTCATGATGGCGCTGTCCAGCCTCCGCGCCGGAGGACCGTCCAAGACCTTCTACCAGCGCAAACGAGACGAGAACAAGATCCATACCCAGGCCCTACTCGCTCTGGCCCGCGCCTGGTCGATGTCCTGTGGGCCCTGCTGCGCGATAACCGGATCTACAGCCCGATCCCGCCATCGCAGGTCACCGCTATCGCGGCTTGACATCATCACTGAGATTCCTTTCACTGGGGTAGTCGAGCGGCTGGCCTAAAATCAGCGGCGCCGAATGCGTGGTGGCGCTGTCTGAGGAGGGGGAGTGGCTGCCAACGGGTCGGCCCGCCGTGTCCGGGCAAGCGGCGTGGCGTTCACATACGCAACTGGCCTGCACCTCTAGCTCGCACCACACGACCTTGCCGCCGAGCTGCGGTGTGGGATACCAGCTCCAGCGCTGGCTGAGCGCCGCCACTAGGAACAGGCCACGGCCGCCCGTTTCATCGAGCCGCGGCATGCCGTCACTGGTGAGTGCCGTCGATGCCGGTGGTCGCGGGCCGGCATCCCATACCTCGATCAGCAGCCGTACGTTGTCGCTCGATAGCCGCAGGCGGATGACTGCTGGCTGGTGTGCTCGGCCGACGACCGCCAGCACCGCGCTGGTGGTGAGTTCAGACACCAGCAGCTCGACCGTCTCGGCCAGCCCGTCCAGCTCCCACTCCCACGCCACTGCCCGAGCGTGCAGGCGGGCGCAGGGCACCGCACTCGGAAACGCGCCGAGTTCGAGATAACTGTGCAGCGCTGGGTCTGGGGATGCATGGTGAGTGCCCGATCGGTCATGGGCGGAAGACAGAACCGGCGCCGGAGCCAGGCTCAGAGCAGCCGAGGAGCGGGCAGCTCCTGTCACTGCGCCGGTCCTGCCGCTCGGGACAGCAAAGGTGCCTGATCGTCGTTCAAGTACTCGGCTTCAACCGAGCCGGACACGGGGTCGCTCCCGGACACCATTGCTCACCCACCTTGAGCGCGTCGTTATACACACGCGGAGCGCGTCGTTATGCACACGCGGCTTCGGCGCATCATGCAGATCGGTATGGTGCATCACCATGCGCAGCGCCAGGAGCTAGATGCAAGATACGTATACGTATGATGCGTCTAACTTGTGAATGAGTCTCTTCCCGATCTGTACATCGACCGATGAGACGGAGGTCCCATGGCAGCGACGCCCAGTCCGACTGTCCGCCGCAAGCGCCTTGGTATCGAGCTACGCCGGTTGCGTGAGGAAGCTGGCCTAACCTGTGAGGACGTCGGCCAGCGGCTCGACTGTTCCGGCACCCGCATCAGCCGGATCGAGACCGGCCGCATCAACGTCAAGCCCGGTGATGTCCGCGAACTCCTGGACATCTACGGCATCACCGGCACCGAGGCCGATTCGCTTGTGCAGCTTGCTCGTGAGGCGCGCCGGAAGGGCTGGTGGCATACCTACGGACAGGTGCTCCCATCCTGGTTCGAGGCATACATCGGACTCGAAGCCGAAGCCATCCGACAGCGCGACTTCCAGTCGATGGTCATTCCCGGCCTGTTCCAGACCGAGGACTACGCCCGGGCCGTGATTCGTGCGGCTCCCAACGCGGGCAGTACCGAGGCCGTTGACCGGCGGGTTGCGCTCCGTATGGAACGCCAGGCCATCTTGAACCAAGCCAGCCCGCCCGATCTGTGGGTGGTGCTCAGCGAAAGCGTGCTGCGGGTCCAAGTGGGCAATCCCAGCCTCATGCGTTCCCAGCTTCGCCATCTGGTGGACCTCGCCGAGCGTGCCGACATCACCATCCAGGTGTTGCCGTTCACGACCGCGGCGCTCGTTCATCCGGTCAGCCCGTTCACCATCCTGGAGTTTCCTGAGTCAGCTGATCCGGCCGTGGTGTACCTCGAACATCTCACCGGCAGCCTCTTCCTGGAGCGCGCGGACGAGGTTCAGCGCTATACAGTGGTCTTTGACCACCTGCGCGCCGAAGCGCTCGGCACCAGCCAGTCGGTCGAGCTGATCGCGCGGGTGGCTGACGAACTGACGTGACCGTTAGCCAAGAGGAGGTGCGGGATGCAGCCCAAGCGCGTTGATCTGTCCCGCGCCGTGTGGCACAAGAGCAGCTACAGCGCCAGCAACGGCGGCCAGTGTGTCGAGGTGGCACTGAACCTGCCCGCCATCGTGGCCGTGCGCGACTCCAAGGACCCTGACGGAGCGAGGCTCGTGTTCACGGCTGCGCAGTGGCGGGGGTTTGTCCGAGAGGTGAGCACAGGCGTAGCGGGTTGATGCCATGTTGTCGCAAGTCCTCTCTCAACACGCCGCGTAGTGGCTTCCTGCCTCTCCAGGTCAGCAGCCGGTATGCTTCTTCTCAGCGAAGCCTCGGACGAACCTAGGGGAAAGACGGGCGAGGTCGACCTCGTCCGAAGAGTTCAGTCACGCCAGGGTTTGCCTCAAATGCGAAATGAGCCTGCCCCCGTTTCCGGGTACCCGGCCTGAGGTGGCCTCGGCCACGTGGAAGGGTGTCCTCGCGCCTGCACCGGGCTCTTCCCGCGCCTGCACCGGGCTCTTCCCCGGCAGCCGCCAGTTAACGCCGGGACGCGGCGGGAGTCAACGTGGAGCGCCCGCAGCGCGTCAGCGCGCGGACGAACGACGTTGCGCCTGCAACGACGTTGGCGCCTGCAAGGGGCCGGCGGATGCCGGGCTGGCCCCGGGAAGGGGGCTGCGGCTTGGTGGAGGGCGTCGGTCAGCCCGGCGGCTCGGTGCTGGGGCGGCGGTCAGGGCGCGGGTTGATCGCTGCCGACGGACAGCCGCCCGCCCCGCATTCCTCGTCGGGATCGACCGGGTCATGCTCGAATTCGTAGTGGAAGCAGACGTAGTGCATGTGCTCGAAGACGTCGAACTGGTCGCGGAAGACCTCCACCACGCGGTGGCAGCGGCGGCACAGCAAAGGCTCGGCCGGCGGTGGCATGCCCTGATTATCCCTTCAGGGCCGTTGCTGACGCGAACGTTATTTCCGGGCCCGGCGCGGGTCATCGGGGTGCCTGCTTCGGCAGGCCTTGAACCGGCTGATCTCGCCGGCGGCGCTCCAGGCCGGCGATCTTCCCGGCAGTGGTATGCAGATCCGGCGGTCCGCCCGCGGTGCCGTCCCCGGCCGCGGCGGGCAGGAGGCCGTCGTGCCCGCGGTTGCGGAACGCGGAGAAGCGGCCATGGGCTCCTCCTTCGAAAACCGGCCTCAGGTCATTCCGAACGGACGCGGCCGTCTCCTGCCGCGCCGCCTTTTACCCCGCGGAGTTCCCCGATGCGGTCCGGCGCCCTCCCGCCGGACCGCATCGGCCCCGGCGGCCTCTCCCGGGTCCCGCCCCCTTGCGGTCCCGCCCCTTGCCAGCGACACCGCGGCCGCCGCGTCGCCGATCAGCCGGCTCAGCCCTTCCGTTTGCGGATTTCGTCGATGAGCTGGGGGATGACGGTGTGCAGGTCGCCGACCACGCCGTAGTCGGCGATCTCGAAGATCGGGGCCTGGGGGTCTTTGTTGATCGCCACGATGGTCTTGGAGGTCTGCATCCCGGCCCGGTGCTGGATCGCCCCGGAGATCCCGGCGGCCACGTACAGCTGGGGGGAGACGGTCTTGCCGGTCTGGCCGACCTGGAACTGGTGGGGGTACCAGCCGGCGTCGGTCACCGCCCGCGACGCCCCCACCGCGGCGCCCAGCGCGTCGGCGAGCTCCTCGATGACCTTGAACCCGTCGGCGGACCCGGTGCCGCGGCCGCCGGAGACCACGATCTGCGCCTCGGCCAGGTCCGGCCGCGCCCCCTTCTCCGCCCGCTCCCGCCCGGTGATCCTCGCCGCCCGGGCCGCCCCGGAGACGGTGAACGCCACCGGCACCAGCTCGGCCGCCCCGGCCGCGGCCGCCGGGGCGGCGCTGACCGCGCCGGGGCGCACGGCGATGACCGGGGTGCCCCGGGTGACGGTGGCATGGACGGTGACCGCGCCGCCGAAGTTGGCGTGCTCGGCCACCGGCGCCCCGTCCGGCCCGGCGGCCACGCCGACCGCGTCGGCCAGCACCCCCGACCCGGTCTTGACCGCCAGCCGCCCGGCGACCTCCCTGCCCTCGGCGGTGGCGGCGACCAGCACCGCCGCCGGGGCCCTCCCGGCCACCAGCCAGGCCAGCAGCTCGGCCTTGGGCGCCGCCACGTACTGATCGAACTCGCCGGACTCAGCCGCATACACCCGGGCCGCGCCGAAGGCGGCCAGCCGCTCCCGCGCCGCCTCCGCGCCCGGCCCGGCCCACACCACCGCCGGCTCGCCCAGCCGGGCGGCGGCGGTCACCAGCTCGAAGGTGACCTTCCTGACCTGCCCGCCGGCGTGCTCGGCCAGCACCAGCACCTCAGCCATGACCCTGCCCCCCCTTGTCAGATGAACTTCCGCCCGGCCAGGAACGCGGCCACCTTCGCCCCGCCGTCCCCCTCATCGGCCACCACCACCCCGGCCTGCCGCGGCGGCCGGACGGCGAAGTCCGCCACCGCCGTCGCCGCCCCGGCCAGCCCCACCTGCCCGGGGTCGATGCCCGCCTCGGCCGCCGACAGGGTCTGCACCGGCTTCTTCCTGGCCGCCATGATCCCCTTGAACGAGGGATAGCGCGGCTCGTTGATCTTCTCCACCACCGACACCACCGCCGGCAGCGCCGCCGACACCACCTGGTACCCCTCGTCAGTCACCCGGCGCACCGTGACCGACCCGCCCTCGATGTCCACCTTGCCCGCCAGCGTCAGCTGGGGCACCGAAAGCCGCTCGGCCAGCATCGCCGGCACCACCCCGGTGCGCGCATCGGTCGACTCGGCCCCGCAGATCACCAGGTCGAACCCGATCCGCCCCAGCACCTGCGCCAGCGCATACGACGTGCCCAGCGCATCAGAGCCGGCCAGCGCCTCATCGCACAGGTGCACCCCCCGGTCCGCCCCCATCGACAGCGCCCTGCGCACCGCCTCCGCCGCCCTGCCCGGCCCCATCGACAAGACCGTCACCTCCCCGCCGTGCGCCTCGGCGATCCGCAGCCCCTCCTCGATCGCATACTCATCCAGCTCGTTGACCACCCCCTCCGGCCCGGCCCGGTCAACCGTGCCATCCTGGCGCAGCCTCCGCTCCGAAGCGGTATCCGGCACCTGCTTAACACAGACCACGATATTCATGGCAGAGATAGCCCTTCTCTCGGAGTGCTGCCGGCTGGAAGCCGTCCCGGGGCCGGCAGGCGGCCCGCACGTCGCGCAGGGCGCCTGCCGTCCGCGCCGGCAGGCCGGACGCCACGCTCAGCCCGCCCGTCCCGTTCCGCACCAGATCGTGGCAGCGCTCGCTGGACCCCTTCGCGGCGCCGAACCCGGCGTGCTGGCGCACCGTCCGCGGTCGCCCGGTGCGCGCCGCCGGGTACACCCGGCGGGTGGCGGGGAGCGCGCCCGGAGCGCCGGGTTCCGCACGCGGACCGAAGCCCGCCACGGGGCCGTGAACCGCGTGCGGGGGCAGGCCCGATCCGCTGTGCGCCACGCCGCTCAAGGAACCGCTCCTATCGGTATCCGATACCAGCAAGATGGTACTGAGTTCCTTACGGTGCCGCAAGCGGCATCCGGCCGCGAGACCGGGGAGGCGCCGCCCAGCACACCAGCGCGCTGATCCCCGTGCTCCGGCCCCTCACGCAGGCACCGGCCGGGTAAGCTCCCGGGCACAGGCCCCGCGGGGCCGCTGATGTCGTCGGCGAGCCCCCACCGCAGCGCGGCCGCGGCGGGCAGCCGGTCCCCGGTCAGCATCAGCCACGCCGCGCGCCAGCGGCCGATCCGGCGCGGCACGCTCACCGAGCCGCCGGCGCCGGGGACGAGTCCCATCCGGACTTCGGGAAGGGCGAAGAAGGCATCCGGGGCGGCGACGACCCGGCCGGCATAGGCGGTGATCTCCGCGCCGGCGCCGACGCAGGCCCCGTGGGCGTAGACGGTGACCTTCGGGGCGATCCGGTCGATCACCTGCCACGGAGCGCGGGCCAGCCGGACCATGTACGCCGCCACGAGGTCTTTCGCGGTGCCGAACTCGTCTAGGTCGCCGCCTGCGCAGAACGCCGGTCCCGCCCCGCGCAGCTCGACGGACTCTATCGTGTCGTCAGCCTCGGCGAGCAGGACCGCGTCGAGCAGCGCCTCGCGCATCCGGGCACTGAGCGCGTTGCGCCGTCCCGGGTCGTCAAGCATGATCGACAGGTTCCCGCCCCGCCGGGTGACGCGGACGGGTTCGGGCGGCGGCCGCCGGCGGCGCGCCGTACCGCGTTCGGCGAGCCAGCGGGCGAACTCGGTTCCGCCCAGCAGCAGCGAGTAGGCGGCGGCTTCCGCGGCCAGGGCCGCGGTCGTCCCGGTGCCGGGCCGCGGCGCGAGGGCGGCAGTCTGCCGCACCAGATGTCCGCAGGCGACCGCTGCCCGCGGTGAGCGCGCCACCGCGGCTCGCAGCCGCGCGACCGCCTCGTCAAGGTCGCAGCCAAGATCGCCGGCCGGGACAACCGCCCGCTCGCTGGCGTCGGCGGCCAGTGTCAGCGTCGCTGCCTCGATGAGCGGCGCCAGGGCCCGCGACGGCGGGCCTTCCAGCACGCAAGCCGTCACCGGGAGCGCCTCGGCCACCAGCCGCGCGGCGTCGGCGATCGCCGCAGGCGGCGCGTCCCGCCACCGCTCAAGCGGGATGATGACCAGGGGCCTGGCCGGTACCCCTTCCGGCGAGAGGGCCGGTTCCAGCTCCGCTGCCAGGCTGGCCACGCTGGTCACGCTGGTCACGTCGCCCCTCCTTCCGGTGCGGCAGCCGCCGCTAACCGTGCGTAGACGATTTCGCCGCCGACGAATGTCGCCGCGACCAGGTCGGACGTCAGAGAGCGCAGTGCCTCCGCCGGCCCGGCCCGCAGCAGGGTAAGGTCAGCCGGGCGGCCCGGGGCCACGAGCCGCTGCCTGCCCGGTGCGGCGGGCTCGCCGAGGAACAGCGACAGCGCCCGGGCGGGGGAGACCGCCTCGTCCGTCCGGAACAGCGGCGGGCGGCGGACCGCGGCGCGCATCACGTGCCATACGTCCTCGGCCCCGAACGGCGCGTCGCTTCCCGCCGCGACCGCCACGCCCGCGTCGATGAGGGTTCGCAGCCGCCACAGGTCCGGCAGGTCGCCTGGGGTCACGTCGCTCGCGTACTGCTCGCCGCGCTCGGCGACGAAGTGCGGCTGGGTGACCACCGTGAGCCCGCGCAGGCCCGGCAGGGACTCGGCGGGGATGACCGCGCCGTGCTCGATCCGGTCGCCGGGCCGCCGCCCCGCCTGGTCCAGCGCGGCGAGCGTGAGCACGAGCTGGACGCGCGTTACGCAGTGCACCGCGGCCGGGCGGCCGGCGGCATGTGCGTCGCGGATGCGGCCGGCGAGCTCGTCAAGCGGCGGCAGCGTGGCGTCGTCAAGCAGGATCTTCGCCGGCCCGAGGGTGACCCTTCCCGGCGGCGGGCGCAGCCCCGGCGGTGCCATGCAATGCAGGCGCTGCGGTATCGGGCTTTCGGCCAGGGACGCCAGGTCGCGCTCGGTGGCACCGGGGGTCGCGTCCGTGAAACCCGTGATTCCGAACGATCCCGCCCGCCTGCCCACGGCCGCCAGGTCTCCGGCTGCGGCGGGCACCCGCTCGGCGAGCCAGCGGTCCATCCGCCATAGCCGCCCGGTGGGACGGCCGGTTTCGTCGCGTTCCACCCCGCTGAGCTCGCACCCGTCGAGGCCCAGCCGGGCGGCGGCCAGCGAGTTGACCATCCACAGCGCGCCGGTGCGATGCTGCACCCGGACCGGGCGGTGCGGGAGGAGCCGGTCGAGAGCCTGGCGATCCAGGGGCCCGGCGACCGACTCGTGGTAGCCGACGGCACGCAGCCAGGCGCCCGGCGGCAGTTCCGCGTCCGCGGCACGCAGCCGCGCCGCCAGGGCGGCGGCGGTCCGGGTCAGTGGCGGTCCGGCGGCAACGCTGGCCTGCGCGGCGGCGAGCGCGCGCAGGTGTACGTGGTGGTCGTGCAGGCCGGGCAGCAGGGCCCCGCCCGCCGCGTCGATGCCGTCTTCGCCCGGCGCCGGCCGCAGGCCCGGCGCGCATTCGGCGACCCGGCCGCCGGCAAGGCGCACGTCGGTGGGCGGCAGGCTGGCCAGCACGGCCTCGGCGGCCAGCCGGGCGCTGGGCGGCCATACTCGCGCGTTGCGGATCAGCACCGGGCGTGCCGTCCGGCAAGCCAGGCGAGCACGGCACCGGTGTCGGCGCCGATCTGCGCGGCATGTGCCGCCGCGGGCGGCGCGGGGCGGCGCGGCGGCAGCACAGCCTGCCCGCGGCGCGAACGCGGGCAGGTCACGCGCCCGTCGTGCCGGACCTCGTGCGGGCCGTGGTCCACCGGGGGCGCCGCGGCGAAGGCGGCGGCGACATCCCGCATGGACAGGTCGATCAGCTCGCCGCCGCCGGCCGCCAGCGAGCGGGCCACCGCGAGCGCGCCGCAGGCACCGGTCAGCGGGTCCGCGATCGCGTCGGCACAGAACACCGGGCCGGGCGCCGGCGGGCTCGTCCAGCCGACGAGCCCGCCGGCCACCGCGGCGTCGTCCCCGAACGCCACCCGCTCCGGCGCCGCCCGCCCGTACCCGGTGATGCTGAGCCAGACCTGGCCGTCCCGGTGCGGGATCATGTCCGGAGCCAGGCCCAGAGCCGCCAGTGCCCGCGGCCGGGACGCCTCGATCACCACGTCCGCGACGCCGAGCAGCGCTTTCAGGGCAGCCCGCCCCTCCGCGGCCCGGAAGTCGGCCGCCAGGCTGCGGTGCCCGGCGTGCAGCCAGTCGAAGAACTCCCGGTTACCGGACCGCGCGCCGTCCGGCCGGTCCGGCGATTCCACCTTGATGACGTCCGCGCCGGCCAGGCCGAGCAGGCGCGCGCACAGCGGCCCCGCCCACATCGAGGACAGGTCGGCGACCACCGCCCCGGCCAGCCGGGCGCCGGCCGACGGCGGCGCGATGCGCGTGGCCCGCCACGGCGGCCAGCCCGCGGAGGCGGGCGGGACGGACGCCGGCAGGGCGGCGGCGGGAACGCCGAGCAGTTGCGCGGCCGCCGCCACGTCCCGCGCCGGCCGGGCCAGCGCCGCCGCGGCGAGCGCGCTTCGCGCCCCGGCGGCCAGGCCAGCCCCGTCCAGGCCGAGCACGCCCAGGATCGCGGGCACGGCGGCCAGGTCATCGGGCCGGCTCAGCGTGACGGCGCACCAGCCGTCCGCCGAGCGCAGCAGGAAACTCGCCCCCCCGGCGGAAACTCGCCCCTGCCGTGTGAAGCCCGCGAGCGCTGCCCGCCCGGTAATCAGCTCCGCCGGATCGGCCCGCACCTGCCTGCCGGTCTCCCGCGTCGCCCGGGCAAGCTGCTCCGTGACCGCGCCCAGCATGGCAAGGGCAGGCGCCGGCGACGCTACCGGCGGCCCGCCCGGCAGCCCGGTGAGCGCCATCGCCCCGGACGCGGCCCAGTCCAGCACGGCACACCGTTCGAGCATGCCTCATTATCGGCATATCTTCCGCTGCCGGTCTTCCGCTGCCGGTGCGGTGGGGAGGCGGCTTCGGCGCATCCCCGGCGCACCGGCCCGGGCCAGCGGCGGCGCCTCCTTCGTCACCGCCGCCGGGCCCTGCGTCGATGGCGGCCGCATGGACGCTGGCGAGGCGCCACGGTCCCGTTCGGAATGAATCCGGGATGAAAACGTGAATTGGCTGGCCGCCGCGAACCCGGACTGGAGCAGACCGCCGGGCACACCACCGCGGCCGGGAGCAGGCGCGAGACGGTTCCGCGGCGGCGAAGGCCCCGACCGCCCTCATTTCCCCGGGGTGCAGGGGGATAGCGTGCTGCCTATCGGAACGCCGCCGTTGACGCGCAGTGGAGTCCGCCGTACTGTCCGAACCTACAGTGTTATATATGACACTGGAGGTTCAGGTCACGTCAGAGCGGATGCCGAGCGTCTGGAGCCCCACCATGGCCAAGGAATTCATCGTTTCCGGTGATAGCCACGTCATCGAGCCAGTCGACCTCTACAAGACCCGCCTTCCCAGGAACATGCGCGACCAGGCGCTATGGGAGGAAGTAACGATTCTCGATGAGCCGCTCGTGCCGGGTGGCCACACGGTGTTCCGGACGGTGCACACGCCCGGGTACGAGGGATGGACCGTGTCCTGGTACCGCCAGTTCCCCGGCCCGGCGCCGGACGGGAGCCCGGACAGCATCCTGCGAGACCTGGACCGCGACGGCGTCGACGCGACGATGCTGTTCCCGAACCTGTCGTTCTTCGCCCTGTACACCGACAACCACGAACGCTCGATCGCGCACGCCCGCGTCTACAACGACTGGCTGGCCGAGACCTACCTCCCGTACTCGCACCGGCTCCGGCCGGCCGCGGCCATCCCCACCACCGACGTGGCCGACGGGGTCAAGGAGATCGAGCGCGCCGTCCGGCTCGGCCTGAGGGCGCTCATCCTGCCCGAGATCCCGCAGCCGCTGCCGTACTGGGCGCCGGAATACGAGCCGCTGTGGGCGGCGGCCGAGGCGAACGGCCTGCCCGTCTTCTTCCACGTGGCGTCCGGCGGCGTCGACTCCGCGGCCGGCACCTCGGCCACCGGCAGCCAGGTCAAGGGCATCCTGACCGCGATGACCATGGGCAAGCAGGAGCTCACCGGCGGCCTGCTCGCCCAGCGCACCATGGGCGGCGGCAGCACCGCCGCCGCCAGTCCCATGCGGATCATCGCCGACCTGGTCAGCTCGGGCGCATGCGAGCGGCACCCCCGCTTGATGTTCAACGTGATCGAGTTCAACGCGGGCTGGCTCGCGAACTACATGGGCTCGATGGACAAGGCCTGGCGCACCGGGACCGGGCAGGACCCGCACTGGTGGCTCGGCTTCTGGGAAGACGGGGTCGACCCGCATGACCAGAGGCTCATGGGCCGGCTGTTCAAGATCAACGACCGCTGGCCGCTGCCGCTCAAGCCGAGCGAGTACGTCAAGCGCAACATCCGCGTCCAGTTCGCCGACGACCGGGTCGCCGTGATGTCCCGGCACATCACCGGCGTCGACACCATCTACTGGGGCAGCGACTACCCGCACGCGGAAGGCACCTTCCTCGGCAGCCAGGCGGTCATCGAGGAGCAGTTCGGGGACGTTCCCGCCGAGGACCGCGCCAAGATACTCGGCGGCAACCTCGCCAAGATCGTCGGCTTCGACACCTCCAGGAAGCTGGCCCCGGTGACTCCCCCGGCATCGCCGGAGGTTCCCGCCCCGGCCTGAGCCGCCTGAGCCGAAGACGTGGGGCCGGGCGGTCCGCCCGGTCCCACGTGCGTGACCGGTGCCGGCGAGCGTGCGTGACCGGTGCCGGCGAGCGTGCTCAGCCGTCCGCGGGCCGGCCGGGCCCGGCGCTCTCCCCGCTGAGCGCGGCGAAGCCGTCCCTGAGCAGATCCACCAGGTCGGCCCCGCCGTCTTCGGCGACCCAGTGCGAGACGGCGAGGGCCATGCAGTCGAGCGCGGCGGCGACCTTGACCGACAGGCCGATGGGAATGGGCCCGGCGATACCGTGCCGCTCGGCCAGCGCGCGCGTCAGGGGCGTCCGCCAGTCCGCCCGCTCCAGGTGGGCTCCGGACAGCGCCCGGGTGAACATGGCGAGCCGACTGAAGGCCTGCGCCCCGGCCGGATTCCTGGCGTAGATCGGCACGACGAAGGACTCGATCGCGCTGCGGAGGGCCGACCAGTCGTCCTCGTCTGGGGGCCGGGCCCGCAACGCGTCTGCCATGCGTTCGACGTACGCCTTCAACGCGACCAGGATCGCCTGGTCCTTGGTGCGGAAGTAGCGCAGGAACGTGCTGCGGGAGACCCCGCCCGCCGCGGCCATGTCGTCGAGCGTGACGTTGCCGTACCCCTTCTCGACAACGAGTTCGTAGGCGGCCAGGCTCAGCTCGGCCTCCACGGCGGCCCGTGCGATCTCCCGGGACCCGGGACGCGTCGCCGGGGCTCCATATGACGGCATGCCCCCAATCCTACGGTCGGCGGCCAATCCCGCGGTCGGCGCCAATCCCGCGGTCGGCGGCCAATCCCAGGGTCGGCGACGGGTGCCGTTTGCCGAGGTAGCGTCGCGGGATACGCGCTCATGGGGCGGGACCCCGGCCCGCGCCCCTCCGGGCGCGCGAGATCGCCATGGCGGAGAAGGGCGAATCGCGCCAGCACTCACGGCACGGCCCGTCAGGCGTGACCGGTCGGCGCCAGCTGCGGGATCTCGTCAGTCGAATTCCAGGTGGAGCCTGCTCAGCCCGTGGATCATGTAGGTCGGCAGGTAGTCGTAGCGGCGGGCGCCCGCCGGGCCGTGCGCGGCCTCGGAGATGCGGATGTCCTTGGTCCGGTCGAACAGGCGCTCGATGACGACCCGGCCCTCGGCCCGGGCCAGGGGCGCGCCCGGGCAGGTGTGGATGCCGGCCCCGAACGAGATGTGCTGGCGGACGTTGGGCCGGTCGATGCGGAGCTCGTGCGGGCACTCGAACCGGCGCGGGTCGCGGCCGGTCGCCCCGTGCAGCAGCATGACGGTGCTGCCCGCCGGGATCTCCACCCCGGCCAGGGTGGTGGTCTTCAGCGCCAGCCGGAAGGCGCCCTTGATCGGGCTCTCCAGCCGCAGCGTCTCCTCGATGAACCGCGGGATGAGCTCGCGGTGCTCCCGCAGCCGCTGCTGCAGCCCGGGCTCGTCGCAGATGAGCCGCAGTGCCGTGCTCAGCAGCCGGACGGTGGTCTCCTGCCCGGCCGTGAACAGGTTGGCCGCGATCCGGGCGACGTCCACCGGCTCCGGCATCGAGCCGTCAGGGAACGCCGCCCGGGCCATGCCGGTCAGCACGTCGTCCCGCGGTTCCTCCCTGAGCCGCTCGATGCGCTCGGTGAAGTAGCCGTAGAGGAAGTCCAGCGGGTGGTCGGGCCGGCCTTCGTCCTCGCCCGTCTCGCCGACCAGCCGCCGGCCGACGCCGGCCCGGCGCAGCAGCGACGGGTGGTCTTCCTCGGGCACCCCGAGCAGGTCGGCGATGACCAGCAGGGTGTAGGGCTGGGCGAAGTCGTCGATGAACTCGCACCGGCCACCGGGCAGCACCGTGCCGAGCTGGCGGTCGGCCAGCCGCCACATGAACTCTTCGTTCTCCTTGAGCCGTTTCGGGGTGATCAGCCCCATCAGCAGCGCGCGGTGCGCGGTGTGCTTCGGCGGGTCGAACGTGATGATCTGGTCGCTCAGTGAAACTGCGAGGGGAAGTTCACGAGGCGGCACAGGCACAGGTTCCGTGATTATCGGAGTTCTCTACGCTTCGTAAACCACGGGAGTCCTGTGCCTGCCATACCATCATGGGTCCTTGAGCCCCTCTGGGACCAGTTCGCCGTGCTGCTGCCCGGTCGGCCGCGCTATGACCCTGCTCGTCCGCTGGGCTGCCGCAAGCCGCGGGATCGCCGGCCGGATCATCTTCGAAAAGCTGATCCAGGTTCTTCGCTTCGGCTGCTCGTACGAGTCGATCGCCGGCTGCGCCTGCGGCGCCACCGCGATCCGCGAGCGCTGCGACGAGCGGATCAGGCAGGGGACCTTCGCGGAACTGAAGGAGATCGCGCGGGAGGCCTATGCCAGATCGTGGGCCTCCTGCTGGAGGAGCCCTGCATCGACGGGTGCATCACCAAGGCGCCCGGCGGCGGCGAGTGCGCCGGGCGCAGCCCCGTTGACCGGGGGAAACCCGGCCTGAAACGGTCAGTCATGATCGGCGGGAACGGCATCCCCTCGACCGCGTCCTGGTCCCCGCGAACCGGCACGACTCGAAACTGCTGGCCGCCACGCTGGACAAACTCGGCGAGATAAACCCGCTGCCCGAGGAGATCACGGTTCACCTTGATGCCGGTTACGACTCGCAGAAGACCCGCGACGAGCTCGAATCCCGCAGCATGACCGGTGGGATCGCGCACAAGGGCGTAAAAGCGCCCATCCAGGCAGGACGGCGCTGGCCGGTCGAGCGGGCCAACGCCTGGCACAACGGCTTCAGCCGGCTGCAGGGCTGTTACGAACGCGGCGAAGAAGTCATCAGCGCGTTCTTCGGCCTCGCCGACACCATCATTACGCTCCGCCGGCTCATCCGCGAGGCATTGGTCCTCTACCGTTGGGACAGCCGCCCGGCAAAGCGGCCGTGATCGCCGACCTATCCGCGCGAGCTCTTATGCGCCAGTAGCCATCCGCCAGCTGACCAGGATGATCTGCTCGTCTCGGACGAGCCTGGTGCGGTGGTGGTACCAGGCAGACAGGGCCTGGTGACGGGGCGCCGCCAGGACAGCCCCTGCCGGTCGGCGACCGGCAGGGGCGGGTGTGCGGGCAGCCGGGCGGTCTCGGGGACGGTGAGCGGGATCATTCCCGGGGCGGCGGGTAGTCGCTGGTCTGGGCGGACTGGGGCAGGTGCCCGGGTGCCGGTGCGGCGACGGAGCAGGGCGGCGGTGACAGCGCAGATGGCCAGGGCGGCCATGACCAGCACGGTATGCCGGGCGAGCGCGTAGTAGAGGCGGACCTGGGACTCATCGAGTCCGAAGCAGCCTTACCCGAGCGGAGGTCTTCTTCCACGGGCCAGCGGCACCTGGCGGCACGGACCAGCCGGGCCAGCGGCACCGGCCGGCCGTCTGGCGCGAAGCAGTAGTGAAAGGCCAGCTCGCCGGTGGCCTGGCGGCGGATGAGCAGGTAGTGACGCGGGGAAGCGGTGGCCAGCCATGCCCAGGCGTACCAGCGCTGGCCCTTGTTCGCGCACGCGGAAAGCATGACCTCAGCGCACCCACCAGCTCAGCCCGTTTCCGGACCGCCAGCCCAGCCCCTATCCTGGCGGCAGCAGCCGCCTCCGATTCACTTGTCTACACGAACGCACGGTCGCTAGGCGGCTGCGCTCACGTCCCAGGTTTCCCACCCGCATCAACCCAGTTCAGGCGGCAACTGGCGGCTGTTCTCCTAGAGCGCCGGTCAGGTGGCGTTCACGCTGAGCATG
>Ga0209061_1003522_pt1 | contig 16845 bp, 17 predicted proteins | sample Coa_R1_10_FD_187157 | JGI IMG/M metagenome (GOLD analysis project Ga0209061, IMG submission 187157) | Surface soil microbial communities from Centralia Pennsylvania, which are recovering from an underground coalmine fire - Coalmine... | ecosystem: Environmental > Terrestrial > Soil >...
CAATATCGGCGCTCGCCGTTGCACTGAGTGGTGCAAGTCACCGTGGCAGACCATCGGGAGCGCGGCCTCGCGCCGGCGGCCACTCCCGCCGTGGACGTCCAGTGCCTTCGGCATCGTAGGGGCGTACACTTAGGCGTATGCCCCGCCTTCAGGTGTACCTGCCGGACGATCTCTACCGTGCCGTCAAGGAGCGTCGCCTGCGCGCCTCGGAGCTTCTCCAAGGCGCAGTACGGGCGGAGCTGAGGCGCCAGGAGCTGCTCGACGAGACTGACCGGTATCTTGCCGAGTTGGTCGACGAGGTCGGCGAACCTTCACCCGCGGCTCTCGCCCGGGCCGAGTCACTCTCTCGCAGGGTACGAGGGAAGCCCTCCGAATCCCCGAAGGCGAGCTGACCGGGTGCTGGTCCTCGACTCGGGAGGTCTGAGTTTCCTGGCCAGGCGGGACCAAGAGACCGTGGCCATAATCCGGGCGCTGGTTGCCGACGGGCTTTGGCCGCCGGCCGTGCCCTCGGTTGTGCTCGCGGAGTCCGTCACGGGCCGGCAGCGCAACGACGCGACGGTGAACCGGCTGTTGAAGACCTGCGACGTTGGGGAAGAGCTGTCTGAATCCCTTGCCCGCCGCGCTGGTGAGCTCCGATACAAAGCTCGCCGAGGATCTGCCGTCGATGCCATTGTGGTCGCCATCGCGGAGCCAGGAGGCACCGTCCTGACCGGCGACGCGGAGGACCTGGAGTCCCTGGCCAGCTACGCGGACAGTGTTCACATCGAGCGCGTGTAGACGCCCTCGGGATTGCCCGAACCGTGGCCCAACGGCACGAGATGCCTCTCGTGGATCGCAGGGGTCGCGCGATCCAAACCAGCGGCTCGATGAGAGCGAGCGACGGGAATCGAACCCGCGTTCTCAGCTTGGGAAGCTGATGTTCTGCCTCTGAACTACGCTCGCGTTGGCGGGTCAGAGTAGCCCATCGGCAACGGGTGCGCTCAGCGTGGGGGCGGGCCGCGGGGCTGGGGTACGGTGCGGGGCGTGATCCTCTCGGACCGCACCATCCGTGAAGAGCTGGCCGCCGGGCGCATCGGGATCCACCCGCTCGACCCGAACGACATCCAGCCGTCGTCGGTCGACCTGCGCCTCGACCGGTTCTTCAGGGTCTTCCGCAACCACACCAGCCGGCTGATCGACGTGCGGGAGGACCAGGAGAACCTCACCGAGCTCATCGAGATCAAGGACGACGAGCCGTTCATCCTGCACCCGGGTGAGTTCGTCCTCGGTTCGACGGCCGAGCGGGTGACCCTGCCGGTCGACCTGGTCGCCCGGCTGGAGGGCAAGAGCAGCCTGGGCCGGCTCGGGCTGCTGATCCACTCGACCGCCGGGTTCGTCGACGCCGGCTGGGACGGCTACCTGACCCTCGAGCTGTCCAACGTGGCCACCCTGCCGATCACGCTGTACCCCGGGATGAAGATCGGTCAGATCAGCTTCCTGCGCATGACGACGCCAGCCGACGTCCCCTACGGGTCGAGCAAGGTCGGGTCCAAGTACCAGGGGCAGCGCGGCCCCACGCCGAGCCGCTACTTCGAGAACTTCCGGCCCCGCGGCTGACCCCCGCCACCGCGGCGGCCCGGCTCCGCCGCGGCGGGCCGGGCCACTGCGGCCTCCTTTCCCCTCAACCGCCGCTGCCGCCGGCGCCTACCCGGCCGCCAGCGAAGGCGGGTAGACGTCGGCCACGTTTTCGTCGACCTGTTCCGGGTCCAGCCGGGTCCACATCGCCGCGTAGTAGATGACCAGGGCGAACACGATCACCACGCCGAGGCCGACATACAGCGGCAGGCCGCTGTGGGCCTGGGCGGCGGTGCAGCCGCCGTTACCAGCCTGATGGTTGCACCCGCCGACCAGGACGTGCTTGAACGGACCGACGCTGCCGATGATCCCGCCTGGCCCGAAGCCCCCGAAGTAGGAGATCGGGATCATCCCGAGGACGTAGGGGAACACCCAGATGGCGGCCCGCCAGTCGATCCGCTTGGCCTTCGGGTTGAGGTGGAAGACGTAGGAAGCGCCCATCAGCAGGAAGCCGATGACCATGACCACCATCAGGGTCGAGTAGGTCTTCCAGCCCGACCAGTAGACGATCAGGGTGGCCAGGACAAAGGACAGCGGGGCGAGGATGCCGGCTGCCGGGAGCCGGAAGGTGCGGGGCAGCTCGGGCTTCTGGTGCCGGAGGGCGCCGAGAGCGAGCGGGGCGCCGGCATACATGAGCACCGAGGCCGAGGTGACCACGTTGACCAGGCTGTTCCAACTCGGGAAGGGGAGGAGGAACAAGATGCCGATGAAGGCGGTGACGATAATGCCGAGCACCGGCACCTTGGTGCGGGGATGGTTGCGCTCGAAGGCGGCCGGGATGTAGCCGTTGCGGGCCAGGCCGAAGCTGATCCGGGAGGCCGAGGTCAGGTAGATGAGGCCGGTGCCGCTCGGGGAGACGGCGGCGTCGAGGTGGAGGATGAAGGCCAGCCAGGCCAGGCCGCCGACGGTGGCGACGGTGGCGAACGGCGCCGACTGGAGGCGCACGAGCATGTGGTTATGGATCGAGGCGCCGAGGCCGGCCCAGCCATGGAAGCTGGTCAGGTACTGGGGCTGGATGGCGGCGATGAAGGCGACCTGTACAAGCACGTAGATGGCCGTGCCGATCAGGACGGAGCCGATCACGGCCCGGGGAAGGTCCCGCTTGGGGTTGGCGCTCTCGCCGCCCAGCTGCACCGCCTGCTCGAAGCCGAGGAGGGAGAACACGATGCCGCCGGAGGGAATAGCGATGAGGATGCTCTTGAAGGCCGAGCCGTGGGTGAAGAAGCCGTGGGAGCTGAAGTTGCTGCCGTGGAACTGGACCGCCAGGAACACGATGATGGTCAGGACCGGGATGAGCACCTTCCAGGTGGTCAGCGAGTCGTTGGCCCTGGTCAGCCACCGGATGCCGAGCACGTTGATGACCGTGAACAGGGCGACCAGGGCGATGGCGATGACGATCCCAAGGGCGGTCAACTTGGTCCCGGTGTAGAGGCTGCTGCCGCCGGGGATCCAGGCCGAGAAGTACTGGATGGCGGCCAGGACCTCGATGGGCGCCACGGTGGCGGCCTGGATGTAGGAGAACCACCCGAAGGTGGCGCCGGCCAGGCTGCCAAAGGCGTAGTGGGGGAACCGGCTGGTCCCCCCGCTGACCGGGAACAGCCCGCCCAGCTCAGCGTGGACCAGCGCCAGGAAGATGACGATGATCGACGCCACGACCCACGAGATGATGACCGACGGCCCGGCGAAGGTCGCCGCCGTCAGCGCGCCGAACAGCCAGCCGGAGCCGATGATGGACCCCTCGGAGGCCCACATCAGACTGAGCAGGCCGGCCTCGCGGGCCATCCCCTCGGTATCGACGGGCTGAATGCCCTGGTGCTGCTGCAGTGACATGCTGTGACGTCCCTCCTCGAGATCGGCTTCCGCTGCTCCAGTTGCCAATGCCGTCAGCGCGATGGCGGCCGCCGACGACGACCCGCCGGCGAGGGCCTCCGCCCTCCCTTGTCACCACTCAGGGGGGACCCTACACCGCAGTCAGTGACAGATCGGTAACCTAGCGACGTTCGGGGTCGACTCCGTTACGGGACGGTGAAGAGACGCTCCGCCGGCGGGCACCGCGCCGGCACGCTGGGTGTCCACGACGCCGGATCCGGCTCCCGGCGCCGCGTCTCTACTGGTGAGAAAAGGATCTCGAACGCGGCCTGCGGATCGCCGGCGATGAGGATAAGGTGTGACTCACCTGGAGTGGGAACCCGCCACCTACTCCGGGAGAGCGGATCGAGATCCGCCGCTCGATCAGCTCCGCCGATGGCGCCCCGAGGGGCGCCATCGGTGTTCCTTCGGGCCGGTTCGGGGCGTCACCGAAATGACCACGCTGAGTGGTCAAAATAAAGGACGATAGGTGACGAATGAGCTACGAACGGACGAGCGGGCGGTGACCGGAAGGGGCCTCGGTGATGTCCGGGACCCTTCGAATCGGAAGAGTCGAGCGTTCGGGGAGCAATCGGACGGCGGGCGGTGATCGGACGGCGGGCGATCAGTGACCGATCGGATAGACAGCAGCCCATGACGCACCTGGAACGTGACCGGGCCGAGGGCTTCGGTGCCATCGCCGACCGCTACGACCAGCTGCGCCCGTCGTACCCGCCGCAGCTGATCGCCGACGTCCTCGCCGACACCCCGAGAGGACGGATCGACCGGGTCCTCGACGTCGGGTGCGGGACCGGCAAGGTCGCCCGCCTCCTCCTCGACGCCGGCCGGGACGTCCTCGGGCTGGAGCCGGACCCCCGGATGGCGGCGGTGGCCGCCGACCACGGAATCGACGTCGAGGTGGGCTACCTCGAGGGGTGGGACCCGGGCGGCCGAGTCTGGGATCTGCTCACCGCCGGGCAGTCCTGGCACTGGGTGGAGCCAGCGGCCGGCTCGGCCAAGGTGATGGAGGTGCTGCGGCCCGGGGGGCGGTTCGCCGCCTTCTGGAACCGGCCGGTCCACGACCCCGAGATGGCCGCCGTGCTGGACGACGTCTACGGGCGCTTCGCCCCCCACCTCACCCAGGTGAGCAACGTGCTCGGTCGGGGCGAGGGCGTGGCCCGCCGGGCCCAGCCGGCGGCGGACGCGCTGACCACGGCCGGGATGATCGACGTCCAGATCACGCCGGGCGACGCCTACGACCGGGCCGTGACCTACACCCCCGAGAGCTGGGTGGAGCTGGCCGCGACGCACAGCGACCACGCCGTCCTCGACCCGTCCGTGCGGGAGCCGCTGCTGGCCGAGCTCACAACCCGGCTGGCCGAGCTCGGTCAAACCTTGACGGTCCACCTGTACACGGACCTGCTGGTGGCCACCCGGCCCTGACAGGGCTGGCTGGGGCGGCCCTGGCGGGCCGGGCCGGCGGGGCGGTGCCTTCGGCGGCGGGGCCGCGGGGGCGGGCCTGACCCGCCGGGGCGGGCCTCAGCGGCGGCCCGGGTCGGCCGGCTCGGCCGGGCCTACTCCGCCGGCAGGTCGGTGGGCTCGACGGCGCCGGGCGCCTCCGGCTCGGCCGATTCCGGTGCGATGAGGAAGCGCCAGACGCCGGCGGCCAGGGCCCCGCCGACCAGGGGGGCGACGATGAACAGCCAGATCTGGTTGAGGGGGGTGCCACCCACGACCACGGCGGGGCCGAGGCTGCGGGCCGGGTTGACCGACGTGCCGGTCAGCGGGATGCCGATGAGGTGGACGAAGGTCAGGGCCAGGCCGATGGCCAGGCCGGCGAAGCTGGCCGAGGCCACGAAGCTGGTCGCCGACAGCACGACCAGCACGAAGGCCATGGTGAGGATGACCTCGGCCGCGAAGGCCCCGCCGGCGTTGAGGTGGACCATGGACTGCGCGCCGTAGCCGTTGGTACCCAGGCCTTGGTGGGAGAGGCTGTAGCCCTTGGACCCGCTGACCACGCCCCACAGGGTCAGCGCGCCGAGGATCCCGCCCACGAACTGGGCCACCCAGTAGCCGACCGCCTCGGTGATCTTCATCCGACCGGCCACCAGGAAACCCATGGTGACGGCCGGGTTGACGTGGCAGCCGCTCACCGGACCGATGGTGTAGACGAGGGCCAGCAGCACCAAGCCAAAGGACAGCGCCGTGGCGATGACGCCGGCCGACTTGCTCGCCCCGGCAATGTTGAAGCCAAACGACAGCGTGGCCACCCCGACGGCGAAGAAAACCAGGATGGCGGTGCCCAAACACTCGGCCACATACTTCCTGGAGACCATCACAACCTCCCTGAGTCGACAGCCAAGAGCCGCCCGCGGCGGTGGGCGCGCGTCAGAACCCTAACGGCCGCGACCCGTAGCCCAGGGGGATCGGCCAAACCGGAAAGGAAGGGCTCGGTAGCCTCCAAGGGGATGCTCAACTTCTTCGACACCGCCACCGAGCCGACCGAGGAGATGCGGCAGGCCATGGCCGCCGCCGAGGTCGGCGACGACGTCTATCACACCGACCCGACGGTCAACGAGCTCGAGGCGACCGGGGCGGCCATGCTCGGCAAGGAGGAGGCGGTGTGGATGGCGTCGGGAACGATGTCCAACCTCTGCGCCGTACTGGCCACCGCCCCCCGGGGGAGCGAGGTCATCGCCGAGGCCGACGCCCACATGGTCTACTCCGAGGCCGGCGGGATGGCCGCCGTGGCCGCCACCATGCCCCGGACCATCCCCACCGCCGACGGGGTGCTCACCGCCGAACTCGTCCGGGCTGCTTTGCGAGCGCCGGACCAGCACCATGCCCCCACCGCCATGGTCTGCGTCGAGAACACCCATAACCGCCACGGCGGCACCGTCACCGACGGGGCGACCATGGTCGGGCTCCGCCGGCTGTGCGACGAGCACGGCCTCCACCTGCACGTCGACGGGGCCCGGATCTTCAACGCGGCGGTCGCCCTCGGGGTGCCGGTCACCGAGCTGTCGGGGCCGGCCGATTCGGTCTCGGTGTGCCTGTCCAAGGGGCTGAGCGCCCCCGTCGGCAGCCTGCTGGCCGGCGACCACGAGTTCGCGGCCCGGGCCCGCCGGGCCAAGAAGCTGCTTGGCGGTTCGATGCGCCAGGCCGGCGTGGTGGCCGCGGCCGGGTTGGTGGCGTTGCGGACCGGGGTCGACCGGTTGGCCGAGGACCACGCCCGGGCCGGCCGCCTGGCGGCCCGGTTGCGCCAGATCGACGGGGTGGTGGTGACCACGCCGTCGCCGGTCACGAATTTCGTGATGGTCGATTTCGCTCCCTCGGGGCGGACGGCCTCGCAGGTCGTGGCGGCGTTGGGGGCGGCCGGGATCCTGGTGGCGGGGCGGCCGCCTTCGGGGATCCGGCTGGTCACCCACCGCCAGATCGGTGACGACGACGTCGAGGTGCTGGCCGAGACGCTGGCCAAGATCCTGGCCTGAGCCGGCCTAGAGGACGAAGCCCTCGGGGAACGGATCGCTCGGGTCGAGGAAATACTGGGCCGTACCGGTCAGCCAGGCCCGGCCCGAAATCACCGGCACGACGGCCGGGCGGCCGGCAAAAGTGGTCTCGGAGTCGATCCGGCCGGTGAACGTGGACCCGATAAAGGATTCGTTGATCAGCTCGTCGCCCACGCCGAGCTGGCCGCGAGCGTGCAATTGGGCCAGGCGGGCGGAGGTCCCGGTGCCGCAGGGGCTGCGGTCGAACCAGCCCGGGTAGATGGCCATGGCGTGGCGGGAATATCGGGCGGTCGAGCCGGGAGCGGCCAGGTAGACGTGGTGGCACCCGGAGATCTCGGGCTGCGAAGGGTGGACCGGATGGTCCTGGGCGTCGACCGCGTCCATGACGGCCAGCCCGGCCCGCATCAAATCGTCCTTGCGGCCCCGGTCAAACGGCAATCCCAAATCCGACAACGGCACGAACGCGTAGAAATTGCCGCCGTAGGCCAGATCGTAGGAAACCACACCGAATCCCGGCACCTCCACCTTGCGGTCGAGGCCCTCCACCCAGGCGGGCACGTTGCGCAGGCTGACCCCGACGGCGGCGCCGTCCACCACCGAGACCGACGCCTCGACCAGGCCGGCCGGCGTGTCCAGCCGGACCACGGTGACCGGCTCGGTGACCTCGACCATGCCCGTCTCGACCAAGACGGTGGCCACTCCCATGGTGCCGTGGCCGCACATGGGCAGGCAGCCGGACACTTCGATAAAGAGCACGCCCCAATCGGCGTCGTGCCGGGTGGATGGCTGCAGGATGGCGCCGCTCATGGCGCTGTGGCCGCGCGGCTCGTTCATGAGCAGCTTGCGCAAACCGTCCATGTGCTCGACGAAATAGGCCCGGCGCTCGAGCATGGTGTCGCCGGGGATGACGCCGACGCCGCCGACGATCACCCGGGTCGGCATGCCCTCGGTGTGGGAATCGACCGCGTGCAAAACCCGGTGGGCCCGCACGGCTAGCGGCACCCCTCGGCCAGGGCCCGGGACACGGCCGCCTTGACGTCGGCCTCCATGGCCGCCTCCAGAGGCAGGCGGGGCGGTCGGCACGGCCCGCCCCGGCGGCCGATCAGATCCATGGACAGCTTGACCGCCTGCACAAATTCAGGCCTGGAATCCCAGCGCAGCAGCGGATGCAGCACCCGGTAGCGGGCCACGGCGTCGGCCAGCTGCCCGTCGACGGCGGCCCGGTACAGCTCGACGCAGGACTGCGGGAAGGTGTTGGTGAAACCGGATACCCAGCCGGCGGCGCCGGCGATGCCCAGCTCGAGGAGCATGTCATCGGCGCCGATCAACAAATCGAGGCCCGGCGCCAGCTCGGCGATCTGGTAGGCCCGGCGGGGATCGCCGGAAAATTCCTTGACCGCCACGATCAGTCCTTCCTGATGCAGGCGGGCCAGCAGGGGCGGGACGAGGTCGACCCGGGTGTCGAACGGGTTGTTGTAGGCGACGACGGGCAGCCCGACGGCGGCCACGGCCCGGTAGTGGGCCACGACGGCGTCGTCGGGGGCCCGGTAGGCGTTGGGAGGGAGCAGCATGACCGCGGCCGCCCCGGCGTCGCCGGCCTGCTCGGCCCAGCGGCACGCCTCCCGGCTGCCGTAGGCAGCCACCCCGGGGATGACAGCAAATCCGGGCGGGGCGGCGGCGACGGCGGTCTCCACGACCCGGGCCCGTTCCTCCGGGGTGAGGGTCGGGTACTCACCCAGCGACCCGTTGGGGGTGGCCCCGTCGCAGCCGGACTCGGCCAGCCAGCGGATGTGGTCGGCGAAGGCGTCGAAGTCGACGTCGAGCTCCGGCCCGTAAGGCAGGGCGGTAGCGACCAAAACGCCGTGCCAGGGATGCGATGTGCTCACGACTGTCACCTCAGAGGAGAATTTGGGGAAAGGAGGCCGGAGTGGCTCAGGCCCGGGTGCGCAACTGCTCGTCCAAGTACAGCAGGAATGTCGGGAGCCAGTGGCCGCGGTTGAACCCGTCGGTGGGCCGGATGGCCCGCACCGGCCCGAGGTGGGCGTCGCGCGCCGCGGCGGCGGCCTCCCCGACCGGGTGAACGGCGGGCAGGGCGGAGGCGAGGGCGTGCAGGCACCAGGCCCGCGAGGCGAGGAGGCCTTCGAGGTGGACCCGCCCGGGGTCGTCGCCGTCGGGCTCGAACTGCGGGGGTGCCCACGCCGGCGGGTCACCGGGGAGGGCCGCCTCCAGCCAGGCCACCAGCTCGTCGGTTTCGAGCACGTCGGCCAGCAGGGCAGCCTCGGTCAGCGCCGGGTCGAAAAAAGCATCCCCGGACGGGTCGTCGTCCCAGCCCAACCGGCGGTCCGAGACAAAAAAGCGTCGGGCCGCCCCGGCCACATTTCCCCCCGCCTGCCCCAACAAGCGCAGGTTGAAAGCGGTATTCCGGTGGGTGCCGGAGCGGATCGGAAAAGCGAGCGAGCCCTCGAAATAGTCGTCGAGCTGACCGCCCAGGAGGGTGGCCAGCGGCTTCAACGACTCGGCCCAGCGGAGGCCGCCGGTGGCGCAACGAGCGTAGAGGGCGACCAGCCAGGCCCAACCGTAGGGACGCTCCGAGGTCCGGCCGCCGGGCCCGGAAAAAAAGGCGATCTCGCCGGCGATCCGGTCGGGGGCGAGGTGCCGGTCGAGGACGGCCTCGACGTCGGCAGCGGTGGCGTCGGGCAGGCCGCGTTGGAGAGCGACGACCAGCAGCCAGTGATTGTGGACGGCCGAATGCCAGTCGTAGCTGCCGTAAAAGGACGGATTGAGCCGGCGGGGCGGGAGGAGGTCGGCGTCGGTGTGCAATTGCTGGTCGAGCTGGTGCGGATATTCGGTTTGGACGGCGGCGAGGGCGGCGTGGGCCAAGCTGTCGACGTGGACGGGGGAGAGAAAAGTCATGCGAACGGGGCCACCTTGACGGATCGGGCCGCCAGCGTTTCTCTGACGGCGCGGGCGAGATCGACGGCGCCGGGCGTGTCGCCGTGGATGCACAGGGTCTCGACGGCGAGACCGACCGGCGTGCCGTCGGCCGCCTCGATGGGCTCGCCGGCGGCCAGGCGGGTGGCCCGGTCGGCCACGACGGCCGGATCGGTGAGCACGGCGCCGGGCTGGCGGCGGGAGACCAACCGACCCGCCGGCGTGTAGCTCCGGTCGGCGAAGCCTTCCCGCACCACCCGGACGCCCTGGTCGGCCACCACCTCCACCGCCGGGCTGCCGGCCAGGACCAGCACGGCCACGTCGGCACCGTAGGCGGCCACGGCCTGCCCGAAGGCGGCGGCCAGGCGGGGATCGTCGGCCAGGTCGTTGTAGAGGGCGCCGTGAGCCTTGACGTAGCGGACGGCGGTGCCGTGGCGGCGGCAGAAGGCCTCGAGGGCGCCCAGCTGGTAGAGCACGTCCGTGATCAGTTCGTGGTCGCTCACCTCCAGGTGCCGGCGGCCGAATCCGGCCCGGTCCGGGTAGGAGACGTGGGCGCCCACGGTGACGCCGGCGGCGACCGCCCGGGCCACGGTGGCGTCCATCACCAGCGGGTCGCCGCCGTGAAACCCGCAGGCCACGTTGGCGCTCGACACGTAGGCGAGCAGCTCCTCGTCGGCGCCCATCCGGTAGGCGCCGTAGCTCTCGCCCATGTCGCTGTTGAGATCGATCACTCGACCGTCGCCTCCGTCCGTCGGATAGGTGCAGTATCCACTGATGATGATGCAAATCCGGCCCGCCGGGCCCACCGCCCTGCTCGTCGAGCTCGCCGACCTGGACGAGGTCCTGGCCCTGAGCGCCGAGGTGGCGCGGCGGCGGGCGGGCGGCTGGGCGCCGGAGCTGGTGGACGTCGTCCCGGGCGGCCGCACCCTGCTGCTCGACGGGCTGGCCGACCCCGCCGCGGTGGCCGACCAGCTGGCCGGCTGGACCGTGCCGCCGGTGCCGGCCACCGCCGGCGAGCTGGTGGAGATCGCCTGCTGCTACGACGGACCCGACCTGGCCGACGTGGCCGAGCAGTGGGGCACGACGCCGGAGGAGGTGGGCCAGCGGCACGCGTCGATGCCGCACACGGTCGCCTTTTGCGGCTTCTCGCCCGGCTTCGCCTACCTGGCCGGCCTCGACGCCGCCCACGCCGTAAGCCGGCGGCGGACCCCGCGGACAATGGTGCCGGCCGGCAGCGTGGCCGTGGGCGGCCCCTACACCGGGATCTACCCGCGGCCCTCACCCGGCGGCTGGCAGCTCATCGGGCGCACCGACGCCGTCCTGTGGGACACCGACCGCGACCCGGCCGCCCTGCTCCGGCCCGGCTGCCGGGTCCGGTTCGTGCCGGTCTCCTCCGTCGAGCAGCCGTGACCGGTACCGGTCGACGGATCATCGTCCGCCGCCCAGGTGCGCTGACCACGGTGCAGGACGGGGGAAGACCGGGACTGGCGCACCTGGGTGTGCCCCGCTCCGGCGCCCTCGACCGCGCCGCCCACGCCCGGGCCAACCGCCTGGTCGGCAACGCACCCTCGATGCCGGTCCTCGAGACCACCCTCGACGGGGTGAGCCTGCGCTTCACCGCCGGCGCAGTGGTGGCGGTGACCGGCGCGGTCGCCCCCGTCCACATCGACGGCCGCCCGGCCGGCTGGAGCGAGCCGCTGCCGGTCGGCGCCGGCCAGACCCTGGAGGTGGGCCGGGCGGTGCGGGGCGTCCGCTCGTACGTGGCCGTGGGCGGGGGCGTCCTCGTCCCTTCGGTGCTCGGCAGCTCGTCCCGTGACGTGCTGTCCGGGCTGGGGCCGGCGCCGCTGGCCGCCGGCGACGAGCTCGGCATCGGAGCGCACCACGGTCGGTTCGTGCCCGTCGACCTGGCCCCCTACCCCCTTCCGCCCGACGGCACGGCCGAGCTGGTGCTGTGGCCGGGGCCGCGGCACGACTGGCTGTCGGACGCCGGGGCCGCCACCCTGGCCGCCGGCCGGTGGACGGTCTCCCCCGACAGCAACCGCGTCGCCCTGCGGCTGGTCGGGCCGCCGGTGCAACGCAGCCGCCACGACGAGCTGCCCAGCGAAGGGATCGTCCTCGGCTCGGTCCAGTCGCTTCCCGACGGCGGCCTGGTCGTCTTCCTGGCCGACCACCCGACGACCGGCGGCTACCCGGTCGTGGCCGTCGTCGACCCTCCGTCCCTCGACGCCTGCGCCCAGGCCCGGCCCGGCACCGTGGTGAGCTTCCGGCTCCGCTGAGCTGAGACCTGGGCGGAGCGCCCTTCGCCTCTTCGCAATTCGCGTATCCCGCGTATCCCGCGTATCAGGGTCGGCGGGCCACGCCTCTTTGTCGGTGCTCGTCCACCATCACGAGGAGGGAAAGCGGCCATGGACCACAACCGCCGGCGACGGCACGGAGGGGGACGGCGATGAGCCTCACCGGCACCCACCACGCCTTCGCCAGCATCGACGAGCGGGGCACCAACCGGGCCCTGCACGACTTCTTCACCGCCCGACCGCGCTACCTGCACTTCGGGTCGCCGCCGTTCGTGACGGCCACTTCGATCTCCGGCACCGTCATGGCCCCCATCCCCTTCCCGGGGAGCAGCGGGATCGCCTGGGCGGTGGACCTCACCGTCCCACAGATCGACCTCTTCCCACCCGACGGGCCCCTGCCGGCGCCGCTCGTGCTCGGCCCTGATCAGCTGGGCATCTCCACCGAGGTCACCCTCACCATCGGCTGCACCGCCGACCAGGAAGTAACGAGCAAGGGCGGCGGCGTCATGCCGGTCAAGGCCACCCTCGCCGTGCTCGCCATCGCCCACCCCGTCAGCCAGTACTTCGGGCCGGGGGTCGGCGACATCACCTTTCACGTCGACCAGGTGCTCCTGCCCGACGTCGCCCCGCCGGCCCTGCGCCTGGTCCTCGACTGCTTGATCGAGATGATCCTCAACGCGGTGCTGGCCGAGGTGCAGCTGCCCTTCACCGTCATCGACGCCGGCTTCATCAAGCTCGCCCTCGAAGCCGGGCCGACCATCGCCGACAACCAGATCGAGCTGTGGGGGGACATTTCCTGATGCCTGCCGATATCACCGCCGCCATCGACGAAGTCGCCGCCAACACCCTGCTGCACGCAGCCGAGTCGGCCCTCGGCACGCTGTCCAGAAGCGGCAACGGTTCCCTCGGCCCGTTGGAGGCCGGCTGGGGCGCTTCGGTCTCCTTCAGCGGGGGGACGATCACCCTGGCCGCCCCCGACACCGTCGCCATCGCCAACCTCGACGTCGCCTACAGCCTCAACCTGAGCGTCGGAATCGACCTGAGCTTCCTCGACTTCTGCCTGCCGCAGGTCTGCCTGTGGACCCCGTGGGGTGACATCTGCACCCCGACGATCTGCGTCGACTTCCCCACCATCGGGGTGGACATCCCGTTTTCGAGCTCGGCCCAACTGTCGGCCGACTTCGGCATCGACACCCACCTGAGCGCCGGAACCTGGCTGATCGACGTGGTGATCCAATCCATCCCGTCGGTGGACCTGGGTCCGGCCGCCACCCTGCTGCTGACCGCCATCGGCGCCGCCATCTCCGCCGCCCTCCTGGCGGTGCCGTTCATCGGCCCGGTGCTGGCCATCGCCGCCGCGGCCATCACCGCCGCCTTTGGCATCGCCGAGGTCACCGGGCTGTTGGGCTCGATCATCTCGCTGTTCGTCTCCGGTCTGACCTTCACCGTCTACCGGCAGCCGCAGCAGCTGCAGATCCTCCCGGCCACCGGCCCCTTCGACCCGGCCGTCGACGTCACCCTCGTCTCGGTGGCCGCCGATGTGCAGTCGAGCACCAAAAACGAGCTTGTCGTCTCGGTCGACATCTGACCTCTCTCCCAGGAGCACCCACCCCCATGCCTTCTGCCACCCAGACCCTCGACAGCCGGTTCCTCCGGGTCGGCGACTGCTTCGCCCAACGGTTCTCGACCCCCGGCACCTTCCGCTACGCCCTGTCCCCCCTGCCGTCCTCGCTGGCGGCCCACCACGACGAGCCGCCGCGGCTGGCCGTCGTGGTGGCCGCCGGCGAGTCGGTAGCCGACCCCAAGCAGCACCACGCCAAGGACGATCACGACCGCCGCACCCACGCCGTCACGGTGTCCCTCAGCAACGGCACCCTCGAGGCTTCCCCGGCGATCCTCGAGATCACCGCCGGCGACGTCGTCGTATGGGGCCCCGACCGGTCGGTGACCTTTGGGTTCCGGGTCAGGGGCCGACTCGGCGAGCAGACCGTCGACTCGGCCGCCCTGCACACCGAATCGGTCTTCACCCACGCCTTCGGGCTGCCCGGGACCTACGAATGGGTCGACGCCAACGGCAGCGGCCTGCACGGGCGGGTCGAGGTCGTCTCCCCCGCCAACATGGGCGTCGACGACGTGGAGCGGTGGTTGGCCACCCTCCAGGAGGGCACCCTCGTCCACGTCACCGGCCACCGGGCCGAGCCCGAGGCGGTGCAGATCGTCCTCGGCCAGACGGTGGTCTGGGCCGTCGAGGAGGCGCCGGGCGTCACCATCACCGACCGGACCCTCCTCCCCGACCAGAGCGTCGGTGTCAGCCCCCGTCGGGGCCGCCGCTCCCGATGAGGTCGTCGTCTTGGGCTTCGACGGCGGCCTCGACCCCGGTGAGATCGAGGCGGAAGGCGAGGAGGGGCACTTCGGGGACGGGCAGCCAGTCCCGCTCCGGTACCCGCACGAACCCGAGTCGCAGGTACAGCCGGTGAGCGGTCGGCATCCAGGGCGTGGAGTGCAGGAACAGGCCGGCCCGGCCCCGCTCCCGGGCCCGGTCCACACAGGCGCCGACGAGCGCCGCGCCCACCCCTCGTCGCTGGGCCCCCGGGTCCACGGCCAGCATGCGGATGGCGGCCTCGCCGGCGGCCACACCCTCGGCCAGCGGGGAGGCGGCGTCGGGCACGAAGGTGACGCACCCGAGCAGGTCGCCGTCGACAGCCACGAGGACCTCGGCGTCAGCGACGCGGTCGGCGACTGCCTCCAAATCCTTGGCGTACTCCTCTTCGAGCTCGGCCTCGAGGGATCGGTAGGCGGCCACGGTCAGCTGCCCGGCCCGGGCGTACTCGGCCGGACGGACGGGACGGATCTCCACGGCCCGTCACCGTACAGCCGTCGCAGACGGCCCTGACGAGGGGCCGGGCGACGCGGGTCGAGGGGCCATGACGGGGGTCCCTCGGCCGGCGCCGCCTTACCCCCCGGTCTTCGTTTTTCATCCCGTGGTCTTCCTGGGGGCAGCGAGGCACGGGCCGGCCTGGCACCAACGACGCTGTCAGGCCGGCCCGACGGCCTCGCCGGCGGCCTCCCCCACCGCCGAGGCATCGGCGGTCCCCGGGACGGCGCCCGCCGGCGGGCGGGCGCCGGTGCCCGTGCCGGCGGCGCTCTCGGCCTGGGCCGCCGGGCCGGCGAAGGTGTGCCACCGGCGGCCCAACAGCGCCGTCCGGGTCAACAGCCACACGCCGTAAGCCATCCACAGCCAGGCCAACCCGAGTCCCGGCCAGCGCAACGTCGCCCCCGCCAGGGGCACGAAGACGATGAGAGCCAGCAGCATGGTGCGGCGCAGAGCGGCGTAGTCCCCGAGGCCGAGCACCAGGCCGTCGAGCACGAAGGCGGCGGCGGCCGCCGGCTGGCAAGCGGCCCCGACCAAAAGGGCGATCCGGGCCGCGTGCTGGACGGCGGGGTCCGGGCTCACCAGGAGCGGCACGATCCACGCCGCGCCAACGGTGAGAAGGCCGAACCCGACGCCGGCGGCCGCCCCGAACCACAGAACCCGGCGGCCCACCCGCACCCCGGCCGGCGGATCGCGCCGGCCGAGGGCGTCGCTCACGAACACCTGGGCCGGCACGGCCAGCGCATCGAAGAGGAGAGAGATGGCGGACCAGATGCGCACGGCAACCTGGTTGCCGGCCAGGGCGGTGGCGCTGATCCGGGCCGCCACCGCGGTGAGGCCGACCGGCGCCACCGACAGGGCGAGGGTCCTGACCGTCAGCTGCAGGCCGTCACCGAGCAGGCCCTGCACCTCGCGAGGACGGGGCCGGCGCGGTGACAGGTCGCCCTGCCGCCACGACACCATCACGTAGGCACCGGCCGCGGCCACCTGGGCGGCGACCGTGCCAAGGGCCGAGCCGCGCAGCCCCAGCCCGGCACCGAAGACGAGCAGGACCTCGAGGGCGATGTTGACGACGTTGGCGCCAACCGCGACCCGCAGGGTCATCACCGTGTTGGCCAACCCGGTCATCTGGCCGGCGCCGGCGAAGCTGACGAACAAAAACGGCATGCCGATGGCGGCCAGCCGCAGGTAGGTCACCGCCGGGTCCAGGCCACCGGGCCCGGCGCCGAGGACCCGGGCGATCAGCGGGGCGGCCAGCTCGATGAAAAGCACCATCACCGCCCCGACGGCGAGGGCCAGCACATAGGCAGCCCCAGCGGCCCGGCCGGCGGCGGCGTGATCCCCGGCCCCCCGGGCCCGGGCCACCGCCGAGGTGGTCGCCGTGTTGAGGAAGGCGACCGTCCAGGACAGCGTGCTCATGGCCGTGGCCGCCACGGCCAGGGCGTCGAGCGGCGTCCGGCCCAGGTGCCCGACGACCGCGGTGTCGGCCAGGCTGTAGAGCGGCTCGGCGGCGATGGCTCCGAGCGCCGGTATGGCCAGGGTCAGGATGCGCCGGTCCAGATGCCGGTCGGGGCGGTCGGCGGGCGGCACGACCTCCACGTTACGCCTTGATGCAAGTCACTTGCGATACGGATCCTGGCGTCGGGGACCTGAGGAAATGCCCCTTGACTCTCCCTCGGAGGGAGGCTCCAGCCTCCGGCCCATGAGCTTTTTGCGTTCCCGTTGGGCACCTCTGGCCGTCCTCATGGTGGCCACGTGGGTGTACGTCCTCGACTTC